>Ga0209491_10000749_pt1 | contig 65086 bp, 73 predicted proteins | sample BON02_FD_187213 | JGI IMG/M metagenome (GOLD analysis project Ga0209491, IMG submission 187213) | Freshwater microbial communities from Lake Bonney liftoff mats and glacier meltwater in Antarctica - BON-02 (SPAdes) (version 2) | ecosystem: Environmental > Aquatic > Freshwater > Ice > Glacier... | reverse complement strand
TACCGCACCCTCGCCATCAGCTTGCACCCCGCCAGCCCGTAATCGCTGCACGGCTGTTCGCGCCTAAACCCTCGTCCTCAACCCCAAGCATCGGCATCCGATCAGGCAAGCCAAACGCGATGAAACAAACGCCACCAACCACCGCGCCATATGCTATCGAAAAATACGGATATGAGCCTCAGCCGTTGCAAAAATTAGGCTCGTGAATAAGATGGGTTAAGAACGTCAATCTGCTGGACATCGAAGAAGCCGGCTTGGACGATCCGCATCGTGCTGACCTGAACGCCATCAAAGTCAAATGCCACGGCAGAGTCAAATGATGCAGAAATATTGGATGAACCAACGCCGCGCAAACTGATCTGGCCACCGGAACCGGAACCCCCGACCTGAACGTTGAGAGCTGGCACGCGGCTGACGACATCAGCGATTTCATTGATCTGGTATTTCTCAAGCGTATCGCCACCGATCGCTGTCACCGTCACCGGCACTTCCTGCAATGCTTCAGTTTGCTTACGCGCAATAACCGTGATCACATTGCTCTCGTCCAATTCATCGGCATCCTGTGCCGACGCTGGCGAGGCAAGGCCCGCAAATGCCATGGTTGCAGCGGAACCCAATAAGAGGGTCCTGACCGTCTTGTTCCCCAAGATGGATTTGCTTCTCGACGAGTATGTGGTCATTGCTCTCTCCCAGTTTCGCTCGGCATATTCAGCCGGAGCCTATCATAAAATATCCGGCGGTTTTTCCCGCCTTGTCATCATTTTGTCTTAAGCGTGAGTTCCAGTTGGCTCTGCTAGCCAAATTGATAGCAACTGTGGAAAACTGTGTTCTTCCCGCAACATTTGTACGTTTTCTGCCAATAATCGGATCAGGGACTAACGATAATGGGGATGGTGCGAAACCGGAACTCGACGGCTATAGTGATGTGATAGTCCAGCATCGAAGGAAATTGAAATGGGTCGCCTTAGTGGAAAAATTGCCATCGTAACCGGAGCCGGTTCCGGTCTAGGAAAAGCAATCAGCGAAACCTTCGCTGCAGAAGGCGCTCAGGTCGTGCTGACCGACATTGATCTGGCAGCCGCTACAAAAGTTGCCGATGCAATCGGCGCCACGGCAATCGCCCTGCAGCTGGATGTCGTTGAAGAACAGCGTTGGGATGAAATATTCGCGGCAACGCTTAGTGCTTTTGGAACGCCCCACATCTTGGTCAACAATGCCGGTCTGGTCATTCCCGGTACCATCGAAGATTGCACGCTTGAACTTTTTCGCAAACAGACTTCTGTCATGCTCGACGGTGTTTTTCTGGGATGCCGCGCTGCCGTTAGAACAATGAAATCCAATGAGCAGCCAAGCTCGATCATCAACCTCAGTTCGATGGCGGCTTTGCAGGGCTATTCCCCGTTCGTTGCCTATAGCGCCGCCAAAGGTGGTGTGCGATCGATGACCAAATCGGTGGCACTGCATTGCAAGGAACAAAATTATCCCATTCGCTGCAACAGCCTCCATCCGGCCGGCATAGACACGCCAATGGTGCGGCAGGAATCGGTCGGCGCAGGTGGCGCAGCAACGCCGGAAACCGGGATGATCCCGATCGGAGAATTGGGCCATCCCAACGATGTTGCATCGCTATGCGTCTATCTGGCGAGCGACGAATCGCGATTCATGACCGCCGGCGAATATCCGGTCGACAATGGCGTGCTCTACAAACCGGCCTGATCTCAGGACGCGTTAGCACCCATTGCGGCTGCCATCTGGTTCTGGAATTCGGCGAGATCGAAATAGTCTCTCCATTTCGCGATCTTGCCATCGCGCATTTCAAATGTGCCCATCACCCGGATCGCAATCCATTTGCCACCGATCCGGAACTTGTCCGTTCGTTCAGTCAGAACGGCCTCTCCGGTGGCAGCAATATGATGAATATCCCACTGCGCGGCGTCGAAACTGAAAGAAGGATTGTCAAAAAATGCGTGAACCGCATCAATGCCGTCGCACGGCTCCATCGGAATATTGTGATAAAATATGTCATCGGTCATCGCCGCATAGATGGCGGCATAATCGAGCCGGTTCCACGCATCGATGAAATCGAGAACGATCCGTTTATTTTCTGACATGCTTCAGACTCCTATGTTCATTCTTCCGGTGAAACATCGAGGATCATCTTGCCCTTATTGGCACCGGAAAACAGCTTCATGAAAGCGGCATAGCTATTTTCGATTCCCCGATCGATATCCTCGTCATGCTTGATTTTCCCCTCGCCCATCCATTGCGCCATTTGCGCAATGCCTTCGGGGAACCGGGCCGGATAATCGCGAACCAGAAATCCCTTGATCGTCGCCTGGCGTGAGATCAGATACCAGAGATTGCGAATGCCGACGGGTTCGGGACTGTTATACTCGCTGATCAGACCGCAAAGCACGACCCGGCCATGCTCATTGATTGCAGTAATTCCGGCATCGAGAATCTCGCCGCCAACATTTTCCCAGATGATATCGACACCATCGGGCGCTGCCGCCGCAATTTCCTGTTCCAGATCGGCCTGGCTCTTTCCGCGATAATCAATCGCCGCATCAAAACCATAATGATCAACCAGCCGCGCGCATTTGTCAGCGCCACCAGCAATGCCGACAACGCGGCAGCCGTGGATCTTGCCAATTTGCCCGACCAGCGAACCCACCGCACCGGCAGCACCGGTCACCAGCAATGTCTCGCCTTGCTTCGGCTTGGCATCATCGATCATGCCAAAATAGGCGGTCATGCCGACGGCACCGAGAACCGACAGAAAATTTGTCGGAGATGGAACCAGCGATGCGTCGACAGGCGAGGTAAACCCGCCAGCCTGCACGATCGAATATTCTTCCATTGCGCCGAGACCGACAACCCATTGCCCGACCGGAAAATCAGGGCTTTTCGACTCGGCAACTCGGCCGACGCTGCTGGCGGTGACCGCTGCACCCAAAGCGATCGGCGGCATATAGCTTTCCGCATCGCTCATCCAGCCGCGCTGCGCCGGATCCAGCGAGATATAGTGGTTGCGCACCAGAAATGCGCCATCACCGAGTTCCGGCAACTCCTCTTCGACCAGCGCAAAATCGCTTTCCTTGGGCTCGCCAATCGGGCGGCTAACGAGCGTGAATTTGCGGTTCTTGGTCATGGATTATCCTTCATTCGCGATTGTATGTGATTTCTTGATTTTCTTGGCAAGCGACCATTTGTGGACCTCGGTCGGGCCATCATATACGCGGAATGCGCGCACTTCACGGAACACTTGCTCGACCACAGTATCACGGCTGAGGCCGGTGCCGCCCATGACCTGGACACAATTGTCGGCGATGCGGAACAACGCTTCTGAAACCGCGACCTTGGCCATCGAGCTCTCGGTCGTGCCCAATGCGCCGGTATCGAGAACCGAAGCGCACCAGTCGATCATCAGTTCGGACTGTTTCAGGTCTATCTGATTTTGCGCCAGCATGAAGCCAACGCCTTCATGGTCGATCAGCGGTTTGCCAAAGGCTTGGCGTTTGCACGCATAATCAATGGCAATTTCCTGTGCCCGGTCACAGCAGCCCAGCCAGCGCATGCAATGGGTCAGGCGAGCCGGTGACAATCGCACCTGCGCATATTTGAAACCTTCACCGCTTTCGCCGAGCATCTGGTCAGCGGGAACGCGGAGATTGTCGATATTGACCACCGAATGGCTGCCCGGCATCGAGCTGTCGATGGTATCCAGCACCCGTTCGATCTTGATCGCCGGATCCGGAAGGTCGACGAGAAACATGGTCGCGCCTTCTGCGGATTTCGCCATGATGATCCCGACCTTGGCGCCTTTGGCACCGGTGATGAAAGTCTTGCGACCATTGATCACCCAATGATTGCCATCCAGTTTCGCGGTCGTCTGCATCATCATCGGGTCAGAACCCGCGCCATTTTCGCTGGCCGGCTCGGTCATGAAAAATGCAGAACGTGCTTCGCCGGATATCAGCGGTGCCAGGAAATGGTCTTTCTGCTCTGGCGAGGCGCATTTGCCGAGCAGATACATATTGCCCTCATCCGGAGCAAACGTGTTCACCGCCAGCGGTCCCAGCGGCGACAATCCGGACTTGCGCAAAACCAGTGCGGTTTCCAGATGGGTCAGATGGCTGCCATCCTCACGGATATGCGGAGTCAGAACGCCCGCTTCCCTGGCCAATACGCGCATTTCCTGGACCAGCTCATCGGTTGGTCCATGATCTTCGCAGCGATCATCCTTTTCATAGGCAAAAATTTTATCGCGAACGAAACGCTCGACTCGTTCGGCTATGTCATGCGCCTCGGCGCTGATTTCTTTGGTCATCGAATCTCCTATCTTTGGAGAATCGTTACGGCAGATACGCCCGGCGCGCCATAGACTTGGGTATAGGCGCTTTTCGGATTGCCCGGCACTTGCCGTGCACCCGCGGTTCCGCGCAATTGCACGACATTCTCATAGACCTGCCGCAAGCCGGAAGCACCAATGGGTTCGCCGCAGGCGAGACAACCGCCGTCGGTGTTGATCGGCAATTGGCCGTTGATTTCGCTGCGCCCTTCCAGCAGCCATTGCTCCTGGTCACCCGGCTTGCAAAAGCCATTTTCCGCCATGTGCATGATTTCCGCGCCGGATTCCGTGTCCTGCAACTGGGCGACATCAATATCTTCCGGGCCGACGCCGGCCTGTTCGAAGGCCGCCTTGGAGGCCAGTTCGGTTGCCGTCCCGCCGCGCTCATTGTCGATCGACGCGGCAAATACCTCGAACGACCCAGCAGGCCGGGTGCGCATTACGGAGGTCTTCAGCCGGATTATCGGCCCACCGAGTTCCTTGGCTTTTTTCTCGCTCGCGAGGATCAGCGCCACAGCCCCTTCCGCTGGCGAACAGAACATATATTTAGTCAGCGGATCGCAGATCATCGGCGCATTCATGATCGTATCCAGGTCAACCTCGCTGCGCCGCCAGGCGTGATCGGTTTTTACGCCGTTGCGAAAAGCCTTTTCGGCAACCCGTCCGAGAGTCTCCCGGCTGATATTATGTTCATGCAGATAGCGCATGATTTTCGCGCCGAAAAATTGCACGGTCAGCATATAGCCAGCTTCACCGTACCAGTTGGGCAGACCGTAGGATGCAGGATCAGCGTTGAAAGCACCGCGCGGATGCTTGTCGAAACCGACCGCCATGCCCATCTCATATTCGCCCGACTTGATCGCGCTGACGGCAGCGTTCAGGGCCGATCCGCCGGTTGCACAGCCATTGGAGACATTGATAAACTGGATTCCGGTCAAACCCAGCTGGGAAACCATATTGTCGGCATTGCCCGATGCCGCCGAGCCGCCAAAGGCAAACTCGACATCTTTCCATTCGATACCGCTATCGGCCAGCGCCTGCCTCACGGCAAAAATGCCCTGATCCATGCCGTCGCGGCCTTCGGTTCGGCCAAAAGGGTGAATCCCTGCTCCTACGATACAAATGTCTGACATGATTATTCTCCCTGAACAGGCTTGAAGGCGTGAATGAGCTTTTGCTCTTCTGGCGGTGCATCCGGATCGAGCAGGATCGTCGTGAACTCGACCTCTATGCCGATTTTGACATCTTCCGGTTCAACGCCGGTCAGGCGCGATTCCACCATGGTCTGTCCCGGCAAGCTGACATAGGCGACCACATAAGGTTTGAATTTTTCCGGATCGGTAGGTCCGATATAGGGTGCCTTGGGCGGGAAGCGCTGGACCGTATAGGTCCAGACCGTTCCGCGCGACGCCAACCGGATCGGCTCGATATTGTCATCGGGAGTCAAGGGCAGAGGAAAGAATATATGCCCGGTTTCCCGGTTCCGCGCACCGACCAGCGCGCTCATGTCCTCGGTAAACAAATTGTCGGCAATCGGCTGTGCGCTCACAAAGATCTCTCCCTTTTCTGCAAGTCCTATAAGGGGGAAAGCCGGCCGCCAATAACTGCCAAAACGGCTAGGATAGACAGACTTTAATAGCCTGGATGCACCGCCAGCATGCCGCCATCGACCAGCAAATCGCTGCCGGTGACGAAACCGCTGTCATCCCCGGCCAGATATACCGCAGCGGCGGCAAGGTCACTGCCCTGCCCGATCCGGTTCATCGGTGACATTGCGGCGGCCATTTCGACCATGCCGGGAACGGTTTTCGCGGCCGTATCGATGATTGCGGTGTGGGTCGCACCGGGAACCAGATTATTGCAGCGGATGTTCAGACCATTTTGCGCACAATGGACGGCAACCGATTTGGACAGCATCCGCACCGCACTTTTCGAAGCGGTATAGGTCACGTCTCCGGGAAGCGCCGCGAAAGCGCTGGTCGAAGCGATATTGATGATCGAGCCGCAAGAACCGCCAGGATTTTTCTTCATCATCGCAATGGCCTTCTGGCAACCCAGCATCACGCCGGTGAGATTGATTCCGAGCAAATGGTGCCAGCTTTCCAGGTCGACTTCCTCGATATTCTTGCCAATTACGATTCCGGCATTGTTGACCAAAATATCCAGACGCCCGAATTCGCTTTGAACCTTGTCCATCACCTGATCCCAGGCTTCCGGCGCGGACACATCCTGAACCATGAACAAGGCACCAGCCTCGGCAGCGACGGACTGGCCCAGTGCGTCCTGCACATCGGTGGCAAGAACTCTGGCGCCTTCTTGCACAAAGCGCGCCACGGTCGCTGCGCCGATACCCGATGCACCGCCCGTGACAATCGCAACCTTGCCCTCCAATTGACCCGACATATTCATCTCCCTATCAAATTCAGCAGAAGTTTTTCCTGCTCTGGCAATCTAGTTTAGCGACAATTTCCAGCAAAAGGATTCTCGATGATCACACCGGAATATATGCAGCAAATCGTTGACCGTTATTTGGTCGCGATCAACGCCGGCGATATGTCGGCTGTAATGGCGCTCTACGCTGATGACGCTTCGGTCGAAGACCCGGCAGGCACAGAGCCCAAGCGTGGCGATGAAATCCTGCAATTTTACACCAATGCCTTTTCCGGTGGCGCGAAGGTCGAATTGACCGGGCCCGTCCGCATTTCGGCGAAAGCGGCCGCTTTCCCGTTTCGCGCCGAAATCAAACAGGCGGGCGGCCACGTCCTGATTGTGGAAGTGATCGATATTTTCGAATTTGATCCGGCCGGAAAAGTCGCCAAGATGACCGCCTATTTTGGCCCCACCAATATTAAAGTCAGAAGCGCCTAGATCGCCCTGCGACTGATCAAAAGCCGGAATTTTTTGCCCAGCGATCACTGTGGAAACCGGCGTCGCCAAACATCTGCTGCGCGACATGAACCCGCTTGAAATAGAGGCCGACGTCATATTCGTCGGTGACGCCGATGCCGCCGTGCATCTGGATCGCTTCCTTGGTCGCCAGCTGTGCGACCTGGCCGGTCTTGGCCTTCGCCAGCGAACAGGTCATGCCGGCATTGTCAAAATCCTGATCGAGATCCTTGAGCGATTTCAGCACTGCTGATTTCATCATCTCGATCTCGGTCGCCAAATGGGCAGCACGGTGCTGCAATCCCTGAAAGGAGCCAATTTTCTGACCGAATTGCTCGCGTTCCTTGAGATAGTCCGTGGTAACGCCGAAAACCTGCTGCGCAGAGCCGGACATTTCGGCGCTCAACACGGCGCGTCCCGCGGACAATATACCTTCCAGCGCCCCATAGCCGCCGTCTAGTTCGCCCAATATATCATCTCCGGTGACCTCGAGGCCATCGACCGAAATATTGGCAGCATTGCGGCTATCGACCATCGGTGTGTACTCGCGCATGATTTCCGGGGCATCTGCGTCAACCAGAAACAAAGTGATACCATGGGTATCGCCTTCCATCCCCGATGTACGGGCAGCAATGATCAGCTTGTCAGCCACATGGCCATCGGCAACAAAGGTTTTTGTGCCGGAAAGCACAAAGCCATTGCCCGCCGGTTTGGCTACAAATTTGATCCGGGCGGGATTGTGACGCGGGCCTTCATCGACAGCCAGAGCAAAGAGCATCTCGCCGCTGCTGATCGCTGCCAGATTTTTGTCTTTCTGCTTTTGCGTTCCATATTGCTGGATCGCCGTAGCGCCGAGTACGGACGTAGCGAAAAAGGGCGATGCGGTCAGGTTGCGCCCCATTTGCTCGGCCAGAACGCCAGCTCCCACATAGCCGAAACCGCTGCCGCCATGCGCTTCATCCACGATGATTCCGGCCCAGCCCATTTGGGCCATCTCCGACCAGAGTTCTCGGCAAAACCCGTCTGCGGGCTTGTTGTCGCGAACCTTTCGAAAGGCGGCTACCGGAGCTTTTTCCGTCAGGAATCCGTTCGCTGCATCCTGCAGCATTTCCTGTTCTTCATTGAGTATCAGCGGCATGATTCATTCGCCCTATTGGCTCGGCAATCCCAAGACGCGCTTGGAAATGATGTTAAACTGAACTTCAGTGGTACCGCCGAGGATCGAATAAGCCCGATTATAGAGCCAGTTATTGGCGAGGCTGCCATATTCAATGCCGTCATCACCAATGATTGTCGCTGTCGTGCCCTCGATATCCATGCGCAATTCGGTGCCACGCTTGGTAAGCTCCGACGCAGCATATTTCAGCATCGACGATTTGGCCCCCAGACCATTGCCGGCATTGGCCTCGTCAGTCAGCCGCTCGACCGTGAGATTATAGGCCCAATTGTCGAGCTCTGCTTGCGCGATGCTCTGACGGAGGGCGGGATCATCAAGACGACCTGCCGCATCCAGTCCAATTTGGTCGGCGGCAAATTTACCGAGATTTTCCGGTCCGGTTGTCCCGCGGAGCGGTGACATCGTGCCAAGCATGCCGCGCTCGTGCACCAGTAGATTTTTCGCCACATCCCAGCCGCGATTGACCTCTCCGACGACCGAGGCATTGCATTCGCCATAGTTCTTCGGCACTTTGACATTGTCGAAAAACGTCTCGCAAAAGGGCGAGTGGCCGGAGATGAGAACGATCGGCTTCACGCTGATGCCCTCGCTCGCCATATCGATCAATATGAACGTGATCCCCTGATGTTTCGGGGCATCGAAATCGGTCCGTACCAGACAGAAGATCCAGTCCGAAATATCGGCGTTGGATGTCCAGATTTTTTGGCCGTTGATCAGCCAATGATCGCCCTTGTCTTCGCATTTCGCCTTGAGCGAAGCGAGATCCGATCCGGCACCCGGCTCGGAATAGCCCTGGCACCATCGAATTTCGCCGCGGGCGATCCCGGTCAGATGCTGTTGTTTTTGCTCATGGGTACCATAAGCCAGCAAAGCGGGGCCGAGCATCGAGATGCCGAAATTGCTCAGCGGCTTGCGTGCATTGATTGCCTGCCGCTCTTCATCGAGGATTTTGGCCTCTTCGCCGGACAGTCCGGCACCGCCATATACCTTAGGCCAGGTTGGCACAGTATAGCCCCTGGTCAGCGCACGCTCGAACCATATTTTCTGCGCCTCGGACTGGAACTCCCATTGGCGTCCGCCCCAGCACTGGCTTTCGGCAGTGATATCCCCGTCGCGCATTTCTGCGGGGCAATTTTCTTCCAGCCAAGCCCGCGCCTCAGCGCGGAATTTTTCCGGATCGCTCATGATCTAACCTCTCGTGACAACCATGTCATATGTTAGCCTGCAGGATGCGGGCACTGCGCATTTAGTTAGCGATATATACGTTTGCATCAATCCAGACGGAGCATTTGCTTGCCGAAATTCTGGCCTGCAAACAAGCGTCTCAATGTGGTCGGGATATTGTCAAATCCCTCTTGAATATCTTCCTTGAAGGTAATCCTGCCCTCTTTGATCCATTGCCGCATGCGTTTCTGCGCTTCCGGAAATTCACTCACATAATCGGATACAATGAAGCCCGACATGCTGGCTCGTTTGAAGATCAGGTTGAAATAATTTTCGGGACCCGCGGGCATGTCACCCTGCTCATAGCGGGAGATACCGCCGCAGATCGCAACGCGGGCATGCATCGCCAGATGAGCCAGCGCATCGTTGAGTATCTTGCCGCCGACATTGTCATAAAAGACATTGATCGACTGCGGGCAATGTTCCTTCAGCTTCGCTCGAACATCGTCATTCTTATAATCAATCGCCACGTCATAGCCGACATCGTCGGTCAGCCACTTGCACTTTTCCTCACCGCCCGCGATGCCAATGATACGGCAACCCGCGATCTTGGCAATTTGACCGACCATGGAACCGGTTGCACCGGCCGCGCCAGACACGACAACCGTATCACCCGGCTGAGGGCGGCCATGTTTCAACAATCCGAAATAAGCGGTCATCCCGGTAGTCCCCAGGGCTCCCAGATTGGCGGCCAGCAGCTCATCATCAGGCACTTTGTTCAATTCCCCGCCCGGCACATGCGCATAATCCTGCCAGCGCAACATGCCCATGACCTTGTCGCCTGCGGAAAATCCGGAATGACGCGATTCGATCACGGTGCCAATGCCGGACCCGCGCATCACTTCGCCAATTTCAGTCGGCGCAACATAGCCGCCGATATTCTCCATCCAGCCTTTTTGTGCTGGATCAAAGCCCAATATCTCGTTTTTCACCAGTACATGGCCTTCGGCGCATTTCGGCACTTCGGTGACGACTTTCTTGAAATCATCATCCACCAGCCCGCGCCCCTTGGGGCGTCCGTTGATCAGCCATTGCCTGTTGTCGGTCATAAATATTCTCCATTGGAAGACTTGAATGCCTGTTAGCCGGATTCTTTCAGTCAACCGAACTGCCAGCTTTGATAGCTGGCGGATTGAAATATTAGTTGCAACCGTCCAGTCTGGTAGCATCGGGAGAGAGAATCATGCCGCGAAGCATAAAAGATGAAAGGGTTTTGCTTTACGCCTTTACCTGCGGGTATATCACCTTGCCGACCAACTATTTCATCGGCGGAGAGGAGGGCAAGACCAAGGTACCTGCCTGCGTTTTCCTGATCGATCATCCTGACGGGCTGGCCCTGTTCGACACCGGTTTCAGCGACCGGTTCGTAGGCCTGGAAAAAGGACTCGGCAAGATTGTCGACATGCCGCCAGAGCATCCGGTCGCGGATCGGCTGCGCGAGTTGGAGGTCGATCCGGCACAAATAAAATGGATTATCAACTCGCATCTCCATCTCGACCATGCCGGGGGCAATAACATGCTGCCCAATGCAACAGTCATCGTGCAGGACAGCGAATGGGAATTCGGATTTTCCCCTGAAGATGGCGCTTATACCACCGAAGATTTCGACACCGGCCAGACGGTCAAGCGCATGATCGGAGAGCATGACCTGTTCGGCGATGGCAGCGTGATCCTGTTTCCGACCCCGGGTCACACACCGGGCCACCAGTCCGCTCGGGTGCGGACGGCTACCGGAGAAGCGGTGCTGGCGGGCGACTGCTGCAACAGCTGTCGGCATTGCGCCGTGCCGGGGCACAGATATTTTTCGGGCATGATCCCGACTTCTGGGCCACGGTGCCGCAGGCTGAAACGCTCGACCTTAGTGCCTGATATTCGCGGCTCACTCCCTATAACAATAGTGGCGAGTCAGCCCGCTCGCGCTATGTAGTTTGCAAAGAAAGCGTCCCCTCCAGAGGGCCGCATTACAAAGGAGCAAAGCCTTGGCCAATACTGAGATGGCGGACAAAGACGTCCTCGTTGATATTTTTACCCGCGCCGACCTGATCATGCAATCGGACATCAAGTTCCGCCAGATGATCGGAGCGGGTCAATTGCAAATCGTCTATTATCCCGTGCGCGGCCAGGAAGTGGTTGCCTCCGCGATGATGGCGGCGGTGAACAAAGAGGACTATTTGGTCACGATTTACCGCGGGCTGCATGATCAGCTGGCAAAGGGTATTCCGTCGAAAGAGCTCTGGGCAGAATTCGCCGGCAAAATGGCCGGAACCTGCAAGGGTAAAGGCGGACCGATGCATATCACCCATCCTGAAACCGGGGTGATGGTTACCACCGGCATTGTCGGTTCCGGAATTCCGATTGCCAATGGCCTCGCGCTGGCCAGCCAGCTGGACAAGGATGGCAAGGTCACAGTTTGCTGCTTTGGCGATGGAGCGACCAATATTGGCGCCTTCCACGAGGGACTCAACATGGCCCAGGTCTGGAAGCTGCCAGTCATTTTCCTGTGCCAGAATAATCTTTATTCCGAGCATACTCCAATGGCATTCGCGACCAGTTCGGCGTCGATCAAACAGCGCGGTGAAGGCCTTGGCATGCGTTCGGTGCAGGTCAACGGCAATGATGCCAGCGCAATGTATGCGGCGGCAAAAGAGGCGGTTGAATATGCGCGGGCCGGCCATGGACCGACTTTGATCGAAGCGATGACCTTCCGTTTTCACGGTCACTTGCTCGGCGACACCGGTCATTATATTCCTAAAGAAGAAATGGAGCAGGCGAAAAAGGATGATCCGATGCCGATCCTGCGCCAGCAGCTGCTCGATCTCCAGGTCAGCGAGGCGGATATTTTAGAGATTGAGGCTAAAAATGCCGCGATCATCGAAGAAGCATCGCAGTTCGCACTGGATGCCCCTTATCCTCCGGGCGATGAATATCGCATCGATGTCCTCGACGTGGAGATAGCAGCATGACCAATACAGCCGAAAAACCAAAAGAAATAATGTTCGCGCAAGCCTGTAACATGGCCTTGGCCAAAGCAATGGCGGACGATCCCAAGGTCATCCTGTTGGGCGAAGATATCGCCGATGAGCAAGGCGGCGGTGTGTTTAAAGTCACCCTCGGCCTGTCCGAGAAATTCGGTACGGACCGCGTTCGTTCGACGCCAATTTCCGAACAGGCAATTGTCGGCGCGGCGGTTGGTTCTGCGATGGTCGGTTACAAACCGGTCGCGGAAATCATGCTGATGAATTTCATCACCGTTGCCATGGACCAGATTGTCAATCACGCAGCCAAGCTGCGGTTCATGTCCGGGGGACAAACCACCGTTCCGCTGACCATCCGCACGACCACCGGTGCAGGCACCGGTCTCGGCGGGCAACATAGTGATATGCTCGAAGCGTGGCTCGCTCACGTGCCAGGGCTAAAGGTTGTTGCTGCCTCCAATCCTGCCGATGCTTATGGCCTGCTTTATTCCTCGATCATGGATCCCAACCCGGTGATCTTCATCGAGAATACGCCTGGCTATTTTGTCAAAGGCCCGGCCCCGGCACCCGATCACACAGTACCGCTCGGCAAAGCATCTGTCCCGCGCGAAGGCACGGATATTACCCTGATTGGCTATGGCAGCAGCATCAGCCGATGCCATGGCGCTGCGGACAATCTCGCGAAGGATGGCATCTCCTGCGAAATTGTCGATCTGCGCACGATCGCGCCATTTGATGAAGAAACCGTATTGAAAAGCGTTGCCAAGACCAAGGCGGCGGTTGTTGTCCACGAAGCGGTTCGGAATTTCGGGGTCGGCGCGGAAATTTCCTCGCGCATCCACGAAGAACTATTCTCCGAGTTGAAGGCCCCTGTCGGCCGCGTGGGATCTGGCTATGCGCCGGTTCCCTTCTCACCCGCGATCGAAAAGGCCTGGATGTTCAACCAGGATGATGTCGAACGTGAAGTGCACAAGATCCTGGGGTAATTATTATGGCTACAGAAATACGCATACCAAAATTGGGGTTCAGCATGGAAACCGGCATTCTTGCGGAATGGCTGGTCGAAGACGGCGCGGATGTGACCGCGGGTCAGGAAATTTACGCGCTGGAAAATGAAAAATCGACGCAAGAGGTCGAATCGCCGGCGAGCGGGAAACTGAAAATCATCATACGGGCCGATGGCGAAGAATATCCGGTTGGCGAATTGATCGGAACGATTGAATAAGACGATGACCTGGCTCGAATCCTCCTATCACTATCGGTAGGAATGTTTGGTTGACTACAAAACCAAACAACGCGACACACAACGAATAATCATAACCGTCGCAAGGAGTGGAGCCGAATGGCTGAGAATTTTATCGCCGAGATTCCCGAAATTGGACGACAACGATTTCGTGAAAATGTGGATAGCGTCACCATCACCAATTCAGGTGAAATTCGTCCTGCGGCCGAAGCCGTTCATGAAATTGCCCAATCCTATGGATTTCGGATCGCGGTTTCAGCCGATATTTCATCCAAGGCGCATCTCGTCGATGCCGACGGCAACTTGATCAACAAGGATGTGTTCGGCTGGGTCGCCGAAGGCGAACGCTGGTGGGAAGATACCCGCCTGGCGCTCAGTTCTCCCCTGCCCAGGGCCTGCCGCTATGAGAGCGAGCCGGTCTGGTGCAATGAAGAGGGCTTTCACGGCCATTGGCCGAATGAATATCTCGACAAGATCGACCTAAAGGATTTCTATGCACAAGGCGCGATGGCCAAATCGGCGATGCTGATCCCGGTGCATCTGCCCTTCGGCCAGATTGCGGCCGTCAGCTTTACCCCTCTTGAAAAGGATATAGCCGATCTTACCGAGCCCTACCGGCTCTATTCCGACTTTTTCGGGATTGTCACCAGCCGATTCGTAACCGGCTATGTCCTTGCCATGCGCGAAAAACACAGGATGCCGGCCAATTGCATCCTGTCCAAGCGCGAGGCGGAATGTCTGCACTGGGCCGCAATCGGCAAGACCGACAAGGAGATCAGCATGATCCTGTCGCTCAGCCATGCGACAATCCGTTATCATGTCAATCGGGCGGGACAGAAGCTCAACAGCGTCAATCGCGGGCAGACGATATTCAAGGCTGGGCAGTTGGGATATCTGGGGGCAACGGATTAGGTCTGCGCTTGCGAGGATGATGCTGCGCACGAGATGCGGAGCCTAATCAAAGACACGGGCCGCCTTCCGGGTTCTTCATCAATTGCGGAACCCGGAAGCTATTTCCGCAATATGGCGAATACCGCGCTCATCGTCATCAGCACTGCATCACCGCAGACAATCCGCCCGCTGCAATAAGCGGTGCGTTTGCTGATCCTGTCTATCTGAGCATAGGCCTCTACCCAGTCGTCGAGCCTTGCCGCAGCCAGATAGTTGGTGTTGAGGTTCATCGTTGCCACCGGCAGTGCCGGCTTCTCCGCGCGGTGTACCTGATAGCTCAGCGTGACATCCGCCAATGTACCCAGCACGCCCCCGTGGGCAACCTTGATATGGTTGATGTGACCCTTGTTGATGCGGGTTGCGACAATGATGCATCCCTCCCCCTGACGCTCGTAATAAGGGCCGGCCATATCAAGAAACGGGCTGGAAAATTTCGCCCGCTCAAAACCGGCAGGGATATTGTCCGCCGAGATCTCGTCCCCAGAGCTAATGTCCAATGTCAGGCGACCACTTTCTTCGGGCTTTTCGGCGCTTCCTCTGAATCCAGCCACAGGTTGAGCGTGTCATGAAAATGCCGAAGCTTCGATTCCTGATATTGGGCAAACAGGGATACGCCATTCGGCTGGCTTCTCACGCCTTTTTGCATGGCCTTGTGATTGAGATAATCCTGATTGAAAATCTTGTTCAGATAGCTGCCAAACTGGGTTGCCTCAGTATAATCATCATGCAGGTCTAGGAAGGTACATTTCGCTGGCTCGGGACGCTCGGCACCTTCGGGCAGCGCGACCATGAACATGACTTCATGCAGCGACTGTTCCGGATTGTCGCCATCCGGCCTGAACCGGTAGAAGATCGGGTTAAAGTCCGCCCACGGGCTGATGTTCGGGAAAACGCTGTAGAAAATGGCATCGACAAGATCGGCATCGCTGATATCGTCGACCATATCGCCCCAGGCGGGACGCATTTCCTCGCGCCGGGCCTGCGCTGCCTCATCGCGCAAAGCATGGGCAGAAACATCGCTATAGACCATCGGCATATTTTCATCAGCCGGCGCAATCTTGCCGCCGATCCAGTTGCACATATGCGGATCGGCTGACTTAACATCGCCCTCGATATAATTGGATTCCATATCGAAAATTCCGCTTTTGCCGTTGGGCAGAGATACTTTGACTCGATTCTCCCCCAGTCGCTCGAACTTGTGCTTGCTGATCGGATGGACAAAGCTCTGGAACGCCTTTTCATCGGGAAAGGCAGTCGGGTCGGGATTGACAAGATCGGTGTGCGGACTCGGCTGGCCGTGGGCAGACATCGCCCGGGACATATTGTGCCAGACATCATATTTGCTGTTGGCATCGGCAAAGGCCGGCATCAATTCGGGATGGGTGCCCACCACATGATAGGATTCCATGAAGGCTTCCTGGGCAATTTTCCAATTGCAGGGCAGCCGCTTGACCATATGCGCCGCCTTGTAGCGACGCTCGAACGGAATCTGAAAATGGCGGTCGATATCGCCAAGGAAATCTTCCAGCGGTTCGCAATCGGGGTCCGGATTGATGAACACAAACCCACCCCATTCGCCAACACTAACCTCCTGCAGGCTGTGGGTTTCTTCGCTCACCGACGGGAAATCCCACTGACAGGGCACTTCCTTCAATTTGCCATTCAGTTCCCAGGACCAGCCATGAAACGGACAGCGCAGCGCCTTCTGACCCTTTTTATGATTGTCGCAAATCGCCCGGCCCCGGTGCATGCAGCTATTGGGGAATGCCTTGATCTCGTCTTCGGAGACTCGGACGATGAGAAAAGAAAGCTCGGCAATATCGTAGACATAAGTATCGCCGACATCCTTTATGTCATCCTTGTGGCAGGCCATTTGCCAGACGCGTTTCCAGAGTCTCTCGACTTCCCGATCATGTTCTTCCTTGGTCCAGTAGCGCCTGACCTCAACGGTGGTGACGCCAGGCTCCATGGGAGATTCTTCTAGGAAAACGGCGGGCGGTGCGACTTTGTCGCCTTCCAGCAATTCGGTATAGGAAATGCCGTTCGACCGATTATGTCCGGTTAACGTCTCGACCATTATCTTCTCCTGCAAACTGAATATTCTTGTTCGGGCTAAACTAACGCAATGAAGCGGCTCTGCCACTAGTGAATCTGGCAGCACCGCCTGTTGTTTTTGAGAGGATAGCCCGCAGCGATTCCCTGTGTATCCTTAGATGCTATAGAGGGGGACGCGAATCCGCCCCGGAGGAGATATGTCACGTGAAGCTTTATTCCAGCCTTGGCCCCAATCCGCGTTTCGCGCGCATGTTCATTCTGGAAAAAGGGCTCGATATCGAGCGCATCCACATCGACATATTGACGGCGGAAAACCGTCAGCCGGAATTTTCAGATAAGAATATTCTCGGAACGACGCCGGTGCTGGAACTGGACAATGGCTTCATGCTCAGTGAAATCATGGCGATCGCCGAATATCTCGAAGAAACCCATCCCGAGCCGGTACTGATCGGCTCAACCGCCTTGGAGCGCGCCGAAGTGCGGATGTGGACAAGGCGGATCGATCTGGAAATCGCCGTGCCCATGACGCTTGGCTTTCGTGGTGGCGCGGGCAGACCGATGTTCGAACCGCGGATGGATGTGGTTGGCCTGGAAGGCGCGGCCGATCTGTCGCGCATGGCAGACGAGAAATGGAAATGGCTCGACGGTCAACTCGAGGGCAAGGACTATATTTGCCAGGACAAGTTCACCATGGCCGACCTCATCGCTTATTGCTTCGTCCAGTTCGGCTATACGGTCGGTTGGTCGCTGCCCGAAGGCACCGACAATCTGGCAAAATTTGTTGACCGGATCGGCGAACGGCCCTCCTCGAAAGTATGGCAGGATAGCGAATGAGCGCGAATCCCGCCTCTCTCGCCAAACTCGGCACGATCATGCAGATCAGCTATGTGCCGGACGATTATGATGCGGCGCTCGATTATTGGACGCAGAAAATGGGTGCCGGCCCGTTTTTCCACACCGAAAAAGTCGAGGTGGAAAATGTCAAATATCGCGGCGAACCATCCGATATCCAGTTTTCGATGGCGATCGGCTATTGGGGCGATATCCAGGTCGAACTGATCCGCCCGAATAATGATGCACCATCGATGTTCAGGGACTGGCGCGAAAAAGGATTGCAGGGTGTGCAGCATCTGTGCCTGATCGTCGATGATCTGGATCATGCCCGCGCGCTGACCGAAGCGGCCGGCGGCGAAGTGATCCAGGAAGTCAGCCTGCCCGGCGGCGTTGGCGGCGCCTTTTACGCCGATTATGGCGGCGGCCCCGGCACCACAATCGAATATCTGCAAATCCCGCAAGCCGGCCTCGACGGTTTCGCGGCGATGCGACAAATGCATCTCGACTGGGATGGCAAGACAAACCCCGTGATAGGAAAAGATTAGATGAGCGAAGCGCCTGAACGCCGCCCCGACCAGAAACCGATCCAGTGCGTATTGGTCGCCGCCGGTAAATATCATGATATTGATTATGCCCGGCTGGAAGTGATGAAATTGCTCGCCGAAGATGACCGGATCCGGGTGCGGGTATTTGAGGATTATGAAAATCTCGATGCGATCCGCAATGCGGATTTTCTGGTCAGCTACACCTGCGACGTGCAGCCCAGCGAGGCCGCGCAAAAAACCATCCAGGATTTCGTCAACGGCGGTGGCCGCTATTTTGCCTTGCACGGCACCAATGCGGTGCTGCGCTTTCTGGAAAGCGGCCTGGTCGATGCGCCGGACGAAATGCCGGTCTTTGCCGACACGCTCGGTACCCGCTTCCTGTCGCACCCGCCGATCATTCCCTTCACTGTCGACAATGCCCAGCCGGACCATCCCCTGGTCAAGGGCATTCCCAGTTTTGAAACCATCGACGAGCAATATCTGGTCGAAACCCGCGCCGAACTCGACGTGCTGCTCGACACCGAATATAATGGCACGGATGATATCAGCGGTTTTGTCCACAGCGACATTCCCAAGAGCCGCCATCCGGTCTTCTATATCCGGCGCATGGGCGAAGGCGCCGTGCTCTATCTGACCATGGGCCATTGCCGCGGCCATTATGACATGGAACCAGTGCTCGACTGGTGGCCGGAGGTTGACCGGTCGGGCTGGCAGCAGCCGATCATCTATGACCTGCTGCGGCGCGGTATCGGCTGGAGCTGCGAAACAACAATAGCAAAATTCTAACCCGCTTTCACGAAACACAAAGGAGAATAAAATGGATTTAGGACTCAAGGGCAAGAAAGTCATTCTCACCGGCGGAAGCCGCGGACTCGGACGCGCCGCACTCGAGCATTTCGCCAGCGAAGGCGCCGATGTCGCGTTTTTCTCGCGCAATGCCGAACAGGTCGCCACGGCGAAAAAAGAACTCGAAGCCCATGGCGGCAAAGTGTTTGCCGATGCGCTCGATATGACCGATCTCGACGGCTACGGTAAATGGCTTGAAAAGGCCGCTGGCGATCTCGGTGGCTGCGATATTTTCATCCATAATGTCAGCTCGTCCGGTGCCGGCGCGACCGGTGACTGGGAAGTCACCTTTCAGACCGACATCATGGGCGCGGTCAAGGCGATGGAAGTGCTCGAACCCCATCTGGAAAAATCCGATGATGGCAGCGTGATCTTCATGTCCTCTACCGCGGCGTTCGAAACCTTCGTGGCTCCGCAGGCGTTCAACGCAATGAAGGCGGCATTGATCACCTTTGGCAGCCAACTCAGCCAGTCGCTGGGCCCCAAGGGTATCCGCGTCAACATGGTTTCCCCGGGACCGATCAAATTCCCGGGCGGCAACTGGTCGCAGATTGAAAAGGGCATGCCGGAATTTTACGAAATGACCAAGACCGGCTTTGCGCTGGGCGATTTCGGTACCGCTGATGATGTCGCCCGCGGCGTCGTCTTTCTTGCCAGCCCGGCGTCCAGCTATACCACTGGCGCGCATCTGGTGATCGATGGCGGCTTCACCAAGCGCGTCCAGTTCTAGGCTGAATCAACTCCGAGCTTGATGCGGAGTTAGATTAAAGGCAATATTTTGTCTTCAAGGTTCCGGCTTACCGGCCGGAACCTTTTTTATTTTCAGGATAGCCATATGACCGATGCGCAGACCAACGAATATCCTGCCAAAGGCTATGCCACCCATGCGCCGGACCAGCCGCTGGAGCCCTTCGCGTTCAACCGGCGGGGCCTGCGGCACGATGATGTCCTTATTGAAATATCGCATTGCGGCATTTGCCATTCGGACCTGCACACAGCGCGCAATGACTGGGGCAGCAGCACCTATCCGGTGGTTCCGGGCCACGAGATTGTCGGTCACGTCAAAGCGGTTGGCGAAGATGTCACCGGCTTTGCCGAAGGCGACCGGGTCGCCGTCGGCTGTATGGTCGACGCCTGTCTCGAATGCGATCATTGCAAACAGGGGCTGGAACAATATTGCCTGAACGGCATGACCGGCACCTATAATGGCAAGGATCGCCACGATGGCAGCATCACCCGTGGTGGCTATTCCGACAAGATTGTCGTGCGCAAGCAATTCGTCCTGCGCATCCCCGATGGCATGGACATGGGGGCAGCGGCTCCGCTGCTCTGCGCAGGAATCACCACTTACTCCCCGCTCAAGCAGTGGAAAGTCGGCCCGGGCAGCAAAGTCGCGGTTGTTGGTCTTGGCGGTCTTGGCCATATGGGCGTCAAGCTGGCTGCCGCCATGGGCGCAGAAGTGACGGTACTCACCCGCACCACAGACAAGATGGCCGACGCCAAGGCTCTGGGCGCCAAGAATATATTATTGTCGACCGACCGCGAAGCGATGAAAGCCGCCGCGAACAGTTTCGACATGATCCTCAACACCATTCCCGTGCCGCACCCCGTCGCGCATTATATGCCGCTGCTGAAAGTGGACTGTGCCCAAGTTCTGGTCGGCGTGATCGGTACTTTGCCGGAGATGCACAGCGGTCACCTGCTGGGACGGCGAATCCTGACCGGTTCCGGTATCGGTGGCATTGCCGAAACCCAGGAAATGCTCGATTTCTGTGCGGAGAAGAATATCCTTCCCGAAATCGAAATGATCGCGATGCAGGATGTGAACAACGCCTATGACCGGATGGAAAAATCCGATGTGCGTTACCGCTTTGTGATCGACATGGAGACGCTCGCCTGAGCCTGAACGGGCTTGTCATGGCGGCAAGATGAGATAGTTGCAGGTCTTCTACCGCCCCAATTTCCGACATTGCTGCGTCCAACGGTTGATTCCAAAAACATGCTGGCAAGAAACAAACCCATTGCAGAAGCTTGGCTGCTCTGCTCAAGTCCTCTGGATGATAGAAAAAATTTGGCACTTGAGAGGTGCAACCAAGCTGCCGTCCGACGTGTCTGACACGATCATATTTGAACGTCTCGAAAATTTTCTAGCAAAGCAACGAAAGCCGATCACGGAGCAAACCGCTTCTTCAATCGAGTTCTCTTCTCCCTTGTGGGAAGATATTTTTACTCCAAATTGGTTGGCACTCGTAGTTTACGACCAAGGGAAGTTCTGGATCGAAAATGGGCTCGAGGGACGCTCCCTGCGATTCGATCTTCGAAGTTGGCACGGATTGATTTTTTGTTCCGTCGCTGCGTTGATGTTCTTGATATTCGTTGGCACTTTGGAAGACATCGCGACAGGAAGTAAGATCGCTCTGTTAGCTTTTGCGTGGCTATATGGGGGAAATATGATTTTGGCATGGGGGCGAGTCCCGTTCGCCATTCGGAAAGCTCTAAATGGCAGCTAACCGCCCAAGTCCGATCGTCCAACAAGACCAAAGTTGAAGTCCGCTTTGAGAATACTACAGGCGCCAAAATAACCGGTTCGCCTTAGTATCACTTTCCCTTGCTAGTGAAGGCCGCAATCCGCTCCTGCATATCCGGGCCGTGGCCTTCGCTTTCCATCACTTCCCATTGCAGCCCTGCGTCGAGCGGACCGCCGTCGGTTGCTTCGAGCAAGCGCTTGTTCGCTGCATGTGAGAATCCGGAATTGGCGACAATCTTTTGCGCCAGCGTTTCGATCTCCGCATCGAACTGCGCGAGCGGCACGGCATATTCGGCCAGACCGATACGCACCGCTTCCTCGGCGTTGATCATGTCGGCGGTGAACATCAGCCGCTTGGCGGTCGCGATGCCAACCCGGCGCGGCAGGCGCTGGCTCATGCCCCAGACAGGGGTCAGCGCCCATTTCGCATGGGTGTCGCCGAACCGCGCGCTATCCGCTGCCAGAATGAAATCCGCGGCCAGCGCCACTTCAAGCGCGCCGGTATAGCAATGGCCGTGCACCGCTGCGATCACCGGCTTGGGCAGCTTTTCCAGCATCCGCAAGGTCTCGGAATGCCAGCCGCGCGATGGCACCGCTTCGCCTTCGGCAATATCGCCCAGATCATGGCCGGCGGAAAAACATTTGCCCGCCCCGCGCAAAACGACGCAGCCGATGCTGTCATCCTTGCGCAGATCGGCAATATGGTCGCGCAACTCACGGAACATCGCCACCGTCAGCGCGTTCAGCTTGTCCGGACGATTGAGCGTCAGCAGGGTCCAGCCCTCCCGGTCTTCGCGCAGCACCAGTTCAGTCATATCCATTCGCCCTTTTTAAATCCCGTTCGTGCTGAGCCTGTCGAAGCACAGGGGGCAAGCCGCCCTTCGACAGGCTTAGGGCTAACGGTGTAGTGTCGACCGTCAGCGATCGATCAGTTAACCGCCCGGTCCTTGCCTTGCCAATACGGTGCCCGCAGGTCCTTGCGCAAGATCTTGCCCGAAGGATTGCGCGGCAGCGCATCGATAAAGTCGACAGATTTTGGACATTTGAACCCGGCAATGCGTGTGCGGGCATCGGCGATCAGTTCGGCTTCGGTCAATTGCTGTCCAGCCTTCACAACCACACAGGCCTTCACCGCCTCACCCCACTTGTCATCGGGCACCCCGATGACCGCCACATCGGCAACCTTCGGATTGGCATAGAGCGCATTCTCCACTTCCGCCGGATAGACATTTTCGCCGCCGGAAATGATCATGTCCTTCAGCCGGTCCTGGATATAGAGATAGCCGTCCTCGTCGAGCGAGCCGGCATCGCCGGTGCGAAGCCAGCCCTCGGCATCGATGGTTTCAGCGGTGGCTTCCGGACGGTTCCAATAGCCCTTCATATTCTTGGCCGAACGCGTCGCGATTTCACCGATGGTGCGCGGCGGCAATATCTCGCCGGTGTCCGGATCGATGATCTTGATCTCGACACCGGGCAAAGGCGTGCCCACCGAGCGCATTTTCTCGTTGCCATTGACGTCATGATCTTCGGGATTGAGCGTGGTGATCGTCCCCGATGTCTCGGTCATGCCGTACATCTGGACGAAACCGCAGCCGAGCACATCCATCGCCTGTTTCATCAGCTCGAGCGGAATCGGCGAGGCGCCATAGGTGATATATTTGAGATTGGAGAAATCGACTTCCCTGGCCCGGGGATGGTTGAGCAATATCTGGATCGCCGCCGGGACCATGAAGATTTTCGAGATATTATATTGTGCGATCAGATCCAGCGCCTGGGTCGGATCATATTCCGGCAGCACAATAGCGCTGCCGCCGGTGAACATCACCGCCAGCCCGGTGCCGGTGCCGCTGATATGGAAACAGGGCATGGCGAGCAGGGTGATCTCGCCGGGGACTGGCTTTTGCCAGTCCATCAGATCGTCCTCGGTGATCCCGGCGCTGCGCGAGGAAAAGATCGAGCCATTGGTCATGATCGCACCCTTGGGGTGGCCGGTCGTGCCGGAAGTATAGAGTTGCAGCGCATCGTCATCCTCGGCGCAGGGCACCATCGGATCGACCGGATCAAAACCATCGCGCCAGGCAGGATAGCCGGGAAAATCCCCCTCCGCTTTCTCGCTGCCCAGGATCAGCTCGACATGATCCAGATCATCTCTGATCTTGCCCGCCAGTTCATCAAAACCGGGGCCGATGAACAATAGTTTGGCCTGACAATCGTTCAGGATATAGGCGACTTCGGGCGGAGCCAGCCGCCAGTTGACCGGCACCATGACCGCGCCCAGCTTGGCCGCGCCGACCAATATTTCGAAATAGAGATGGCTGTTCTTGCCCATATAGGCGATCCGGTCGCCCTTGCGGACACCCTTGGACGCCAGCGCCTGCGCTGCCCTGCTACTGCCGGCATCCAGCGCGGCATAGGTCATCTCGTCACCTTCAAAGGTGAAGACCACCGCATCCGGCTGTTGCTGCGCCTGAAAACGCACCACGTCGCCAATGGAAATAATTTCTTCTTCGGTCATGCAAATATCCTCTGTGCGCGATTCCGCGATCGGCTTTTCCATAGGATACATAGAGAGGCTGCGATATGATACAGCCTAGCAGATTGACTAGCCGCGAGGCTCCAAATCCGGTGGCATCGCAGCCGCATTCTTCTAGGATTGGCCCATGCACAAACTGGCATTGCATCAGATCACGATGATGGAGGGCGGACCGGAAGGTCTTGTCCGCTTCGCCGCCGAAACCGGACTCGACGGAGTCTGCCTGTTCACCGCCACACCGCTCGACGCAAATGGTCAGGATATGTTCCCGGTGGTTAATCCGAAAGCGGCGTCGTCATTCAAGCGCCTGCTTCGCGACCATGATGTGCGGATCATCAACGCCGAATATTTTCCGGTGATGCCGGGACGCGACGTAGCCGAATATCTGCCCGCTCTCACCCTTGCCGCCGAATTGGGCGCGAAACGTCTGGTTACCCATATTCACGAAACCGAAAGGCAACGAGCGGAGGATCAGCTATCCAAACTCTGCACTATGGCTCTCGAGAACGGGCTGGAAGTCGGTCTCGAGTTCACCGGGTTTTCTGATGGCTGCAACAGTCTGAGCAGCGCAGCGGCGCTGCATGGCCGCGTGAACCAGCCCAATCTGACGATCGCGATCGACGCGCTGCATCTGTTCCGCACCGGCGGTACGCTGGAACAAGTGCAGACCGTGGATCCGGGAATCATCGGCTATGCCCAGCTGTGCGATGGTCCGGACTTTCGCCTGTCGGACGATTATCTCGCAGAAGCGATGAGCCGGATGATCCCCGGAGAAGGCATTTTCCCGCTTTATGACTTCGTCGCCTTGCTGGGTCCGCATGTCGATATTGATATTGAAGTACCCAATTCAGCACCGCTGACCGGATCCGAAGCCAGAGCATGGGCGCATCGCGCCATTGCCGCCAGCCGTACTCGGTTGATCGAAAGGACATGACATGACCCACGATGATCTGGTCGACCGCGCAAAGATTACCGACCATGTGCTGCGCTATGCAACCGGCATCGACCGGCATGACTGGACACTCTATCGCTCGATTTTCGCTGATCAGCTGACCGCCGATTTTTCAAGCTGGTCCGGTGAGCCGGTGGCCAGCATGAACGCCGACGACTGGGTCGCAGGGGTCCGCGCCACACTGGAACCCTTTGATGCCACCCAGCATGTGCTGAGCAATTTCCTGATCGAGGTCGATGGTGTCGAGGCCAGCTGCACCTGCTACATGGCTGCACATCACCATCTGGTGACCGGCGACTTGCGGGAAATGCACAGCATTGGCGGCTATTATGTTCATAACCTGCGACGGACGGCTGCCGGCTGGCTAATCCATCAGCTGCAATTGAACGTCACCTGGGAAATAGGCGACAGAGCTTTGTTTGAACAGGCGGCGCTGCGCAGCCTATAGGGCGCAAGCTCCAAAGCCGAACATGTCAGGCATTAATGCGATAAAGACGGCACGGTTGGTAGCACCTTGACCGCCGGCAGGTCGGAGAGATCGAGCCAGTCATTGCCGGACTGGCCATAATAGCTATCGAGCACCGCAAAGGGCAGCCGGAAGGGCCGTCCCCAACCATCATTCCACATCGCGACCACACCGGTGCGGGTTGCCGGATCAAATATCATCGTCGAGCGATAGCCATCGACCGCGCCGCTATGGCCGGCCAATTGCCGCCCGGCGTATGTGAAGTTCCGCCAGCCGAGCCCATAGCTTGCCTCGCCAAGGGCACGGGCGAGTTCACCGCTATACGGGCGTCTAGTCCTGACCAGGGGCGCGTGGGCCAATGCCAGCGCCTTGCTCGACAGGACATCCTTGTTTTCGCCCATATGTGCGCGCATCCAGCGCGCCATATCAACAATATCGCTGCTGACGCCCGCAGCTGCAGGAACCCGCCAGTAGGATTCCGACAGGGTTCGCACTTGGTCACCGCGATGGGGCCGCGCCCAGCTTCGCGCTCCAGTCAGGCCCGCCATGCCAAATTTTGCGCTCTTCATGCCAAGCGGCTTGAACAGCCGCTTTTGCACCGCGTCAGAATATAAGGTTCCCGCTGCCTGCCCCAATATTTCGCTCGCCGCATCAAAGGCGATATTCTGATAGCTGTGACAGGTGCCCGGCACGCACTGCAACGGGGCAGCGCCCAGCTGCAAGCGGAGCAGACCAGGGTCTTCGCCATCCTCCAGCCTCGTATCATAGGCATTTTTGGTGAGGCCGGTCCGGTGCGATAGCAGCTGCGCCAGCGTTATCTGCGACTCGGCTCCGCCGGGGAGCCTGAGGGACGAGTGCCAGCTGCTCAGCGGGGCATTGAGATTGAGCTTGCCTTCGGCCGACAATTTTGCGGCAAGCGATCCGGCCACGCCTTTTGATACCGAGGCCCAACGAAACACCGTCTCCGGTGTCACCCGCTCGCCGCTTTGCTTGTCAGTCACACCATAAGTGGAAACAAAACGCAGATCGCCATCCTCGACAATCGCGACTGCCAGGCCCGCCATCTCCGGACGCGCCGCCAGCGCTGCAAAGTCTTGGTCGAGACCAGAATAGTCAATCTTCCCGTGCCAGTCACCAGGCTCGGTTGGCAGATGGATTTGCGCTTTTGGTTCAACAAGGGCAGGTAACGGAAAGCCGGTTTTCTGTTCAACCAGGGCTCGATAGCCATACCAGCCAACCAGCAACAGAGCAGCAAGCCCGAACAGCAACGCCAGATATTTTTTCACCTTCAATATCTTATAATGCTATTTCATAAGCTGCAGTGGTTTTCGCGGCGACATCTTCGGCGCTGATACCCGGAGCCAGTTCGATCAGCCGGAACGGGCTGTCATGGTCGGGGCGCTGGAAAACACATAGGTCGGTAATGATCATGTCGACGACATTGGTACCGGTCAGCGGCAGGGTGCAGGCAGGGATGAATTTGGGACTGCCGTCTTTCGCGCAATGGTCCATCACGACGATGATTTTCTTGACGCCGGCGACCAGATCCATCGCACCGCCCATGCCCTTGATCATCTTGCCGGGGATCATCCAGTTGGCAATATCGCCATTTTCCGCGATTTCCATCGCACCCAAGACGGTCAGGTCGATATGCCCGCCGCGAATCATCGCAAAGCTGTCGGATGAGCTGAAATAGCTAGATGAGGGCAGCTCGCTGATCGTCTGTTTGCCAGCGTTGATCAAGTCCGGGTCAATCTCGTCCTCAAAAGGGAACGGTCCAATGCCGAGCATTCCGTTCTCACTCTGCAACGTGACCTCAACGCCTGGCGGAATATGGTTGGCCACCAGTGTCGGAATACCAATCCCGAGATTCACATAATAGCCGTCGTGCAGTTCCTGTGCCGCCCGAGCGGCCATTTCATCGCGAGTCCAGGGCATATTCATCCTTCTTTGTCATCTGGCTTTGCTGCTTCCGTCGCTTCCACGAGCGGAGGCGGTGTCAGAAACCAGCCGTTATCGAACATATTATTTAGCGTAATCGCACCGTCGGGATCCCGCAAATAGTCATAGAGCTCGTCAAAATCCGCGCGGTCGTCGCCCGCCATGGCGACAATGCAATAGTTCCGCGCTGCATCCCAACGCCGCACCTGTTTGCGATCTTCCGCGCCGCGGTCAAGGAAAAGAAAATCATCTGATTCGGATTGCGAAAAACCGGCCTCGTTGAGGATGGCCGAGATTCTCTGGGATGCGGTGACGGGTTGATCAGACAACCAGATCACACTGATTTCCGCCGCTCGCAAACTGTTGAGCACTTCAATCAGGCCATTTTGCCGATAAAGCGTCTCCGCCTTTATCCAGTCGCGACCGGTCACGTCATCAAGATCAATGACCACGGCCAATGGTTTGTGTTCGCAAGCCATGGTTTCCGGCTTGAAAATATCCACCCGCGGAATCAACACCACCGACTCAACACCTTCTCCCGCTTCAAGTCTGGCCGATTGTTTCAGGGCATGCGCCGCAAAATCGGCATAAGGCGAAGCTTCCGGACCCACCGGCTGAAAAAATTGCGCAATATAATCAGCTGCTTCCTCATCAAGATCGACTTCGACAATTCCGGTGGCACCGCCTTGTCCAGCGGATTTCTTTGCCGCCCCTGGCAATGCATACGTAGTTTCGCTGTCCGGTCCGATCGTGACGGTACCAACCGGCATCGCCAGATCAATGGCACCGACCGCAACCAGTTCCCGCTTCGCCTGGACGCGATCAATCTGATTCTTGCCCATGGTTCCCAGCGCCGCCAGCGGCAGCAACGCCGCGACGCAGCCGGAGAGTAGCGGCAGGGTGGCCAGAATGATCAGGGAAAAGCGAAGTCGAGCCATCAGGCGTCTTGGCGCTCCCGGGTCATGCGGAATTCAATCTTCTTGTCATAAGGCGCGCCGTTGATCAGCCGTTTTACATAAATGCCCGGCAAATGGATGCAATCGGGGTCCAGTTCGCCGACTTCGACAATCTCCTCAACCTCGGCGACACAAATCTTGCCGGCAGTCGCCATCGGCGCATTAAAATTGCGGGCCGTCTTGCGGAACATCAGATTGCCCGCCTTGTCGGCCTTCCAGCCCTTGATCAGACAAACATCGGCAAATATGCCACGCTCGAGAATATAGGTATCGCCATCGAAATCCTTATGCTCCTTGCCCTCGGCTACCTGCGTGCCGACACCGGTCTTGGTATAGAAGCCCGGAATGCCCGCGCCACCGGCGCGACAGCGTTCGGCGAGCGTTCCCTGCGGGCAGAATTCCACTTCCAGTTCGCCAGAGAGGAACTGCCGTTCGAATTCCTTATTCTCGCCGACATAGGAAGAGATCATCTTCTTCACCTGCCGCGAGCGGAGCAGCTTGCCGAGACCTTCATTATCAATGCCGGCATTGTTGGAAGCGATGGTCAGCCCCTTGACCCCGTCCTGCTGGATCGCATCGATCAGCCTTTCCGGTATCCCGCACAGGCCGAAACCGCCAACACAGAGATGCATGCCATCGAACAAGAGACCATCGAGAGCGGCGGCCGGATTCGGATAGATTTTTTTCATAAACGTGCTTTCCTGACAGATTGCCCGGCGTCTAGCGCAGGAGGCGCACGAGCGTCCAGAATAGAATATGTTTGAAACAACGAATCGGTTATGCGCCCTGCCATGGCCCGTTTGCTCGCATGTCTATCGCTCTTCTTCTTCCTCGTGCCCGTCACCTATGTGCGCGGACTCGTGCCGCCTGCAAATGACAGCCAATATATCACGCTCGAACCGATAGCTTTCGATGCCAAGGACCCGACCCGCACCCAGACAGGTCGTCTCGAGTATCTCGGCGGCTGGAAAATCACCAGCGACAATGGCGAATTCGGTGGCATATCATCAATGCTGGCACTCCCGGACCACCGCTTCCTGATGCTCAGCGACGATGGCACGCTGGTCGGTTTCACATTGGATGAGAAAAAACATCGGGCGCTTCGCCCGTTCATCGCACCGCTGCCTGACGGCCCGGCCAAGCCCAATGAATTTGCCAAATTGAACTGGGATTCCGAATCGATTCTCCATGATTCCGAGACCGGCCAATTTTGGGTCGGTTATGAGCATCAGCACAGTATCTGGCGCTATGGATCTTCCTTCGCCCGCAAGGAGGCTGCAAATTTTCCGGACGCCATGCAGAAATGGCCCGACAATGGCGGTGCAGAGGCCATGCTCCGATTGCCCGATGGTCGTTTTCTGGTTTTTTCCGAGTCGGCAGAATATTCAAAGGGAGGCTATCAGGCGCTAATCTTTGACGCCGACGCGTCCGAACCGGGCAGCAAGGCCGTGGCATTCGGTTATCAGCCTCCCAAAGGCTATAAATTGACCGATGCTACATTGCTTGACGATGGTTCAGCCCTGATGCTGCACCGCCGATTCACGCCGCTCGACGGGCTTTCAGCGATTTTGTCGATCGCGCAGCTGAAGGATTTCCGGCCAGGAGTAATCGTGACATCCATTCCGATCGCCACGCTGAAGCCACCGCTGAAGGTCGACAATATGGAGGCATTGGCCGTCACCCGGGACGATGATGGAACGATTGTCTGGATCGCTTCGGATGACAATTTCAGCGTGCTGCAGGAATCCCTGTTATTCAAATTCCGGCTGCTGAAGGGCAAAGACCTGCAGAAAAAGCCCGCTGCCAAACGCCAAAATGAAAAAGCCGGAGCGAGCCCCGGCTTTTCAACGTTCGAATCAGATTGACCGCTTAAGCGGGAGCAACCTGCTTTTTCGCGATTTCCTTTTTGAGGCGCTTCACCCGCAGGCTCAACTTGTCGTCCTTGGTTTTCAGCAACCAATTGTCGAGGCCGCCTACATGTTCCACAGAACGCAGACCGTGCGTAGAAACCCGAAGTTTCACGCCCTTGCCGAGTGTATCAGACAAAAGAGTCACATTTTGCAGATTGGGCAAAAATGTCTTCTTGGTCCGGTTTTTGGCATGAGACACATTATTGCCTACCAGCCGAGTCTTACCTGTCAGTTCGCAAATCCGCGACATCGCTATCGTCCAATTTCTTGTTAATGAGTGATTCCCAGTGGGAAGGAGCGGTTACCTAACTGTAATCGGAACGGGCGTCAAGCATATCGGCGGGATTTTGCGTGATCCGCCTCATCTATGGTCTTCGCATGGCTTCCACGCTAGTCGGTAAACATGGTAGCGGCAAAATATACTTCCTTCATGGGCGATGCGCTGGCTTTGGCCAATGCGGCAATCGCTGTAGATGAGGTACCGGTTGGCGCGGTTATCGTCAAGGATGGCGAAATCATTGGCCAGGGTCATAATCGCACCCGCATCGATCATGACCCCACCGCCCATGCCGAGATCGTCGCGATTCGGCAGGCGACCCAATATCTGGGCAATGACCGGCTGGAAGATTGCGACCTGTGGGTGACGCTGGAACCCTGCACCATGTGCGCCGGTGCCATCGCCAACGCGCGCCTCCGAAGGCTTTATTATGGTGCGGATGATGCCAAGGGCGGTGCGGTAGACAATGGTGTCCGGTTTTTCGATTCGCCAACATGCCATCACAAACCCGAAGTCTATGCCGGAATAGAGGGAGAGAGTGCGGCAAAATTGCTGTTGGATTTTTTCCGCGGTCGTCGAGACTAGTGGCTAGTGCACGAAGCGCGCGACAACATCCCTGTAGCTGCGGCTAACCTTCACCTGCGCCCCTGATCCCAATACCAGGAAACATTCACCATTGGTGTGCGGTTTCACTTCCTTGACCTGACTCAGATTGACGATGGTGGAGCGATGCACCCGCTGAAAATGACGGGGATCGAGACGTTTCTCCAAATCCTTCATCGTTTCGCGCAGGATCAGGCTATTGTCGGCTGTATAGATGCACATATAATCGCCGGCGGCATCAATCCGTTCGATTGTATCGACATCGACGCGAAAAATCTGGCCACGGTCTTTGACATTGATCAGCTTTTCATAGCGATTCGCGGATGCTGGCTCGTCGGATTCCTCGATATTGGCCATCGCGTCGGGGGCAATTTCACTGAGCACGTTTTTCAGCTTTTCGAGCTCTGCGCCGCCGCGTTTTTCCGAAAGGCGCTTGCGCACCCGGTCGATCGCGTCGGCCAGCCGGTCTTCCTCGACCGGCTTCACCAGATAGTCGATCGCTTCGGCCTCAAAGGCACGGACCGCATGTTCGGAATAGGCGGTGACGAAAATGAACAGGGGTGGTTCGATCTCCATAATCCCCTGCACCACTGAAAACCCGTCAAATCCTGGCATCTGGATGTCAAGAAACACCAGATCGGGCTTCAACGTCTTGATCTTGCGAATCGCTTCGCGGCCATTGCGACAGGTGTCGACAATCTCGATATCGTCAAATTTCTCCAGCCGAATCTGCAGACCCTGGATCGCAAGCTTTTCGTCATCGACTAATATCGTCTTGATCGTCATGTTTTTAAATCCTTATGCTGAAGTGATGCCATCGCCGGCGCATTTACCGGTTCCCGCTGATGGTCATCACTGGATGCATGCTCCCCAAAAATAGTTTCGTTTCTCAATTGTTCGTTGGTTGCAGAGTGATCCGCCGCTTCGCGCTCGATCTGTTCTCTCGTTTCGAATGGCAAGGCGATGTATACCGAAAAGCCTTCGCCAGGAGACGAGCGCGTTTCAAATATCGCGCCTTCTCCATAGGCCTGGTTTAATCGCTCCTGAATATTGCCAAGACCGACGCCGGTGGAATCGGATTTCCTGGTCGTCGTTCCGTTTTTTCCGGGCCCGGTGTCCGACACGATGATCCGTAATTTGTCACCGTCGAGATGAGCGGAAACCGAAATATCGGCACCTTCTTCCTGCGGTGTCACCGCATATTTGATCGCATTTTCGACCAGCGGCTGGAGCAACAAGGACGGCAATAATGCATCGCGCACGGCCGGGTCGATATCAAAATGGGACCGCAGCCGTTCCTCAAAGCGCATTTTCTCGATGTCGAGATAGAGATGCAGGGTCTCCACCTCCTGGGCCAGCGTCACCCGGCTGTGGACCTCGTTGACCAGCGTATGGCGCAGGAAGGAGGACAGGCGCGACAGCATGGCGTTGGCCGGCTCGGTCTGGCGCAGCAGCACCAATGTCGAAATGCTGTTCAGCGTATTGAACAGGAAATGGGGATTGAGCTGATAGCGCAGCATCGCCAGCTGCGCGCGAGTCGCCTGCGCTTCGAGCTGCAGCAGCTGATCATTTTGCTCCTCGACCCGCAGGAAGAAATTAATCGCATAATAAAGTGCCGACCAGGCGCCGAGCAACATGATGCCGAGGAACAGCGAGCCCAGAAATAATGTCCCGAACGCGGTTTCTGACAACGGATTCTGGATGAGAAAAACCCAGGCGTCAATGAACGCATAGAGCGCTGCCGCAACCGTCAAGATCGCGGCGGTACTGCTCCATGTCACAATCGGACGGCGGTGGATCAGATTCTTGTATACCACCGATAATAGCAAGGAGATGGAATAGCCGGTAATGGTCGAGATAATGACCGGCACCAGGAAGCTCAGCGGCAGTCCATTGGATATCCCGCCGATCGCGCGCAAAATGAGTGCACCGGCCCAGCCCGCGGATTGCAGGTTCCAAAATGCGCGGTTCTTGTTACCAAAAAACGGCTGGGGACGAATTTCCATCATGACCATCGCGCTTTCTATAGCGGGGCATTGCCGCTTGGGAAAGAATCGCCTAGCATTTGCACGAATAAGTCGACAAACGCTGCTTTTTTCGATCCGAATGCGAAGATATTTGCATTATCGACGATAAAAATGCGGCTGAAGATCGGCATCAGCCAAAGGAGAATATCACGGGTGGTCCCAACGCAGTCCGAGCTAAATTCCCTGCCATGGAAGAGGGCACTCAGGAAGACTGGCAGATTATTGGCGGTCATTTTGGTCCCTTTGCCAGCAAGGTGGCGGACCGAGTGCTTGATCACTTGAAACTGCTCGACGGGGATTTTGGCGGCTTTCCGATCGACCGGATGCAACATAGTCTGCAAACCGCAACCCGGGCGCATCGCGATGGCCGGGACGAGGAATATGTCGTGATGGCCTTGCTGCACGACGTCGGCGACACGCTCGGTACCTATAATCACCCGGATATTGCAGCGGCGATCCTGAAACCCTTTGTCAGCGCAAAAAACCATTGGATCGCGGAAAAGCACGGCATCTTTCAGGGCTATTATTTCTTCCATTATCTTGGCCAGGACCGCGACATGCGCGAGCAGTTTCGCGGCCAGGAACATTTTGAGGATTGTGCGGAATTCTGCGCAAAATATGACCAGACCGCGTTTGATGCAGCCTATGACACCGCGCCACTGGAGTTTTTCGAACCGATGGTTCGCCGCGTCATGGCCCGACCGATCAACAGTATTTACGTGACCGAATAGGGCCGCTCGGAACGAGGGTTCAGGCCGCTGAGGATTCGCCAATTTCCCTGAGATGGCGAACCACCATATCATCGCGATTGGCACCGTTGGAATCCGATTTCAATTCTGATTCATCTATCCAGCACAGGTCATCCATTTCAAGGACCCGGTCATCATGCGCCCGCATGCTGACCGAGCCAATTGGCTGACGATCGCGCGAATCACACAATATCGGATTGGATGGAACCCCGGTTTCCCATCTTTCCCCCCATTGCCGCAAAGCGATCATGGTCGGCAGCAGATCCTGACCCTTGTCGGTCAGCCGATATTCCACCTTCCGCTTGTCGTGATCGCAGGGACGACGGGTCATGATCCCCGCTTCGACCATGCGGGTCAGCCGATTGGCCAGGATATTCCGGGCGATGCCAATTTCCGACAGGAAATCCTCAAAATGCCCGACGCCGTTGAGCGCGGCACGCAATATCATGAAGCACCATCGCTCGCCGATAACTTCCAGCGATATGGGTAGGCTGCACTCACCGCCAGCCAGACTCGATAGATCTTCTCTGGTTTTGTCCATGCTTACATTCCTAAACCAGTTTTTGGGCAAGTGCGAAAAAAATATAAGTTTTTAGTTGCAACTTAAAACCTATTAAACTAAGTATTGATTCGCAACCTAAATTGCAACCACAAAATTCTCCCCTCTGGCCGTCCCAAAATGGCCCGGAAACTGACTGATACGAAAGGAAATATCATGCTTCTCTCCCAAAGCCCGCTCCGCGCATCCATGTTCTTCTGCATCGCTGCTCTGACGTCCCTCACCCTGCTCACGGCAACCACAGCCGAGGCACGCAGCACGGCCATCGCCTATACTGCAGAATTGCAAGCCCCGGTCGAAGCCGCCCAGGAAATTATCAAGGATACCGTCATCCGCTGCGCAGGCACCGAATGTATCGGGGGCGAAAGCAACTCGGCGCCGCGGACGATCTGCGCCAAGATCGTCGATGAATTCGGCCCGGTTGCCAATTTCGCCTATAAAGGCGAGGCCTTCGATGCCGAGGCACTCGCCAAGTGCAACGACTGATTTGACAATCCCCGCCTAACCGGCCTCTCACTCCCCATAGCGGCCAGAATAATCGCCGCTGCCGGTCAGCCATAGCGCCGAAGCGAAGCTCCTTTTCCGTTCCCCCGGATATAAGAGCCGGCTTCGGCGCTCTTTTTTGTTGCCCCGGCCCGGAAAGGGCACCATCTTCACCCTATGCTTAGACAATATGAACTGGTGGAGCGGGTTAAATCCTACGATCCCGATGCAGATGAGGATCTGATCAACCGCGCCTATGTTTTTTCCGTGCAAAGACATGGCAGCCAGAAACGTGCCAGCGGCGACCCTTATTTCAGTCATCCCATCGAGGTCGCCGGTCTGATGACCGACCTCAAACTCGATCAGGAAACGATTGTCACCGCGCTGCTCCACGATACGGTCGAGGATACGCTCACCACATCAGAAGAAATCAGCAAATTATTCGGTGAAGAAATCGCCCGGCTGGTCGATGGCGTGACCAAGCTTTCAAAAATCGAAGCGCAGACTGACAATGAGCGGGCCGCGGAAAACCTGCGCAAATTCCTGCTGGCAATGTCCGACGATATCCGGGTGCTGCTGGTCAAGCTTGCCGATCGCCTGCACAATATGCGGACGCTGCATTTCATCAAGAGCGAAGAAAAGCGGCTGAGAATCGCGCATGAGACCATGGATATTTATGCGCCACTCGCCGAACGGATCGGCATGTATGAATATATGCGCGAGATGCAATTGCTGGCATTTGAGCACATGGAACCGGAAGCCTATGAAACGATCACCAAAAGACTGCAGGCGATCAAGGAAGGGGACGAAGGCCAGGTCGATAAAATCTCCCTGTCGATCCAGAAGGCACTGGAGAGCGGCGGTCTGGTCGCGGAGGTCAGCGGGCGCGAGAAACATCCCTATTCGATATGGCGCAAGATGCAGGAACGGCACGTCAGCTTTGAACAACTGACCGACATCATGGCGTTCCGGGTCGTCACCGATAATAGCGCGGAATGCTATCGCGCGCTCGGTATCCTGCACAAAAAATGGAAAATGGTTCCCGGCCGGTTCAAGGACTATATCTCCACGCCCAAGCGCAACGGCTATAGTTCGATCCACACCACCATCATGCATGGCAATAATATGCGGGTCGAAATTCAGATCCGCTCGCAGCGCATGCACGAGGATAATGAATATGGTCTCGCCGCGCATTGGGCCTATAAACAGGGCAACCGACCCGATGGTCAGGCCGGCTGGATCCGCGATCTGATCGAGATACTCGATCAGGCCGAAGATGCAGAGGAATTGCTCGAACATGCCCGGCTGGCGATGTACCAGGACCGGATTTTTGCGTTCACCCCCAAGGGCACCTTGCTGCAAATGCCGAGGGGTTCGACCACCGTTGATTTCGCTTATGCCGTGCACACCGATCTCGGCAATCAGTCAGTCGGCGCCAAGGTCAACGGCCGGCATGTACCGCTGCGTACCCAGCTGCAAAATGGCGATGTCGTCGAAATTCTGAAATCCAAGGGGCAGGAGCCACAGCCCGGCTGGCTTTCCTTCGTCATTACCGGCAAGGCGCGCGCGGCCATTCGCCGCAATGTCCGGTTCAAGGAACGCGACGAGATGGTCGCCATTGGCACCGAACTTTATGAAGAAATCATCGAACGGCTGCCCGGCAAGATCGGTCAGCGGGCGATCAAGGCGGCGCTGAAGCGTCTGGAAATGCAGGATCCGGATGACCTGATGATGGCGATCGGCACCCGCCAGCTCAGCGACCGCGAGGTGATGGAAGCGCTCATTCCCGGTAGTGTCCACGACAATGATGACGAGCGGCAGTGGCCCGAACAGGATCGCGCGATCTCAATCAAGGGCCTGACCCCGGGTGTAGCCTTCAATCTGGCCGAATGCTGTCATCCCGTGCCCGGTGACCGCATTGTCGGATTGCGGCGCAGTGGAGAGAATGTCGAGGTGCATACCATCGATTGCCAGAGCCTGGCCGATGGCGTGGATGCAGACTGGGTGGATCTCAGCTGGGGCAATGAAAGCGATGGCGCAGCCGCCCGGCTATGCGTGGTGCTGCACAACAAGCCAGGAACACTTTCCGAAATGGCGGGGATTTTCGGCTTTCACAATGCCAATATCCTGAATCTGCGCCTCTCCCAGCGCGATGGTCCATTCCACACGTTCGACGTCGATCTGGAAGTGCACAATGTCCATCATCTGATGCGGATATTGTCCGCACTGCGCGCGTCGGAAGCGGTCGCGCAAGCCGAACGCTCCTGAACCGCCTGTCCGATATCCTTAAGGAGCGGGCGGTGGTCCGCCGGCAGCGCCCTGCATTTGCTGCCGCAATTCTTCCATCTGCGCTGCGGAAATAAAGTCCAGCAAAGTCACATCGAATATAAGCAGGCTGTTCGACGGAACCTGTTCACCTGGAGAGGCCTCGCCATAAGCCAGTTCCGACGGGATCCAGATGCGATATTCGCCACCCTTCTGCATCAGCTGCAACGCTTCGGAGAAACCGGGAACGACAGCGCCGACCGGCATTGGCGTCTGCTCATTGGCATCGAAAACCGTGCCATCACGCAATGTGCCTTCATATTTGACCAGAGCCGTGTCGGTGACGGCAGGCGAAGCGCCTTCGCCCGGCTTGATCACTTGATATTGTAGGCCGGATGGGGTCTGCACGATGCCGGACTGCTTCGCATTGTCGGCCAGAAATTCTTCATTGCTCGGCGGCGGGAACAGCTTCTCCCATCCGGCTTGTACAAATTCTGTCGGGCTGGTTTTTTCTGGGATGGCGGTGGCAAGCACGGCCACCAGAATTATGCCCAGCAGCAGCCCCATCAAGAAGGCCTTGATCGGGAAGGATGGCTTGGGGCTTTTTTGGTCCGATGCGATATCAGTCACGAACTACTCTCCAAAACAACTTTACCGCGGACTCTATTGACCTGGAAGTTGTGGATCACCGGGAGCGCCCTGTGCCTGCATTTGCAAGCGCAATTCTTCCATCTGTGCCGCTGAAATAAAGTCCAGCAAAGTCACGTCAAAAATAAGCAGGCTGTTTGAAGGAATCTGTTCACCTGGAGACGCATCGCCATAAGCCAGAGCCGAAGGAATCCAGATGCGATATTCGCCGCCCTTCTGCATCAGTTGCAGTGCTTCGGAGAAACCGGGGACGACGCCACCGACCGGCATCGGCGTTTGCTCATTGGCATCGAAAACCGTGCCATCGCGCAACGTGCCTTCATATTTGACCAGAGCCGTATCGGTGGCGGTAGGAGAAGCCCCCTCGCCCGGCTTGATCACCTTATATTGCAGGCCTGATGCGGTTGTTTCCACCCCGTCCTCATCCGCGTTGGCGGCGAGGAATTGTTCGTTGGTCGAACCGTTTACGACGGCATTCTGGGTTCCCGTATAAGCGAGAAGCAGTGCAGCGCCAACAATCAGCAGCACGCCGAGCCAGATCTTGGTCAGCGAGCCTTTTTTGATGGGATGAATCGGAACCGTCGTAACAGACATGGGCAGGCTACCTTATATTCGTGGAGCCGAAGCGCTTAAATCAGACCGTCGCGTTCCATCCGCTTGCGGTCCATCTTGCGGGCGCGGCGCACGGCAGCGGCCTTTTCGCGGGCGCGCTTTTCGGATGGCTTTTCATAATGCCGGCGAAGCTTCATTTCGCGATAGACGCCTTCACGCTGCAATTTTTTCTTGAGCGCCCGAAGGGCCTGATCAACATTATTATCGCGAACCATGATTTGCATAAGACTGAGTAACTCCGTTCAAATTTCGTAATGGGCCAGAAGCAATTTCTTCTGGCCTGAATTGGTGTAAAAGCCATAAAAATAGGGTTTGCAGCAGAATCAATCTGCCTCAATCTCGCGCCGCCTATCAATTTCTTGGCACCGAGGCAAGCTTTTACACGATTCATTGCGCGAATGACAGACGCTTTGCATTCCTGTTTCCGGCGCTTTGCTATAGAAGACCGACAAGAGAAGATAAAAGTGATTCGAGGAGAGAAAAATGGCCACCGCGATCAATATCCAATCCAGCTGCAGCGAAGAAGAATGGAAGGCGCGCCAGCGGCTTGCTGCCTGCTACCGGATTTTCGCCTATCTCGGCTGGGACGAGATGATTTTCAACCATATCACCCTGAAGGTGCCCGGCGAGGATGATGCCTTTCTGATCAATCCCTATGGCCTGCATTTCAGCGAGGTTACCGCCTCGACTCTGGTCAAGATCGATATCGAGGGCAACACGCTGGACGGCTCGACTTTCCCGGTCAACAAGGCCGGCTTTACCCAGCACAGCCTGTTCCACCGCGAACTGCCCGATGTCCATGCGATCATCCACACGCATACCACGGCAACTATGGCGGTCTCTTCCGTTGAAGGCGGCCTGCAGCCGATCAATTTCTATGCCGCCGCGATCGTGCCGCGCCTTGCCTATCACAAATTTGAAGGCATTACCGTGCACGAGGATGAAGGCCCGCGCTTTCTCGCCAGCCTCGGCAAGAAACGGATGATGATGCTGGAAAATCACGGACCGGTGGTGATGGGCCGGACATTGGAAGAAGCGTTCCTCAACCACTGGGTGCTGCAACGCGCCTGCGAAATCCAGATGCAGACGCTGTCGATGGGCAAACCGCTGATGATCGGTGAAGAGGTGATCAAGAAGCATCTCGACAATCTGTCGCAGGCCTCGATTGATCCGATGAAACAGGGTGTTCCGGAATTCGAAGCGATGGTGCGGCTGGTTGACCGCGAAGACAGAAGCTGGCGGGAGTAAAAGACCGCGTTCGTCATGCTGAACTTGTTTCAGCACCTCATTATTGAATAAGCCACACGGAGGAGATCCTGAAACAAGTTCAGGATGACGAGTTAAACCCGATGACCAAATTCACCGTCAATGACCGTCCGGTCTGGTACCGGATGGACCCGGAAACGCCTTTGCTCTGGGCGCTCCGCGATGCGTCCAACCTGACTGGCACCAAATATGGCTGCGGCACCGGCGACTGCGGAGCTTGCGTGGTCGAGGTCGACGGCGAGGCGATCCGCTCCTGTCTGGTCACCATTGGCGAGCTGGAAGGCCGTTTTGTCACCACCATCGAGGCGCTGTCGCGCGATCGCAGCCATCCGGTGCAGCAGGCCTGGGCCGCGGAAAATGTGCCGCAATGCGGCTTTTGCCAATCCGGCATGATCATGGCGGCGTCGGTATTGCTGAAGAAAAATTCCAATCCATCGAAAGCCGCGATTGACGAGGCGATCACCAATATCTGCCGCTGCGGCACCTATCCGCGGATCCGCGAGGCGATCCAGCGGGCCGGACGTGTGGCCCGCGGGGAAGCGGTACTCAGCGCCGCCCCACCACCCGGGATTGATCCCGAAGATGCCGCCAAAGCGGTGCCGGCGCTGACGCCCCAAAAATGAGTTGTCCACCCGCGAAGGGCGCAGGCGACGAAGGCTCCGGGGGAGCCTTCTCAAGCCGAGCGGTCCATCTCGTGAATTCTTGTCAGTTTGCCGTACCGTACCGCGATGCGCCCCGGCCTGCGCCGGGGCACAAGTTCCGCGTTGTATCTAGAAACCGAACTTCACCGTCAGCCGCGCATTGAGCGGCTCGCCGGTCGAGATATTGTCGTTGTTGTGAACCGACGGGTAATAGGTTTCGTCGAACAGATTTTCGACATTGAGCTGGACCTGCACTTTTTCGCTAACGTCATAATATAGCGCGGCGTCAACCCGGGTATAGGCCGGAATGCGGACTGTATTGTCATTGGTGGCGAACTGGCTGGATTGATGGGTCACCCCGATCCCGGCGGCAAATTTCTCGGTGACATCATATTTCGTCCACAGCGAGATCATATGCTCCGGCACCTGGAACAGGCGCAGATCCTGTCCGCCAACGGTGCCAGCATTGCGCTGCTGGCCGTCGAGATAACTGTAGCCAGCGTTGATCTGCCATGCCTCGGTCAGCTTTCCAACCAGCTGGAATTCCACGCCTTCGGTCCGCGATCCGGACAGCGTGCTATTGCCCTGATTATCGAGCAGGATCGACTGGTCGTCGCGATCAAGACGGAACAGGGCCGTCGTCAGGCTGAGCCCGGATGTCAGATCCCATTTCACGCCAATTTCGTAATTCACAAAACTTTCCGGGGCCAGATTGGCGGTGGTCGGATTCAGCGTCAGGAACTGGTCGCCGGACCTGGGCAGGAAGCTTTTGGCGTAGCTCGCATAGATCGAGATATTCTCCTGCGGCTTGTAGATCGCGCCGAAACGCGGCGAGAATTTCTCGTCGGTCCGGTTCAGCAACAGGCCGCTCTGGATATCATTTACATCAAGATCAAATCGGTCAAAACGCACGCCGCCGATAATATCAAAATGATCGCCGATGCTGATCTGGTCCTGCACATAAAGCGACAGGAATCTTAGGTCGGAAACGGTGCTGCGATTGAAGGCCGGAAAGCCGAAGGCCGGAACGACGATCGGGTCGGTGAGCGGAACCACCACCAGGTCATCATTGCTGGCAGCGAATAATATGTCACGCCGTGCATTGGCGGATTGCTGCTGGCCGATTTCATAGCCGAACAACAGGCTGTGGCCGAGAGCGCCCGTATCACCCGTCCACAACAGATTGCCCTGGCTGATGAAATTCTCACGATCGGTGGTGTCGACATAACCGTCGAGGGTGACCGAATTGGCCGTCGGTGTCAGCCGGATGTCGTTGCTGCGCGAATCGACTGGATAGATGTTGCGATAGAGCTTGTCATAATCACCATATTGAGTGGTCGAACTAAAGCTCAGCTCATCACTGAAATCATGCTCAAACTGCAACTTGACGATATGCGCCTGCAGCGTGGTGCGGTTGGTTCCGGGCTGGCCGAATAGTGTATCCCGATAGCCAGTGAGCGGACCACAAGGGTCGGCAAGCGAACAGCTATTGCCAGCCGCGCGCAGTTCTGCCGGATTGCCCCGGTCCACCGCCCGGTCATCGTCAACATATTCGTAGGACAGCAATATCCGGCTATCACCGCCAAGCTCGGCACCAAAAGTTGGATTGACCGCAAAGCGCCGGCCGTCAAAGAAATCGCGATGGTTGTTAAATTCTTCATACAGGCCATTGATCCGGAAGGCCGCGGTATCGCCAATCGGTAAATTCAGATCGCCGCCGAGATAATAAGCGCCAAAACTGTCAACACTCACGGCAGTCTCGCCAAACTGGCGGCCGGCGATCGGCGATTTGGTCACCCGGTTGATGATGCCGCCGCCGCCGCGGCCAAAGATCATCGCATTGGGGCCTTTGTGGATCTCGACTCGCTCGATATTATAGAGCGGCCGGAAATATTGGACATCATCGCGTATGCCATCAACAAAGAAATCGGCGGTGCTATTCTGCCCCCTTATGGTGATCTGATCGCGATTACCTTCACCCTTGCCGATCGATGCGCCCGGCGTGTAGCGGAGTATATCGCCAATATCCTGGAGCGCCTGATCATCAAGCTGCTCGCGGGTTACAACCGACACCGTCTGCGGCGTGTCGATAAGCGGGGTGTTGGTTTTCAGGCCCGCGCTGCTGATCGCGACATAGCCTTCTTTCTCACCGGTTACGATGATCTCCTGCTCATCAGCAAAGCCTTCGTCCCATGCTTCCTGGGCCGTTGCGTGGACCGGACCAGTAGCGATCGCAATCAGGCTGGCGGACGCCAGGACGTGCAGTGGACGACGCAGAACATTATTCACAGATAAACCTCCATATATGAGAACCATTCTCAATAACTGCGTTGCTAATGATAATAGTTCTCATATGCAAGATCAAATTTTGCTTGTCCGGGGTTTTTCTTTGAAACATCGCCTGACTGGTGTTTATGAAGCTCTTTCGACGAAACGGGAGAGAATCATGAAAGTAACGATCTGGCACAATCCGAACTGCGGCACGTCCCGCAAGACATTGGCGATATTGGAAGAAGCGCCCGGCGTTGAGCTGACCGTGATTGAATATCTGATAAATCCGCCGATTCGTGCCAAGCTGAAACAGCTTTTTGACGATGCTGGCATGACCCCGCAGGAGGGCCTAAGAGTGCGAGGATCGCCGGCGGAAGAGCTGGGGCTGACGAAGGACGATGCTACCGCTGATCAGATTTTGGATGCGATGGCCCAGGAGCCGATGCTGATCAACCGGCCGCTGGTCGAGACCGACAAGGGAGTCAGGCTTTGCCGTCCGCAGGAAATCGTGCAGGAAATTCTCTGACCCTACGCGCTTTCGGCGGATTTGAATGAAATGAACCGGGAAGAATAATGTCGGTAATCGCAGTGTACAGTATGAAAGGCGGCGTCGGCAAAAGCTGTTCGGCAGTGAATCTTGCCTGGAATAGCGCCGTCGGCAGTTCGCGGCGGACGCTGCTCTGGGACCTCGACCCGCAGGGCGCGGCTTCCTTCATTCTCAGGGGTGACCAGTTGGAAAAGGACCGCGCACGCGCGATGGTCTCCGGTGAAATCAAACCGGACAAGCTGATCAAACATACAGAAATAGAAAATCTGGATCTTCTCGCAGCGGACGTCTCGCTGCGCGGTCTCGACCGGCTATTTTTCCAGATCAGCAAAAAACGACATCTTGGCAAATTGCTCAAGGAAATGAGCAAGGACTATGACCGGATCATTCTTGATTGCCCGCCCGGCCTGACGGAGACCAGCGAGCAAATCCTGCGCAACGCCGATATTGTCATTGTCCCGGTCATTCCTTCGCCCCTCTCGGAACGCGCGCTTACCAATGTGCAAATGTTTCTGGACAGTAGCGGGAAAAAACATGCCCCCTTGCTGCCGGTGTACACGATGGTCGACCGAAGGCGCTCAATCCATAAACAGGGTTTGATCCGACAACCGAAATGGCCAGTTATCCCGATGTCTAGCGCCGTTGAACATATGACCAGCTTGCAACGACCTGTCGGCAGTTTCGCGCCGCACAGCCCGGCCGCCCAGGCCTATGCCCGCCTTTGGCGAGGCATAGAAAAGCGACTGGCAAAAAAATAGTCCGGGCAAGCCCGCCTATGCCGACTTTTTGCCATATTCCAACTGTTGGGCTTCAAAGCTACTGAATAAATTTCTGGCATCTTCGGCGATCATCGGACGGCCGAAATAATAGCCCTGGATTTTGCTGCAACCCAGCCGCCTGATCATCTGCACTTCTTCCGCTGTCTCGGCACCCTCGGCGGTCGTGGCCATGCCCAAAGCATCCGCCATCGCGACAACTGCACGGATGATGGCAAGGCTTTCGGGAGCATTTTTGGCTGCCCCCTGAACAAAGCTGCGATCAACCTTGATCGTCGAGAATCGGGTTTTGCGCAAATAGCCGAGCGAGGAATAGCCCGTACCGAAATCATCAAGCGACAGATTGATACCCAGCGCGATGATTTGATCGAGCATTGCTGCGGCGCCGTTACCCTCGTGCATGAAAATGCTCTCGGTCACCTCTATCTCCAGACGATTTGGTGGCAGCCCGCTCTCCTCGAGAGCGGATATAACCATCGACAGGAAATTCACTTCGGTCAGCTGGTCGGCTGAAACATTTACCGCGACCTTGACCGTGGAAGGCCATTTCATGGCTTCCTTGCAAGCCGTTCGCATCACCCATTCGCCGATCGGGACAATCAGGCGCGCTTCTTCTGCCAGCGGCACGAATTTGACCGGCGAAACAGACCCAAATTGCGGACTGTTCCAACGCAGCAGCGCTTCAAAGCCGACAACCCCACCCGAGTCAGCGCTGACCACAGGTTGGTAGTTGAGCAACAGTTCGTCATTTTCCAGCGCCTTGCGCAAGGCCATTTCCATGACTCGCCGCTCTTCCGCCTGAACGTGAAGCTTTGGCTCATAATGCGTAAACGCCCCGCCGCCCTGATCCTTGGAGCGATAGAGCGCGAGATCGGCACTGCGCATCAGCATTTCGACCGTGCGCCCGTCTCGAGGACCTATAGCTGTGCCAACGCTGGCGCCGATGTAAAGTGTGTGCTGGTCGACTTCATAAGGACGAGACAGGGTATCGATAATCTTTTTGGCCAGCAATTCCATATATTGCGTGTCGCTCGCGTCGTTGACCACAATGGCAAATTCATCACCACCCAGGCGACCGCACAGCTCGTTGTCGGTCATGATCGATCGCAGCCGATCAGATACGCGGGCCAGCAACCGGTCACCCACCGGATGGCCGAGCGTGTCGTTCACCGCCTTGAACCGATCAAGGTCGAGCATCATGAAGCCGCAGCGGCCGTTCCATTTTTCAGCCGTTTGCAACGCCATTTGCACCGCATCGGTAAGCTGGAGGCGGTTGGGCAGGCGGGTAAGCGTATCAAATCTGGCCATATGCGAGATTTTATCCGCCGATTCGCGCTGCTCGGTTATGTCCGATCCGACACCGCGAAATCCATGAAACATACCGTTATCATCGAGTTTCGGCGAAGCAGACAATTCCCACCAGCGGTTTTCGCCATTGATCTGGACAGGCACCAGCATGTTGCTGAAGCTATCGCGTCGTTTCAGCTTCTCCGCCAGTTCGTGCAAGGCGGTCGAGAATTTTCCGCTTTTCCAGGATTCTCCAGCGACCAGTTGCAGGAACGGCTTGCCTTCGATCTGCTCCGGGGGCTGGCCTATCGCATGGGCAAATCGCGGCGAAACGTGGGTTATGCGGCGTGACGTATCCGTCTGCCAAAGCCAGTCGGCCCCCGTATCCTCAAATTCCTTGAGCAACAGGCTGACCACTTCGCTTTTTTCGATGAGTCTGGCTTCCGCGACCCTTTTGTCAATAAATGACCGACCGGTCATCAGGCAGCCGGAAATCAACAAGACCGCGATCGCCAGTGAGGCCAGGGCCAGATGGGGGCTGGCAAGATATAACCAGCCACAAATTATTGCGGCACTGGCCGATGATATGAATAAAATGCTGCTGAGCGGCACGGTTGACAAAAGCATCGCGGAACCCACCATCAGGCAGATGATGATCGCCCATACCGGTATCATGGTCATGAGGTTCGTGCTGAATGCGAACAGCAAAAAGCCCGCGCCCCACAGTGAGCCGCCGACCAGGGAAATGAGATAAAATACCGTCATATCAGAACGATTGATCGACTTGCGCTGCCATCCCGACTGTTTACGATACAGCAGGTGGGCGTAGATATATAGTGCGCTCAATCCCGCGAGCCACAGGCCGAGAAGCATGATATTGACTTGGCCGATGCCCAATTGAACGATCAACAAACCGCATACGATCGCGGAAACTATCTTCAGCAAACCATGCTGATTATTGCCATTGAATTGCAGCGCGCGAATCCGGCCCCAATCAACCCCATGGGGATCAGAAAGGCCAAGCAAGACGCTGAGCGGGATGACCCGTGGCAAACCGGATTGAGCGATAGTTTTTAACACCGTCCCTCTTTACGCTGCAATCATTAGCGAAAAGTAAGGATGGACCTAATTATTTATACGCCTTTCGATTAACAAAAGTTAAGCCGATTCAGGCAGCAACCGCATATGGCTGAATATCGCCGGAAAGATATAGATTACGCGCCTTTGCCCGACTCAACTTGCCGGAACTAGTGCGCGGCAAGGTGCGCGGTGGCACCAGTTCGATCACGCAATTCATTCCGGTAATGGCTCTCACCTTTTCCTTGATCTCGTTCCACAGCCGCAGACGTTCGGTCTCGTCCGAGGTCCGGCATTGAACGAGCACAGCAGGCGTTTCTTCCCCACCCGGTGTGGTGATGGCGAAAGCGGCTATGTCTCCGGCTTTGAAACCGGGCAATTGTTCAACCGCCCATTCGATATCCTGCGGCCAGTGATTTTTGCCGTTGATGATGATCATGTCCTTGGCGCGGCCGACGATGTAAAGATAGCCGTTCGACAAATAGCCCATGTCGCCGGTATCGAGCCAGCCGTCGATCAGACAGGCATCGGTCGCCTCCTGATCGCGATAATAGCATTCCATCACCGCCGGACCTTTCATCCAGACCTTGCCGACGGCTTTTTCAGCCAGGATCGCACCATTTTCTTCGCGAATTTCCAGCAGGGTATCCCGCACCGGTTTCCCGCAATTGACGATCGCGCGGAACCGTTTCGGGCGACTGCCATCGCTCTTTTTCTCGCCGGAAAGCTCGGTTTCTTCAACCAGCTCTACTTCCATGCCTTCGCCCGATGGCATCAATGTCACGGCCAGCGTTGCTTCGGCGAGACCGTAGCTCGGCAAGAAGGCCTTGGCATCAAATCCTGCGGACGCAAAAGCATCGGTAAACCGTTGCATCACGTCGGGCCGGATCATGTCGGCGCCATTGCCCGCGAGCCGCCAGCGCGAAAGATCGAACCGTTCCTGCACGTTGGACTGACTGCCAATGCGGCGCGCGCAAATTTCATAGCCGAAGGTCGGCGAAAAGCTGCAAGACGTACCGGGATTACGGGTGATCAGATCCAGCCACGACAAGGGCCGCCGCGCGAAATCCGCAGTCTTGAGAAAATCGGTCGAAACCTGATTTGCGACCATCGACAGGAAGCAACCGACAAGGCCCATATCGTGATAGAAGGGCAGCCAGGAAATGCAGCGATCACTGCCGCCGATCAGCATGCCATGGGCATGCGAGCCTAGATTGTGCAGCAACGCCTTGTGCGAGACCGCAACGCCGTGCGGGAACCGGGTCGAACCGCTGGAATATTGCAAATAGGCGATATCGCTGCTGTTGGCGGACGGCAATTGCGTGTCGGGAGCCTCCTGCTGGGCAAAGGCATCCCATCCGCAAACCGGAATGGCGCGGGACTGACCGGCCGCACCGGCCAATTCGGCAATCTCGTCCGGAAACAGCAACAATGCGGGGTCACAGCTGTCGAGCTGCACACCAATCTGCTCGATATAGCTTTCCTTGCCGCCAAAGGAGGTCGGCAATGGCAGTGGAACTGGCAGCGCACCAGCATAGGCGGCTCCAAAAAACAGCGCGCAAAACTGTGGTTCGGTATCGGCAATCAGCGCGACCCGGTCACCCGGCTTTATGCCGGATGCGATCAATCGTCTTGCCGCCGCCACCGCGTCTTCCCGCAGTTCGCTGAACGGATAGGCCCGGACAAGCGAAGCCCGGGCATCGTGAAAGTTGAATCCCTTTTGCCCCTGGGCCGCATAGTCCAGGGCATCGCCCAGTGTCTCAAAGTCGGAGAAGCGGCGAGGAAGTTCATCCAAGGTCGGGGTTGGCGTCAGTTCGGTCATCCAATATCCATTTCCGGGAGGTCCAGCCTTCCCAAAATCAATCTTTTTTGCTCGGTAAGGGAGTAAGTCGTCTTTTTGACCTCACTTTTAGCCGCTTCTGCCAATGTTATTGATAAGCTCTGGCGTTTAAATTTCGGCCCGACTGTGGCACAAAAAGGGCAAACGTCAAAGTTGAAGGCTAAATCGTTGAAAAAAAGCGTTAAAACGTTAGATCAGGAGAGCTTGCTTCGGCTGGCTATACGCTATGTCGAGCGATATGCAACGAGCCGGAAAAAACTGGCCGATTATCTGCACCGAAAAATTCAGGAAAGGGAGTGGCAAGATGCAGACCCTCCCGCAGTCGCACAACTGATAGAGCGTTTCGTCGCGCAGGGTTATATTGATGACGCTTTATATGCCCAGAACAAGGCTGCGGCCCTTACCCGTCGGGGTTATGGAACCCGCCGTGTCTCCCATGCGCTCTACCAGGCCGGCATCAGCGAGGCCGACGGCCGCGAAGCGTTTCAGATCAGTGAAACAAACAAATGGGCGGCAGCGGATAAATTTGCCCGCCAGCGAAAAATTGGTTCCTATGCCGAGAGCCAGCAGGACGCCGACAAATGCCGCAAGCAATTACAGGCGTTTCTGCGCGCAGGCCATGACTTCGACCTGGCATCCCGTTTTGTCTTCGCCAAGCCCGGCGAGAAAATAACAGCGGAAGACTAGTTCTTTGCCAGAGCAAGTAGATTGACCTCTTTCATTCGCTTGGCATCCCTGTCGTCAAGAATCGCCAGTTTAATATTATTGTGATATATAGTGGTTACCGAGTCGAAATGTGTTAGACTTTTGATTTGACGTAGTTTTGTTCGGAGATGCATAGTGGCAAGCTTGTTTGCGGAACCTGACCCTGCGGATGATGGCTCGCGCCATGCCAGCGACGACGATCATTCACCGGCCAATAACGAATTGCTGCGTGCCACCGGTCGCGTAAAATGGTTCGACAGTCATCGCGGCTTCGGCTTCATTGTTGCGGAAAATAGCGATCCGGACGACGATGGTTCCACCCCACAATCGGATATATTGGTTCACTGGAGCCTTCTTGAATCCCTGGGCACACGGGAATTGCCGGAAATGGCGCTAGTCACCTGTGAATATGCCGTCGCGCCGAAAGGGCTGCAGGCGACCAGAATTCTCGACATTGATCTTTCCAAATGCGGGGCAAAAAACGAACTGCCGGTAGCATCAGGCTCGCATCAGGCAATGCATATTGTCGATGGCGATTCCACCTTCATCAATGCTGAGGTAAAATGGTTTAATCGCGCCAAGGGCTATGGTTTTCTGGTCAGTGACGATTTCGGCGGTGATATTTTCCTCCATATGGAAACGCTCCGTGACGCAGGCATTGCAGAAATTGTTCCGGGCCAATCATTGCTGGCCCGCATAAGAGACGGGAATCGCGGCCATATGGCCGTGCAAGTCTGTCTGCCGCCGTCAGACTGAAACAGCAACATATCGGATGATTAAAATGTCTAAAGCGATCAAGCTTTCCCTGGCCCTGCTTTGTGTCGCCAGCATGTCCGGTTGCTATGCCCGGGCCGGCGATACAACAGCGACCAGCCTGCAAACCGAATTGCCTCTATCCGAGGCGGGCCTCACTCAGGTTCCGCTGAGCATTCGCACGGCGGGCGCAAATCATGATTTTATCGTGGAAGTGGCAGAAACCGGCGCTCAGCAAGCCCAGGGCCTGATGTTCCGGACCCGACTGGCACCCGACAAGGGCATGATTTTTCCGTTTCCCGAGGATCGGGTCGCGAGTTTCTGGATGAAGAATACCGTGATTCCGCTCGATATTATCTTCGTCCGCAGGGACGGGACGATCGAATCGATTGCCGCCAATACCATCCCCTATTCGCTTGCACCCGTTCGCTCCAATGAACCGATTGCGACGGTGCTCGAAATTGCTGCAGGCCGGGCAGCTGAGCTCAGCATCGAGCCGGGCAACACCGTCTCCTGGCGGTGATGATATCCGCATCCGCCAACATCCTTCCTATTTGACATTTTTTCATTGCGAAGCGCATGGCTGCGGGGCTAAGCGAACGCCATGAGCATATTGGCGAAAATATTCACTTGGTGGGACGGCGCGACTATCGGCACGGCCCTGTTCAGCGCCCGCAACGGCAAACGCGTCGGCGAGGACGTGTTTGGCAATATATATTTTCAATCAAAAAAAGCCGGCACCGGTCATCCTGCCGGACAGCGCTGGGTCATTTACAATGGCGCCAATGATGCCAGCCGCGTGCCACCCGAATGGCACGGCTGGCTGCATCACAGCTATGACGAGATTCCCGAAAGCCATCTGCCGCAGGCGCGGATCTGGGAAAAGGAACCGAGCGGAAACCTGACCGGCACCGCGCAAGCCTATCGCCCTGCAGGTGCACTGGAAGAAGGCGGTCGCCGTGCCGCTGCGACCGGCGACTATGAATCCTGGAACCCCGCCGAAGCGGAATGACAGGCATGGCGCGCCACTCCATTCCATTCTCGATGCTGGCGGCGACACTCCTGCTGACTGGCTGTGGCTGGTTCAGCGGCGACAATATCGATGAAAATGCAACCGGTCAGGCTGCTGAAAAGGGCAAGGTTGCCGCAACCGATGGTGACCTGGTCGCATCGGTGACCGATCAGATCGGAACACCGATGGCGGAACGCGTCGCCACGCTCGGCTTTCTCAACAAGCGCAATGGTCTGACGCGGGATCTCGAACTGCGACCGGGTCAGTCGATCCGGATCGGCCGCGCGATTGTCCGTTTGCGTGCCTGCGAGAAAACGGCGCCTTGGGAACTGACCCCTGAACAGGGCGCCTTTGTCCAGCTTCTGGTCAACGAACGACCACCCAATCGATCCGGCGAAGATCAGTGGAAACGGGTTTTTTCCGGCTGGCTGTTTCGCGAATCACCTTCGCTGAATGTTGTCGAGCACCCGATTTATGATGTCTGGGTCAAGAGTTGCGCAATGAGCTTCCCGGGCGAAGAGGATTCATCCGAAGATTTGGTCGATCCGACCGCTCCGCGAACATCCTCGTCCAATCTCGCCAATAGCGCATCAAGCGCACCGAATGAAACCGTGCCGGAAGCCACGGCGCCCGCCGCTCCGCCAGCGGCCAGGTCCGGACCGGCGCCGAAGAACGCACCGGCCGATTTGATCGGCGACCTGATCGGCGAAACCGAAGACGGCACATAGCCTCTCACCCTTTTGAGCTGCCCCAGATAGGCCTCCTGGCTGATTTCAATCGCCCCCAATGATGCCAGATGATCGGTCATGAACTGGCAATCGAGCAGCGGAAACCCACCGACTTTTAGCCGCGCTACGAGCCACGCCAATGCGACCTTCGAAGCGTCGCGAGACCGTGAAAACATGCTTTCACCACAAAAAGCACCGCCAATGGCCAGACCATAAAGACCGCCAACCAGATTTTCCTGTCCGGTCTCAACGTCCCGCAGCCAGCATTCGACGCTATGCGCACGGCCCAGCTGGTGCAGCTGGTTGAACGCCGCCTCGATTTCGGCATTTATCCAGGTTTCTCTGCGATCCCTGGCTTCCGCAGCGCAAATCGCGATGACATTGGCAAAGGCAGTGTCGGTGGTCACCCGGAAACGGTCTGATCTTATGGTTTTGCGGAGCGAGCGCGACATCCGGAAATTGTCGAGCGGGATAATCGCGCGGGCCTTTGGTTCAACCCAGAAGGTTTCCGGATCATCTCGCGCGTCGGCCATCGGGAAGATGCCCGACGCATAAGCTTTTATCAGAAGATCGAGATCAATAGTCATCAAAGGGGGATAATCCGGTCAGTACCATTCGCCCAGACGGAAATCGACAAAATTGCTGTCCGTCACTCCGACATCAGAACACGGGCTTCGTCGGCAATTTTTTCCGCAATCGCTGCATATTCGCTGGCAAAGCCGGCATTGGTGCGCCAGGCGGCGCCAATGCTGCGGGTCACCGACCAGCCTTCGACGTTGAGCAAGGCGACATCACCGCCACGAGCCAGTTCCGAACGCACATAGAGCGCAGGCAAAATCGCCAATCCCAGACCGGAAGCCACCATCTGCCGAACGCTGTCCAGACTGGTGCCCTCATAGTCGCGCAGCAGGTTCATATCATGCTGCTGGCATTGACGCGCCACGTCGCGATGAAGATGGTGTCGTCGATCCAGGCTCAGCACCGGCAATCCTGCAAGATCGGAAAGGACGAGATTTTCCCTGGCCGCGAGCGGATGATCCGGCGGCGCGACCAGAATCAGTGGTTCGCGAAACAATGGTTCGATATGCAGATTTTCGCCCTCGATCGGCAAAGGCCCGAGCAGCATATCGATAGAGCCCTTGGTCAGTTCCATCGCCTGCAGATCGGGTATGCCTTCGCGTATGTAAAAGCGCAGATCCGGTCGGGTGCGATGCAGAGCCGCAATCACCGGAGGCATAAGATAGGGGCCAAGCGTCGGCGAAACACCAAAGCGCAAGATTCCGGCCAGACTGTCGCTTGCCCGTTCGGCCAGATCGCGAATATCCTTCACCTGAACCAGAACCTGACGCGCGCGATCCGCAATCTCCCGGCCGACCGGAGTCAGTTCGGCGCCATGGGTGCGCCGTTCCACCAATGTCACACCCAGTCTCTGCTCGAGAGTCCGCAATTGATGACTCAGGGTCGGCTGGGAAGCGGCGGCGGCTTGCGCGGCCTTGCCAAAATGGCGGTGGTCGGCAACGGCGACCAGATATTCGAATTGGCGTAAAGTCGGCATAGCGCAATTCCACCTTATAGAAACAGTCTATCGATTCTTACGATTTCATTCGATTGGAGTTATCACGTGATTTGCGTCATATCAACTGTATCGATGCCGAGGCACGATAGAAAGAGGATATGTCGTGGAACAATATGCCAATAGCCTGAACCGCAAACATCACAATCCGGGAAACCGGATGGCGAGCAGACACGACAATAGCGAACAAGTTCGTGAGCTAAGAGAATTGCAGCGCAGCCTGGCCGAGCGCATCCGCAAAATTCAGCGTGGCGCACAATGCCGACAGCAAAGCGAAACCGCATAGCTTACCCAACCCCTCCCCTAACCCCTGGGGCGGCAGCACTCCCCCAAGCGCTAGCCGCCCCGATTTTTATAATCAGGACGATGCCCCGATGGTGAAAAAACTGGGCAATGCCCTGCAGGAATTTATTGCGCAGGAAACCAGCGCAGGCATCATATTATTCTGTGCGGCCGTGGCGGCAATGGTCGCCATCAACAGCGCGCTCAATCCCTATTATCTGGCCTTCCTCGACATTCCGGTCGCCATACAATTTGGCGGGCTGGAAATTGCCAAGCCATTGGCGCTGTGGATCAATGACGGCCTGATGGCGATCTTCTTCTTTCTGGTCGGACTGGAAGTGAAACGCGAGCTACTCGAGGGCCAGCTTTCCAGCATTGAGCAAGCCGCGCTTCCCGCCATTGCAGCGGTTGGCGGCATGGCTCTGCCGGCTTTGGTCTTCCTCTATTTCAACTGGACTATTCCCGAGAATGTCAACGGCTGGGCGATTCCGGCTGCGACCGACATTGCCTTTGCACTGGGCGTGCTCGCCCTGCTCGGCAAACATGCACCGGTTTCGCTGAAAATATTGCTGCTCGCGATCGCGATCATCGACGATATTGGCGCGATTGTCATCATCGCTCTGTTCTACACGGCGGAAGTTTCGGGCTTCTCCCTGTTGCTCGCGGGTGGCGGAACACTGCTGTTGTTCGCGATGAATCGTCTGGGCGTGATTCGCACCGCGCCCTATATTCTGGTCGGTATTTTTCTCTGGATATGCGTCCTGAAGTCCGGCGTCCATGCAACCCTCGCCGGAGTAATCGCCGCGCTTGCGATACCGCTGTCCGCCAAAGATGGCAGTTCGCCGCTAAAACATCTCGAACATATATTGCACCCCTGGACGGTCTTTCTGGTGCTGCCGATATTCGCCTTTGCCAATGCCGGCGTGTCGTTGGCCGGGCTGCAGATTGCTGACCTGATGGCTCCGCTGGCGCTTGGCATTGCCGCGGGACTGGTCATCGGCAAGCAGATCGGCGTGTTCGGGTTCATGTATCTGGCGACCAGGATCGGTCTGGTGAAGCGGCCAGCCGGTGTCACCTGGCTGCAGCTATACGGACTCGCCTGCCTGACCGGCATTGGCTTCACGATGAGTCTGTTCATCGGCAATCTGGCCTTTGTCGATCCCGACCAGATCGAAACGGTCAAGCTGGGCGTGATCAGCGGCTCGCTGATTTCGGGTGTGCTGGGATATTGCATCTTGCGCTTCGCCGCTTCATCGAGCCACGCCAGAGCAACAACACTGGCTTGACATCCCGGTGGCGATGATGCGCGGGATAGCGACCTGCGGTCAGATTTTCATCGCCGGATAATGACTCACCGAAACGGTCGGCATCCGCCACAATCCATGTTAAAGGCCGGTCATGAAGCGACAACTCTATCTGGCAGCCGGTCTGATCTCGGTAGCACTGGGCAGCATCGGTGTCGTGCTGCCACTGCTGCCCACCGTGCCATTCATGATTCTTGCGGCCTTCTGTTTCGCCAACAGTTCGCCGCGACTGGAGTCCTGGCTGGTCGAGCATCATGTCTTTGGCGGCCATATAAAGAACTGGCGCGATCGGCGCGCGATCACCCGGCGCGGTAAATGGGCGGCAACGCTCGCTTTTGCGGTCAGCTGTGTGATTGCCCTGCTCTTTGTCAAACTGCCCTGGAATCTGATTCCGATTGCTGCGGCACTGATCAGTGGCAGCTGGATCTGGACCCGCAACGAGCCCGGCCCCGGAACATTGCCGCTACGCCCCCCTCCGCAGAAAGAATAGTTTCCGCATCGCGCGAATATGATAATCTCCACCAGAATCTTAGGAGAGAGAAATGTCGCGGCAACAATTGTTGGAAATGACCCGTTCACTGGTTGAACATGGCAAGGCAGACACAATGGAGCTGGTCGATGAAGTGGTCGCGGTGCCTGCATCCGACTATACCGATGAAGCCCGATTTGAACGCGAGAAAAATCTGATCTTCAAGCGGCTGCCATTGATGATGGCGCCATCCTGTGAGCTGCCCGAGCCGGGCTGTTACAAGGCGATGGACATGGCCGGCATACCGGTGCTGATCACGCGCCAGAAAGACGGCACCGCCCAAGCCTTTCTCAACAGCTGTACCCATCGCGGCAATCCGGTGGCGCAAGGCAGCGGCAAGGCGTCGCGCTTCACCTGCGGCTATCATGGCTGGACGTTCAAGAATGACGGCGACCTGCTGGCGATTGCATCGCCGAAAGATTTCGGAACCGTCGACAAGGCGGCTTTTTGCCTGAAAAAATTTCCGACGCTGGAGCGGGCGGGCCTGATCTGGGCGACTCTCGATCCGGACAGCACGCTCGATATCGAATCCTATCTCTGTGGCTATGACAGTCTGCTCGAGCATTTTGGCTTCGACGGCTGGCACTTGTTTGATCAGCGGACGATTCCGGGGCCAAACTGGAAGACCGCCTATGATGGTTATCTGGATTTCTATCACCTGCCGGTCCTGCACAAGGACACGTTTGGCGCAGATTTCTTCAACCGCGCCAATTTTTTCTACTGGGGGCCGCATCAGCGCCTCTCCTCGCCATCGAAATTTGTTCAGAAGACGGGTAGCGACGAGCAGATTGATCTCAGCGAGATGGATGAAAAAGACTGGCCGATTGATGCGCTGTTGCAGGGCGTCTGGACGATCTTCCCGCATATCTCGATCGCCAGCTTCTATGGCGGCGGCGGTCGCGGGGCGATGATCTCGCAGCTTTTTCCCGGCAAGACCGTCGGCGAAAGCTTCACCACACAATTTTACGTGATGGAACATGCGCCAACCGACGATGCCGTCCGTCAGGGCGCGCGGGATCAGTTCGACTTTCTTGAAGTCGTCGTCGCCGAGGAAGACTACAAGACCGGCAAACGCCAGCATGAATCGCTCCAATCGGGCCTTATTGACAAGGTATGGTTTGGCCGCAACGAAGGGGGTGGACAGGCCTTCCACCAATGGGTCGACCGTTTGACCAGGGCGGATGACGCGGAACTGGAACGGATTTTCGCACCGCGATTGCAAGCGGCGGAGTGATCCGGTTCAGGCCCCGGTTCAGACGTTGCGATAGTCCCTGACCGGCGGCAGCACCTCTTTCCATTTCGGCTGTTCAGCGCGCAGCTTTTCGAGCATCTTCTCCCAATAGGCGTCGGTCTTGCCTTTGAACCGGATGTCAAAATCTTCCTGGGTTCGAAATTCGAGCAGCTCGACGCCTTGCTCGCCGACGGTATAGGTATAGGGCGTGCCGGCGGGCAGGAAAAACCCGTCGCCGGCACCCATTTCTTCCGCGCCCATCCGGATATCGCCGCTGATCAGATAATAGAGGCAATCACTGTCATGGCTGTGCAAAGGCAGCGGATAGCCGGGCTTGAACCAGACATAGTGGAGCGAAAAGCCAAAGCCGCTGAACAGGCATTTTAATACCGCTCCCTCTCCAATGCCGGCTTCGCCAAGCCTGGCCGCACCCGCCAAAATCACCGGATCATCATCGACATAAGCCATATGCCCGGCCTCATCGAGACTGGGCGCATCCTTACCCCCGAAAATCCGCAGGACTTTAAGCGGTTCGGGCTTGTTTGGAAAAGGCGAGCCTGCGTCTGTCATATGTGCCTCCGGAGCAGCTGGGAACCGCAACATAGCAGCGCAGGCACACGCGAGAAAAGGAGATAAATGCTAGGATCAGGACCCTGGCAACACTCACGCTGCCGGAAATTTTGCCACATAATGATTCAATACGGCCAGATTGAGCAGGTTCTTGAACGCACAGCCCATGCCATTTTTGCTATGCCACACCACTTCAGCCTCAAGCGCGCCGAGACCGGGCAGCGTCAGCCAGCACAGCGTGCCCGGGTGCATCTGCAGCAGAGCGTCGCAGGTAAATCCGGCAATCGACAGGTCCGTCACTTCCGTCGGAAAGCTGCTTGAGCAGGAAAACCGCATCCGCGCGGCAACCCTGATTCGTTGCCGTGGCGCGCATCGATCTTCGTTGGACGCGACCGAATAGGGCAGGCTCTGCTGAAAAGCATTGGCACTTGCCGGAGGCATGTGGGTTGTCGAGTCTGGCATATCTGTCTCCTGACCGCGAATATCGCTGGGGTGGACGCCGCCCTGATCGATGAATAGCTGGCTACCGCCCGACATTGAACCCGATAGGTAAACCAGCCCCTCCTCTTCACGGTAAACAGCGATAGGATCAGATTTAACCATGTTGCGATTTGGCTGACCGGGAAACAATCACGCTTGCCGAATGGATCGCAGGGCGCTAATGCGCGCCAACCGGCTGTTCCGCGAGGGCGAAACGGCCAGTGCAGGAGTGTAGCTCAGTTGGTAGAGCATCGGTCTCCAAAACCGAGGGCCCACGGTTCGAGTCCGTGCACTCCTGCCATTTTTCCTTTTTAGCACCGAAATTTTCATGCCCCAGTTTATCTCCGCCATCAGCCTGATCGTTCCTGACTATGATCAGGGGATCGAATTTTATGTCGGCCTGATGGGCTTTGAATTGATCGAAGACACGCCTTTGTCGGAAGACAAGCGCTGGGTGCTGGTGGCACCGCCCGGCAGCACCGAAACCCGCCTGCTGCTGGCGAAGGCGGAGAACGAAGCGCAGGAAGAGATCATTGGCGAACAAGCCGGTGGCCGGGTGTTCCTGTTTCTCGAAACCTATGATTTTGACGAGGATATCGCCCTCATGGAGCGGGCCGGCGTTGACATTATTGAAGAGCCCCGAGTCGAAAGCTATGGCAAGGTGGCAGTCTTTCGTGATCCCTTTGGCAATAAATGGGACTTGATCGAACGGCACTAATAATCGGATGCCGTAGCGTCGCTGCTGTCAATTGCCTGAACCACAGTTTTCTGCCATGATTACTCAATGATCGAGCAAAAAATAGCACCGGCTGACGAGGCCGGATTGGAGCCCTATTTGGACGGCAGAAGTTTCGCGCAATGCTGGGAAAAATATGAGACCGACGGCTATGTGATTTTCCCCGGAATCATGTCCCGGGAAGAGGTCGAACGGCAACGGGCCGCGCTTCACCCTTTTATCCAGGCCGATATTCGCGGACGCAATGTATTTGAAGGCGTCCAGTCCAATCGCATCTACGCAATGCTGGGCAAAGACCCGGTTTTTTCGGATCTGGTCACCCATCCTTTGCAACTGGCTTTTGCAGAGAAGGAATTGGGCAAATCCTGTCTGTTGTCAGCCTGTCTTGCGATCAACTTGCACCCGGGCGAAACCGTTCAGCCCTGGCATATGGACGATGAGCATTGCCGTCAGCCACTTCCGCGCAAGGCGCTGGGCGTCAGCACCTTCTGGACGATTGATCCGATGACCGAAGATAATGGTGCAACCGAACTGATTCCCGGCAGCCACAAATGGGGCAAGGTCGAACTCAACGGTGCCAACAGCCTGTCCGATTTCATCACCAAAGGCAGCAGCGATCAGAGCGTTGATCCGGGGGCGCATGGCGACGCGATAAAGGCGGTCATGCCAGCCGGGTCCCTGATGATTGCCAAGGGTAATTTATGGCATCGCGGCGGCGCAAACCGGTCGGACCAATCGCGGATGATCGTAACACCACAATATTGCCCGGGCTGGATGCGGCCATTGGAGACCATGTTGCTCGCTGTGCCTGCTGAAAAAGCAGCCGCTTTGCCAAAACGCGTGCAGGAATTGCTCGGCTATTCCATTCACGAGCCTTTCATGGGCTATGTCGATGGCATGCACCCGGGCCGGAAATTGCCACAATATTAAGCTGTTATCCAGGGAGATGACCGATGCAAGCCTTGGAGAGCGAAGCCCCGCTGATTGTCTATGTCGACATCAAAAGCCCTTATGCCTTTGCCGCGATCCAGCCGACGCTGGCGCTGGAACAATCGCTGGATATGCGCTTTGACTGGCGGCCACTAACCCTCGATATCCCCAGCTATCTGGGATCGGCACGCAAGAGCAAGGGCAAGCTGGTCGAAAGCAGCCGCAGCGCCGGCCAGTGGGATCGGGTCAAATATGCCTATCGCGATGCGCGCCGCTATGTCGAGCGTCAGGGCCTGATGCTCAAGGGTACCGAGAAAATCTGGGACTCGTCGACCGCTAATATCGGCATTTCATGGGCCATGCAGACCGGCCGCGACCGGCTCGGCGCCTATTTCGACGCGGTCTATCCGCCGTTCTGGCGGCGCGAACTGGATATCGAAAATGTCGCCGTTGTCGCCGCCTGTCTGGAGCAGGCTGGCATCGATTCGAACGGCTTTGCTGCCTTTCAGCAAGGCGAGGGTCGCGACCGGCATGACGCCCTGCAGGCGCAGCTCCACCCGAGTGGCATTTATGGGGTCCCGACCTATGTCTTTGACGACACCATCCTGTTTGGCCGCGAGCATCTTCCCTTTGTCCGCTGGCACTTGCAGGGACGACAAGGCCCGGCGCCCGATATCGCTTACGAGATTGACGGTATGGAGACACCGCCATGCTGACCGTCTTCATCGATTTCAAGTCACCCGCATCCTGTCTGGCGCTCGAACCGACATTGGCTCTGGCGCGCGAAACCGGCGTCCATATTGACTGGCTTCCCTTCTCGGTCCGGCCGTTTTCCGTGCCTGAAGAACAAGCGGACGAGACGGTTGGCGAGCGGCATCGCCGCGTCCGCGCCCTTGCTCAGCGCGACACCCATTTGCATTACGCTGCGGTTCAGGGACGGGAGATGCATTTTTCAGAAATACCGGCTGGTAGCGAAACGGCGCTGGCGGCCATGGCCAGCATTGACGGCGATCCGGTCCCGTTCATCCGAGCCGCTTTTTCAGCTTACTGGTCCGAGCGGGCAGACCTGGATGACGAAATGGGGGTAGCCGCCCTGTTATCCTCGCTGAACATGGCTCTTCCCGATCTGCCATCGGCCCGCGCGCGACTAGTCTCGATTCGCGCAAAAGCCGAAGAAACCGAAATTTTCGAATCGCCAACCTATGTCATTGCCGACCAGCTGTTCGTTGGCCGCGAGCATCTCCCTTGGATAGGGTCTCTGGTCGAAGCGGCACGAATCCCGTAAATTTCCGTTCTTTTTCTTGCGAATCCGGGAATCCGCGTCTAAAGGGCTGGTTCTTTCCGAAACCATGCATATATCTGAAGACGGTCAAATGACTGACACCCGGAGTTTATGTGGAAACCGGCGAGAAAGTTTAGGGAATCAAGCATGGCGAAAGTCAATCCAGGCGAATTCATGAATCAGGTCAAGGCTGAGACCAACAAGGTCGTCTGGCCCACTTGGCCCGAGACCGTCCGCACGGCGATCCTCGTGCTGATCATGACCACAATATTGGGCCTGTTTTTTCTTGGTGTTGATTCGGTTTTTAACGGGATTGTAGCCTGGCTCCTGAGCCTTGCATAAACGCCCCATATAAATTTTTTAGGTTATTCGCATGGCACGCTGGTACATCATTCACGCTTATTCTGGCTTTGAGCACAAGGTCAAGGAAGCCATTGAGGCCGACGCCAAGCGGCTCGGCCTGACCGAACTGGTTGAGGATATCGAAGTCCCGACCGAGACGATTACCGAAGTCAAACGCGGCAAGAAGATCCAGTCGGAACGGAAGTTCTTCCCCGGCTATGTTCTGGCCAAGCTGGAAATGACCGATGATGTCTATCACCTCGTCAAGAACCAGCCAAAGGTAACCGGCTTCCTCGGTAGCAGCGGCAAGCCGCAGGCGATCAGCGAAAGCGAAGCCGCCCGCATTCTCAACACCAAGGAAGAAGCGGCCAACGCTCCGAAAGAACGGATCACGGTCAGCTACGAAATTGGCGACGAGGTCAAGGTCAAGAGCGGACCGTTCAACAGCTTCAACGGAATCGTCGAAGAACTCGATTTCGACAAGAACAAGGTCAAGGTTTCCGTATCCATCTTTGGCCGTGCAACCCCGGTCGAACTGGACTTTGGCGAAGTCGACCTGATCAGTTAACACTGGCCAACGCATGATCCGGCTCCGCCCTGCTCGCGCTGACGATGTCGAGGCGCTTGCGAAGATCGGCAAGGCCACCTTCACCAGCGCTTTCGGACATCTCTATTCGAGCAAGAACCTCGCAAGCTTTCTCGAGCAGAAGCACGCCCGCGCCCGCATCGCTTCCAACATCGCCAACGCTGGCGTCCTTTATCGTCTGGCTGAAGATGAGGCCAGCGGCAGCTTGGTTGGCTATTGCAAGATTTCTACCAACATCGGCCTGGATTATGATCCGGGCTCGGCCAGCGCGATCGAATTGTCGCAACTCTATCTCGACGACAGCCAATTCGGCACGGGCCTGGCCGGCCAGTTGATGGACTGGGTCATTTCGCAGGCCCGCGAGCGGCACTGCGCGGAGATCATCCTGAGCGTCTTTTCCGAGAACTTCCGCGCACAGTCCTTTTATCACCGCTATGGCTTTGAACATATTGCCGACACGACTTTCATGGTCGGTGACCATTGTGATTTGGAATTTTTGTACCGGCTGACGCTCCGCGATTGAGAGTCCCCGTCCGTTTTTCGAATCGCTTGCCAATCCGCCACACTTCTCTTAAGGGCGTCGCTTCATCGCGAAAAAGGCGATGAAGCCATCGTGGGAGGAGGGTTCGCTCTCCGTTTGACCACTTAATTTGCGGGTGCGGCAATTTCGCCAATCCCAAAAGAGTGAAAGGACAGCCAAATGGCTAAGAAAATTGATGGCTACATCAATTTGCAAGTACCTGCCGGTATTGCAAATCCATCCCCGCCGATCGGCCCAGCATTGGGTCAGCGCGGCGTCAATATCATGGAATTCTGCAAGGCGTTTAACGCGGCGACGGACAAACTCGAAAAAGGCACACCGATCCCGACCAAGATTACGGTCTATGGCGATCGCAGCTTTACCTTTGTCACCAAGACCCCGCCAGCCAGCTATCTGATCAAGAAGACTGCCAAGTTGAAAAAGGGTTCGAGCGAGCCCGGCAAAGTGGCAGGCGGAACGATCAAGGCTTCGCAGATCAAGGAAATTGCCGAAACGAAAATGCCCGATCTCAATGCCAACAGCATTGAGCAGGCTATGAAAATCATTTCAGGCACCGCACGCTCGATGGGCGTAGAAGTGGTGGAGGGATAAGAATATGGCGAAACTCTCCAAAAAAATGCAGGCGATCAATACAAAAGTTGACCGCGACAAACTGTACACCATCGATGAAGCCATCAAGACGCTGAAAGGCATCGCTTCTACCTCGAAGTTTGACGAGACCCTCGATGTCGTTATGAATCTTGGTGTCGACCCCCGCCATGCTGACCAGATGGTCCGCGGCGTGGTTTCGCTGCCATCCGGCACCGGTAAAACGGCCCGGGTTGCGGTATTTGCCAAGGATGCGAAAGCAGACGAAGCAAAGGCTGCCGGCGCGGATACGGTGGGCGCTGAAGATTTGATGGAAGCCATGCAAGCCGGCGACCTCAACTATGATCGCATCATCGCTACTCCTGACATGATGGGCCTCGTCGGCCGTCTCGGTAAGCTTCTCGGTCCCAAAGGCCTGATGCCCAACCCGAAGCTCGGTACGGTTACCCCCAATGTCGCGCAAGCGGTCAAGGACGCCAAGGGCGGCCAGATCGAATATCGCGTCGAAAAAGCGGGTATCATCCACAATGGTATCGGCAAGACCAGCTTCTCCGAAGCCGATCTGCGCAAGAATTTCGATGCGCTGGTCAGCACGGTGATCAAGGCGAAGCCAGCCGGTGCCAAGGGCAAATATGTCCGCAAAATCGGTCTGAGCACGACCATGGGGCCCGGCCTCAAGGTTGATCTTAGCGAGATTGAAGGCGCCTGATTCGTCGCCCGTCGCCCCGGCAACAGCAGGGGATGACACAATAAGCTGCTAGAAGAAGGCCGGGCGCGATCCCGGCCTTTTTTCATGCGCCATATTTTTAAGGACCGGCAATGACCATATTGCAGATCAGCGCAGAACTATCCTACCGCCTCCCCGCGCCCTGCACCATATTGGTCCAGGTAGAAGCCGCGGCGACGAGCGACCAGATATTGGAACATTCCTACATCAGCATCGGCACCGCTGACGACAAAACCATCGTCGCGGCCCATGATGGCATCGGCACAAGGCTGTGGACCACGCAGCAGGAGCAGCTCACCATCTCCTACGCCGCGCGGGTTGCGATTGATCGCGCCAATCCGGATTTTGCTACCCTCCCCGGAACCGCCCTCAGCGACCTGCCAGGCCATGCCGTGCCCTATCTGTTCAACTCGCTCTATTGCTCGGTCAATGCTTTTGACCAGGTGGTGACGAGCGAATTTTCCGGCTTGCGCGGCGGCCCGCTGGTGGCAGCCATGGCCGATTATATCGAACGGGTCATGACCTATGGATCGGATAGTGACAATGTCCATACAAACGCCGAGCAGAGCTTTGCCGCGCGCAAGGGCGTGTGCCGCGACTATGCCCATATCCTGATCAGCATGGCCCGCGCCGCCAATATCCCGGCCCGCTTTGCCAGCACCTATGCCCCCGACGTCGAGCCGCAGGATTTTCACGCCGTGCCCGAGGTTTTCCTCGATGGCCGCTGGCATCTGATCGACCCTACCGGCATGGCAGAGCCAGCGGACATGGCGGTGATCGGCATCGGCCGCGACGCCACAGATGTCTCCTTCCTTACCGCCTTCGGCAGCATGAACATGGTCGAGCAAAGAGTGAGCGTTTCCCGCGTCTGAACCCCGGCGATCAATTTCCCGCTTTCAAACCGAAGCATTTTCCCTGTAATATTGTCACCGAACAACATGTGGGAGGAAAATATGCACAAAGGCTCCTGCCTCTGCGGCGCCATTCATATCGAAGTCACCGGCGACCTGCCCGAAGCCGACGCCTGCCACTGCAACCAGTGCCGCAAGCAATCCGGCCATTACTGGGCCTCGATCGACGTCCCGACCAGCGCCGTCACAATAGAGGGCGAAGACCATATCCGCTGGTATCAGTCCTCGGAAAAAGTTCGCCGCGGCTTCTGCGACACCTGCGGCGCCTTCCTGTTCTGGGACCCGATCCACCACGACAAGATCGCCATCGCCATGGGCTGTTTCGACCAGCCGACGGAGACGAAAATCTGGAGCCATATCTTCGTCGCCGACAAGGGCGATTATTACGAAATTGAAGCGGGGGTTTTGCAGCGGGATCAGTAGCTGAGCATTTATCTGATTCTCGGCTTTATTCCCAAATCAGACTTAGGCTTTTGTCTAGCTAATGGCCAATATATGTCATTTTCTCAGAAGTTTCTGACCAAAATGAATGATAAGGGCAAAATAGGAAATGCAGAATACCGCCGCAAAGCCTAAGGCCGAAACCAGATATATCCATTCAAACTCAAGCTGAGTAAATACGAATCTACTTAGAAGCATTGAGACCAAAAATATCAGCGCCAGGACTGGCAACCAGAAGAGCCTTCTGTTCTTTGTAATCCTTCGGATGAACAAAATCGGTGCCAATATTATAAGCAAGCCCACCGCATTCAAAAGCTGAGCAGAATAATCCATATCTTGGTAGATAGATCACTTTTCAGTATGCAGCAAAAGGGAAAAGCTAGTGTCCACTTTTGCGCCTCTAGCGGACCTGCGAACCCTTACCACCCGTCATTTTTCTCATTCCCCCTGATGATGTGGCCAGACGGCCCATAGGGCTGGGATCGGCAGCGACATGGCTCTACATCGTCGCAGGTAGCGCAACCCGGCCTTGCAC
>Ga0209491_10000746_pt1 | contig 65186 bp, 45 predicted proteins | sample BON02_FD_187213 | JGI IMG/M metagenome (GOLD analysis project Ga0209491, IMG submission 187213) | Freshwater microbial communities from Lake Bonney liftoff mats and glacier meltwater in Antarctica - BON-02 (SPAdes) (version 2) | ecosystem: Environmental > Aquatic > Freshwater > Ice > Glacier... | reverse complement strand
GCTGCGTTTGCGGTAGCTGCCGAGGGTGCGCAGTTGGAACTGGGTGAGCTTGGCGGCGAAGGCGGCCAGGTCGCGCTGTCCGCGCACGATGCCTGCCAGGGTGGCCATGACCATGATGGCCAGCAGGCAGGGCAGGGGGTAGACCTTGCCTTTTTTCTTCCGCCAGTCGGGCACTTCCCGGCAGAGTATGATCAGTTTGCGAAGCTGCGGCCCGGTGGCCTCGCAGCGGGGGGATGACCGCATCCTCGACATGCTGGAGTGCGGCGGGCAAACGCTCCGCGCACAGGACGGCCCTAGGCTTGGGACGGAGTTCGCGCATCCAGAGTTGCTTGGGTCTGCCATGATCGGTGTAGTAGTCCTGGCGGCTGCGCCCGCTGCCTTTGGTCTCGCCTAACAGCTTCCAGCCCTGCGCCTTGTAACAGGTGCCCCGGAACAGCTGGCTGTCGACGAAGCTCTCGGCGACAAGCACGGGATGGCCGTAGGTCTGTTGCCAGTCATCGGCCAGACGCTCGCAGCAGAGGGCGAGCACGCGGCTGGCGAGATTGGGGCAATCCGGTCCGGGCAGAATGAGGAAGCGGGCGTTGTTGGCAACAAGGGCGAGGCGGCGGCGGCGTTGGGAAATGTTCCAGCCCTGCCATTGCTCACGGTCTTTGAGATGGTTGGCCGCCGCGCTCCAGCTCAACAAGGCGACCTGGCGGCCATCCACTTCGGCCACGTAGCGGAGTTGCTCGCCGACGAGGGTGTCGCTCTTGAGAAGGTGGTGTTTTCCCATGAGTTCACGGAAAACCCCGCGTTCTGCAGTATCGCCAAGAGCGAGCGGACGGACGCGGACATGGTCGAGAATTTGCTGTTCGGAGACGACGGGAATAAATACGAATAAAAAAGAATTTTGAGTTTTTGAATTCAATTATGCAATTTTGTTAGAATTTTGATTAAAAAATTCTTTAGAAATTCTTCATGTCTCTAAATAATTCGCGTTTATTCGCGTTTGCTATGCCCTTTGGGTGCATTCGCGGTTTCTTCTCCCTAGCTTGATCGCCCTGCCATGATCTACAGGGCGATCTGGTCGGCGAAAGCGCGTCAATGCGTTATCAGCAAAGAGAGTTTTGCACCACCAAGACGCCAAGTCGCGAGGTCGCCAAGTAGCCAAGTCGAAGAGAAGAACGAAAGGGTCGATTTGGCCGAAGATGAATGATGAGGAAGCGTCCTTCTTTGAAAAACTTGACGGACTTGGCGGACTTGGCGGGCTTGGCGTCTTTGCTGTGCAATTTCTTGGGGCCGCCTCGCAAGGGTTGGAACCGTCTCTCAGAGCGATCCGGAGCTATGCGCCCGCCGCCCTGCTAAATCCGCAAACCAGCCTGACTGATCGCAATAATCCATTCCTGCGGCGGCGGAGCAGGGCGCGCTTATGCGCCCAAGGAGTGGCTGCATTTTGCTGCCAGAGAAGAATGGAGGAAATCGCTGGGGATGTGTGCTCGGGTTCCGGCGTCGCTGTACTATGCCGGGACTAGTGCCGGGCAGCCCGCCTACGCCAAAGGCTACGGACGGACAGGCAGAGTGCAGCCCCTCCTTGGGGCCGCTCCCAAAAGAAAAACCCGCTGCGGAGACTGGCTCTCGCAGCGGGCTGGAAGTTTGGAAGGCTTTGCGCCTGCCGGATCGTGATTACCTGCGGCGGCGCAGCAGGACGAGGAATCCGATGGCTCCGAGGAGCGCTGCGGATGGCTCGGGGATAACGGTCAGGCCGAGATCGCCGGTGCTTTGGGTAAAGCTCCAAGATTCGGTCCCGTTGTCTAGGCTCCAGACGCCAAAGCCGTCATCGATAAGCGAACCGCTGTAGACCCCAGCCAGAGTGACTGTATCGAAAGAACCGGTCTCGGTGTCGAAGTCAAACAAGTTAAATGTGTAGCTACCAGCAGCAAAAGTGTTAACGAAATCCAACGACAGTGTGCCTGCATAGGCGAGGCCTTCCACCACGTCGATACCGTCATATTGAGTACCGCGAGCCTCATCGAGAATCTCCATGGTAGTGGTGGCGGCGGCCAAGAGGGTGAGATCGCCGCTGAATGCCAACACGCCCGGACTGGTGCCGGGTCTGAGGTTACCGGAGACCGTGGTGTCACCGCCGACCGTGCCGGAGCCGCCAAGGGTTCCATTGACGCCAACGGTGACATTGCCGGTGGCGGTGCTGCTGTTGCCGTTGATGATCAGGGAGCCTTCATTGACAGCGGTGGTGCCGGTGTAGGTGTTCGCGCCGTTTAGAATCAAGGTGCCGACACCCAACTTGGTGAGGTTGCGGTTGCCGCCACTTTCCCCGATGGCTCCTCCCACGGTAAGGGTGCCGCCATTCACTGTGACGTTGCGGTTGTTATTCATGGTCACCGCACCGGTTCCGAGGTTCAGGTCGTTGCTGCCGGTGAATGTGATGTTGTTATTCCAGTTTTGAGCATTGTTGGTGCTCAGGGTGATCGCGGCGCCGGAGGTGTTGTCAATCGAGCCTGATGAAATAGTGAATGTTCCCGTACCAAGGGCGGAAGCATTGTTGATTCTGAGCGTGCCACCACTACTGTAGGTAAGCCCTCCGGAGAAGGTGTTTGCGGCGTTAAGCTCGATGCTGTTGACGTTGCCCGAAATAGTCAGACTCCGGTTGCCGGTTTGGCCTATCGAACCGTTCACGACAGTGTTCCAGCCATTGCTTGCACTATTGAGCGTCACGTTGCTGGTAAGAGTGATATCGCCATCGTGGTTCCAAGTAGTGACACCAGTCACGTTTCGATTCAAGCTTATGGTGCCAGCCATGAAGCTGTTATTACTGCTGGTAAAGGTGCCGGTATTGACTCCAATGATTGTCGACCCGGTGTTGATGGTCAGGTCGCCGGTGCCAAAGCCGGTGTAGGTGCCGGCGCTTACTCTGACTGTGCCCCCATTAAGGGTCAATCCACCGGCGTATGCCTGCGTGGATCCGGTAGTCAGACTGGCTCCAGAATTGACCGTAAGTCCGCCGGTGAAGTTCTGCGAAGCGCCTAAAACGAGCGTGGCTCCAGAATTGACCGTAAGACCGCCGGTGAAGTCATTGGATGCAGCGAGGACGACGCCTCCTTGGACGACCACCGAATTACCGCCAGTGAGGGCGTTGGCATTGGCCATGGTGAGCGTGCCGCCGCCTCCACCGAGGCGGTAGGTGGTTCCTTGGGGTGTGAGGGTGCCGGTGTAGCTCAGGTTGCTAGTCGCACCAAGAAAGGCCGCAGAGAGACCTGCCGTGCTGAAGTCGAAGTCGGTTGCAGTATAATTATCTGCTGCAATCACGCCCGTCGAGGAGGCCACGACCCGGTTCAACAAGGCAGCCGGGATGTTGGCGGCGCCAAAGGCCGCGCCGAACACCACCGTGCCGTTGGCATTCACCGTGACATCGCGCGCTGTGCCATTGATGGAGGCTGCCGATTCAAACTGCGTGACACCCTCGTTGAGCGCCATGCCGCCGGTGGCGGCGACGTTATTGCCGGAGAGGATTAGCTTTCCTCCGACGACGGTTGTCAATCCGGTGTAGGTGTTATCGCCGGAAAGAGACAGTGTGCCAGCGCCGACCTTGATCAGTTCGCGGCCGGCGGCATCTTCGGTAATCGGAACCGCAGCATTCACGGTCATGCCTGATTGCACCTGAATCGGTGTGTTGGCGGTGAGGTTGATCGCCCCGGAAGTCCCGTCGGCGAGTGTGACTGTCCCGCCATTCTGGAAGACGACGAGGCTGGCGTCCTGGCTGCCGTCCACGGTGACAGTGTAGTCGCCGGTGGTGTTAAAGAACGCCTGACGGTCAAGGGCACCCCACGCTTCCGAGGTGCCGCTGTCGTCGGCCGCCGTGTTCCAAGTGGTGGTGGATCCGTCCCACGTGCCGGTGCCGCTGTTCCAATAAAGGGTGGGCGCAACGTCGGCAGAGGATACCTGCACGTTATCGATGATGGCGGAGGTGGTTGCCCCTTTGAACCTGAGGGCGAGATCCTGGAAGAGCACCGCATAATCAGTCTTGGCGTCCGCCGTGAAGGTGAAGGAAACCGGGGTGTAGAGGCCATCAGTGGTCGCATCTCCCGCCGCAGTCGCGAGAACGGAGGATGTGTTGTTAGAGAAACTTGTCTGACTGGTGCGAGTGCCGGCTCCGTCAAATGTGACAAGACCCATATCGTAAGGCGTTCCGGTCGTTCCGGGACTGTGACCGTCCAGAACCGCATCGAAGTTGATCGTGTAAGTAGTCCCTAAAGACAAGGCACCGATCGATCCGAAAGTGGTGGTGATTCCCGAGTTCGTGTAGCGGAAGGCGTAAGCCTGTTCGCCGGCACCAACCTCAGTGAAATCGCCGTGGGCTTCATCGGCAGTTCCCTGTCTGCCTGAGCCGAAGCCAAAGTTCGCTTTCACCCACTTGGTTGCATCGATCGCACCGGAAGTGTTTCCGTCGCTCTGCGCGGCGGTGACATCGGGGGTTTCGAAGTCGTCGCTAAAAACGATGGCCGCATTGGCGGAGGACGTGATGGCAAGGGTGATGGACCCGAGGAGGAATTTGCGGAGCGCGTACTTTGGTTTCATGGAGTTTTTGGGGTTGATTCGGGGATTTGGGAGGTTGCTTCTCGCCTAACGTGCGAAGCAGTAAGGCACCTAAACCCGAATGCCTCCGCACTGGCAAAACAAAACTTCAAAAAACGACTTTCCAAACCCGTCCACTTTGGATACAGCTTTTCCCATGTCCCCAAGCCGTTTCAATTCCCTGCCGGATCAGAGATCAGAGATCTTTTTCGCGCGTCCATTCACACCCCGAAGGCCGTAGCCATGATCTCCTGCTCGTTGCGGGCGATCCCAAGGGCGCTTGCATGTTCTTTCCAGGTGCCCACGGCATCCTTGACCTCACGCAGGATTGCGGCTGCCGACTGCGGCTTGAGCCTGAAGTAGGATGCGACCTCCAGGGCCAGATCAAAGCTCAGGGCGTTGTCAGTTTCCGAAATTTTGAGGCTCAGCCCGGCTCCGGTGGGATCTGGATTCAGGTCGTATGTATGGGAGAGACGCCATCCGGTCTTTGTGAGTGAAGGAAAACACCTCCTTCCCCCGGGACAGCGAGGAGTCGTTCGTGCTTGGGTAGCGGCTTGCTGCTCTATCTTCCCATAATATCTGATACTCTGCACAAAATGATCACTTTTTGCGTGGTATGTCAGATATCATCTTGCAACATGATCTACACGGGGTATCAAGTTAGGGGAGAAATATCAGGAATCCGGATTTTTTAACCGCGAATGGACGCGAATGGACGCGTTTGCTATACTCTCTGGGTGCATTCGCGGTTTCTTCTCCCTAGCTTGATCGCCCTGCCATGATCTACAGGGCGATCTGGTCGGTGAAAGCGCGTCAATGCATTACCAGCAAAGAGAGTTTTGCACCGCCAAGCCACCAAACCGTCAGGTCGAAGAAATAAAACAAAAGAGTCGATTTGGCCGGAAATGATTGATGGGGAAGCGTCTTTCTTTGAAAAACTTGGCGTCTTTGCGGTGCAATTTCTTGGGAAACCCTGACGTGGCCAGCCTGGGATGGGTTGATTTTTCGTGTCTCGCCACGCAGGGGGCTGGGATCGTATCTCCGAGCGGTCCGGAGCTATACCGTTTCTCAAAAGTCCGTGCGTGTATGTGAATTCTTGGGGCAGGATTCCCCAAGAACGGCCTGGAGCAGGATTCTCCAGCCACGTTCAGATGTGCACAGACTTTTGAGAAACGGTCTACGGGTGGCGAACCAGCGTTCGCCCCTCCGCTTGCTCCGTCGTCGCCAGGCTATGCCGGACAAGTCGGGCAGCCCGCCTACGCCAAAGGCTACGGGCGGACAGGCAGAATGCAGCCCCTCCTTGGGGCCGCTGCCAAAGAAAAACCCGCTGCGGAGACTGGCTCTCGCAGCGGGATGGAAGTTTGGAAGGCTTTGCGCCTACCGGATCGCGATTACCTGCGGCGGCGCAGGAGCGCGAGGAATCCGATGGCTCCGAGGAGCGCGGCGGATGGCTCTGGGATGGAGGTAGTTACTAACGTGTCATCGATGAAAACGCGGACATCTGCACCAGCAGAAGCACCGTTGAATACGCGAAAAATCATATTACTGGTGAACTCAGAACCATCATAAGCAGGTTGAGCTATGTTAACTGGTCTCATTATACCAGTCCGGTCCACTGAAGTGGAACCCTCTGTAACCGTGACTGTGCCTGCGCCAGTATCTTGCTGGAGAGTAGCAAGCCCAAACCAGCTCGTTCCGCCGTTAGGAGAGAACTCGACCCATGCTCGGCGAGTCGAAGTTGCATTGACCCACTCGGCCGCTAGATTGAAAGTGAACGACTCGCTTGCGCCGCCACCGCTAAGGTCAAAGGTATCACTCGTCATTGTCCCGCTGCTTTTTGCTACACCGGCCGCAAAAGTTCCAGCGCTAGCAAAGTTTGTAGCCGCGAAGCCCGAAGGCACTAGCTGCTGTTCAAATTCGTAGAGACCGCCATTATTTCCCGTTGTAACGGTCCACGGACTAAGACCACCCGATTCGAAGCCGGTGCTAATTAGGGTGGCTGCATTGGAGGAAGCGGCGACCAGGGTGAAGGCCGAAAGGCCGATTAGTGTATGGAGTGTTCTCATATGGTTGATAACTGGTTGGTTTTTGATACTTGGGGGGTCGTGCGATAAGCTTTCGATAAAGCTAAATAAACCTAAACCCGAATGCCTCCGCACTGGCAAAACAAATCTTCAAAAACCTCCTTTGCAACCCAGTCCACTTTAGATACAGCTTTTCCCATGTCCTCACGCCGTTTCAATTCCCTGCCGGATCAGGTTGCCGGATCGATCAAGGCAGAGATAGCAAAAGGCAGGTGGAGTAAGACGGTGCCAGGACGCGACAAGCTGACGAGGGAGTTCGGGGTGAGCGGGAAGACGGTGGAGGTGGCTTTACAACTGCTGCAGGAGGAGGGTTTGCTGGAATCCCAAGGGCCGGGGCGGCGGCGGCGGATTGTGGCGGGAAAGAATTCTTTCTCCCCATCGCTTAAGCTGGCGATCCTGACCTTTGAGCCGCTGGCGATGACCGAGAGCTACATAACCGAGCTCCAGCACCAGCTAAACGGGGCCGGGCACTCGGCTTTCTTCGCATCCCAATCCCTATTGGAGCTGGGATTCGACATCAAAAAAGTTTCCCGCTTTGTGAAAGAGACCAAGGCGGATGCCTGGGTGGTGATCTCCGCTCCGCGCGAAGTGCTGGAATGGTTTGCCAAAAAGCCGGCACCCGGGTTCGCGCTTTTCGGACGGCGGGGCGGTTTGTCAATCGCCGGAACCGGCCCGGACAAGAACCCGGCCTACAAAGTCGCGACGCGGAGACTTCTGGATCTGGGGCATACGCGCATCGTCCTGCTAGCGCGCAAGGCCCGCAGACTTCCCACACCTGGTGCTTCTGAAAGAGTCTTCCTAGAGGAACTGGCCAGCGGCGGCGTCAATCCCAGCAGCTACAACTTACCGGATTGGGAGGAGACCGTGGAGGGCTTCCACCAGGGCTTGAGGTCGATTTTTCAGATCACTCCACCCACGGCGCTGATCGTCGACGAGTCCCAGTTCTTCCTCGCAGCAATGCAATTCTGCGCCAACCGTGGACTCCGCGTGCCGGAAGATATTTCTTTGATCAGTACCGATGACGACCCGCATTTTGCCTGGTTCTCACCGCTTGTGTCCCACATCCGCTGGGAGAGGAAACCGGTGATGCGCAGAATCGAGCGCTGGGCGGCAAACGTCAGCCGCGGCAAGGAAGACCGGAGGCAGACCTTGACCAAAGCAACATTCATCGAAGGCGGAACGATAGGGGCGGCGAGGCCGGGGTAGAGCGGAGAGCGGGCTCCAGGCTCCAGGCCTCAGCGGCGCTTGAAGCGAACCTCGTATTGGTGGTGCAAGTCCTGATGCAAGGCTTCCAGCTCCGCCAGAGGCATGGCTTCCAAGCTTTCCCGAGGGGTCTGTTTTTGTTCGAGAAATTCCTCCAGAGTTTGGATTTTCCCTATCCACAGACCTTCCTCGCGGCCTTGGGTGATGCCTTGGGTGATGCCTTGGGTGATACCCTCCATCCGGCCTTCTGCTTTTAGTTTTTCTGCGACGGACATGGCTCGTTTTTCCAGTTCAGGATTTGTTGTGAGACTACGGTAGATTTGGCGGGCGTCAAGCTCGCTGTCGGCATGCAGCGCGTAGAGCAGCAAGCGCCCGAGCAGGCTGTCTGGCACCTGTTCGGCCAGGCTTTCCGCCAGCCAGCGGAAGTATTCGAGCAACTGCCGCTCGCGGGCGAGCTTCATCAGATGCAGCACGATGCGGAGCTGGGTGTCGCTTTCCTCCGCTGCCGGATCGCAGCGGCTGAGGTCGAGCAGGGCGTGATGGAATTTCGGAAGAAACGGCAGAAGATCTGCGGCGATTTCATCCGGCAGCGCGAACAAATCCTCGAAGGCGGTAGACACATCCCAGTGATCCGGCCCCTGATGGAGGACGAATGGCAGCACCGGCGGCAGCGGTAGGCCATGGGATTTGTGCTGCTGAGTGAGGATTTCCCCGATGTATCCGAGCAAGCGCAGCGGCATGGCGGGGTCGACCGTGCTCTGGTGTTCGAACAACAAATAAAGCAGCGTTTCGCGACCGCCCAGGCGGACGGAGAACAGCAAATCCGAGTGCACCTGTTGCAGGCTGGATTTGACGAACGAGGTGGGGATGACCGCCAGCGACGGCCAGTCGATGCGCGCCGCGATGGCCGGTGGCAGATGGCTTTTGAAAAACGCGGTGGCATGTTCCGGCTCCGAGAAGACCGCCTTGAAAAACGCATCGTTGGAATGGGCTGCGAGATCGGTGCCGGGCGGGAATTCCTCCATGCGGCGTTTCTAGCAGCCGGATCGGTGGGGGGCAATTTGTTTTGGCGGGGAGCGGACTCCAAACTCCAAACTCCAAACTCCAGGCTCCAGGCTCCAGGCTCCAAGCTCCAAGCTCCAGCCCTCAGCGGCGCTTGAAGCGAACCTCGTATTGGTGGTGCAAGTCCTGATGCAAGGCTTCCAGCTCCGCCAGAGGCATGGCTTCCAGGCTTTCCCGAAGGGTCTGGTTTTGTTCGAGAAATTCCTCCAGAGTTTGGATTTTCCCAATCCACAGACCTTCCTCGCGGCCTTGGGAGATGCCTTGAGAGATGCCCTCCATCCGGCCTTCGGCTTTTAGTTTTTCTGCGACGGACATGGCTCGTTTTTCCAGTTCAGGATTTGTGGTGAGACTACGGTAGATTTGCCGGGCATCAAGCTCGCTGGGTGTAACTAAAAGCGGTGGGCAGATCGGCGGTGAGCGGTGAACTGATACCTGACCCCTGACCCGGATTGCCCTGCCTTGTGATGCTTCACGGGGTGTTTTGATTTGGAAGGGATTTTCGAACTTTCTCGGAGAGATCGGCGGAGCTGATCCAGCGTTGTGCGGCCGCCTGGTCGCGATCGAGCCATGCTTCGAGCGCGCGGCTATACATCCGGTCGCGTCTGCCTTGGTCTTCGATCAAACCGACCTGACCCATGGCGACTTCTGGGGCGTCGTCAAAGGAGTTCCAGACGAAATGGAGGACCATACGGTCGTCGATATCGGCCGGGTAGCTGTTCATGAGCTTGGCGGCAGCGGCGGGGTTATCGCGGGCCTCGGTGGTGACGAGTCCGCGCAGGGCACGGGAGCGGGCTTCGCCAGCGGGCAGGCCTTCAAAGGAAGATTTTGCTGCGGACATATCCAGTTTCGCCCAATCCCCGTAAACTTCGTCGACTTTGCTGATGGAGGAGTTGCCGAGATTCGCGAGCAACCATGATGCGGTCCCTGCGGGATCTTCTTTGGCCATTTGTTCGGCGAAACGGGCGATGGCTCCGTCGCGGAGGCGATCATCGGTAAGTGCCGCGATCCAAGCTTTCGCGGATTCGGATCCGAGCTTGAGGAGGTGGGGCATCATGGCCTGGAGTGCCTGGCCGCGTTCGGTACTGAAGGGAAGCTCTTGGAGGATTTCGGTGGCGCGGGTCGGATCGGTCTGGACGAGGCCACGGATGATGCCTGCCATGTAGGGATTTGCGTCGTCACCTTGGTGGTTGGCTTTCGCCCATGCGATGGCGGATTCTGGATCGCGGTTGGCCCAAGCGCTGAGCACGGTTCCGGTCGCCATCCCGCCGCGGGTGTTTTCCGTGGTGTATGCGAGGGCGGCCATCGGATCGACCTCCGCCCAGGCGGTGAGCAGCATCGCGTATTCACCCATGCGCGCTTCGGTCAGGCCGAGGCTGCGGAAACGGGCGACGGCGTCCTCGAATTCCTCCGCAGAGAGTGAATCGATCCAGTCGAGCATCGCGCGACCGCGGTCGAGGGCGTTTTCACCCCGGACAATTTCCTCCATGGAGGCGAGTTTTTCTTCAAAAGTGCTGTTGGAAGAGCTCGCGCCGGGGCGGATGGGGCGCTTGCCGGCGGCGGCGGACCGATTGCCAGTGGAGTCACCGGAGCGGCGTTGTTCGATCAGCCTGTCGGAGTTTGCGAGAAGTTTGTCGGTCTCGGATTTCTCGGAGGAGCCGCCGGTCATTTTCCCGAGCAGGAATCCTCCGAGTCCGACGACGATACAGGCTCCGGCTAGACTAGTGACGTTGAGTTTCATAAAATTGATAATAACCTGTTTAGGCGGGGTCTCAACCGGACTTTTCAAGCCGAAAATGTCATTAACGATAAGAACCTAATATCCCAATCACAAATTCCCAATGTTCCTTTTAAGTGTTTACCGGCTCTTGGGAACCAGGCTCACTTGGCCTGAGATCGGGGTCAAGGTGAAGTCTTTGATGGAGATTCCCTTTTCGTTTCCTGCGCGGGAGAAGCGGAGCACGTTCTTGCCTTTGACGAGTTCGACTGCGACCGGCTTGGTGGTTTCCCACAGGCCGATTGTGTGCGGAAGTGGAATCTCGGCGGCTTGTTTGGCGTCGTTGGCCGTAACCATCAGGCTTTGCTTCCAGCTCGGCGTTGCGACCTGTGCGGTCAGTTCGTATTTACCGGCGGCAGGAGCGTCGAAAATGTAGTCGAACGCCTGATTTCCCGCGCTGCGACTGTAGTGCAGCTGCTTGCCACCGCCATAGCTGTCTAGGAACATGATTTTACCACTGCTCTTGGTCGGATTGCTGGTCGCGGCGGCGGGAATCGTGATCACGCCCTTGCCATCGGCGGAAATCTTGCGGTCCTCTTCGGTGATGTCGACTTTGGCGATCTCGACCTTTTCTTTGGTGTCGCTGGCCTCGGCGATGTCCTCGCCGACTGCGGCGAGCGTTTTCGCGTTGGAGGCTGCGATGACGCCTTTCTGGATATAAAGAGACGCTGCATTCCAGAACTTGGGGGTCGCCTTCGTAAGGAGACCAAAGACTTGGGGTTCACCCATGACGTTGCCGATCCATTGGGCCCGCTTGACCTGCATGAACGGCTCGCCGGTGGCACGTGCCTGAGTTGTAGCGAGGAAATCGAGATCCTTGGAATACCGAGTCTTGGTTGTGCCGGCACCCCAGCCGCCACCGAGGCAAACGACCCAACCATCCGGCGTCCAGTGCCCAAGAGCGGCATGACCAGGCTGAGGACGAGCGATCGTAGGGATACCAAAAGCACGTAGCATGAAACGCCCGTAAAAGGCACGGCGTCCGCAGATGCCGCCGTTCATCAGAATGTTCTGGAAAAACTGGAGCTCGTCCTTGTCGTCCTTGACGTTCTGCGATCCGTAGGGGACGTCGCTCCTGACCGCTTCGACGTAGCGCCAGCGGTAATCTGGTTTGGTGATTTGGTCGGGGCGGTAGTTGCGGAGCATTTCCCGGCCCCATGCGGCGATTTCATCCGGCTCTTCACCATCGACGACCATGCGGTAGTCCCAGGTGCTTAGATCTTTGAAAGCGGGGTCAAGTTCGCCGGCGAAGAGGGCTTTTTCGTAACTGAGGTAACGCTTCACGGGATCAACCGTGGCTGGCGCATCCGAATCCGCGACCGCGCTGCGTTGTTTGACGGGAGTCGCGTGTTCCAAGCTGATCGCAAGCGCAAGGCGACGCAGCGGACCTTCGGCAACCTTGTCGCTGGCTTTCCAAATGTCGCTGTAGATCTGCATAGCTTGGCCGTATTTGCCTCCTGCGGCACCGTCCGCGATCACCATTTCTACAAGTAGGTCGTCAGCTGCCAGAAGTTTCATGATCAGCTCTTGTTGTGCCGCACCCTGCTGGGCGAAGGTGGCTAAACCGCGAGGCGTGGCATCGAGCATGACAGAGTATTTGGCGAGTTTCGCATCGAGCTTGTCGCTGGAAAGCAGGGGCTTGAGGCCGAGGTCCGCGACCGCTTTCAGGGTCGCAGCCTTCGCTACGACGAGTTCGTCTTGCGCCTGCTTCAAGTCCTTTTCAAGTTGTGGTTTTTTCTCTAACGCCGCATCTAGGAATGCTTGGCGCTCTTTAAGAGCCGCGACTCCTTCTTGGCGATTTTTCTGCCATCCGGCGAGTTCCTCTTCCGCCGACTTGCGCTCAGCGTCAGTGGTCGCTTTCTTGAGCTTTGCTTCCGCTTCCTTGATCCCTTTGTCGGCACCGCCAATCCATTTCCCTTTGGCGTGCGCCACCGAACCTTGGCCCTTTGCGATTTCACCCATGCTCTGCTGCGCCTTATTGAGCTGCGCGGCGGCCGCATCCTCGGCCTCGAGAGCCTTCGTAAATGCCGCTTTCCTCCCCTCGTTCACCGCCGGCAAAGCCTTGGTGATCTCCGATTTCAGGGCATCGAGTTGGCTGGCGTATTCGGCTTCAAGCTTCTGGCCCGGCTCAGTGAGAGGTAATTCGGACACCTGTTTGTTCTTTTTCGCTGCCGATACACTCGACATGGCGACGGCTGTGGCGGCGAATACCGTCACGATGGTTCTAGCTGAATTAAATTTCATGGATTTGGTGGATTATTTACGAATTTTAGGGCCGTCGACGACAGTGTGAAATCTACATCGCGATCATGTAGTGAGTTTAATAACGTCCGAAATCCAACAAAATTTCAGAAAAACTAAAAAATCGATGGCCTTCCGCTGTCACCCCGGTTCACACAATCAGATATTATAGCCAGCCCGCGCCGAAGAGGATGACGGCGGCGAGGGCTAGGAAGACGATGCCGAGGGCGATTTTCACTGAGAAGGTGTGGCGGAGTTGGAAGTCGATAAGGGCTTTGTTGGACATACCGAAGAAGGCCATGGCGAAGATGACAACGAGCGGCAGGATGAAGGCGAGGTTATAGGCGAATAGCCATGCGACGGCGTCGAGGCGGCCCTGCTGAATGCTATAAATGATGGGGACGTAGACTTGGCCAGTGCAGGCGAGTTCCAGGAAGGAGATGATGATGCCGGCGAGGAAGGCGGCGATGACGAAACGACGGGCTTTGGCGCCGGTGCGGATCACGCCGCGGATGCGGTCTTTGAGGAAGGCCGGGAGAGCCAAGGTCATTTCGTCGGATTTCCCGGCCTTGGCTTTTCCTGCATCGCGGAAGGAGAGGATGGCGGCGATGATGGCGAGTCCGGCGAAGCCCCAGTCGAAGTAGGGTTTGATCCCGGAGACGTGCTCTTGGATTTTAGCCAGAATGCTGTGGAGAACGAGACCCGCCATGAAGTAGGCGAGGAAAACTGCGAAGATGAAGGCGATGCCGACCATCAGCATTTCTCGAGGGCTGCGGCGGGCGATCTGGAGGTAAGAGAGGAAGAAGATGATAGTGGCAAAGGCGCATGGATTGATCCCGTCGATCAGGCCGGCGATCAGGACGACGGGCAGGGTCAGCGATTTGAAGCGTTCTTCGACTTTTTCTTTAGCCTCGGCGAATTCCGGATCGTCGACTTTTGCCCAATTATCGTCTTGGGAGACTTCCATGTTCGAGGCGAGCAGGCGGCCGAGGGAGGGCGGATCGATGTCGTCGCGGATTAGGAAACCGGTCTGGGTGAAGAGCGCCGGGGCGATGCCGTGGTCCTGCGAGGGGACGTTGAAACGGGCACAGAGGGCTTGGTTGAGGAGGGTGCTGCGGGTTTCGTTGATGTTGTGGCTTTCGACTTCGAGCAGCGGGAAATCCGTTTTCATCGCCTCAAGCAGGCGCGAGGTCGCTTCGCATTCCGCGCAGCCGGGCTTGAAAAAATAGACCACGCGCAGGCTCCCGCGGGTGATCTCTCCGGCTTCGGTTTCGGGGTCTTCGGGTGCGACTTGTTGGGGGGCCTCCTCAGTGGTTTCCGCGCTGGCGGCGAGTGCCGCGAAGCTGGCGAAACCGGCTCCCTGTTTCTTGTTGGTCGAGACTTTGGCAAGGATTTTCGCCATGTCGTCCTGACTGACTTCACCGGGATCGAGAGCGGAGACAATGGGGGCGAGACCCGGGCCGAGGCGGGCGGAGTTATCGCTCATCCAGTCAGCGACGATGTATGACATGCGGTCTTCCTTGGGGCGGCTGCGGAGCAAGGTTGCAAATTCTTCTGCATCGATTTCCTTGCCGTGCGAGAGCAGGGCGCACATGGATGCAAAGCGGACGTCCGTCGAGGGATCGGTGGCGGCGAATTTCACGAGGACTTCAGCGATCTTTGCATTCAGACGGCGGGAATCACGTTGCGAGTTCCATGAGTTGTCGCTTTGGGACTGCACGTCGTTGAAGCGGTGTTGCCAGCGCGCGCTCATCCGGCTGGTGAGTTCCGGGAGGACCTCGCGGACGTAGGGCGAGGGGTCGTTGGCGAGAGTATCGAGGTTTTTGACGAGGCCGCTGCTTGAGGCGCTGCCGTAGCTATGCCATGCCGCGCGGCGGACCCATTTATCGGGTGAGGATTTCCCCAGCGAAAGCGCGGTATCGAGGGCGGAACTGACGTAACCGTTGCGCAGGGCGATGAGGGCGAGGATCTGGTTGGGGCCGGTCGCAGCGGGATCTTCGAGGGTTTTCGCAGCCCAGTTGCGAAGTGCACGACTGCTGGTTCCGCCGTCGCGGGCGGCGGATTCGAAGCGATAGGAATAGAACTGGTGGGCGGAGAGCGGAGAGTCAGGTTCGGTCAGGGCGGTGAGGGCCATCGCTAGGAAGGCCGCAGTATTTTCAGCGGAAAAGGCGGATTCGACGGCCGAGGAGCGGACTTCATCGATGGGATCGCGGACCAGCTTCGAAAGCAGGTCGAGCGCTTCCTTACGGGTGGGTTGATAGAGTTTTGAGGCGATCGCGGCGCGTTGAGCGGTGGAATATTTCGGGAGGTTTTCGAGCAGGATTCCAAGCCCGATTGGGTCACCAGTGATCGCGAGTGAGAGCGCGGCGCGGAAGGAATTGGGGTCATCGGATTCGGCGACCTTGGCGATTTCCTTGAACAGCTCGCCTTTGGCGCCGGGAAGAGTTTTCACGCCGTCATCGGCGGCGCCCGAGACCTCGCGTGCAGAGGCGAGCAGCGAATCGTAGAGCGGATCAAGCACGGTTTTTTCGGCGGGTTTCGCGAACTCACCGAGGTCGGCAGCAAGCTCCGGGTCTAGCACGGCTTCACCTGCGGGGAGCGAGATCTGATCGAGGACTGCGGCGCGTTTTTCGGGAATGCCGGAGCGAAGGGCTTCGACGAGAACGGTGGCGACTTTTGCCGATTCCACCCGGTCGTCGTCGGAGGAAAGGTATCTCAGGGCGGTGCACGCGACATCGAGATCGGAATCGTTGGCGAAGCGGATGGGAATAAATGAGAGGCGTTGGTCAGAGGATGCAGCTTCGATCGCGGCGATGCGCGCGTCAGCAGGATAGCTCGCGAGCTTTTCCATCATCTCGTCATCCGGGATAGATCCAAGGGCGGCGTAACCCTGGAGCACCGAGCTGACCATCGCGGGATCATCGAAGAACATTTTGCGAAGCACGGGAGCCGCCTCCCTGACACCGAGGGCTGTCGCTGCCTTGATCGCGCTATAGCGGACGAAATCATCTGGGTCTTCTAGCAGTTCAACGCATTTTTCGGAGGCTTCCTTGACCTTGACTGCGGCGATGTATTCCAGCGCGGCGGTGCGCACCCGCCAGCGTGGATCGGAGAGAGTCTCTATTACCGCCTTGTTAGAGGTTTCCTTTCCTGCTGAGGGTTTCGGTGAGTTTCGCGGATTAGAACCCGAGAACCCATTGGAATCACCGGCGACGAGTTTCTGGCATGCTTGAATCGCGGAAATGAGGAGATCTTCTTCTTCGCGGGTGAGGAAAGACGTGGCGATTTCGAGTGATTTATCGCCGGGGATTTCCTTAATGCGGCGGAGTGCTCCGTGGATCACGTTGGGGTCGGTTTCGTCAGCGAGCACGGGGCCGACAATTTCCAGAGCTTGGGAACCACCGGAGGCGAGCATTGCGTCAATCGCGGTCTCGCGGACCAGCGGATCGGAGTGCCTGAGGAAATCGCGAATGATGGGTAGGGCACCGAGTCCGGCGGATTTGAGGTTTCCAAGAGCGGAGAGGGTTTGGTCGCGACTGCCGAAGGCGAGTTGGCGGGCCATAGCGGGCGCCTGTGGTCCGAAAGATGGACCAAGCACAATTTGATACTGCGCTTCCCTTACTTTGGCGCGACTGCCGGCGGGAAGGGTTTTGGATTCGGTGAGGAAGGTTTCCAAGAAACCGACTGCGGCGAGACCGTCTGCCTCAAGCATGCGGCGGGCGCGAGCGGATTTGTTTGAGTCTTCCGAGAGTAGGTCCCGGAGGTAGCCGTGGCGTTGTTCAGCACTGAGCAGGCGGGAGTCGCCGGTGCCTTCTGTGCCTCCGTCGGCGGACCATTTTTGCCAACGGGCAAGCGGGGCTTCGTTTTCAGGAGCGGAAGAATCGGCCCAAGGGTTGAAGCCGTAGTCGCCGCCTGCTTTTTCCTCAAGAGTCTCAAGGGCCCCGAGCCGGACGGCGAGCTGCGGGTGCAAGAGCAGCGCGATGAGGTCTTTGCCGGGAAAGGGCTGGAGGTCGTCGATGGCGGTGCGCACCTGATTGCGGAACGCGGGATCGGCCAATAACGGGAGCGCGGCGGAAAGGGTTTCCGTGGTGGGTTCGTTTTTAAGATCCCCGAGTGGATCCTGCGCCTGTGACAAGGTGCCGCAAGCGAGATAGAAGGCGCAGCTCAGGAGCAGTTTTCGGTGGCGACGAGGCACGGATCAGGTGTGTTTAGTGGAGCAGCGCGTAGGCGAGGATGTTGGCGTTGATCTCCATGGAGTTCTGGATTTCGTTGCCTCCGCAGCAGCAGCAGCCCTCGGTGTGCGAGGTGTCGTTGAGACCGTCGTTGGAGTAGACGACTACGATTTTTCCGTCGAGGAAGACGCCGCGCAGGCGAGCTTCGCCGCCGGATCTCGAGAGTTTTAGGTCCTTGATCGGGTGGATGGTGCGGAAGATCTCGTGGTCGAGCGGGATGTCTTTTAGGCAGTCGTTTCCGAAGAGGCGTTTGAGCTCGCGTTGGAAGGCGCCGTCCCATTCTTCGTTTGAGCAGGAGGCTGAAGCGAGCAGGAAGCCGCCGTTTTCGAGATACTTTTTAAGGTTTTCGCGTTCGATGGTAGGAAGGTTGAAATCCCCTTCGCCGGTCATGATCACGAAGGGGATCTTGAACAGTTCTTCGGAAGAGAGTTTCACCGGTTTGAAGCGGCGTTCGGTGGCGATCGAGGTCTTCTGCTGAACGGTCGAGAGGAACTCGTCGCTGAAACATTTGGAGGTTTTGACGCCGGCGTAGATCAGATTTCCGCATTCGATCGCGCCTTCCTTGGCGGCGAGCGGCAGAGTTAGGGCTAGGAGTATTGCTAGAGGTTTCATGGTGCTGTGTGGTTTTGTTTTTTTGCGAGAGGGGGTGAGGTGAGAGGGTGGCTTTTATGGGGTGAAATATATTTTTACGGCTTCGCGGTAGGGTTCGGGGACGGATTGGGGGTCGGGAGCTTGGCGGGTTTCGAGAGGGCTTTCGGTTGCTAACATGGTTTCGTTTTCCGATGCCTGGGCAAGCGGGTTGGGCTTTGCGGTGGCGCCTTTGCCGTCGGTGGTTCCGCCGAGCGAGGCGGGCTCGAACTGCATCCGCTGTGGGCCGAGGACTGGGATATCTGACATGCTGAAGCCTGGGGCGGCGTTGCCTGTTGGGCCGGTTCCGCCTCCGCCCATACCGCCTCCGCCCTGTCCTTGGCCGGGGTTGTAGCCGGGGTTCTGGCACATCAGGCCTTCGAGGAGCTGCTGCATGGTCTGGTTCACATCGGGGAACTGCACGGAGAACTTGTCGCACTGGCCTTGGCATGCTTGTGGGAATGACGAGGGTTTCGACATCAGGTTTTCTAACAGCGCTCGGGCGAGCTCGGCTTGGACATAGGCATCCTCAGCGGCTCCTTGGCGTCCGTATTCAGATCCGAGGTCCATGACGGATTGCGGATCTGACATCCGCAGGGCATCGAGAAACTGTTTGGTGGACTCAATCATTTCCGCGAGTTCCGGGCGGGTGACCGCATCGGCGCGGGCTTCAAGTTCGGTAGCGAACTTGTCGAGCGCCTCGCGGTTTTTCTCCTGGGTGTCGGCGAGTGAGGAGAGCAGGCGGCGGTTCTGGTCGTTGCCCTTGTGGATTTCTTCCGCAATCGTGCGGATGCGTTTGCTGAGGGATTCCTGAGTCTGGTAGATTTGTTGGAACTTGGCAGCCATCTCCATGATTTTTCCGGATTCCGCCATGAGTTCCGCATCTTTCTGGAGCTGCTTTTGCTCTTCCTCGCGGGCGCCGAGGCGTTCGAGCATTTCGTCGATGGCTTTCTTTTGATCGGCGGCGGAGGCTTTGGGATCAAAGTTTTTCAGCTGGGCGAGGTTTTTCTTCGCGTCTCCCGCGGCGTTTTTCGCGATCTCTTTGAGGCGCTTCTCCATCTCGAAAGCAGGGAAATCGTCAGCGAGTTTTTCGAGGAGTTCGGCGGCTTGTTTGTGGGCTTGTTCGGCGGCTTCGCGGGCTTTTTCGGAAGCTTCCGGATCGTTTGCGTCGGTGGCCTCTTTCATTTTATTGAGCGATTCCTTGGCGTCTTTGAGCGCTTGGTTGATGGCTTTGTAGCGGGCGTTGAATTGCTCGAGGGTGGTCTTGGCGCGGATCCGGTAGGCGTAGTCTTCCTCGGTGATGATCTGGATGCGGGAGATTTCCGAAGATCCTTGGCCGAGCAATGAGGGGTTGTGATCGGAGGCTTCTAGGAACAGCTCGATGACTTGCCCCGGGGTGACACCTAATACTGAGAGCGGGATTTTTTCACCAAATTCGAAGGCTTTGTCCTGAAGGACGGGGGCGACGGTGCGGGCGCGGTCGCGAAAGCCTTCGAGGGTGCGGACGAGGCGGACTTTCGAGAGCGCGAAATCATCCTCCGCTTCGCCGTCGATTTTGAGGATGGAGGACGGGGTCGCGAGCAGGAAGCGGGGCGGAGACTTAAGATCAACGACCGGGGCTTGGTCGGGGACGGCTTTGAGTTGCAGCTCCAAGGCCGATGCAGCGGGGGTTCCGCGGACATCTTTGAGAAGCACCGAAAGCGTGCCGGGGCGGGCGGCGGTGAAGCGGTAGGAGATCGTCTGGGTGGCGGTGATTTCGCCTTGGATTTCCTCGGCAACAGCGGTGATTCCGGGGGCTACGGTTGGGGTGAAAACGAGGGCGGTGCGAGCCAGCGGGCGGTTGCTGGTGAGTGAGAGCTGGACCTCCGAGCCTTCGAGCGCGTTGATTTCGTTGGTGTCGAGCGGGGCGGAAATCGGGGGGCGCGCGGTGTAGGTGGGGGGGGTTACGGTGAACGTTCCGGAAAGCACTTTCGGCTGGAGCAGGATCTCGACGGGATGCCAGTGGGAGCGGGCCTTTCCGCTGGCGAAAGCGATGGAAACTGGTTCGGTTAGGGAATCAAGAGTGCGTGAGAAACGGGTTTCGGATTCACGGAACGAAGGCAGGCGCTGGATTTTTGATTTACCCGGGCGGCGGACGAGGAGTTCGACGGCTTCGGTGGGGGTGTCGCCGGTGATTTCAACGGCGAGGGGAAGTTCGCCGCCGTAGACTGCGGCGAGTTCCGAGGGCTCGATTTTGAAACGAAGCTTACTCCAAGGTGGGAGATCTTCGGAGGGGCGTAGGAGGCGTTGGGCAACGGTCGAGGTGGCCTCCGGTTGCATCACAACGAGCAGGCCGATGGGTAGGGCGGCGATGACTAGAGCGAGCGCGGCGAAGCGGACCGAGCGCCACGGGATAATTTTTCCGGCGGGCAGGGCGGAGATTTCGGCGGCGGCTTTTTCGCGACTGCGGGTTGCGAGGAAATCAGAGAGCGGTGTTTCGGATTTTTCGGAAAGCGAGAGCGCGGCGGTGGCGGGATTGCGGGAGGATGCGAGCAGGTGGTCGGCGGCGGTGGCAGAGCGGTTGATGGAAAAGCGGGTCGCGATGGCGAGTAGCCCGAGGGTGACGATTGAAACAGTAACCAGAGCGGTGGTCACGAGGGTGGTGCGCGCTGGGGACTCGAAGGCTTGCCAGACATCGAGCAAACCTGCGGCAATGACGACGAGGCAGGCGATGGCGGCGGTGGCGAGCAGCGCGGTGATCCAGCGACCGAGGCGCTGGAGGCGACGGATTCGGGAGATGGAAGATTGGAGGTTCATGGGGAAGTGGCTAGTTGCTAGTTGCTAGTGATCAGTGGGGAGAATTTGAGATTTGAGATTTGAGATTGAGGTTAGGTCAGATTAGGCCTTGGCGGCGGCGGAGATACCATTCGAGGGCGAGAGGGAGGAGGAGGAGGATGGCGAGCGGCCACTTCACCCATGACGCTTGCCAAACCGCCCCGGAGGTTCGGGAGGTCGGAGCGGCAGGAGTGAACGCCGTTTCTAGGAAACTATCATATTCTGTGGCAGACACCAGCTTTCCTCCCGAGGCGGCGGCGAGTTCGCTTAAAAATGCCGGATCGGCGGAGAGGTTGTCGCTTTCCGAAACGGGTGCCGGAACGGTGAAGGTGGCTTCAGGGACCGCGGGGGCGTTGGGGCGGGGATCGGCGAGGGTTAGTTTCCAAAGGCCTGGTTGATCCGGGGTGAAGGAAGCGCGCCAATTCGGGTGGCCGCCAGGGTCTGGGAAGGCGGCGGGCTGGAGCTCGGTGGTTTCGCCGTCGGGTGAGGTGACGAGGAGGACGGGAGATGGTGTTTCGGCGAGGCCGCGGAAGGACATGGAGACCGCGACCGCCACGCCGGAGGGTCCGCGCAGGGCGGGCAGGCGCAGTGAATAGTCCTGTCCGGGCAGGAACTCTGAGTAAGAGGCCATCCACTGGATCAGCTGGATCCAGAAGTCTTCATACATGTTTCCGAGCTCGCGGGCTTCCGGGTAGAAATCCCATTTCCAGAGGCCGTCGCCGTTGACCAGGCCGGTAACGCCTTGGCCGTAGCGGCGGACGAGGAGGGCTGGGAAATCTGCGGAGATCGCGGTTGAGGCGTCTGACACGCCGTTGGCGAGCACGCGGGTGAAAGGTTTCACCATCGAGATGGTGTGGGCGTCTTTGAGGGTGGGCAGGGCGTTCCAGACTGAAGCGTCGGGTGGTGGGAGGGCTTCACCGAACAGGCCTGCGGCTTCGCCATCGGGGGCGGGGCGGAAGCGGAATTCCGAGGAGGTGCCGTTGGCCCATGTGACGGGTTCAAGGGCGTCGAGTCCGGGGACGTTTCCGGTGACGGGTTTGCCGCGTGAGAAGAGCACCGCGCCGCCGCGATCGCGGACGTAGGTGCGGAGTGCTTCGAGGCGGGCGGGGCTCAGGAAGGAGTCGATGTTTTTCCCGAAGACGATGAGGTCGTATTGGGAAAGTTCGTCGAGAGTTTCGGGGAAAATGGCGGTGGAGGTTTCTTCGGTTTCTTCGCTTCCGGTGTCGATGCGGAAGAAGCGTTCTTCGGAAAGGCGGTGGACCGAGCGGAGGTCCATTTGGGTTTGCTGGCGGAGGAGTTGGGCGAGGAATTTGCTATCCCAATAAGGCGCGCCCTCGGCGAGGAAGACGCGGGTTTTGGATTCGAGTATGCGGATGTTGACGGCTGCACTGTTGTTTCCGGAGATGGATTCTTCGGGCAGGACATTGGTTTCGATCGTGTAGCGGGCCGAGCTTTCCGGGGCGTCGGTCTCGAAAACGGCGAAGGCGGGTTTTCCGGCGGCGGCTTCGACGGTGGTTTCGGCGACGACTACACCGCTTTCGTTGAGCAGGCGGACGGTGGGTTTCTGGGGTGGCAGGCCGTTGGTTACGATGGAAAACGGGAGGCGTGCTTTCTGGCCTTTAAAGACTGTGACGGTCGGGCGTGTGGCGCGTAACACGAGGTCTCGGGACGGGACATCTGCGCCGATGGCGACTGCGTGAAACGGGATTGAGCGGGAGCGGAGGCGGAGGGAGAAAGAGGCGAGATCGGCTTCGGTGGGGGTGGCGGTCTGGCGGCCATCGCTGAGGGCGATGATGCCGGCGAAACTTTCGCCGGAGGCAGCGGCTTCGGAGAGCAGGCGTTTCAACGAGCCGTGGAGATCGGTGCCGTCGCCTTCCGGGGCTGGGAGGTCGGAGAGTTCTTCGGTGGCGCTTCCAGGAGCGGCTGAGAACGGGTGGATCCGGATCGGGATGTCTTTTTCCGAGGCGATGGAGATGGCCTTTTCGGCGAGTGATGTGGAAATCGCGGCGCGGGATTGAGCACCGACGGGTTGGGTCATGGATGCGGAGCGGTCGAGCAAGACGAGCCATGGGATTTCTGAATCTTCAGACGGGCGTATCCATTTTCCGGGATTCAGGAGCAGCGCGGCAATGGCGGCGATGGCTAGTAGGCGCAGGGTAAGGAAGAGGACGCGGTGGCGTTTCCGCAGGGCAGCGGTGGCGCGCCATGACAGCCAGGCGATGATCGCGAGGAGGAGGACAATGCCGGGAAGTAGGGCGGGTAATGGAAGGACGGGGTTCAAGGGGATGGGGAATGGGGAATGATTATTCGTTATTGGGTCTTGTTGGGGGTGGTTTTTGAAGATTGCAGGCGGGACGCCCGGATTCCGCGACAGCCGGGACGGCTGTCTTACCTGGTGTTGGTTGGGGCGATGAAGCGTCCGGCGAGGGGTTCGAGGAGGAGGAACAGGAGGCCGAGGGCGACGAGGTAAGGCCAGAGATTGAGGCCCTGTTCGAAGGCGGGGTTGCCTGCGAGAACGGATGGGCTGCTATCGCTTCCGGCGCTCGGCGGGGACTCCATCGGGGCTAGGTCGGATTCGGATTCCGGGAAATTGACGGCGGTGAGTTGCACCGGCTGGCCGGAGATCAACCAGCGGTAGATGCCAGGGACGGCCGGGGCTGTGGCGCGGTAGGTGGCAGCGGTGGATTCCAGAGGGATGGCTTCAGAAGAAGGAGATTCGAGGACAGGATTGATCGCAGTTTCAGTGGCGGGATTGGTCCATGCGAGGGTGTCCCCGGGCAGGGCGGCGAAGGAGGCGGCGGAGGCGCTTGGGGCGAGGTGGAGGAGAATTTCGGCTATGGCGGGGAGGAAAGGAGCTTCAGTGGACCAAGTGGATTTTGCGGGGTCGAGGGAGAGGGAGGAGACTAGGATGGGTAGGTTGTTGGCCATCATCATGGCGGGAATATTGTCCGAGAAACTGGCGATGACCGTGGCCGGTAGATCTTTGGGGAAAGCGGTGCGTTCGCGGAATTTCCCGGCGAGAGGGTTGCCGAACTGGCCTTGTGAGAAGAGGCGGAAGGCGGGGTGTTCGGGATCTGGTGATGCTTCCCAGCCGGTGGGATCGGTCTGAAGTGCTGGCATCTGGGCGTCACCGCCACCTAAGAGCGGTGCCAATGCGAAGCCTGGCGATGGATATACTAAGAGTGCAGTGGTTTTGGCCAGGTCACGGAGTTTTTCCGGATTCGTTCCGTTCCACTCGGGGAGACAGAGGATTTCGCAGGGAGGGAGGCGTTCGAGATCGGCGGCTGGGATGAGTTCCAACCATGGGATGGAGGCGGCGACGCGGGCCAAAGTTTCCGTGACGGGATGATTTTCAGGAGCGGCGACGGCGAGGCGGATCGATTCGCGGACGCGGATGACAGCGTGGCGGCGGTCGTCGCCGGGGAAAGAGTCAGCATCGATTTCTGCGGTGAATGGGAGGAGGCCGGGATTTGGGACGCGGACGGTGAAGGCGGCTTCGGCTTCGCCGTTGGCGGGCAGGGAAAGGTCCTGGGATTGGCGGGAGCCTCCGGCGTCGACGGTGAGGGAAACGCGGCGGGGCTCGTTGGAGAAATTGACGACCCGGCATTGGGCGACGACCTGCTGGCCGGCGACCGGGGCGGAAGGAATGGTGACCAGCGAGCTGACCGCGAGGTTGGGGAGGTCGGATTTGGCAACGGATGACATTTCCAAACGCACACCTTTCGGGAGGGTGGGTGAAAAATTTTTCCATGCGATCTCCTGGAAGTCGGAAATCACATAGATTTCGCGGCGTCCCGGTGCATCGCTGAGCTGGCGGAGGGCGAGTTCGATCGCGGCGTCGATGGCACCGGGTTCGGGACGTGGGGTGGCGCGGGCGAGTTCGTCGCCGAGGAAACCGAGGTTCGGGGCTGGCTCGGGGAAAACAGCTGTGGGTGCGGAATCGATCCAGACGATATTGGCGAGGTCCGGGCGGATATCGGAGAGGATTTCCGCGGCGCGGGCGGTGGCGGCGTCGAAGCGTGAGGCGGCGTCTTCGCGGGCAGCCATCGAGGCGGAGCGGTCGACGACGATGACGAGTGAGCGTTTCTCACCGGGCAGCGGGGCGTTTTCCGAAAGGAGGATGGGAAGAAGGAAAGCGGCGACGAGGGCCAGGACCGCGAGGGTGCGGAGTAGCAGCAGGATCCAGTCTTTGGGTTTCTTGAAACGGGAGGTTTGGGCGATGGCTTTTCGGAGAAAGGCGATGTTGGAGAAGCGGTATTCGGGTGGCTTAGCGCGGGAGAGCAGGTGCACGAGCAACGGCAGGCCTGCGATGGCTAGCAGGCCGAGAAATGCCGGGTTTTGGAGGAAAAAGGACATGGGGTAGATGCTGAAACACTGAAAAGCTAAAATACTGAAATACTGGGGTTTCGGACGGAGGTGGCTGGTTTCAGCATTTTAGTTTTTCAGCGTTTCAGTTTTATTTATCTGAGGCGGTCGAAGAGGGTGAAGTAGGATTCAGAGGTGGGGATTTGGATGTAGTCGACTTGCCGGGAGGCGGCTAGGGAGCGCAGGGTGCGGATGTGGGTATCGAGATGAGTCTTCCACGAGTCGCGCATCGACCGGGGATGGATGGTGAGGCGTTCGCCGTTTTCCATGTCGATGAAGCGGGCGAGCGGGCGGTCACCGAGGTCGATTTCGGTGGGGTCGAGGACGTGGAAGAGGTGGATGCGGAAGCCGCGATGGATGTAGGGGTTGAGAGCTTGAAAGAGCTCGGCGGGATCGCAGAAAAAATCGGAAAGTAGGACCAGGGTGCCTTTGCGTTTGAGGAGGGGGTTGGCGAGTTTGAGCGCGGAGATGATGGAGGTGCCGGAGCTGGGTTGGTTGCTTTCGAGGGTGGTCAGGAGTTCGAGCAGGTGCTTGCGGGTGGAACCGGGCGGGAGGAACTGGCGGATGTTTTCATCGAAGAGGGCGAGCGAGACCCGGTCGTTTTTCGAGATCACCAGCCAGGCGAGGCAGGCTGCGAAAAACGAGGCGTATTCGAGTTTTGAGATATTCTCGGATTTTTCCGGGAAGCCCATGGACGCGGAGCAATCCATAAAGATGTGGCATTCGAGGTTGGTCTCCTGCTCGAAGGTGCGGAGGAAGAGTTTGTCGTTGCGAGCGAAGACTCTCCAATCGACTTGCGAGAGGTCGTCGCCGGGGACGTATTGGCGGTATTCGTGGAATTCGATCGAGGAGCCGCGCTGTTTGGAGCGGTGGCGACCCGAAAGATAGCCCTCGACCATGGCCTTGGCTCCGAACTCGTAGTTCTTGAGCTTGCGGAGGTCCTCGGGTTTCAGGAAACGTGAATTCACGGGGAAACTATTGGAAAGGGTTTTGAACTACGGATTTCATGGGTGGGGATGGATAAGACTGGGGGTCGGGTTGTGTGTTTTTATAACCGTGAATGCACCTGAATTAACGCGAATGGGATGGTGGGTGATACTTTGTGTTTTTGAAGGTGCTTTCGGGGAGAGCAGGCGGGAAGCCCGGCTTCCGAGACAGCCGGGACGGCTATCCTACTATAGGATTTCCTTCACGAGTTTCGCGACGATGTCCTCGGTGGTGAGACCTTCGCCGGTCGCGTTGTAGTTTGCGATGACGCGGTGGCGGAGGATGGGTAGGGCGAGTATCCGGACTTCTTCGATCGAGGCGGTGGGCTGGCCACGAAGAAGGGCGAGGGCTTTCACGGCGCGGGCGAGGCACTGCGAGGCGCGCGGGCCGGCGCCGAAGGAGACGTAGTTTTTCACATCGGCGGTGGCGTATTCGCTTTCCGGGCGGGTGGCGTGTACGAGTTTGAGGATGGATTTCACCACTGAGTCCGGGAGCGGGACGTCGTGGGTGGCGTCCTGGAGATCGAGCACTCCTTTGGCATCGAGGATGGTTTGGGCTTCGGGGAAATTCCGGCCGGTGGTGCGGAGCACGATTTCCTCTTCTTCGGCGATCGAGGGGTAGCCGATGCGGAGCTCGAAGAAGAAGCGGTCGAGCTGGGCTTCTGGGAGGGGATAGGTGCCTTCGTGCTCGATCGGGTTCTGAGTGGCGAAGACCGTGAACGGCTCGTCAAGGGGACGGGTGATGCTGTTTACCGTGACTTGTTTTTCCTGCATCGCCTCAAGCAGGGCTGCCTGGGTTTTGGGCGGGGTGCGGTTGATTTCGTCGGCGAGAAGGAGGTTGGTGAAAATCGGCCCGGGCGCGAACTTGAACTCGCGGTGTCCGTCATCCGAGGTCTGGAGGATTTCGGTGCCGACGATGTCCGATGGCATCAGGTCCGGCGTAAACTGGATGCGGCGGAAATCGAGGCCGAGGATGCGGCCGAGGGTGGAGACGAGGAGGGTCTTGGCGAGGCCGGGGACGCCGACGAGGAGGCAGTGGCCTTTGCATAGCAGGGCGGTGAGGAGTTGCTCGACGATCTCGTCTTGGCCGACGATGACGCGGGCAGTTTCGCGGCGGATGGCGGCGGTGCGTTCCTGGACTTCTTCCCAGCGGGCCGCGGGTTCTTGGGTGGTTGGCATTTGGTTATTCTTGGTTGTTGATTTTTTCGGCGTCTTCGCGGGATAGAATGGTGATCTGGATGAAAGGGAGGTTTGCCTCCTTGCCCTCAAGTGCTTTCGCAAGAGCGTCCATCGCAGAGTTGGAGGCCCCGGAATCAACGGGCAACGGCTTGCCATTCTCCAACGTATAGATATCGGTGCCTCCCTGGACGGTTACCGATAAAAGAACATCTTTGCCTTCGACTTGATTGAACCATTGCGCGAGGCCGTAGACGCCCCTGTGGTATCCGCTGTTGCGATCAAGTTCCTCGGGGGAATCGACAATGAAAGTGGATCCCAGGCTCATCGTAGCCGGATAGAACATCAGGCTGGTCTTGCTGAGTTCAGAGGCATCCTTGAGCAGTTCTTCCGAAACACGAGTCACCAGCTCCGGGGTGATTTTATCGCCGACGGCGATGCCGAGTTTGTTTGCGATTTCGGGCTTATGATCCGCGGCGAAGATCGGGGCCGAGGTCACGATGGTGGCTCTGAGTTCGAGCAGACCGGAGGGGGTGGGATCGGACTCGCCATAGGAAGTGACGATTTCCATGACTGCGAGTCGTTCGTCACGATTCAATGAAGTCGCATACGGGATGATTTCAGCAGCTCCGAGGTCGGCGAGTTTTTTGGAGATTTCATCCCTGCGTTCTTCGGAAACGTTCTCCGCGTCGGGCCACGGAGTGGGTTCTTTTCCGCTGGCGTAGGACTCGACCCGTTCTCTCACGAAACTCATTACGGCAGTGCCGGTTCCTTCGATTTGAGCGAAGGAGTTGAGGGAGTAAGCGAGGCTTGGCTGGGTGGAAAGTTCGAGGATCAGGGCGGAGGCATCGCCTGTGGTTTTACCACCGTAGGATTTTGTTTGGGTCGTAAACGCGCCCTCATCGGGAAGTGGATCTTTTCTAGCGATCAGTGGTTTCCAAATCTCAAGCACGCCCGGGTCAATAGAGGCTTTCTCGGTATCTTCCAGCCCTCGAGAATTACGAAGTTCATAGTAGATGCGACCTTGGAGAAGTAGGTGGATCTCCATCCATTGAGCGGGGGTTGAGACGGATGCGACTTTCCCGAATTCGATCATGCATTCGTTGAGCGGGATATTCTGGATGGTCGTGCCGAGAGCGATGATGGGTGATGGCGCTTCTTCGTCGCCGTCCGTTGCTTTCTCGGGGGTGTCTTTGAGGGCTTTTGCGATGAGTTTTTTCAGCGAGATGTCACCGACGCTGAGTGAGAGTTTCTTCAGGTAATTTTCCAAGCCGCCGGCCTCGCGGATCTGCCATCCGGCTTGGGTTCGGTTGAGGTCCTGCTCGCTAGGGGCGTTATCGCGGACGAGTTTGATATAGGCGTCGGCAAAGGGCTTGGCATCCAATTTGCGTTTCGAGAGGTATTGATCGACTTCGGAGATGAGGTTCAGCGGTTCATCGGAGGCGAGGACAGCGGCTTCGAATGCCTTGTGGGCGGCGGGCTCTTCGGAGTTTGAGAGGAAAGTGGCGGCTTGGGATTTCTGGTTGGAATTGCCTTCCTTGATGTAGATCGTGGCGAGATCAACTTGGGATTTGTTGCTATTTTTTCCCCAGAAATCGATGGCTGTGTCGGCGATCGCGGAGGAGTCAGTTGAGCTTCTTTGGTATTGGTCTTCGGGCATCGGCACGACGCCGGAGAGCAGGCCGGTGGCGATTTCGCCGCGAGTCGCGGGGCGTGTGAGGTTCCGGTAGCGGTTGCGGATGTTTTCTGCGGGTGATTCGTTGCTGTTGTAGTAGGAGTTCCTGTCACCGGAATTGCGGTGTGGGACGGGGGTTTCGTCGTCCGCGACGGCGGCTAGTGCGATCAGGCCGTCCATGCCCATGGCCTTGATTTTGCCAATGGGTGATTCGTCGGCGTTTTCTTCAGGAGTATCCAGGAGCCAGTTGCCAGTGTTTTGGTAAGAAATTTGCATTCCTTCCGCGCGCAACATCGCGATGATCTGGGCGCGTTGGTTGGCCGGATAGTCACTGAGATCGAATCCCCGGGCGCGAGCGAGCTGCTCGGGAGTGGTTGCATTTTCGTCGGATTTCTCAAGCAGGCGGTCGATTAGGACGAGGGCTTCGGGTTTGATCTTGATATCCGGTAGGGAGGGTTTGGCTGGGGTGGAGGAGCGTTTTTCGAGTTTGGAAAGAAGAAGGGCAACGGCGGGTGCGTTGGCCCAGCCGCGGGGGTATTTTTCCAGCAGCGTTCTGATATCTTGCTGGTAAGCCTTCCAATCGTATTCTTCGAAAAAGCGTTCCGCAGTCTTGTTGTAGGCGGAATCGGCCAGATGGCTGACGGCTCGATCGACGAGGCCTTGGTCATCGGAGACCGCGCGGAACAGGGCGGCGGCGAGGAGATTGGCGCTCTCGGTTTCTCCGGCGGCACTGAGCTGAGCGACGAAGAGCAGGAGGCGTCCCGGCAATTCCGAGTTCCCCCACCTCATGGCGTTCTCGATTTCTTCGGCGACCGAGGCCTTAGCTAGAGAGGTGGCGAGTTTTTCCGCGTCTCTCGCCGCGAAGGAAACCGGTTCGGAGGTTTCGGGTTTCTTTTTGAGTTCGGGATTCTCTTCCTTATAGTTGCGTAGCATTTTCCCAAAGATGCCCGGTTTTTCCTCAGATTTGTTATTAACGTCTTTAGCTTCGTCTTGATCTGGATCGGCGATGGTCTGAGAGGTTCCAAATTCGAGGTAATCGGGATTTTCTGGAGTAAGCTCCCACACGTTTCCAGACATCCTGACATCGAGTTCGCTGAAATCGTGGGATTCGGTGAACGCCTGCTGGGATAAGCTGGAAAGCTTGACCCATCTGGCTCCTTTCATCTCGGGCAAGCCCAGCTCAGCAAGGCGGGATAGTCCCTGCGAGAAATCGGGAGCCTCTTCATCGGCCCAAGCCGAGGGGGCGAAGAGCAAAAATGCTGGAATGACAATTTCCCGTAACCGCATGAACGAGTTATATAGAAATCGTGGGTGTGGGAAGTTATTTTGGGGACGAATTATTGGAATCGATCTCAAAGTTTCGGGTATCGATCATGAAACATGTTGAAGGATCGTAAGCCAGTTATTCTCCAGTGCTCGCTGTTCTCACCTGCGATGTTGCCATTTCTCGGATTTCTACTACAATAGTCCAAATGAGCACACATCTCACATCACGTCGCAGTTTTCTGCGGGGCTTCGGCGCGGCCGTTTCACTGCCCGCTCTCGAAGCGTTCCGCCCCCTGATGGCCGCCACCACGGCTGGACGCGCGATTGCCACCACCGCCAGCGGCGCACCCCTCCGCATGGCCTATCTCTATATCCCAAATGGAGTGAATGTTCCAAAATGGCGCCCCAGCGGAAGCGGTGCTTCTTATAAGATGGGTGAGACCTTCGGGGAAATGGAGAAACATCGGGATGACTTCCAAATCTTCACCGGCTTCGAGCAGAAGAACGCCACGGCCGGCGCTGATGGAGCTGGCGACCACGCCCGCGGAACCGCCGCATTCCTCACCAGCGCCCGCCCGCGGAAAACCGCTGGCTCAGATATCCAGCTTGGAATCTCCATCGACCAAGTCGCCGCCAACGCCGTGGCCGAGGAGACCCGCCTGGCATCGCTCGAACTCTCTACCGACGGAGTCCGAAAATCCGGAAACTGTGATTCCGGCTATTCGTGCGCCTACCAGTTCAATCTTTCATGGCGCTCCGAGGACCAGCCGATGACCCCCGAAGCGAACCCGCGTGCGGTATTTGAACGCTTGTTTGGCGCCGGTTCGTCCAAGGAACGTAACAAATCCCTCGGCCAGCGCCTCGCCTCCAAAAAGTCGGTTCTCGATTTCATCGAAAGTGACGCCAAAGCCCTCCACCGCCACCTCGGCCGCACCGACCGCCAGAAGCTCGACGAATACCTCACGGGGGTCCGCGAAATCGAAAAACAGATCGAACAAGCGGAATCCTTGGGAATCCCGGTCGACCCCGGCGTGCCCGCCCCGGGAGGCAAGCCCGAGTCTTACAAAGACCACCTGCGGATGATGTTCGATATGATGGTCCTTGCTTTCAAGACCGATTCGACTCGTGTTTCGAGCTTCCTGATGGCGCACGATGGATCAAACCGCTCCTTCGGCGACATCGGCGTAAACGACGGCCACCACAACATTTCCCACCACAGGGGGAGCGAGGAGAATCTTGAGAAGATCGCGAAAATCGATCAGTTCTATTTGGAACAGCTCTCCTATTTCCTAGAGAAAATGAAAACCACTGAGGATGTAGACGGGAAATCCCTGCTCCACAACTCGATGATCGTCTACGGCGGCTGTATCTCTGATGGCGATCGCCATAATCATGACGATCTCCCGATCATCTTGGCTGGCCATGGCGGCGGTGCTTTCAAACCAGGGCGCCACGTCGATCTCGGGGAGGACGTTCCGCTTTCCAACCTTTACCTACGTATGCTCCACGAATTCGGAGTGGACGAAAAGCGCTTTGGCGATTCGACCGGTTCGCTACGCAAGGCGTGATAATTGAGCAGTTTATGCGCAGTTTTTCAAAAAATTCACCTCTTGCCAGTCGGAGCTTGCGCAATTAGCGTTTCGCTGTTAATGAGGATTTCGCCAAGCAACTTCCCGCATGGCGCTTGTTACCTCTTCACCCAGACCAAACCATCATGCTCCGCATACCTCTTGAACGCGTCAACTGGACCACCTCCAGTTTCCTTATCGGCACCGCCCTAGTTGCCTTGATTTGCACCCCCATCTACTTGTTCCACTACGGCTTCGTTGGAGTCGGGTTCGGGTTTCAGTTCGCCCTCTTCTTCTTCTACCTTTGCGCGACGATGATGAGTATCACTGTCGGCTACCACAGGCTTTTCTCCCACCTTTCCTTCAAAGCCAAGAAGGTGGTGAAATTTTTCACTTTGGTCTTCGGCGCATGTGCGTTTGAGAACTCCTGCCTTAACTGGTCCGCAGACCACCGCCGCCACCACAAGCACGTTGATCACGACGAAGATCCTTACGACATTTCGAAAGGCTTTTTCTGGGCGCACATCGGCTGGTTGCTCTTCAAGCTCGATCCCAAGCCACCGATGGACAACGTCGCCGACCTCCGCAAGGACAAGCTTGTGATGTGGCAGCACAAATACACGCATTGGATCGGCCTCACCGTCGGTCTCATCTTGCCTGCCGCCCTCGGTTTAGGTTACAATACTCTAGTAGGCCTTGATCCGCTACAAGGTGCCCTAGGAGGATTTCTCATCGCCGGCGTGACCCGCATTGTTATCGCCCAGCATTGCACTTTCTTCATCAACTCGCTCTGCCACACCGTCGGCAGCCAACCATATTCCAACAAACATTCCGCCCGCGACAGCGCGGTCATGGCGGTGCTCACCTTTGGAGAGGGTTACCATAACTACCACCACGAGTTCCAACACGACTACCGCAACGGCGTGAAGCCATGGCAGTGGGATCCTTCCAAGTGGACGATCTGGACGCTCTCCAAGTTAGGCTTGGTCGAAGGCCTGCGCCGTGTGCCAGATGGAAAAATCCTGCTCGCGGAAATGGGCGAAGCACGTCGCCGCGCAGAACAAAAAATCTCCGAAATCCAAGCTTCTCCCGGCTACTGCCAGCGCACTGGCGAAGTTCTAGCTCGGGTTTCCGAGAAGCTCGCGGCGAATTACCGCGAACTCGAGCAAGCGGTTTCTGACCGTGTCCAGCTCTCACGCGAAGTTCTTCAGAACTGGCAGAATGAGACCCACGCCCTAATGCGCGAGCTTTCGCGAGCCGCCAAGCTGGCCATCGCTTAATCGTGGTTGTGATTTTTTAAGGGAGGCGGCGACGCCTCCCTTTTTTCGTGACAACCAAAGTCATGGCGAAGCTCATCATATAAGCTATCGTTTGTGATCGGTTACGGCTGTGTTCTGCAAAACGCGCGGAGAGCTAGGTCAGAGATATACTCAAAAGTCATCTCCGATTCGCACTAAGACTAGACGACATCAGTGGCAGAGAACCGATCACTGTCCCACCCATTTTACGTGAAGGCATGGCGACCAGCCTCCCCCAATCCATCGGAAACAGTCGCTGCGCCGCAAGATTTCCGTAGGTCAGAACAGGATCGCTCCCGCTATCATGTGAAAGCAGGAGGAACGGCAATTCGTAAGCCTGCCGCGCCATCGCGATCGCCGGTTCCCCCTGTTCGATCAGGTGCCTCCCCGTCAGCTCATGGAAACTCCGTAACAAATCCTCCTCATCGTCGGCGAGGAAATCATCGCCCGCTTCAGGTTCCTCAAGCATTGCGTCAGTTGAGATTCGAGATCGTCTGAAAGATGGCGGTGATCATCAGATAGGCGAAGGATCCGATCAGGAGTGCCATCAGTATCAACACCGTCGGCATGATCAGCGCCATGATGCGCTGCAAGTCCTTGTCCAGTTCCTTGTCGTAACGCTCGGCGGCACGGCGCAGCGACTGATCGATTTTTCCCGTCTGCTCGCCGACGGCAATCATATCGATCAGCAGGGGAGGGAAGCTGCCCGAGCGGATCATCGCTTTGGAAAACGCGCGGCCATCACCCACTTGGTCAATCACCCCGTTGAGTTGGCGGCGGATCGAAAGGTTCTGGGTTGCATCCCGCGAAAGCTCTAATGCCCGCAAAAGAGGCAGGCCGTTGCCAACCAAGTTCGCCATGGTTTCCAAAAACTGGACATAGAAACGCGAGGAAATCACAGCGCCGACCAACGGCATATTGAGCTTCATTTCATCCCACTTCGGGCGGTTTGTCTCGTTGTCTTTCCAGGCTTTAAAAAACAGAAAGCCTCCGATGATCGCGAGCGTGATGACAATCCACCAGGCTTTGATGAAATCCGCGAAGGCCATCATCAACCCGATCGCCCATGGGATTTTCCCACCGGGTGTGCTTTTGATCAGTTCGGTCAGCTGCGGGATCAGGGTGGTGACGAACACTACGCCTACGCCGATCCCGACGAGAATCAGGAAAGCCGGATAGATCATCGCGAGGATAAGCCGGCTCTGAAGCTCGGCGAGGGTTTTTAGATAGTGCGCCTGGCGTTTCAGGATCGTATCGAGAGCGCCAGATGCCTCACCCGCCGCAGCCAGCGAGCAGTAAAGCGGCCCGAAACTGGGGCTGACTTTTTTCAGAGCGACCGAGAAATTCACGCCGTCGCGCACGATGGTCCGGATGCGCTGCGAAACCGCTTTCAGACTCCCAAGTTCCTGCCGATTCTCCATCGATTTCAACGCCGGCTCAAGCTGTAGCCCGGCACCGAGCATATCGGAAAGCTCCTCTGTAAAAAGGATCACCTCAGCCCGTTTGAGCTTCAATGGCCCATCAGCAAGTTCCTCGTCTTTGGTTGAAGAAGCCTTTTCCTTCCGCCGTGGAATCGTGGTCTCCTTTTTCTTTGCCGCCTTGGCGGATCTCACCGGTTCCTTGGCAGACTCTTTGAGATTTATCGGCTGCAAGCCACGTTTGTCCAAAAGCCGCAAGGCTTCAGGCCGGTCAGACGCCTCGATCTCACCGGTCGCGACGGCGCCGTTGGTGGAGAGTGCTTTGTAGGAGAAAAGTGGCATGAAACAAACAATGGGAGGACAAGCTTTTCAGATCTTGAGCAATTGTGTCGCGCGAATAAGAATCCGCTCGATCTGATCCGCACCACATTTTCCTATTTTCTTAAATTTCCTTTTGTCCCAATCGAAAGACTTCAATTGATCCGAAAGCGCAACTCCTTTGATCGCCTTGACTCCAGAAACCGGAACCTCGAACGGGTATCCTTTGACTTGGGACGTGATCGGGCAAAACAAGGCAAGGCCAGACTTGCGATTGTATTTGGTTGGGCTGAGGCAGATCGCGGGCCTTCGCCCCGATTGCTTCCGCCCGAGTCGGGGATCCATAAATAGCCAACCGATTTCTGCTCGATCCGGGCATTTGACATTTCTCGCAGCTACCATGCTTCTCTCCCTATTGATGCTCCCCAATCAGATTCCTCGTGACGGTTTTCAGGAGTGATCTGTTCCAACAGCTCGTCAAGACCAGGTTCATCCTTGATCGGAGTGAGTAACAAGCTGCCGTTGACATACTTTACCTCACAGGAACTGCCCGGAGACAGCGACGCTTGTGCAGCGACTGAAGGAGGAATCCTGACCGCAAGGCTGTTGCCCCATTTAGAGAGTTTCGTTTTCAAAGCTAAAATTTGAATCTACATTGGATATCCGTCCAGAATATTTCTCAATCCGCCCCACCGATATCCGACGACGTCACCGAAATGACCTCCTCGATGGTCGTTTCGCCCTGCATGACCTTGTGCCAGCCGTAGGTGCGCATCTCGATGTATCCGTCGCGTTTCGCCCGGGCTTTCATTTCCGCGAGCGGCCGGGAGTGGGCGACGAGCTCCTGCATTTTCTGGGTGAGGATGACGACTTCGTAAATCGCAAGCCGACCAGAGAAGCCTGTCATCCGGCATTTGTCGCAACCTTTCGGCGCGAAGATCTGGCCTTCGATATCCTGCGGGATTTCCAGATCGATGATGTCCTGAGTAGAAATTTCCCGGGGCACCTTGCAGTGCGGGCAAAGGCGACGGACGAGGCGCTGAGCAAGGAAAGCACGGACAGCAGCAGAAACGAGGAAGGGTTCAACTCCCATATCGACGAGACGGGAGATGCCCCCCATCGCGTCATTGGTATGTAGAGTGGAAAACACCAAGTGACCTGTGAGCGATGCGCGGATCGCGATCTCCGCAGTTTCAAGATCTCGAATTTCCCCGATCATAACCACGTTCGGGTCGGCGCGGAGGATGGAGCGAAGAGCAGCGGCGAAGGTCAGTCCGATCTCCGATTTTACTGCAATCTGCATGACTCCGGGGAGTTTGTTCTCCACCGGATCCTCGACCGTGACGATGCGCTGCTCTGGATGGTTGATCTCGCTGAGGAAGGAGTAAAGACTCGTCGATTTACCCGATCCTGTAGGGCCGGTGATCAGGATGATCCCGTTGGGAAGAGTCAGCAGTGACTCGATCTTCTTCCGCACGAAAGGCTCCATCGCCAGCTTCGCGAGGTTGAATTTTTCCTGGTTGAGGAGACGCAGGGAAACGCTCTCGCCTTCTACGGTGGGAACCGTCGCAACCCGGACGTCGATGGTCGCGCCTTCGAACTGGAGATTGATACGGCCGTCCTGTGGGATACGGCGCTCGGCGATGTCGAGGCGCGCCATTATCTTCAAGCGCGCGATCACCGAGCTCTGCAACGCTTTGATATTTTCCGGAACCGCAATTTCGAGGAGTCGACCATCAACGCGGTAGCGGATGCGCAGATTGTTCGCCAATGGCTCGACGTGGATGTCGGTCGCGCGCTGGTCGAGGGCCTCGCGGATGATTTGGTTGACGAATTTCACCACGCTGGCCTCTTCGTCCTCATCGGCATCGATGACGTTAGCCTCGTCCTCAGAGTCGGAGAGCTGATCGTAATCGAGATCGCGACCGTCGAGGATCTGCTCAAAAGTATCCGCGCCGACCCCGTAGAGCCTGCGAAGAGCTTCATGGATGCGTTTCCGCGATGCCATGCACCATTCGAAAGGCATGTGCAGCTCCTGCGCGGCCGCTTGGTGAGCGACGAGGTTAAAGGGGTCGAAAGTCGCGAGAATCAGGCGTTGGTCTTCACCCTCGCCCTCGATGGCGACCGGAAGTAGGCGGTGTTTAAGCGCGACCCGCGGTCCGCAAGCCTCACGCAGTGGAAGGGTGTTTTCATCCGTTGGGATGGTCGCAAGCCAAGGAAGATCGAGATCATGAGCCAGCTCGCGGAGGTAACTTTCCTCATCCACCACCGCCGCATCCAGCAGATCGTCGATGGGGGAGCGCTGGCGCTGGGCCGCGTCTTTGAGAAGCTCACTGACTGCGGGCAAATCGTCGCAGCCGGATCTTCGGGCAGGTTCAAGTAATAGTTCGGTCATCCGTTCGTGAGCAGTCTCATCCTAAATGCCTGCCGTTGGCAACCTTGTCGGTAGAAAGAGGATGCCTAGGCTGACAGAAAACTCACCATCTCCTCGCGTGCCGAGGCCTCTTGGCACACCACGCGGCTCGGCTTGTAGATGGAGGGGCGGAAATTTTCCTCCCCTCCATCTGATACCGGTGCTCCCGACGCTTGACGTCGCGCCACTTTTTATTCTCCAGCCCACCGAGATCTTGAATTGCCGAACCATGCAATCGCTGCTTAACTCCTGCCGTGGCCTATTTGGAAATCAAAGACCTTAAGAAACACTTCGTGAAAACGGCGGGCGGAATGCTCTCCTCGCGCAAAGAAACGGTGAAGGCCGTAGACGGAGTCTCGCTCGACATCGAAAAAGGCGAAATCCTAGGTCTCGTCGGAGAGTCTGGCTGTGGAAAATCCACCCTCTCCCGAACCCTCATGCAGTTGGTCCCGCCGACTTCCGGGTCGGTGGTGCTGAGCGGTGTGAACTTATCCGCGCTAAGTGCTGCGGACGTGAGGAGTTCGCGGTTGGAGTTCCAAATGGTTTTCCAAGACCCCTACGCCTCACTGAACCCCCGGATGACCGTTTTTTCGACCATCGCCGAAGCCATCCGACAACGGCACCGGAACATCAATGGGCCGTTGTTGGAAAAGAAAGTCGCCGAGCTCATGGCGACCGTCGGCCTCGACGACTCGCAGATGAAACGCTACCCCCACGAGTTTTCCGGAGGACAACGGCAGCGGATCGCGATTGCCCGCGCGCTTGCGCCAGAGCCGAGCCTCATCATCGCGGATGAGCCGGTCTCCGCCCTCGATGTTTCCATCCAGTCGCAGATTCTCAATCTTCTCAAAGACCTCCAGCGCGACCTCGGTCTGACCATGGTTTTCATCTCCCACGACCTCGGTGTGGTCCACTACATCGCGGATCGGATCGCGGTCATGTATCAGGGCAAAATCGTCGAAGTCGGCCCAGCGAGCGAAGTCTTTAACTCGCCGAAGGACGACTACACGAAGCGCCTTCTAGCTTCGATCCCGAAACTGAAATCCGCTTAGCCTTTGGTAACAGCAGTGATCATGCCATTGCTTATCCTGAAATTCAGCCGCTCGCCCAAGTAGTCCATGGTCACGGCAAACGACTGACCATCCTTTTCCACCACGCGATAAAGAATACCGGCCGCCTTGAGCGCCGGTTCGACTTTCTTGAAAGGCTGACCCACGAGCGAATCCGAAGCATTCACATCAAAGGCGGCTTCGGGGGTTTCCTCTTCCACTGGTTCAATGGTTGTTTTTTCCTCTGGCACGCTAGTTTCGGCTTCCTCTTTTTTCTCCACCTCCGGCTGACATGAGGCTAAGGCTAAAACAGGAACGATCCAATATAGATTTTTCATCCCCACACCATATCCCACGAGTTGTCCGGCAGGCAACAGAATATCGTGATCGTCTGATAGTGACAGGTAGGATAAATTTCGGGCGATAAAATATAAATATGATGCTTCCCGAGTCTTTCTCCCACTTCTTAGTAGGCTTTACCTTGCTCGTTTCCGCCATCTGCTGGGGCGCAGATGAACCTCCAAAAATCATCGCCCACCGCGGTGCCTCCGCGAACGCGCCAGAGAATACGATGGCCGCTTTTAGGCTGGCATGGAAAGAAGGCGCTGATGGGATCGAGGCTGATTTCTTTCTCAGTGCCGATGGAGAAGTCGTCTGCATCCACGATTCCAACACCAAGAAGACCGGTAGCGGCCGCCTGGATGTGAAAAAGAGCACCTTGGCGGAACTACGAACTCTCGAATACGGATCTTGGAAAGACCCGAAGTTCAAAGGCGAGCAGATCCCAACTCTTGGGCAGATCATTGATGAACTTCCAGAGGGAAAATGGTTTTTCCTAGAGATTAAAGACACCCCGGAAATCATAAACCCGATCGCAAAGATCCTCGCGGAAAAGCGCCCAAACAAAGACAGGCTCGTCCTCATTTCTTTCAACACGGATGTGGTGCGTGCCTGCCGCAAAGCCATGCCCGAATACCGCGCATGCTTGATTTCCTCACTGGACAAGTTTCAGAAAAAAGGTAACCAGAAAAAATATTTGGAGCAGATCGAATCATCTGGATCGCAGGGCCTTGCTTTTAAAGAAAATTCCGCAGCCACCAAGGAGTGGCTTGCCGAAGCCAGAGGCGATGACGGTATTCTCGCGACCTGGACCGTGAACAATCGGGACTCGGCGTGGCGCGCTACCGAGCGCGGCAGCGACTTTCTGATCACCGACCGTCCCGCTGGCTTACGAGCCGAACTCGATGCGGCTTTTCAAGAATAGCCCTCGTTCAATCTGGCATTGCCCCAGCGGTTTTAGATCTCTAACTTAGCCGCATCCAACCCATGAGTGCCAAGAAATCCAACCAGTCGCCTTCCTACCACACCACCGAGCTGACGGTAGTTCACAAGCCTTCGAAAAGTTTTGCACAAAAAGCCCGCATCAGCTCGATGGCGGAATACGAGAAGCTGTACGAACATTCGATCAAGAAACCGGAAAAATTCTGGGCTTCGGAGGCGAAAGAACTCGTCTGGCAGAAACCGTTTTCCGAAGTTCTCAAGTCGAAGTCTCCCGATGCGAAATGGTTCCTTGGGGGAAAAATCAACGTCGCTGAAAACTGCGTCGATCGTCATGCGACCGGTGCCCGCGCCAACAAGGCGGCAATCATCTGGGAGGGCGAACCAGGCGATCAAAGAACCCTCACATACGCCCAGCTCCACCGCGAAGTTTGCAAATTCGCCAATATCCTTCTTTCCAAAGGCGTAAAATCCAAGGACCGAGTCCTCATCTACATGCCGATGATCCCAGAGGCAGCCATCGCGATGCTCGCATGCGCCCGGATCGGTGCCGTTCACAACGTCGTCTTCGGCGGCTTCGCGGCGGATTCAATCGTCGACCGACTAGAAGACTCCGGTGCCACAGCCATCATCACCGCAGACGGCGGCTGGAGGCGTGGCAAGGTCGTCCCCCTCAAACCCGTGGTCGACGAAGCCCTCAAAAAATACGAAAAAATCGAGAACATCATCGTCGTCAACCGCACCCGAAACGACATTTCCATGAAAGCGGGGCGCGATTCTTGGTGGCACGAGGAAATGGCGGAGGCCTCCGCGAAACACGAGCCGAAGGGCTTCGATTCCGAACATCCACTCTTCATTCTCTACACCTCCGGTTCGACCGGTAAACCCAAAGGCATCCTCCACACCTCAGGCGGCTACCTCACCGGAACCTACGCGACCTGCAAATACATTTTCGATATGCGCGACGAGGACGTTTACTGGTGCACCGCCGATGTCGGCTGGATCACCGGCCACTCCTACATCGTTTACGGCCCACTCGCAAACGGCGTCACCCAAGTGATGTACGAAGGCGCTCCTAACGAACCCGATTGGGGCCGCTTCTGGAAAATCATAGAGGAACACCGGGTCTCCATCCTCTATACCGCCCCAACCGCGATCCGCGCCTTCATCAAAGCCGGCGACGAATTTCCTGAAAAATACGACCTCTCCTCCCTTCGCCTCCTCGGCTCGGTCGGCGAGCCCATCAACCCGGAAGCATGGAACTGGTATTATCAAAAAATCGGCGGCGGGAAATGCCCGATCGTCGATACCTGGTGGCAGACGGAAACCGGCGCAATCCTCATTTCACCCATCCCCGGGGCGACTCCCTGCACCCCCGGCACCGCCACCCGTCCGTTCTTCGGCATCGACGCGGCGATCCTCGATGACGAGGGCAAAGAATGTCCGCCGAACGTCGACGGCCGCCTGGTGATCCGCAAACCATGGCCTTCCATGGCCCGCACGATCTACGGTGACAAAGCCCGTTTCAAGAAAACCTATTTCTCCGACTATCCCGGTCTTTATACAGCCGGTGACGGAGCCCGTCGCGACAAAAAAGGCAACTTCTGGATCATTGGTCGCCTCGACGATGTGCTCAACGTCTCCGGCCACCGCTTGGGAACTGCCGAAATCGAATCCGCCCTTGTCGCCCACCCGGACGTCGCCGAAGCCGCAGTCGTTGGCCGCCCGCATGACCTCAAAGGGCAGGCGGTCGCCGCGTTCGTCTCGCTCAAAACTGGCAGGGAATCCTCCGAGGAACTCGCGAAAGAGCTCCGCAACCACGTCGGAAGCGTCATCGGAGCCATCGCCAAGCCAGATGATATCTATTTCACTCCTTCCTTGCCAAAAACCCGTTCAGGGAAAATCATCCGCCGACTGCTCAAGGAACTGCTCGCGACCGGCACCATCACCGGTAGCGTAACGACTCTTGAAGATATGGGTGTTATCGATCATCTAAAGACGCTACTTAAAAAGTAATCCTCAACCAATGACCCCCTCGAGATATCTGATATTCCGGATCGCATTAACCTTCGGCTACGACCGGAAAAACGTCCGTATGGGCGATGCTGCTGGCGAAATGCATCTGCTCAAGGAGGCTGAAGCCCATCTTGGAGAGAGAATCTGGAAAAACGTGGAAGATATCGAGGAGCTTTCGATGGAGTATTGGAACCTCCGTAAACTGATCAAGGAACGCGACCGCGTCGCGAAGGAACTCGATGTCTGCCAGAAAAATCTAACCGAAGCCCATGAGCAACGCTCCGGCCTGCTGGGGATGTCAAACGAACCTTTCCAAGACCTACTAGAGGAGCGTAAGACCATCCTGAATCATCTCGAGGACCTGGCACGGAAGCGTGACATAATCGTCGCTAAGGCCCGGGATATCCGGAGGAATTACGACGGAATCAAGGCCAAGCAAGAAGTCTTGGAAAAAGAAAACGATCGGAAACACGACCTGGAAAAGACGAGCACCCGACTTCTGGAGCTCAAAAAAAGCTTCGCGGAACTCAAGGAGCAGCGCACTAACGTTGCGGAAAAAATTTCAGCCGAAGAAAAAAAGATAGATGGAATCGAGGCGCAGATTAAAGAGCGCAAAAAGGCACGGCGCGAAAAAGCTTCTGAGGCGTTCCAGCATATCGGTGATTCCAACCAAGAATTATCAACCCTCCGCGCCGAGCTAGGGGTTTTCGACACCCAAATGCGCCAGCTGTATTCAGAAATCGGCCGCTACGTTAGCCGCCAATCCGCAAGTCAATCGGAGTGCCAGAGAGCCGCCACAGAGCATCGCGGTCTCATGGAGGTCATGGCAGCACTCCGCAAGTCGATCAAATACAATCACAAGCTTGCTGACCTCGCCTAATACTTCAGGAAATTCTTCCCTAAAGTTTCCGGAAAGTTCCTCCAGCGCGACTTTACAATCGCGCGTTCTCCTGTCACACCCCTGAAGGTTTAATCCACTCGCACGCGCACCATGCCCAAAGACACCTCGATCCGCAAAATTCTCGTCATTGGCTCCGGCCCTATCGTCATCGGCCAAGGCTGCGAATTCGATTACTCCGGCGTCCAAGCCTGCAAGGCACTAAAAGAAGAAGGCTTCGAAGTCATTCTTGTGAACTCAAACCCTGCCACGATCATGACTGATCCGGAGTTTGCCCATCGCACTTACATTGAGCCGATCACTCCGGAAGTCATCGAGAAAATCATCATCCGCGAGCGCCCAGACGCACTCCTGCCCACCCTCGGCGGCCAGACCGCGCTCAATGCTTCGATGGATCTCTTCAAGTCCGGCACACTCGACAAACACAACGTGCGCATGATCGGCGCCAACGCGGAAGCCATCGACAAAGGCGAAGATCGCCACCTCTTCAAAGAGGCAATGGAGAAAATCGGCCTCGACATGCCACACTCCGGCATCGCCCGCACCATGGAAGAGGCTAAAAAGGTCGCCAAAGAGATCGGCTCCTTCCCACTCATCGTTCGCCCCGCCTTCACCCTCGGCGGCCAAGGCGGAGGAATCGCCTACAACAAAGAAGAGTTCGAGGAAATCGTCCATCGCGGTCTCGATCTCTCTCCCGTCTCCGAGGTCCTCATCGATGAATCGCTGCTCGGTTGGAAAGAATTCGAAATGGAAGTCATGCGCGACTGCGCCGACAACTGCGTGGTCATCTGCTCCATCGAAAACCTCGATCCCATGGGCGTGCACACCGGGGACTCGATCACCGTCGCGCCGATCCAGACCCTCACCGATCGCGAATACCAAGTCATGCGCGACGCCTCCTTCGCAGTTATTCGCGAGATTGGCGTCGAAACAGGCGGCTCGAACATCCAGTTCGCCATCTGCCCGAAGACCGGCCGCATGATCGTCATCGAGATGAATCCGCGGGTCTCCCGCTCCTCCGCGCTGGCCTCCAAGGCCACCGGTTTCCCCATCGCCAAGATCGCCGCGAAACTCGCCGTCGGCTACACCCTCGACGAGCTCCCCAACGACATCACTCGGGTTACCCCCGCCTCCTTCGAGCCGACCATCGACTACGTGGTCATCAAGATCCCGCGTTTCACCTTTGAGAAATTCCCTACCGCGAATTCCGTCCTCACCACCTCGATGAAATCCGTCGGCGAGGCGATGTCAATCGGCCGCACCTTCAAGGAATCGATGCAGAAATGCCTACGCTCGCTTGAAACCGGACGCTGGGGCTTCGGCTTCGATAACAAAGACCCCGTATCTCCGACCAAGGACGAAATCACCCGCAAACTCCAGATTCCCAATGCCGAGCGGATTTTCTGGCTGCAAACAGCCTTTGTCCACGGCTGGACCCTGGAAGAAGTCAATGAGGCTACAAAGATCGACCCATGGTTCCTGCGCCATCTCCAGCAGATCGCCGAGGAAGGAAAAAACCTCGCCAACCTCGATCTCAGGCAGGCCAAAAAACTCGGTTTCTCCGACCGCCAGATCGCAAAAGCCCGCGCCGCCGCGCCTGCCATTCACGACGCCTCGATTCACGGCGAGAAGGACCAACCTGCCGGAGCACCACCTCGCGCCGAGCCTGAGGGAGCCGTTGCTGACGTAGCCACCGAAGACACAGTCCGCGCCGAGCGCAAAGCCAAAGGCATCATCCCGACCTACCGTCTGGTCGATACCTGTGCCGCGGAGTTCGAGGCATACACCCCGTATTTCTACTCCACCTACGGCGACGAAAACGAAGCACGCTCCTCGGACAAAAAGAAGATCATTATCCTTGGCGGCGGCCCAAACCGGATCGGCCAAGGTATCGAATTCGACTACTGCTGCGTGCACGCCGCCTTCGCACTCAGAGAACTCGGCTACGAAACCATCATGGTCAACTCCAACCCCGAAACGGTCTCCACCGACTACGACACCTCGGACAAACTCTTCTTCGAGCCGCTCACTCTTGAGGATGTGCTCAACATCTGCGACCAAGAGCAACCATACGGAGTCATCGTCCAATTCGGCGGCCAAACTCCACTCAACCTCGCCGCCGACCTCGAACGCCACGGCGTGCCCATCATCGGCACCTCGCCAAAAAACATCGAACTCGCAGAGGACAGGAAATTTTTCTCCGCCCTGCTCGACAAGCTCAACCTCAAACAAGCCGAAGCCGGAACCGCGACCAACGAAGCGGAAGCCGTCGAAGTCGCAAACCGGATCGGTTATCCCGTGCTCGTCCGCCCGTCTTTCGTGCTCGGCGGTCGCGCGATGATGATCGTTTACAGCGACTCCGAGCTCTCCACCTACATGCGCGAAGCGGTCGACGCCTCACCCGAGCGCCCGGTCCTCGTTGATCGTTTCATCGACAACGCAACCGAGATCGATGTCGATTGCATCAGCGACGGTGAAACCTCGGTTATCGGCGCAATCATGCAGCACATTGAGCAGGCTGGCATCCACTCGGGAGACTCCGCTTGCGTCATTCCAGCATTCTCAATTTCCGATGAGATCAAGGTCAAGATCGAAAAGGCAGCCAAAGACCTCGCCCGCGAGCTCGAAGTCCGCGGCCTGATGAACATCCAGTTCGCCGTGAAAGACGAAGAACTCTACGTCATCGAGGTCAACCCCCGCGCATCCCGCACCGTGCCCTTCGTCTCCAAAGCGACCGGTGTTTCCCTCGCCAAACTCGCAGCAAAAATCATGGTCGGCGAAAAGCTTGTCGACATGGGCTATACCGAAACCATCGTCCCGACACATATCTCCGTAAAAGAAGCCGTCTTCCCATGGAACCGCTTCCCCGGCATCGACATCGTGCTCGGCCCTGAAATGAAATCCACCGGCGAGGTCATGGGCATCGACAAGGACTGGGGAATGGCCTACGCAAAATCCCAAATCTCCGCCTTCAACGCCCTGCCGACGGAAGGAAAAATCTTCTTATCCGTGGCCGACCGGGACAAAGACCGCGCCGTGGTCGTCGCCCGCGACCTCCACGAGCTCGGCTTCACCATTTGCTCGACGGGCGGAACTCTCACCAAACTCGCGGAAGCCGGCATCCCCGCCGAACGCGTTTACAAAGTGTTGGAACAAGCCCGCCCAAACGTCATCGACATGATGAAAAACAGCGAGATCCACTACATCATCAACACCCCAGCGACCCACGAGTCGCGCGCAGATGAAATCCTGATCCGCTCCACTGCCATCGCGGAAAAAATCTCCCATGCCACCAACATGGCCGCCGCCGAAGCCACCGTAAAAGCCATCCGCTCCCTCAAGGAAAACGAACTAACGGTGAAGAGCATCCAAGAGTATCATGCTTAAAATCAAGGTGTTACGACCAAACTCCTGATTTGCTCCTAGGTTTTCCTAATTTAGGAGTTGGGATGGAATCACCATCCGCATTTGCTGATGCAGCGAGAGATACCCGTTCAATCTCTTCCGCACCCACCGCATCCCCCCACCACAACCACTCGAACAACCCGTGCTGCCGCCCAAAGAGGAGGCTGAAGAAGTGCCAGAGTTGCCCATCAGTGAAATCTCCTTTCTCAGTTTGGAATCAAGGCCCGCTAGCGTCTCATCATGAGCAATTCCAGTGACGCCTGACCACGCGATCCCCCCGAGCAAAGAATCCGCTGCGCCGTATTGCGTTGCACTCGTATTCAAGCGCATTCGCTCCAAAAGGCTTTCTCCGGCAGGCGTTAGCTTCTTCCTACCTGAGGCGACAATAATTGCCACCACGACCGTCAGGAACAGAAAGGCCAGTAGGAATCCGACCGGCTTGTCGCGAGAGACTCCGAGGAAAAGTTTCACCAACCCTATTCCGAGGAGCAGAATCAGCGGGACTACCACCGCATAACCACACCCAATACTTTCAGCTGCAGACGGCCTCAAGCCGAGCTTGGCCAGCTTCGATTCGATCCCGGAAATCCGGGTCGCGACAAGCTTTGAGATCTCGGCAAGCGGTATACCCTTGGTGCCGTATCCTTTGATGGATGAATAGACAGTCCGCTCGATATCATTGAACCCGGGCTCTGCAGAAACGGTCGCAAATAACCGGCTCTCTCTGAATTTGTCGTTTTCCTCTCCTCCACCCGTCGTAGGGCCATGGTGAAGATCGCACCCAGAGTGCCCCTGCAGAACCGGTGCCAGTAGCTCCGTGTATAAACGAGATGCAAGTGCCAGACTTGATCGACCCCCTCTGAGGGCATCACCGGATGATCCGCAACCCTTTGGTTGAGACAAAACAGGCCTTAGGCATTGCCGTTCCATCGGATCACGCACAGATTTCCGATCCGATGAATGTTACGCCCAATCCACCCAACAAAGAAGCGCCTTGGATGGCGGGGCTGCGGGCGGCGCGGGCGAACCTCGTGCCTGCAATGATCGTACAAGCAATCATGTTGGCTTTGGTATTGGGCTACTATTTCTATCCCCCGACCACTCGTTGGCTGAATCACCTCGCGGAGCTGAAGTTGAAATGGGGATACGGATATTCCGCACTGGCCGCAGCGATCGCCGGCGGCCTAATCCCGGAAATCATGCGCGTTCTGTCTTTCCAGAAAGGCCGGATCATACGTGCCAATTTTTCCAACCTGCTATTCACCGTTCCGTTCTGGAGCCTTACGGGAATGGTGGTGGATCTTTTTTACCGGAGCCAAGCTCTGTGGTTCGGCTCAGAGGCTACGGTGGGAGTCGTAATAACTAAGGTCCTCGTAGATCAGTTCGTTTACAACCCGCTCTTCGCAGGCCCAAGCGGCGCATGGTGCTATGATTGGAAACATTCCGGATACAGCTTCAAAAATCTCCACCGGTTTTTCACGCTGCAATATTATCGCAATGTGATCGTGCCCATCTTGTTCGCGACGTGGGGAGTGTGGATTCCCTTGGTGGCAATCATCTACTCTCTCCCTTCCGTGCTCCAAATCCCGCTGTTTGCCCTCGCGCTCGCAATGTGGGTAATGATCTACACCTGGATCAGCGAACACCGTTCAGCCACCTGATTATCAGCGGTCGCGTTTTGGGCGGAAACGGCTCCTCTTTCCGACATCGTTCTACATGGGATCGCCACAGATCTCAGAAAGTTTTTTCACAAATTCTTCGTTCTCAGTAACCATCTCACTGCGGACGTTCATGATTTCCGTATACCTGTCCTCAAGTTCCCCGCCCTTTTCTCCAAGTTCCTTCGACAGATTCCTGACGGTGAGAGTGAGGTCTTTCCCCTCTTTAAGAAGATCACGATCGCGGTTGTCGGCGTAACGCTCCAAGCCGGCGATCTTTGTCCGCATCTCTTCATAAATTTCGTCAAGGCGCTCAAGTTGTTTCCTATTAACAGTGAATAGATCGACCTTGGCGAGCTCGCTGATGATATCCAGCGAGCGCCAAATCTCCGCCGCGAGGACTTTCCTAGAAAGGTAGCGCGGTCGCATACCCGCTCCCTGCCTTGCGAGCAGCTTTGCTGAAAGGTGGTTGGGTGCCATCTCGATGATTTCCTGCAGGCGTTGGCGGACGAAACGGTTCGCGATGTAGAGGCCGATCGGATTGCCATCTGATTTCTCCACAATCTCCGCGAACTTCGCAAATGCAGTTGCGTGTTGATCAGACGGCTTCCCGGCGCTCAGCGCCACGAATTCCTCCGGAGAAGAGGCGAGCAGAACCTCGTGTTTCAGGAGAAAATCAGGCTTCTCCAAAGCAAGGAAACTGACGACATATTCCTCGGCCTCAGCTGGAAGCACGAGTCTGCCACCTTCCCCCTCTTCGGATAGAGCCATGAGCAGACGCCAGAAATGTTCCGGTAAAACCATCTGGTTCCGTTCGTCTAGCTCGGCGATTACAATCCCCTGCGGCGCGTTTCCATTGATCGCAGAGTTCGCTAGAACAAATCCGGCGCCGGTCAGGTTGGTTTGGTTTTTATTGAACTGATAGCTCCCGCTATCGCCTACAAGCAACTTGACCCTACCTCGCTCCGGGAGTTCGCCGAGGAGATCCTGCATGGCCTCCTCAATGGGTTTGGCAACAGAGGACTCGATTCGTCCCTCCTCATCGTACGGGCCTGGGATTTGAATCTCAAATCCGCCGACACTCCCGTCTTCCCGAACCCGCGAAGCCTTCGACGCCTCCATGGTGATCGTGGTCAGCTTCGGCAACCAGATCCCGGAATTTTCGTCATACGCGAACAGAACCGTCGCGATTTTAGCTTTCTCTAAGACGACGGTTCGCCTTTTTGCAGGTTTGGTCTCCGGCTTGTCACTCCCGGCAATCTCGTCCGGCCTCAACTCAGTCGGGGTGTTATTGAAAGCGAAAACCGGAGCCACCCAGTCGTCCCATTTCGCCTGATCGGAATTCCCACGCAGGGCCTTGGCTGCCGGATGCTCCTGATCGAGCACGGCGACTGAATCACCCATCATCTCACCGAGTATATTGCCATCGAAACCTGCTTCGGGTGCCGAAACCCATGCCAGAATTTGCCAGATTCTCACTTTTCCTTTGGAATACTTTGCTTGATCCGGTCTGGTCAGCTCCACGCCGTTTTCGAGCTCCAAGAGATTCTCGCGGACTCCGGAATTCGTGGGATCGAGCGCAAGAGCGAGGGCGAGTGCCTGGGCGGCCGCGCGGCGCTCATCGGCGGTTTCAAGGGCTTCCGCTTCCACCAGCATGCTGAGGCATTGCGCAAGGTAAGCCATCGCTTCGCTGTCTAGCGGGACCCTGTCACGGCGGAACGGAGGGTTTACTTCGGTAGGCGCAACGAAGGGCGCGCCGCTTAAGCCCACTGTCAGAAGGAGTAGGCCGCCAAGCAATCGCTGCAGGAATCCTGACCGTTTACCAAAAATTATCGCCATGGAACTTGATGAATAGAGATTTTTAATACGTCGCGTAGCGGGAGAACATTGCAGAGAGTGAAGAGGTCCTGCAAAGATCGTCCTATGGATAACACCGCACAGGAAGTAATGACTCGCGAGGAAGTGATGTTTTTTGATACCGACTGCGGGGGCGTGGTCCACAATCTTGCCTACCTGCGGATGATTGAAACTTGCCGCACGAGGCTGGCTGCAAAACTTGGAATGGCGCTGCGCGAAATGGCGGAAACCCAAGTTTTCCCAGTTCTTACTCGAACCGAGGTGGATTACCGCAGGCCCGGCAAACTTGGCGACTGGATCGTAATCCGGGGCTGGCTGGGCGAGGTCAAGGCCGCGCGTTTCCAATGCGAGTTCGAAATGCGCCGGGAATCAGACAACGAGTTGTTGGTCACCGCGAAACAAACGCTCGCACTAGTCAAAATGCCCGAGGGGAAACCCCTGCGCTTGGATCTGAAGACATCCGCGCCGGTCAATTCAGCATAAGGGAGCTGAAATACTCCAAATTCTCCTGCACCCTCCTGATCTCCTCTTCGATACGCCGGATCGTGTCACCGTTCTTGTTTTCATCGAGCGGTTCAATCTGGTTTTCGAGCGCAAGAATGTAGAGCCCGGACTGAAGCTCCACACGGTCCGATAGCTTGTCATGAAGCGATACCTGCGCGGCGAGAAATTTCGTGTGAAGCGCTCCCACGCCGGAGTATTCCCGCAGTTCCTGGGGAAGCGCTGCGGGAATACGGTAATTGTCTGCCTTCCAGAGCTCGAAATTTCTTTCGATAAGCGCATCATCGGCTGGAATGCTTTCTCCGAGCTCCACTTTGAAATTGGTGGCATTTACCCTGAGGTCGCGCTTGTGACTTTCGATATCGGGCGATAGGCGGGTCTGGATCGAGCTAATTGCCTTCTTGATGGCCGCATCCGCATCAACCGATGTTCCTGACGTGTCCGGGTTTGCATCCCCTGAAGACCCGTTGTCGGGTTGCGGAGAGTTCGCAACATCATCGTTTGGATCTTCCTTCCCCGGGTCGTTTGTGGATTGCTTATTGTTTGCGATGACAAAGATCGCAGCGATCATGATAGCGACTGCCAGCACAACAACGATGGTAGTGCCGGATGAGCTTGAACTAGTAGGGCCCAGCTTTCTAGGTGTATACGGATTGACGGGCGGGCGGTTGAATGGGCGTGCCGATGGGCTCGCCGACGGGCCGGTGACCAGGCCTTTCGGAACCGCTGAGCCTTTGATTGACTCGAGGGCCTCGGCCATCTCGCGCGCCGACGAATACCGGCGGGAAGGATCTGGATCAACTGCACGACGAATGATAGCGACAAGCCGTGGATTGTTCACCGGGATCGAAGTGGACTGCGATGGCTCGATAGCAGGTGGCTGGCCGGTAAGTAACTCCTGAAGCATGACTCCGACCGAGAAAATATCGGCTCGGTGATCGAACGTATGGGGTGGTTCGATGACTTCCGGTGCCGTATATCCGGGTGTCCCGAAGATTTGCTCGCCTTCTTCAATCTGGCTCTCCAAGGCACGAGCTAGCCCGAAATCGCCGATCTTGGGGTCCGAGTTCGCATCGAGAAAAATATTGCTCGGCTTGATGTCCCGGTGGAGAATACCGAAGTCGTGCGAGTGAGCGAGTCCATGACAGACAGCGATGATCACGCTCATCGCTTCTGACTGGTCCAAAGCAAAGCCTTGGATGGCGTGATGAAGCGAATCACCGGCGATATATTCCATTACGATATAGAGCATTTCATTCACTTCTCCGAAGTCGTAAACCCCAATCAAGTTTGGATGGTTGAGCTTCGCCATCGCCTTGGCTTCGGCTTCAAAACCGCTCCGGAACGCTTTGTCTCGCGAAAATTCACGTGGCAGGATCTTAATCGCCACAGCCCGTTCCAGCGAACGCTGAGTCGCGTAATATACAGCCCCCATGCCCCCACAGGCAATCAACGAATGCACGTCATAAGCCGGGAAAAGTCCGGCAACCTCCGTGAGCTCGGGAGCTTGAAATGTCGCTTGGTATTCTGGTGCGCTCATAGGAATTCTAACTATATTTTATGGTCTGTCTCAATAGTCACGACCAATCGAAAAATGCAAGCGCGGTGAGTTTTTTCCAACGAAGAACGCGGACAGGATTGCAATGATCATCTGGGCTGTGGTAGATGGAGTCGATGGAAATCGGATACATGGAGCGGGCGATCGAGCTTGCGCGGAAAGGCATGACAGAAGGCGAGGGCGGGCCCTTCGGCGCGGTAGTCGTCAGAGATTCGCAGATCATTGGCGAGGGCTGGAACCGCGTGCTCGCGACCAACGATCCGACGGCGCACGGCGAAGTCACCGCAATTCGCGACGCATGCACCAAGATCTCCGCGTTTTCTCTGGAGGGCTGTGAAATCTACACCACCGGCCAACCTTGTCCGATGTGCCTTGGCGCGATCCATTGGGCTCGCCTCGGCGCGATCTATTACGGCTTCGGGATCGAGGATGCGGCGCACATCGGTTTCGACGACAGCGAGTTTTTCCGGCAGTTTTCCCTGCCGCAAGAACAGAGGAACATTCCGCAAAACCAGCTTGGCAAGGAACAGGCGTTACAACTCGCCACGGACTATTGGGAGCTCCCAGGTAGGCGGAAATACTGAATATCAACGTAATCCCAGATCGCTGGCTTGACGTCAGATGGCTCTGAGTAGGAGGATGGTTTTCATGGCATGGCGTCTGGACGAAGCGGTCGAACACGGAATCATCGACAATACTGTCGAGGGAACGACCACCGGCAAGATCTGGCTCGCTGGCCGCGACGAGCCACTTATCCTCTCGCTCAACGGTGATTGCTGGCGAGACCTCGCGGGCAGCGTCCTAGAATTCGAGAACCCCAACCCCCAAGTCGTCCCGGATGCCAATGCGCTGGATACCGAACAGTCAGGTATCATCGGTGATATCACCGCGTCTCGAAAGGCGCGGATTCCAGAGATTTCCGATTTGGAAATCATGGAATATCACCGCCAGAGTCGTGAGGTTCCCTGCCAATGGCGAAACATCCTCTACCTGGAATGGTTCAGCGAAATCAACGGCCGGGTCATGATCGAGGCCGCCGGATACAAGCTGGAAGTTTCCTCAAGAGAATGGGAAATGGACGAAGACCTCGAAGAAGCTCAGAAGCTGGCCAACATGAATACGATGCGAGATTTCATGGCCCAAATCATCCGCCGCATCGATCCCTCAGAATACATCAAAGACACCAAGCCCGGAGATGCGCGGGCCGAACTCGATGAATTTGAATGGGAAGAACGCCTCAAGGAATCCGACCGCCTGACCGATGCCTATCAGGAAACCTTGGAAAAATACATCGACGATCCCGATGCCGAGCGGAAAGAGGCCTTCGTAATGGGCTGGGACGGGCTCCTCAGCGCCATGGCCGACCGCGATGAGGAAGAGGACGACGAGGACGACGATTTCGAAGACGATGGCGAAGACTGGCCGTCTTCGGATGACGAAGACTTCGAGGATGAAGAAGATTCTTCCGACGAGGAAAATTGCGTCCACCCATTGCAAGCCCGCGCCCACGAGGTGGCGATGCGTTGTCTCGTTATTGTGGACCTATCTCACTGCGACGGTGAAGCGGACCCTGCCGAGAGTTTTAGCTCCCGTTTGATGCAAATCAGTAGCAAACTGGCGGGCGTCCTTAACGGGCGCGCCAGCGGCTACGAACCGGAGGCTGGCTTTGTCCTCGCCGTCCTGAAGCGCTGCCTCAATTGGATCAATGAAGCCGTCGGCTCCTGCAACCAGCTCATCGATTCTGAAAGCGATACCGACCACCTCGCCGCCCTAGAACATCTCAGGGCGGATGTTTTTGGGATTCGTGACGAAATCATCGAACTGCGCCGTGAACTAAAGCAACGTTGACAATCCCGCAGTATGACCGACATCATTCCCCGCCATGAAATCCACCATGAAACTTATCTTCCTCAGCCTCGCCACCGTCGCCGCATTCACCTCCTGCAACACGATGATCGGACTCGGTCGTGACACCCGCCTCCTCGGAGAAAGCGTCGAAAAAACTGCTGAAAAATCCGCTCCAGTCGAACAATACGATAACACCAGCGGCGCCCCAGTTTATTGAACCGCCATTCAGTAGCCGCGCCAGAACGCGAAAGCACATATCAGCGTGGCAACCCCGTAAGCGAGTCCAGCGAGCGAGAATAGTTTCCAGCGCTTGTCACTTGCAGTGACCCACCCAACTGCGTCACGAAAAAGAAACGGCATCCCAACGAGGAAGAGCGAGGCCGTTAGCACCGCGTATGCGAAGGTCGGAATCAACAGGCGGCTTGTAGGATCTTTGAGAAACGCAGCCTCCAGCAGCGGAGAGGCGATCATCAAACCCAGCAGCCCGAGCGCGCGCACCGAAAGAAAGTCACGGACGCTGATGCAAATGGCAACCAGAGCCACGGGAGCGAGCACCCGCAGAAGCCCCTTGGCATTGTTAAACTCTCCAAGATCCATCTGCAGCGCACTCAACTTCCCGAGTCCATCGGGGGCGACCAACAGCCAAAACCATGCGAGCCCAATTCCAAGCAAGATCTGCCCGGCCAGCGGACTGCGCGGGAATTTTTTCAACCAACCCTGAATCAGTGCAGGCTTGGAAAGCATCAACGCGTGCGAACCGATCAGCCACAGGGCAAGAAGAATTCCGGCGGTGAAGAGCGGGATTTGCTCGTAAGGGTGGCGTGGGTCCATGCGGCACTGGCTTTAGGGCCTCATTCCTCCGGGTTCAAGCGGTATCTCCTGCGCAATTGCCGACCGACGCCTTTTGCATAGCGCCCGGACCTCAGAAATTCCGTTCCCAAAGCGTTGGAAATCGGGGTTGTCGCGGTCGCACCGAATGGTTAGAGTTTCTCTAAGACCGTCTTCACCAACCCTTTTTCCTAATCAACCATGGGCATTTTTAGCAAACCTCTCCTCCGTAGTCAGCAGAAGCGCGACGACATGCCAGAAGGCCTCTGGTCGAAATGCCCGGATTGCGGCGCGATGGTCCACGTGCTTGAACTAAAACAAAATCTCCAAGTCTGCCCACCTTGCGGCCACCACTTTCTCATGGATTCCATGGACCGGGTCTTCCTGCTAGCAGATCCCAGCAGCTTCGAGGAAACCGAAACCGGTCTGATCTCAGCTAATCCCCTTGGCTTCAGCGGTTACGAAGAAAAAATCGATGCCCTCCGCAAACGAACCAACATGAATGACGCAGTCATCACCGGTCGCATCACCATCCACGGCAAGCCGGCCATGGTCGCGGTCATGGATTTTAAATTTTTCGCAGGTTCCATGGGCTCGGTCGTCGGTGAGAAAATTACTCGCGCAATCGAAACCGCGGTCAAAGAGAAGCGCGGCATGATCATCGTCTCCGCCTCCTCCGGCGCGCGAATGCAAGAAGGTATGCTCTCGCTGATGCAGATGGCCAAAACCTGCGGCGCCCTCGCCAGACTCGGCGAGGCGAAACTACCCTACATCTCCGTCTTCACCCACCCGACCACCGGCGGCGTCACCGCCTCCTTTGCAACAATCGGCGATATCAATATCGCTGAGCCCAAGTGCATGATAGGCTTCGCTGGCCCTCGCGTCGTCAAGGAAACCACCCATCAGAATCTCCCCCCGGGCTTTCAGACCGCCGAGTTCATGCTCGCACACGGCCTGATCGACGCCATTGTCCCACGCCACCAGATGCGTGACCGAATCGGCAGATTACTCGGCTTTATGATGAAGTGAGGACGAGCCATCCATCGAAATAGTTGCCAAGATTGCCTGGTCGGCAATCTTTACCCCTGATACCTATTTGGATGTGATCGATTTGCTGCGCAGCAGAAAGGAACCGCAGTTTAGAAAGTGCGAGCTTACGAGCGAACTGCTCTGTGGCTCCGGGTCCAGTTGCAGGCGCGGTTTCTAAATCACTTTGCCTCCCGCCTGCGGCATCGTAGTCTGTGCGCACATTTAACAGATCATGGTGCGCACGGGCATAACCCTATCCTCAAACTGCATCCGCCGCCACCGCCACGTCACAACAACATCAACGCGGGATTCTCGATGAGGTTCTTGATCTCTGCTAGGAAAGTCGCTGCGACCGCTCCATCGACCACGCGGTGGTCCGCGGAAACCCCGATGTTCATGCGCAGGCCGATGGCCAACTCCCCGTTCTTAACGACTGGCTTCTGAATCGCAGCACCGACCGAAAGGATGACCGCTTGCGGTGGATTAACGATCGCGTCGAACGAATCGATCCCCCATGCGCCGAGGTTGGAGACGGTGATCGTGCCACCGTCGAATTCAGCGGGCTTGAGCTTTTTGTCTTTGGCGCGGACCGCGAAATCTTTCACCGCGCGGGAAATGGCGAGCAGGGATTTGCTTTCCGCTTCCTTGATGACCGGAGTGACCAAGCCGTCCTCAACCGCGATGGCGACCGAGAGGCCAATGTTTTTGAAACTTACGATATGATCGCCGGCGAAGGATGCGTTGACGGCTGGAACTGCCTCGGCCGCGTTGATCGTAGCTTTCAGAATGAAATCGTTGACCGAGTATTTGTTGCCGTGGGTTTTCTCGGCCTGATCGTTGACCTGTTTGCGCAGTGCCATCAGCGGTGCGGCATCGACTTCCACATGGAGATAGAAATGCGGAATGGTCGTCTTGGAAGTGAACAACCGTGAGGCGATAATCTTGCGCATTGAGGAGAGCTCGATGCGTTCGTCGCCCTCTTTCGCGACCGGCAGGATCGCCTGCGCAGGAGCTGCCGCAGGGGCCGGTGCTTCACCGGATGTGCTGCGAGACTTGGCAGCCTCGGAAAGTTTCGCCGCGGCCGAAGCGGCTTTGGATGGTGCGGCCTTAGAACCGGAAGACGCTTTCTCCACATCGTCTTTCACAATCCTGCCACCCGGCCCAGTGCCAGAAATGTTCGAGAGCTCGACTCCGAGATCGGCAGCGATCTTTTTCGCAAGCGGCGAGGCTTTGACGCGTTCGCCATCCGAGGACTGCGCTGCGGCGGGTGCGGGCTCTTCATGGTCCGGCTCAGACACCGCCTTTTCTTTCGCCTCGGGGGCTGGGGCGGATTCTTCCTTGCTGCCGGAATCATCGTTGCCTGAATCATCTCCATCGAGAACCGCGAGAGTCGCGCCAATGGCTGCCTTCTCGCCTTCCTGGATCAGAATTTCAGTCAGCTTGCCATCGTCGAAAGCCTCCATTTCCATTGTTGCCTTGTCGGTCTCGACTTCCGCGAGCACATCGCCGATCTCGACATTGTCGCCGACCTGCTTGTGCCACTTGATAAGGGTGCCTTCGGTCATGGTGTCCGAGAGCTTGGGCATTTCAATTTTTACTGACATATTTCTTAGAAAGAGGTGCTTCGGGGATAGGATGGGAGTTGCTGCGGGTATTTCCAGTCCTTTTTGCCATCTGGGGCCACAAAGAAGCGCGGAGGGAATGAATCACCCCGCGCTTGTTGAAGTTTGGAAAGGTATCGCGGCAGTTCCGCGAGCTTCCCGCGGCAGTTCCGCGAGCTTCCCGCGGCAGTTCCGCGAGCTTCCCGCAGTTATTCCGCGAGATTTCTCATGGTCGGTATGAGGCCGATGTGGGGACTGCCGACAGGCCCCTGTGCAGTCGCGATTTTCAGTGTGGATTCCGAAGTCGTGCCACAGCAATTCTTTTTAGGACAGTAGAAGCGGGTGCAATCCGGGCACGGAATACGGACTTTTCTGGTAACAGTTTTGTAGCGTGGAACCTTCTTTTCAATAGTCTCGACCATTCCACCTTTGCCGCTTTTCGCGTCGCCGGGTGTGCGAACCTGCTCGGTGACAATGTCATAGCCACAGGTTTTTACTTGGACGGTCTCAGTGCGGTAACCGGCCGAAGAGGTCGGGAGCCCGAACATAGAGCAGCATGAGGAAAAGCCCATGGAAAGGGTGGCTAGAGTGAGGAGGCTGAGGATTTTTTTCATCGTTTCGTTTTGTAAGATTGTTTCAGAAGAGGCAGCAACAAGACGCAGCAGCCAGAGAGGTAATGGTCAGAAGGACAATGGTGGTGATGCGACTCAACATGGCTTAATGCTATGAAAACCAGTCCGCTTGGCAACCCAATTCTATGTTTCCAACCGGGTTCTTAGAATGATCCGGGCTGGACGCTGCTCCACGGGTGCTACATTTTAAGAAGGTATGACTGACGCCGAATGGATGAACCTGGCTTTGGAAGAGGCGCGTAAAGGCATAGGCCGGACCGCTCCTAACCCTCCCGTCGGCGCGGCAATCGTCATGAACGACAAGCTCCTCGGAACCGGCTGGCACCGCCGAGTAGGCGCGCCACACGCTGAAATCGAAGCAATCACCGCAGCAAAAGAAGCTTTTGGACCCAACGCCCTGAAGGGCGCGACCGCCTATGTGACGCTCGAACCCTGCTCTACCACTGGCCGCACTCCCGCATGCACCTCCGGACTGATTGGAGCTGGGGTCTCGCGGGTTGTCTATGGCTGCGAGGATCCCAACCCCAAACACGCCGGCGCTGCGGAAGCAATCCTTCGCGAGGCCGGGATCGAGGTGCTCGCAGGAGTCCTGCGCGATCGCTGCGCGGAAATTCTCAGACCATTTTCCAAAGTTCAGCGCACCGGCCTGCCGTGGGTCATTTGGAAATGCGCTATGTCTCTCGATGGGAAAATCACCCGACCTCCAGGCGAGGGTCAATGGCTGAGTGGTGTGGAATCCCGCGCCGACGTGCAGGAACTCCGCAGCGAAGTCGATGCCATCCTAACAAGCGGCGAAACCGTACGCCGCGACCGCCCTGCCCTCACCATTCGGGTCCCGGAATTACTCGTGGGGCGGACTCAACCGTGGCGGGTAGTCGCCACCAATCAACCTCAGACCATGCCCGCAGACGCCGCGCTTTTCACCGACGGATGGAAAGACAGAACCCTGATCCGCGACCCGGACAATATGGATTTGGTTCTAAGAAATCTCGTCAAAGAACAGGGCACACTCTCCGTCATGCTGGAAGCGGGCGGAAACTTCTCCGCTGCGATGATCCGCGCGGGCCTGGTCGATGAAGCCGTCATCTACTACGCGCCCATGCTCTGCGGCGGAACGGTTCCCGCACTCGCCGGGAAAGAATTCCCAGTGTCCGTGAAACTGAAAAACCTCACGTGGAGCACCTTCGGAAACGATCTCAGACTACGGGGCCTACTGGCGAAATAACAGTCATGGCTAGCCCGTTTTTCGAAATCAAAAACGTGAATGTGTGGCGTGAAGACGTGCTCGCACTCCGCGATCTGAATCTCTCGCTAGAACCCGAAGAGAGCGTCGCTATCCTCGGCTCGAACGGAGCGGGGAAAAGTAGCTTGCTGAAACTGATGACTGGAGAAATCCGCCCGGAGGCCAGGCCCGGCAGCTCCTGCAAACTCTTCGGCGAAGACCGCTGGAGCCTGGAAGAACTGCGGCACCGCCTCGGCATCGTCATGCCGGAAGAGGTCGCCCGTTTCCAAGCCAACGAAATCGCCGCTGATGTGGTCCGCTCCGCCTTTCGCGGCGCATACGGCCGCACCGGTGACATGCGCTTCAAATCGATTGAAAAGGAACAGGCCCACGCGTCGATGGAAAATCTCGGCGTGGAAGAACTCGCCGGACGCCTTTTCGGACAACTTTCCTCCGGCGAAAAACGACGTTTTCTGATCGCGCGAGCATTGGTTCATCGACCTGAAATCCTGGTTCTCGACGAACCCTCCACTGCCCTCGACTTCGCCGCCCGGCTCTCGATGCTCGGCCACTTGCGGCATCTCGCCCGCTCTACTGGTTCTGTCGTCCTTGTCACCCACGATCCCGGTGAAATCCTTCCAGAAATCAATCGCGTGATCCTACTCAAAGAAGGCTGCATTATCGCGGATGGAAACAAACGCGAAATCCTGAATTCCGCTTCACTCAGCGAGCTTTACCGAATGCGCCTTAGGCTCCGTTGGCAGGACGGCTGGCCAGTGGCGAGGCCTGAGCGGTAATCTATTCTGATATCTCTGAGGCACTCTTCATTTTCGGCTTCGGCACCGGATCGTAACCGTGCGTTCCCCAAGGATGGCAGCGCAGTAGCCGCCGCAAAGTCAGCCACGAGCCTTTGAACGCGCCATGGACCTTGATCGCCTCAATTCCGTAATGGCTGCACGTCGGATCGTGCCGACAAACCCCGTGCCCGCCACTCATGAATCGCAACCACGGAGAGATCGCGAGCTGATAGAAACGAATGATTTTTGTGAGAACCCACGACACGCCCGAGATCCTAACTTTCAGCTCTCAATATTCAACTCTCAAGGAAGAGCCGTGGGTCGGCGCTTGCTGAGAGTTGAGAAACCACGAATCTAACAAATCCAACGAATCCGAGGAAATGATTGGTGCTGCGGATTCTCAACCCCAGCCTAAATGGGAAATTGAACCACAGATAAACGCCGATGCACTTAGACAATCAATGAGTTACATGTTTCCGGTAGCAACTCACAGGGTGAACCCAGCAATTTTCATAACCCCTTCTAATCCGTGTGTTCCGTGTAATCCGCGGTTCTCATCTTCCTTCTTCCATTCGTTCAATTCGTCAGATTCGTGGTTCCCTTCATCTTCCAAATTTGCAGGCCCTCTATCCGCTATTTCACGTGCCGGCCCCAAGGCCAGAGCAGTCGCGCAGCAAAACACCACTCTCCCTTGAAAGTTGAATATTGAAAGTTAGCGGAACAGCAGCACGGGGATGTGGCAGGTGCGGACCAGGTTCGTGGTCGTGCTACCAAGGATGAATTGCCGCACCCGCGAATGCCCGTAAGCGCCCATCACCAGCAGATCGCTGGCCGTGTCTTTCACCTTCGCAGAAATGACTTCATCCGGATCACCGGAAAGCAGCTCGGCCTCAACCTCATAGCCGGCACCTTTCAATGCGGTGGCAGAGCCCTCAAGCGAACGGGAAAGTTCCGAGTCAGGTTTTCCGATAGCAACCAGATGGCATTTTGGGCCTTTGAGCAAGGGCTGGGTGCAAAGGTAGTGAATAGCTTTCAAAACACTTTGTCCACCATCGAAGGCGATCGTAAATTCCGTAATCGGCCTGAACTCACGAGCCGCAACGAGCACCGGGATCTTCGCGGCTCGGACGACTCGCTCCAAATTACTACCAAGGTGGCCCTTCGAAAAATCCGCGTGCTCACCACGTTTTCCGAGCACGATCAAATCCGATTCGCCCTCAAACTCCGCGACCGTATCGACCAAGGCGCCGTGCCGCTGGGTCGATTTTACAGAAAGGTTGGAAACTTGCTTTGCAGCGTCTTCAAGAATCGCTTTGCCCCGTAAGCGAGCCACTCGTGCGTGCGACTCATCAAGGCTGGCAAGCTCTTCGAGCAGCTCGGCATTGGCACTGAAACCAAGATTCCCGCTGCGATCATGGGTCGCTGGGATTTCGTCGCGTTCGATGACGTGGAGAAAATGGATCGCCGCATCAAGCTGTGAAGCTGCCCATGTGGCATGTTGGTAAATACTCGGCGCGTAAAGCGAGCCGTCGGTGCAGGCGAGAATGGTCGGCATGGTGAAATTAGGTTTTAGTGTTCGGGCTTGTGGTCAAGGGCACCGGGCTTGTCATGAATCGCGAGCTTGTCGACAATACTAGCACTGGCATCATTCATACCAAGGATTTCCACCTCCGTCCCTTCACGCCGATATTTCAAGACCACCGTATCGAGCGCTCCCACCGCAGTGAGATCCCAGAAATGCGAGTAGGAAACGTCGATCACGACTTTCTCCAAAACCTCTTTGAAATCGAAGGCAGCTATAAAATCTTCCGCAGAAGCGAAGAAAATCTGTCCGCGAACCTTGTAAGTGCGCGTATCGCCAAGGCGCTCGCTGGTCACCTCAATGACTTGCGAAACTTTCTTCGCAAAGAAGATCGCGCTGAGTAGAACCCCCAGCCCGACACCGATCGCAAGGTTATGCGTCCAGACAACTGTGGTAACGGTAGCAAGCATCACAAGGCTCGTCCCCTTTGGTTGAATTTTGAGATTCTTGAACGTTGCCCAGTTGAATGTGCCGATTGATACCATGATCATCACAGCCACAAGGGCAGCCATCGGGATGCTTCCAACCAGGGAGTTCATCGCCAGCAGCAGGATCAAAAGAACCGCACCGGAAGTAAACGTCGAGAGCCGGCCACGACCTCCCGATTTCACATTGATCACCGATTGGCCTATCATCGCGCAACCCGCCATACCACCGAACAGGCTGGATGCGACGTTCGCGATTCCTTGGCCGCGAGCTTCTTTGTTTTTATCACTTGGCGTGTCAGTGAAGTCATCGAGGATTTTCGCCGTCATCAGCGATTCAAGAAGACCGACCACCGAGAAACTCAAAGAAACAGGCAGAATGATCCAGAGCGTCTCAAGGCTCAGCGGGACCATTTTCCAATGCTCAAAATCAATACTAGGGAGAGTCGACGGAAGTTGCCCGAGATCGCTGACCTTTCTCACATCCATCCCGAAAAAATATGCAATCAAAGAAACCGCCACGATTGCAATCAGTGGGGACGGAACCGCTTTCGTCAGCCTCGGAAGAAGGTAAATGATCAATAACCCAACCGCGACGAGAGGAAACGACATCCACTGCCCGTTTTCACCGGCGAAAATCAGCTCTTGAGCCTGAGTGATCATATAGAGAATCGCCAGCGCGTTAACGAATCCGGTCATCACCGAGGTCGAAACAAACCGCATGACGTTCGCCACGTTTACAAATCCCAAGACGATCTGGATCACTCCAGTCAGCATCGAGGCCGCTAGTAGATAGGGTAGACCAAGCTCCCCATTCGATGTCACCAGATCGCCCACCAGCAGCGCAATCGCACCTGTCGATGCGGAGATCATCGCAGTCCTTCCACCGACGAAGGCAATCGTGATCGCAATGATTACCGACGCGTAGAGGCAGACTTGGGGATCGACTCCAGCAATCACCGAGAAAGCGATCGACTCCGGAATCAGTGCTAAAGCAACGACAAGACCAGCGAGAATATCCCCCCGGACATTGGTGGACCAGGAAGAGGGTAAACGAGGAAACATAAAGCGTGAACAGTTGCGACCACAAGTTACCGTGGTCAAGAAAGAGCGCACACTTAGGGCTATACCCCCATAGCGCAAGGCCATTTTGCCCGATCAGTCCACCTCTCCCTTGAATTTCAAGAGTTAAAAATTCAATCTTCCTTGCCACGCCACGGGGTTGACCCTGATCGCGGTGGTTGCTAGTTTCCGCGCCCGCTATGAGCACCGCCCCGATCTACAAAGATACCCTGACCCTCCCGCAGACGAGTTTCCCAATGCGCGGAGACCTTGTGAAAAACGAGCCACAGCGTTTGGAAATTTGGGAGAAAACCGGTCTCTACTCGAAAATCACCGCCGCTCGCAAAGCCTCCGGGTCCCCCGATTTCATCCTCCACGACGGCCCTCCTTTCGCCAACGGCGACGTCCACATGGGCACCGCGCTTAACAAGCTGCTCAAAGACATGGTCGTTAAATCCAAGACCATGGCCGGCTTCCACGCGCCCTTTGTCCCCGGCTGGGACTGCCACGGCCTGCCCATCGAGTTCAAAGTCGTCAAACAAGCTGCCGGCCTCGAACCCCCAGAAATCCGCCGCCGCTGCACCGAGTTCGCATCCGGTTTCATCGATATCCAACGCGCCTCCTTCAAGCGCCTGGGCGTCTTTGCTGACTGGGAAAATCCCTACCTCACCATGGATCCCGCTTACGAGGCGAACATCCTCCGCGTCTTCGCAAAACTAGTCGAAAACGGCGCTATCTACCAATCCAAGAAGCCAGTCCAATGGTCCTACGGCGCACAAACCGCCCTCGCCGAAGCCGAAGTCGAATACGCCGACAAAGTTTCCCCCGCAATCTTCGTGAAATTCCCACTCGTCTCGGGTGACCTCGCCGGAAAAGCCAGCATCCCCATCTGGACCACCACCCCCTGGACCCTCCCCGCCAACCTAGCCATCGCCCTCCACCCAGAGTTCACCTACATCGTCGGCAGATTCTCCAACGGCGAATCCGAAGAATCCTTCATCATCGTCCGCGAACTCATCGAATCATTCGCGGAAAAAACCGGCTACGCCCTTAAAGAAACCATCAAGGAATTCAAAGGCAAAGAACTCGAAGGCGCCGAAGCCAAACATCCCTTCCTCGACCGCACCTCGAAAGTCATCCTCGCGAATTTCGTCACCACGGAAGCCGGAACCGGCGCCGTCCACATCGCACCAGGCCACGGCGCGGACGACTACATCGCCGGCCAGCAGAACGGACTCGGTGTGCTTTCCCCAGTCGATGACCAAGGCCACTTTACCGAAGAAGTCGGCCTCGCCGAACTTGTCGGCCAGCACGTTTTCAAATCCAACAAACGCATCATCGAGATCCTCGCAGAGAGCGGCCACCTACTCGCCCAAGAGGAATACCATCACTCCTACCCGCATTGCTGGCGCTCGAAAACACCCATCATTTTCCGGGCAGTCGAGCAGTTCTTCATCTCGCTCGACACCCTCCGTGGCCAAGCACTCGAAGAAATCGATAAAGTAAAATGGATGCCCGCATGGGGCCGCAATCGCATCTACGGAACAGTCGAAGCCCGTCCCGACTGGTGCATCTCCCGCCAACGCACCTGGGGCGTCCCACTCCCCGTTTTCTTCGATGCCGATAACAAGGCCATCCTCACCGCAGACCTCGCCAACAAAGTCGCTGACCTCGTCGAAAAAGAAGGCACCAACATCTGGTTCGAAACTTCCGATGAAGATCTCGCCGCCAAACTCGGCCTCCCTGCTGGCTTAAAAAAAGGCAAGGACACCCTCGATGTCTGGATCGATTCCGGCTGCTCGCACGCCGCCGTCCTCGACACCCATCCCGAGCTCCACTGCCCCGCCGATCTCTACCTCGAAGCCACCGACCAACATCGCGGCTGGTTCCAAAGCTCCCTGATGCTCTCCACCGCCTATCGTGGCCACTCACCCTACAAAAGCGTGATGACACACGGCTTCGTGGTCGACAAAGACACCGGCAAAAAAACCTCGAAATCCGACGACAAGAAAAAAGGCAAGCCCACCGATGCCGCTCACTTCTACAACCAATACGGAGCAGACATCGTCCGCCTCTGGGCCTCCAGCGTCGATTGGCAAAACGAAGTCCCATTCGGCGAAGACCTCTTCAAACAAGTCGCCGAGCCATACCGCCGCCTCCGCAACACCCTCCGCATCCTCCTCGGTAACCTCGATGGCTACGATCCAGAATCTCAAATTTCAAATCTCAAATTTCAAATTCCTCTTCTCGATAAGTGGATCCTAGAACGCCTCCACACCGTCACCAAAGAGTGCCTCGCCGCCTACGAAGCCTTCGAATTCCGCAAAGTGTTCAACGCGATCAACCAGTTCTGCACCACCGACCTTTCCGCCATCTACATCGACGCCCTGAAAGACCGGATGTATTGCGACGCACCGGACTCACCACGCCGCCTCGCCTCGCAGGCAGCGATGCACGAGATCTTTAGTAGCCTCACCCGCCTGCTAGCACCCATCCTCGCCTACACAGCAGACGAAGCATGGGAGCACGCATCCTTTACCGAAAGCAGCGTCCACCTCCAGGATTTCCCAACCGCCAACCCCGACCACACATCCGGCCAAGCAAGCAAAGACGCGGAGCGCCTTTTCCAAATCAAAGCCGCGATGCAAACCGCAATCGAAGCCAATGTGCAAGCCAAGGAATTCACCCGCAACAACGAGGCCGCCATCGAACTCACCCTCCCGGAAACCGACGCCCATCTCATGGAGAAACTCAACAACCGCGATTTCGCCACCGAGTTCTTCATCATCGCCGAGCTAACCGCAACCCAAGGCGCAGAACTAACCGCAACCGCCCGCAAAACCGATCTCCC
>Ga0209491_10000744_pt1 | contig 65286 bp, 71 predicted proteins | sample BON02_FD_187213 | JGI IMG/M metagenome (GOLD analysis project Ga0209491, IMG submission 187213) | Freshwater microbial communities from Lake Bonney liftoff mats and glacier meltwater in Antarctica - BON-02 (SPAdes) (version 2) | ecosystem: Environmental > Aquatic > Freshwater > Ice > Glacier... | reverse complement strand
GGGGTTCGAGGGCGCTGAGGGTGCGCAGCGTGGAGTAGGTGAGCCGATCGCGGGGCGCACCTGCGGCCATGACCTCGCGCACCAGCGGCACCTGCAGCAGGGTCTCGTCGCTGCGGGAGATGCCGACAGTGACGGTCTTGGCCTGGTGCTTGATGGCGTCGATGGGACGGGTGAGCTCGTCGATGGCCCGACTCAGGGCGACGGCCAGGTCCTCGAGCACCACCCCCGGCGTCCCCACCTTCCCGTGCTCGACCTGGTACGCCTCGAGCGGCACCATCCCGAGCGCGAACCGCCACATCGAGGCCAGCCGGACCGCAGTGGAGGCTTCGAGATGCCCGTCGTAGGCGCCCGAACGCAGCCCGTCGAAGAACCGAGCGGCCAGCGGCACGAACTGGTCGTGGACCTCGGCCCGCGCCGCTTCGCCCGACCGACCCGCAGCCGCGACCTCGTCGATGGCGGAGCGGGCCTCGCGCAGAGGTTGGGCCTGGGCGTCGATGGCCAACGCCGCCTCGTAGCCGAACAGGTGGCCCACCATCGCCGAGAGCACGAAGGCCAGTCGAGGGTGGACCTCCGGCACCGAGATCACGTGCAGTGCAGCGGAGAACCGCTCCTCACCCTCGGTGGCCACCACGATCGGTGCGGCCTTGTGGGCGCGGTAGATGGCCACCTCCTTGGCCACGTCGTCGGCGGTGGATCCCTGCAGACCAGCGGCGCACACGATGATCATCGGCTCCGACGACAGGTCGATGTGCTTCTTGTCCTCGGTGCCGTCGCAGGCGATGGCCTTGTAGCAGAGCTCGGAGAGCTTGATCCGCACCTCCTCGGCGGCGATGCGGTTGCCACCGTTGCCGACGATGGCCCAGTACCGACGCGACGGTGCGACCTGTTGTGCGGCCGCGGCGATCGTTGGACGCAGGGCCATCACCTGCTCCATGGCCGCCGGAAGCGCCCTCAGCCCCTCGAGCAGCTCGGCCCGGCCGGCGACGGGCGCGCCCAGGAGGTCGGCGATGGCTGCGGCCAGCAACGAGCAGGCCGCGATCTGGGCGTAGAAGGCCTTGGTCGAGGCCACGCTCATCTCGACGTCTCGCCCATCGGACGTGTAGAGCACACCGTCGGCGCGATCGGTGAGGTCGCTGCCCCGCCGGTTCACGATGGCGATGACGCAAGCCCCTCGAGCCCGCACGAGTTCGACCGTGCGGTTCGTGTCGGTGGTGGTCCCGCTCTGGCTGACCGCCACCACGAGGGTGTCGGCCATCGAGTCCCTCAGGTCGAAACCGGACAGCTCCGTGGCCAGCACCGCTTCGGTACGCAGCTCGGCCCCGGGAGCGAACGTGGCCATGGCCTCGACGAGCGCCCGGCCGGCCACGGCCGCGGTCCCCTGCCCGACCACCAGCATCCGTGAGATCGAGCCGTCGACCAGGCCCGCCCTGACCACGGCCGGGATCACGTCGTCACCCAGGTGGACGGACAAACCACCGGGCCCGTCGAGCAGGCGGCCGCGCAGCGTCTTGCGGAACGAGGCGGGGGCCTCGCCGATCTCCTTGAGCAGGTAGTGCGGCGCATCGCCGCGATCGATGTCGCGGGTGGTGATCTGGGCCACGTCCAGGTCGGCCTCGGCGACCGGGAGCTCGGTGCCGTCGTAGGCCCAGAGCCGGATCCCGGTCGTCGTGCCTGCAGCGACCCCGGACAGGTTCACGATCTGGCCCCGGCTGGCCGGGTTGGACGGGTCGGCGGGCATGTCACCGTCGAGACGCAGATACGTGCCGGTCTCCTCCACCACTCCGTACGGCTCGCTGGCCACGATGAAGGCGTCCTCGGCCAGTCCGATGTACAGGGCCTGGCCGCTCCCCCGGAGGGCCAAGAGCAGATCGGCCGGCTCCGAGGCCGCGCTGGCGGCGATGGCCACCGACCCCTCGAGCAGGTTCACCGTGCGGCGAAAGGCCTCGGTGATCCCTCCACCCTCGGCCACCGACTGGCTGATGAGCGCAGGGATGACCTTGGCGTCGGTCGTGATCTCGGGGGCGATCATCAGGCTCTCCCCCACCTTCAGGTCGGCGAAGTTGTCGACGTCACCGTTGAGGACGGCGGTGACGTAGGCCCCCGAAGCATCGTCCGTCTGGTCGGAGTTGAGGGGATGGGCGTTGGGCTGGGAGATGATGCCGACACTCGCCCATCGGGTGTGTCCGAGGACCACCGCCTCGGCCGTGTCGTTGCCGAGGGCCTGGCGCAGGAGCGGGTCGGCGGCGATGGCGGCCCGGAGGTGCCTGGCGTTGTCGCCCAGCTCGCCGATCTCGGCGGCCGCCTTGTAGACGAAGCTCAGGTGCCCCTCGGGGGTGCGCACGGCCATGGAACCGAAGAGGGGATCGCGGGTGCGCTCGGCCAGCGCGGCCCGCACGGCCGGCGCGGTGAGGTCGAGACCGTGGTCGCGCACGAGCAGGTGCAGACCGGCGGAGTCGCGCCCCCGCACTTCGAGGCGGTCGATGGCCGACAGTGCCTGATGCACGGAGAAATGGACGGCCAGGGCGGCCAGGGAGGCACCGGGCCCGGCGAGGCCCTCGACCCCCGATGCCGCCCGCAACCGATCACGGCGAAGGCCCCAGACCGCATCCTTCAGATCGATGACGGCGGCGTTGAGCCGCTCGACCTCGGCGCCGCTCAAGTCCGCCCCCTCGGCGTCGAGACGCTCCTCGAGCGCACGGATCTGCAGTTCGAGCCCGGTGGACAGGTTCTCGACCCGGGTCCGCAGGCCACGATCGACCAACAGGGCCTGCAGCCCGGGCAACCCTCGCAAGAGGCGGTCGGCGTCGGCGGCCGACGCCGCGGCCGCGGCGACGAGCTCGGATGAGGTCGCCCGCAAGGATGCGGCCAAGACCTCGGCCACGGCGGCGGAAGCGGCGTTCAGCCTCTCCTCGATCTCGGCCGGCGACGGAGGTCGGCGATCGGGGGGCCGACGAACGACGGCGATGATCCCGCACATGGGTCGACGGACTCCTCCGGGGTGGCCCGGCCGACGATCGATGTCGGTTCGGCCGGAGGGCGAACGGAACCACGCGAGTCTACGGCCGCCCCGTGAACACAAAGGGGCAGTCCGTCAGGCGCAACGCGCTCGAACGGCGTCGGCGAGCCGCTCGGCCACCTCGCGGGCCGTGGCTTCGGTCTCGGCCTCGACCATCACTCGCACCAGCGGTTCGGTGCCGCTCGGTCGGATGAGCACCCGACCACGCGGCCCGAGCCGTCGCTCCTCGACCTCGACGACATCGGCGAGCGCCTCGACGAGCCCCGGATGGCGTTCTCCGACGACCACGTTCACCAGGACCTGCGGAAGGCGAGTCATGGCGGTCGCGGCCAAGCCGGACAACGGCCGGCCGGACCGACGCACCAGGTCGAGCAGCTGCACCGCCGACAGCAGGCCATCGCCGGTGGTGGCCAGGTCGGCGAAGACGATGTGACCGGACTGCTCGCCGCCGAGCGACCACCCGCCCGACGCCAACGCCTCGAGCACGTGACGGTCACCGACCGGGGTGTCGATCACCACGATGCCGGCGTCGGCCATCGCCAACCGGAACCCGAGGTTCGTCATCACGGTGACGACGACATGAGCGTCGACCAGCAGGCCCCGCGCCCGCCGGTCGAGGGCGAAGAGCGCGATGAGCTGATCGCCGTCGACCAGCCCGCCCTGCTCGTCGACGGCCAGGAGCCGGTCGGCGTCACCGTCGAAGGCCAGACCCACGTGAGCGCCGGTCTCGAGAACCCGCGCCTGCAGGGCCTCGGGGTGGGTCGAGCCACATCCGTCGTTGATGTTCTTCCCGTCGGGGTCGCCGGCCAGCACCTCGACCTCGGCGCCGAGGGCCGCCAGCAGCGGCCGCGCCACCGCGGACGCCGCCCCGTTGGCGCAGTCGACCACGACCCTCAGACCGTCGAGCCGGCGGCCCTCGATCGACGCCTCGACCGCCCCGGACCACGCCGCGACCAGGTCGAGGGCGAGGTCGAGGGCGAGGTCGACGGTTCCCACGGGCGGCGGTGCCGGTGGCGACGAGAGATCGAGGTTGGCGTCGAGCGCCGCCTCGAGGCGGGCCTCGATCTGGTCGGACAGCTTGCGCCCACCGGCGGCGAAGAACTTGATGCCGTTGTCGCGCCACGGATTGTGGCTGGCCGAGATGACCGCACCGGGGATGCCTCGGTCGGCCGCCGACCAGGCCACCGCCGGGGTGGGCGCCACGCCGAGGAACCGCACCTCGGCCCCACCCGCGGTGAGACCGCGGGCCAACGCCGCCTCGAGACGGGGTCCCGACCGGCGGGTGTCGCGTCCGATCACGAAGCCGTCGGCCCCCCCGAGGACCTGAGCCGCCGCCCGGCCGAGAGCCTCGACCAACCGGTCGTCCAGCTCGTCCGCCGGACCGCGCACACCGTCGGTGCCGAAGCGCAGAGTCATCGCACCTCGACGCCGGGGGCCGAGGGGCTCAGCGCTTGGAGTACTGCGGAGCCTTACGAGCCTTCTTGAGGCCGTACTTCTTGGATTCCTTCTTGCGATCGTCGCGGGTGAGGAACCCGGCCTTCTTCAGCTCCGGCCGCCTCTCGGGGTCGACCTCGATGAGTGCCCGGGCGATGGCGTGGCGCAAGGCGCCGGCCTGACCGGAGATCCCGCCACCATCGATGCGACAGTCGACGTCGTAGGCCTCGACGGTGTCGGTGATGCGCAGCGGCTCGGTGAGGATCATCCGATGGGTCTCGGACGGGAAGTAGTCGGCCACGGGCCGCTTGTTCACCGTGATGATCCCGGTGCCGTTGCGCAGATTCACGCGGGCCACGGCCCGCTTGCGGCGGCCGGTGGACTGGACGAGGGGGTTCGGCATCGGAGGGATCCTTCGCGGCGCGGCGGCGGTTAGGAACGAGCCTTGGCGTGAGCCAGCTCGAGCGTCTGAGGGGACTGGGCGGCGTGGGGGTGCACCGGACCGGCGTACACCTTGAGCTTGCGGAGCTGCTGGCGCCCGAGTCGGTTCTTCGGGATCATGCCGCGCACGGCGCGACGCACGGCCTCTTCGGGCTTGGTGGCCATGAGATGGCCGTAGGTCTGGGAGGAGAGCCCGCCCGGGTAACCGGAGTGACGGTGCACCATCAACTTGGCACCCTTGTCGGACGTGAGCACGATCTTGTCGGCGTTGACGACGATCACGTGGTCACCGGTGTCCATGTGCGGGGTGTAGGTGGGCTTGTGCTTGCCGCGCAGGATGCGGGCGACCTCGGTGGAGAGCCGACCCAGGACCATGCCCTCGGCGTCGACGACATGCCAGTCACGCTGGATCTCGCTGGCCTTCGGTGAATAGGTGGACACGCGCAAGCCTCTGCTTCTCGTTCGGTCTCAAGGGGTGGTCCCTGGCGCCGCGCGCACACGAGCAGCGCACACCAGGGCAGCAGACGAGCGTACCGGCGCCCTTTCGCCCAGGGCAACTCGCGTCGAGACGCTGTTCCCGGCTGGGGCCGACGGGAGGGCGGTTCAGTACCGCACCGACCAGAGGCAGAGCCCCTGAGGTGGGGCGATGGTCGTGACCGCCGCCCGGTCGCAAGCGTGGAGCACACCCATCATCTCTCCGGCCCGCCGCTTGCCGCGACCGACCTCGACCAGCGTTCCCACGATGCTGCGCACCATCTGGTGGCAGAACGCGGTAGCGGTGATGTCGAAGCGCAGGACGCCTTCGCCCAGATCGTGCCACCGGGCGTCGGTGACGTTGCGGACGAGCGACCCGTCGGCACCCGCCCCTTTGGGCCGGCGACAGAACGACGAGAAGTCGTGGAGGCCGATCAGCGGATCGCACCCGAGGCGGAGGGAGGCGAGGTCGAGCGGAGCGGGCACCCACCACGAGGTGCGGGCCAGGAACGGGTCGGGAACGGGCCGGTTCAACACCGTGTAGCGATAGGACCGGGCCCGAGCGGAGAAGCGGGCGTCGAAACCAGGATCGACCACGGCCAGGTGGCGGACGACGATCTCGGGCCCGCACTGCGCGTTGATCGCCCGGGCCAACGCGGGAAGGTCGGACTCGTCGATGGCGGCGTCGAAGGTCACGACCTGGCCCTGGGCGTGCACGCCCTTGTCGGTTCGTCCCGCCACCGCCAGCACGACCCGGTGGCGCAGTACCCGTTCGAGTACTTCGGTGAGCACCCCGGCCACGGTGGTCACGCCGACGTTGACGGCCATGCCGTGGAAGCCCGAACCGTCGTAAGCCACGAGGGCCCTGACCCGGGCGACGCCAAGCGTCGCGGGTGTGGAGGGGGCGACAGACGTTCGGGCCGACCGAGGAGGGTCGGCCGGCTCGGACATCGGTCCTTCGTTCGACCCGAAGAGGGTCAGACCAGTTCGATGCGCGCCATCGGCGCGTTGTCGCCCTGGCGAGGGCCTAGCTTCAGGATGCGGGTGTAGCCACCCGGACGCTCGTCGTACCGCGGGCCGATGTCATCGAAGAGCTTCGAGGTCATCTCTTTGTCACCCAGGTAGGCCACGACCTGGCGGTGGCGATGAAGGCCACCCTTCTTGGCCTTGGTGATGAGCTTCTCGGCCACCGGGCGCAGGGCCTTGGCCTTGGCCTCGGTGGTCACGATGCCCTCGGCGGCGAACAGCGACGCCGCCAGATTGGCCATCATCAGCCGCTGGTGCGAGGCGCTACCACCGAAACGGCGGGATTTGCGTGGGGTTGCAGGCATGGTGGATCAGTCCCGTTGCTTGAGCGAAAGACCACGCTCGTCGAGCTTCACGATGACCTCGTCGAGCGACTTCTGACCGAAGTTGGTGATGGCGAGCAGATCATCCTCGGTCTTCTCGAGGAGCTCTCCGACGCTGTTGACCTGGGCCCGCTTGAGGCAGTTGCGGGGCCGCTCGGACAGGTCGAGGTCCTCGATCGGGAGATCGAGGTCAGGCGAGCCACTTGCGGTGATGCTGAGCTCCCCGAGCTCGAGGCCCTGCGGCTCGTCGCTCATGTCGGCGACGAGCTGCACGAGGGACTGGAGGGTGGCCCCGGCAGATGCCAGCGCCTCGCGAGCGGTGATGGAGCCATCGGTCTCGACGTCGAGGACGAGGCGATCGAACTCGGTGGAGTGCTCGACGCGTGCCGGTTCCACCGAGAACGTGACCCGGCGCACGGGCGAGAAGATCGAGTCGACCGGGATCACGCCGATGGTGGCCGACGTCTTGTTGCGGTCGGCCGAGGCATAGCCCCGACCCTGCTCGACGGTGATGTCGATGGCCAGACGGCCGTTGCCGTTGAGAGTGGCGATGTGGAGCTCGGAGTTCAAGATCTCGACGTCGGAGCTGACGGCGATGTCGGCGGCGGTCACCACTCCGGGGCCGCGGGCGTCGAGGCGCAGGGTCACCGCTTCATCGCTGAACACCCGAAGGACGAGGTCCTTGAGGTTCAAGATGATGTCGGTGACGTCCTCGGTGGCCCCCTTGATGGTGTCGAACTCGTGGAGGGCCTCGTCGAAACGGACCTGGGTCACGGCGGCCCCAGGAATCGACGAGAGGAGGGTACGGCGGAGCGAGTTGCCGAGCGTGTGGCCGAAGCCAGGCTCGAGCGGTCCCACGGCGAAGAGCTGACGATCGTCGTCGGCCTCACCAAGCGCTTCCACCTTTGGGCGCTGCATCACCAGCATGTGTGTCTTCCTCGGTTGGTTCGGATGAGAACGGCGCTGGGCGGGGAAAGCCCCCGACCCGAGAACGCCTACTTCGAATAGAGCTCGACGATGAGCTGCTCGCGGACGGGCACGTCGATCTGTGCCCGCAGCGGCGGCTGCAGCACGGTGGCATTGAGGCCACCGTCGCCGGACTCGAGCCACGGCGGCGGGGTGCGGTCGAGAACATCGCGGTTCCACTGCACGACAACCATCTCCCGGGCCTTGTCGCGGAGGGTGATCACGTCACCCTTGCGAACCCGGAAGCTCGGGATGTCGACGCGCTTGCCGTTGACGTTCACGTGACCGTGCCCGACGAATTGGCGGGCCTGGGGGCGGGTGGCCGCCCAGCCGGCGCGATAGACGACGTTGTCGAGGCGCAGCTCGAGGAACCGGAGCATGTTCTCGCCGGTGACCCCCTCCTTGCGGTTCGCTTCCTCGTAGAGGTTGCGGAACTGGCGCTCGGACAGGCCGTAGGTGAAGCGGGCCTTCTGTTTCTCCTGCATCTGGAGCAGATACTCGGAAGGGTTGCCACGACGGCGGGTACGACCGTGCTCCCCGGGGGGGTACGGGCGCTTCTCGAGGGCCACGGTCTCGCCCTTGGTGCCGAAGATGTTGGTGCCGAGGCGGCGCGAGACGCGAGCCTTCGGGCCGGTGTAACGAGCCATGTCAGACCCTCCGACGCTTGGGAGGCCGGCAACCGTTGTGCGGCACGGGCGTGACGTCCTTGATGCCCGTGACCTCGATGCCGGCGTTCTGGATCGAGCGGATGGCGGTCTCACGACCGGATCCCGGGCCCTTCACGAGCACGTCGACCTTGCGCACACCATGCTCCATGGCCCGACGGGCGCACTGCTCGGCCGCGGTCTGGGCGGCGAACGGCGTGCTCTTGCGGGAGCCCTTGAAGCCCACGTTGCCGGCCGAGGCCCACGCCAGGACGTTGCCCTCCTGGTCGGTGATGCTCACGATCGTGTTGTTGAACGAACTCTTGATGTGCGCCACCCCGTAGGTGACGTTCTTGCGTTCCTTCTTCCGGGGGCGACGGCCTCCGGATGCGGGCTTGGCCATTACTTGCGACCCACCTTCTTCTTGCCGGCGACGGTCTTCTTCGGGCCCTTACGGGTCCGGGCGTTGGTGTGGGTGCGCTGACCGCGGACCGGGAGGCCCCGACGGTGGCGCAGACCCTGGTAACAACCGATCTCCATCTTGCGGCGGATGTCCTGATCGACATCGCGACGCAGATCGCCTTCGACCTTCAGGTTCTGGTCGATCCAGGCCCGGATTCGGTTCACCTCTTCGTCAGTGAGATCGCGCACCCGGGTGGACCGGTCGATGTCGGCGGCGTCGCAGATCTGCTGCGCAGTCGTACGACCGATACCGAAGATGTAGGTGAGGCTGATCTCGAGCCGCTTCTCACGCGGGACGTCGACGCCGGCGATACGAGCCATGTCAGCCCTGCCGTTGCTTGTGTCGGGGATTGGTGCAGATGACCTGAACCCGCCCGTGGCGGCGGATCACCTTGCACTTCTCACAGATCTTCTTGACGCTTGGTCGTACTTTCATCGCCTGGATCCTTCGATCAGGTTCACCGGGGCCTGTTCCCCCCGGCGGGTCCGGCCAGGGGGGCCGGACGCTCGCTTGGCTGGTGCGTGGTCACTACTTGTACCGATAGGTGATGCGACCCCGGGTCAGGTCGTAGGGCGTCAGCTCCACCTGGACGCGATCCCCGGGCAGGATACGGATGTAGTGCATTCGCATCTTCCCCGAGATGTGGGCCAAAACCTTGTGGCCGTTTTCGAGCTCGACCCGGAACATGGCGTTCGGCAACGGCTCGACGACCGTCCCCTCGAGCACGATCGCGTCTTCTTTGGGCTTCGGCAGCGTGGTCCTCCTGGTCGCATCGGCCACACCCCGGCGCGCAGCGACGAGGGGCGCGGATGGCCGAAGGACGACCCTAGCGGGCTGGGCCCCCGGATTCCAAACGGTGGCACCAGTCCATGCCCGGCACCGGCCGGCACGAAGGATTACCGTAGCCGAGGCGGACGGGCGACCGGCGCCGATGTCGCATCAGGAGCGCGTGAGGATCTCGGGCTCGGCCTCGGTGACGAGCACGGTGTGCTCCCAGTGCGCCGACAGCGACCCGTCCGCCGTGACCACCGTCCAGCCGTCCTCGCGGAGGAACGTGTCCGGTGACCCGGCATTCACCATGGGTTCGAGGGCCAGGGTCATACCGGGCTTGAGCTTGGCCCCCTTGCCCGGACTGCCCACATTGGGGACCTCGGGCTTCTCGTGCATGGCCGTGCCGATGCCGTGGCCGACGTACTCGCGCACCACCGAGAAGCCGGCCGCCTCGGCGGTGCGCTGCACCGCGCTGCCCACGTCACCCAGCCGATTGCCGTCGCACATGGCGGCGATGCCGGCGTCGAGGGCCTGCCGGGTGACCTCGATGAGGCGGTGTGCTGCGGGCGTCACCTCCCCCACGGCTGCGGTGAAGGCGGCGTCGCCGTGCCAGCCCTCGACGATGGCACCACAGTCGATCGAGATGATGTCGCCATCCTCGAGCACCCTCGGGCCCGGGATGCCGTGCACGATCACGTCGTTCGGCGACGTGCAGATCACCGCCGGGTAGCCGTGGTATCCGAGGAAGTTGGAGGTGGCCCCCCGCCGCTCGATGACGCGACGACCGATCAGGTCGAGGGCATCGGTCGTGACCCCGGGACGCAGCGCCGCACGGATCTCGTCGTGCATCTCGGCCACGACCCGGCCCGCGGCCCGCATGTGCCGCAATGCAGCATCGTCGCGACGCACCGCTCAGGCGTGCCGGGCGTGGTCGATGGCGCTGATGAGGCGGGCAGAAACCTCTTCACGAGTGCCGAGGCCGTCGACGGTGACCAGCACGTCCTTGCCGTCGAACCATCCGATCGTGGGCTGGGTCTCGGACGTGTACGCGCCCAGACGCTTCGTCACCGCGGCCGGGGTGTCGTCGTCGCGCTGGACGACGTCGCCGCCGCAGGTGTCGCAGATCCACGCTCGTGTCGGCGGCTCGCTGACCGAGTAGATGCGTCCACACGACGAGCACACCCGACGCGACGAGATGCGCTCGAGCACGACATCCTCGGCCACCACGAGGTCGACGGCCACATCGATCGGGGTGAGCCCGAGGAGGGCCTCGGCCTGGCCGATGGTGCGAGGGAAGCCGTCGAGCAGGAACCCACCCGCCATCACGTCGGGTCGGGCCAGACGCTCCTCGACGACGCCGAGCATGACCTCGTCGGGCACCAGACACCCCGAGTCCATGAAGGACTTGGCTTCGAGGCCGATCGGGGTGGCGTTGGCCACCGCCTCGCGCAGCATGTCGCCGGTGGAGATGTGCGCCGCACCGTAGTGCCGCGCCAACAGCACCGACTGGGTTCCCTTTCCGGCGCCCTGGCGGCCGAAGATCAACAGCCGAACAGCCACTACTTGAGAAAGCCTTCGTAGTTGCGCATCATCAACTGGCTGTCGATCTGCTTCATGGTCTCGAGGGCAACACCCACCGAGATGAGGATCGTGATGCCGGAGAAGCTGATGGCCTGGTTGCCGCCCGGCAAGAACGTGGTGAGGATGAAGGACGGGATCAGGGCCACCGTGGCGACGAACAGCGCCCCGGGGAGCGTGATCCGCGAGAGCACCTTGGCCAGGTAGCGCTCGGTCTGGGGCCCGGGGCGGATGCCGGGGATGAAGCCACCCTGCTTGCGCAGCGTGTCGGCCTGCTTCACCGGATCGAAGGTGATGGCCGTGTAGAAGTAGGCGAAGCCGATGATCAACAGGCCGAAGACCAGGAGGTGCAACGGCGCATTGGGTCTGACGATGTTGTCGCTCACGAAGGTCTGCACCGAAGCCCCCCAGCCGTCGCTCGGGAGGACGAAGGTGAGCAACTGGGGAAGGTAGAGCACCGAGCTGGCGAAGATGATCGGGATGACGCCGGACTGATTCACCTTCAAGGGGATGTAGGTGCTCTGGCCCCCGTACATGCGCCGCCCCACGACGCGTTTCGCGAACTGCACCGGAATTCGGCGCTGGCCCTGTTCGACGAAGACGATGGCGATCAGGATGAAGCCGAACCCGATGAGGAACAGCACCAGAGCGGTCCACCCGCCGGCGGCCCTCACCCGGGCGAGCTGGCCGGGGATGGTGCTCACCACCGAGGCGAAGATCAGTAACGACATGCCGTTACCGATGCCGCGTTGGGTCATGAGCTCGCCCATCCACATGAGCAGGGCGGTGCCGGTGACCAGGGTCAGCACGATGAGCAGCACACGCGGGGCGGTGAAGTTCGGGATGAGGGTGACACTCGACGACGTGAGCCCACCGCCACCGTTGTGGAACAGGTAGGCCAGACCGGTGGCCTGAAGGGTGGCGATGCCGATGGTGACGTAGCGGGTCCACTGCGTGATCTTGCGTTGACCGACCGCGCCCTGGTTCTGCCACTCCTCGAGCCGCGGGATCACCACACCGAGGATCTGCATGATGATCGACGAGGTGATGTACGGCATGATCCCCAACGCGAACACCGCGAACTGGGTGAGCGCCCCACCGGAGAACAAGCTCAGGAACGACAGGAGGCCACCCCGCTCGGCTTCCTGCTGAAGTGAGGAGAGCGCGCCCGTGTCGATGCCCGGCACGGGGATGTGGGCCCCGAGCCGGTACAGCACGATCATGGCCAGGGAGAACAGGATCTTGTTGCGCAGATCCTGGACCTTGAAGATGTTCTTCAGGTTGGTGAGCACCGGTAACGCTCCTGCTCGCCTCGGGGCGCGCGGTTCAGCGGTTGGTCAGGTGGTTGCCCTGAGCCGGCGGCCGCCGGTCGCCCCAGGGCAGTGGCAGGATCTCGACAGTACCTCCTGCGGCGACGATCGCCGCCTGGGCCGACGCCGAGAATGCATGAGCCTTCACGGTGACGGCCCGGGTGATCTCCCCGCGACCCAGCACCTTCACGAACGAACCCTTGCCGACGAGGCTCTTGGCCAGCAGCGACTCGGGGTCGACCGCGTCGAGGCCGGAGGCGTCGAGGACGTCGAGGTTCAGGGCCTGGTACTCGACCCGGAACGGGTTGTTGAAGCCGCGGAGCTTCGGCATGCGCATGTGGAGGGGCATCTGTCCCCCCTCGAATCCGGCGGGGATGGTGCCCCGCGCTCCCTGGCCCTTGGTGCCGCGACCGGCGGTCTTGCCGCCCTTGCCGCCGATGCCCCGGCCGACTCGCTTGCGCCGACGGTTGGAGCCCTCGGCGGGCTTGAGGTCATGGATCTTCACGACGCACCGTCCTGGATCTCTTCGACCGTGATGAGGTGGGGGACCCTGGCGATCATGCCTCGGATCTCCGGACGGTCGGGAAGGGTGTTGGTCTTGCCGATACCGCGCAGCCCGAGCGCCCGCAGGGTGCCGCGGTGCTTGGGCTTGGTGCCGATCGACGACTTGACCTGGGTGACCTTGAGCTCGGTCATCATGCCACCACGTCGGGGGTGTGCGGACCGCGCTCGGAGTTCTGGTAGGCCGTGAGCAGCCCCTTCGGGACAAACTCCTCGGGCGACAGGCCCCGGAGGCGGGCGATCTCGTCGGGCCGCTTGAGCCCCTGGAGGCCGGCGATGGTGGCCCGGGCCACGTTGATGTGGTTCGACGAGCCGAGGCTCTTGCAGAGCACGTCGTGGATGCCGGCCTCTTCGAGGATGGCGCGGGCGGCGCCACCGGCGATCACGCCGGTACCGGGCGCCGCTGGCTTGATGAGCACGCGGCCAGCACCCATGCGCCCGATGATCGGGTGGGTGACGGTGCTTCCGGCGAGCGGCACGGCGAAGAGGTTCTTGCGAGCCTCCTCGGTGCCCTTCTGGATGGCGAGGGGCACCTCCTTGGCCTTGCCGTAGCCCAAGCCGACGTGGCCGGCTCCGTCACCGATGACGACGAGGGCGGTGAAGGAGAACCGACGCCCGCCCTTCACGACCTTGGCGACGCGGTTGATGTTGATGACACGGGACTCCCTGAGGGCGAGCGTGTCGTAGGCGTTGGGGGCCATCAGAACTCCAGTCCGGCTTCTCGGGCGGCTTCGGCGACGGCGGCCACCCGCCCGTGGTAGAGGAAACCGCCCCGGTCGAAGACGACCTTCTCGACGCCGGCCGCCTTGGCCCGTTCGGCCACGAGACGGCCGACCTCGGTGGCGGCGGGAACGTTGGCGGTGCCGTCGGTGGCAACGGTGGCCTCGACGGTGGAGGCCGCAGCCAGGGTCCGCCCGTTCACGTCGTCGATGACCTGGGCGCTGATGTGGCTGTTCGACCGGAAGACGGCCAGACGCGGACGGTCGGGGGTACCCCGAACGTGCTTGCGCACCCGCCGGTGACGGCGGATGCGGGCGTCGCGTTTTTGCTTGGCGTTGTCGCTCATGAGGTTCCTACTTCCCGGCCTTGCCCGCCTTGCGGACCACGTGTTCGTCGCGGTACCGGACGCCCTTGCCCTTGTAGGGCTCGGGCTTGCGGATTGCTCGAATGTTGGCGGCGACCTGACCCACCGCTTCCTTGTCGACGCCGATGACGCCGATGGTGGTGGGGCTGGCGACCTCGAAGGTGATGCCTTCGGGCGCCTCGACGGTGACCGGATGGCTGAAGCCCAGCGCCAGCTCGAGCTTCGTGTCGCCCTTGGGCGTGGCGCGGTAGCCGACGCCCACGATGTCGAGATCCTTCCGGAAGCCCTCGGAGACGCCGACGACCATGTTGTTCACGAGCGACCGGGCCAGGCCGTGCAGAGCCCGGCTCTGCCGCTCGTCGTCGGAGCGTTCCAGGAGAAGCTGGGCGTCGTCCTGACGCACGGTGATGGGCCCCGGCAGCTCGCGCTCGAGCGTGCCCTTCGGGCCCTTCACGGTGATGTGGGCACCGGCGATGGTGACGTCGACACCGGCCGGTACGGGGATCGGAGCTCGTCCGATGCGTGACATGTGAGCCTCCTACCAGACGAAGCAGAGGATCTCGCCGCCCATGCGACGCTTGCGCGCCTCACGGTCGGTCATGAGCCCCTGGCTGGTGGACAGGACCGCCACACCGAGGCCGCCGAGAACCCGAGGGATCTTGTCGGCCTTGATGTAGACGCGAAGACCCGGCTTCGACACGCGCTTGACCCCTGAGATCACGCGCTTGCGTTCCGGCGAGTACTTCATGGTGACGGTGAGCACGCGCCCGGGGCGTCCCGGGTCGTCACCCACGGTGAAGCTCTCGATGTAGCCCTCCTTGAGCAGGAGGGTGGCGAGAGCCTCCTTCACCTTGGAGGACGGCATGCGGACCTCGTCGTGCATCGCCGTGTTGGCGTTGCGGATACGAGTCAGCATGTCGGCGATGGGATCGGTCATGGTCATCGAATGGCCTCCATCACCAGCTGGCCTTCTTGAGACCGGGGATCTCCCCGGCGTGGCCGAGCTCGCGCAGACACACGCGGCACAGCAGGAACTTGCGGTAGACGGCGTGCGGACGACCGCAGCGCTGACAGCGCGTGTAACCCCGCACCTTGAACTTGGGAGTCTTGCGCTGCTTGTTGACGAGCGCCTTCTTGGCCATTACTGCTGCCCCTCACGCTTGAACGGGAAACCGAAGGCACTGAGCAGGGCCTTGCCCTCGGCGTTGGATTTCGCGGTGGTGACGATGGTGATGTCGAAGCCGCGCGGGACGTCGATCTTGTCGTAGTCGATCTCGGGGAACATGAGTTGCTCCGGCACGCCGAACGTGTAGTTACCGTGCCCATCGAAGGAGTTGGCCGGCAGGCCGCGGAAGTCGCGGATGCGGGGGATGGCCAGACTGATGAGCCGGTCGAAGAACTCCCACATGCGATCGCCCCGGAGGGTGACCTTCACCCCGACGGAGTTCCCCTCACGGAGCTTGAAGCCAGCGATGGACTTCTTGGCCTTGGTGACGATGACCTTCTGCCCGGTGATCGCCTCGAGGTCGCGCACGGCGCCCTCGATCAGCGAGCTCTGCTGCAGGGCCTTGCCCACACCCGAATTGATCACGATCTTCTCGAAGCGGGGGACCTGCATGATGTTCTCGAGCCCGAGTTCGCCCTTCAGGGTGGTACGGAGCTCATCGTTGTAGCGCTTTTTGAGGCGCGGGATCTCGAGGGTCTCGGTGGTCATGAGATGTCCCCTTCGCACTTGCGGCAGATACGGACCTTGGAGCCGTCGGGCTCGAAGCGGTAGCCGATGCGGGTGGGCTTGCCGCAGCTCGGGCAGAGAATGGCGACGTTGGCCACGGGCAGGGGCATCTCCTTGTCGATGATGCCGCCCTGGTTGGTCTGGCTCGTGGGCTTCTGGTGCTTCTTGGCGATGTTGACACCGTCGACGATCACCCGGCCCCGGGAGGGGATCGAGCGGGTGACGGTGCCGGTCTTGCCCCGGTCCTTGCCGGTGAGCACCTGGACGCGGTCGCCCTTGCGGATCTTCATCACAGCACCTCCGGGGCGAGCGACACGATGCGCATGAACTTCTTGTCGCGCAGTTCCCGGCCGACCGGTCCGAAGATGCGGGTGCCTCGCGGCTGCATCGTGTCGGTGATCAACACGGCGGCGTTCTCGTCGAAGCGTATGTACGAGCCGTCCGGACGGCGCTTCTCCTTCTTGACCCGCACGACGACGCACTTGACGACGTCGCCCTTCTTGACGGCGGCACCGGGGATGGCGTCCTTGACGGTGGCGACGAAGACGTCGCCGATCGAGGCGTACCGACGACGAGAGCCGCCGAGCACCTTGATGCAGAGCACTTCTTTGGCGCCGCTGTTGTCGGCGACGCGGAGACGGGATTCCTGCTGGATCATCGGGCCCGCTCCAGCACGTCGAGCAGCCGCCAGCGCTTCAGCTTGGACAGAGGGCGGGTCTCGGCGATGCGAACGCGATCGCCGATGGTGAGGTCGTTGGCCTCGTCGTGCACGTAGAACTTCGACGTGCGCTGGACGGTCTTGTTGTACCGGGGGTGACGCACCCGGTCGGTGACGGCGACAACCGCCGTCTTGTCCATGGCCGCAGACACGACCACACCCTCACGTACCTTGCGCGGGTTCGGTCGGGCCTCGGCGGTGGCCGCGGTCTCGTCAGCCATCAGTCGGTCTCCTCGTTGGCCGCCAACGACTCGGCGGCGGCGATCTCACGCTCACGCAACTCGGTGTTGACGCGGGCGATCTGCTTGCGGACGACACCGAGGCGGGAAGAGTTGTCCAACTGGCCGGTGACGTTCTGGAAGCGCAGGTTGAACAGCTCTTCCTTGGCTTCGTCGAGCTTGACGAACAGCTCGGCATCGCTCACGTCGCGGAGCGACTCCTTGGTCTTGGCCATCAGAGCGCCTCCTCGCGCATGACGAAGCGAGCCCTGATCGGCAGCTTCTGGATGGCCCGGTCGATGGCCTGCTTGGCGACGACCGGGTCGTTGTAGGACAGCTCGAACAGCACCCGTCCGGGCTTGACAACGGCAACCCAGTGTTCGGGGTTGCCCTTACCCGAGCCCATGCGAGTCTCGGCCGGCTTCTGGGTGACGGGCTTGTCCGGGAAGACGTTGATCCAGACCTTGCCACCGCGCTTGATGTGGCGGGTCATGGCGATACGGGCAGCCTCGATCTGGCGGGCGGTGATCCACCCCGGCTCCATGGCCTGGATGCCGTAGTCGCCGAAGGTGACCTCGGTACCACCCTTGGCCGTGCCCTTCATACGACCGCGTTGGGTCTTGCGGTGCTTGACCTTCTTGGGCATCAACATGATCTAGTCACCGTCCCCGGGACGGAAGTGCGGGGTCTCGTGGGCCTCGCGCGTGGAGCGCTCGATCTCTTCTTCCTCGGCGAGAAGTCGCTCGAGTTCGGGATCGGCTTCCTTGAGCAGCGGGATGGCTTCTTCGCCCTCGACCGAGCCGCTGGCGTCGGTGACCGGCGCACCGACGTCGGCGCGGCGCCGGGTGGCGGCGGCCGATGAGACGACTTTGCGGGGCTTGGCGTCACCGGCGCTCTCGCCGACGGCCATAGCGGCCTCACGGGTGGCCTTGTCCTCGACCTGGCTCTTGTAGGGGAGGATATCCCCCTTGTACAGCCACACCTTGACGCCGATACGCCCGTAGGTGGTCTTGGCCTCGCGGAAGCCGTAGTCGATGTCGGCGCGAAGGGTGTGCAACGGCACCCGGCCTTCGCGGTACCACTCGGTGCGAGCCATCTCGGAGCCACCGAGGCGACCGGAGCACTGGACCCGGATGCCGAGGGCCCCGGCCTTCTGGGCGTTCTGCACCGCACGCTTCATGGCCCGACGGAAGGCCACACGACCGGCGAGCTGGTCGGCCACACCCTGGGCGATCAGCGCGGCGTCGAGCTCGGGCTGCTTGATCTCCTGGATGTTGAGCTGAACCTTGTTGTTACCCGAGATCTTGGTGAGCCCGGCGCGAAGACGGTCGGCCTCGGCGCCACGGCGACCGATGACGATCCCGGGGCGGGCAGTGTGCACGTCGATGCGGAGGCGATCACGGGTGCGCTCCACCTCGATGCGGCTGATCGCGGCGTGCGGCAACTGCGTCATGAGGAAGTCACGGATCTGCCAGTCCTCGATGACGTTCGAGGCGTACTCCTTGCGGTCGGCGAACCACCGGGACTTCCAGTCCGTGGTGACGCCGAGCCGGAACCCGTACGGGTTGACCTTCTGGCCCATCAGCTGTCCTTCCCTTCGGCCTCGGTCGCCTTCTCGGCGACCTCGTCGGCCGGAGCGGCTTCGTCGGCGGGGGTGACGTCGGTGCCCGACGCCTCCTCGGTGACCTCGACGTCGGCGTCGGCGGACGTCTCCGCCACCTCGTCGTCGTGGTCTTGGTCGTGGTCTTGGTCGTGGTCTTGGTCGTGTTCCTCGACCTTGCGCTCGGCCTTGGCCTCGCGACTGCGGGCCACCCGCTGGCGGCGGGCGTCAGCGGCGGCCCGGCCGGTGCGACCGGCACCGGTGGCGGCTTCACGCTCGCGCAACGCGGCGAGATCCTCGGGGGCCAGGCGACTCACGATGATGGTGATGTGGCAGGAGCGCTTGCGGATCCGGGTGGCCCGACCCCGTGCCCGGGGGCGCCAGCGCTTGGCCGTGGGCCCCTCGTCGGCGAAGCAGGCCGACACGAACAGCTCGTCGGCGGAGATGGCGTTGTTGTGCTCGGCGTTGGCGATGGCCGACTCGAGCCCCTTCAGGATCGTCCGGGCGATGTCGCGCTCGGAGAATTCGAGGACCTCGAGGGCGCGGGCCACGGGAAGACCGCGTATGAGGTTGAGCACCTCACGGGCCTTGTAGGCCGAGGTTCCGACGTGTCGGATCTGGCAGCGCACACCGGGGCGCTCATTGGTCTTGACGCCGAAGGCCATCAGCGGCGGCCCTTCTTCTCTTGGCCGGCGTGGAACTTGAACGTGCGGGTGGGAGCGAACTCGCCGAGCTTGTGCCCGACCATCGACTCGGTCATGTACACCGGCACGTGCTTACGACCGTCGTGAACGGCGATGGTGTGACCCACCATCTCGGGGATGACGGTCGAACGGCGAGACCAGGTCTTGATCACACGCTTTTCGTTCTGCTCGTTCAGGTCGTCGACCTTCTTCAACAGGTGGTCGTCGACGAACGGACCCTTCTTGAGGCTGCGAGGCATGGTGAGCTGGTCTCCCTATCGGCGCGAGCCGCGGGTGCGGCGTCGGCGGACGATGAGCTTCTGGGACTGCTTGGTCTTGTCGCGGGTTCGGCCCTCGGCCTGGCCCCAGGGCGAGACCGGGTGGCGGCCACCGGAGGTCTTGCCCTCGCCCCCGCCATGGGGGTGGTCGACCGGGTTCATGGCCACACCACGGGTCTGGGGGCGAACGCCCTTCCAGCGGTTGCGGCCGGCCTTGCCGATCTTGATGAGTTCGTGCTCGGCGTTGCCGACCTCGCCCACGGTGGCGCGGCAGTCGATCGGCACCCGGCGCATCTCTGTACTCGGCAGGCGGAGGGTGGCGTAGTCGCCCTCCTTGGCCACGAGTTGGACGCTGGTGCCGGCGCTGCGCGACATCTTGCCGCCGCCGCCGGGCTTCAGCTCGACGTTGTGCACGACGGTCCCGACGGGGATGAAGCGCAACGGCAGGGCGTTGCCCGGGCGGATGTCGGAGCCCTGACCGCTCTGCAGCAGGTCGCCCACGGTGACGTCCTTGGGGGCGAGGATGTAGCGCTTCTCACCGTCGTGGTAGTGCAGCAGGGCGATGCGACACGTGCGGTTCGGGTCGTACTCGATCGACGCAACGGTGGCGGGCACGCCGTCCTTGGTGCGACGGAAGTCGATGACCCGGTACCGCTGCTTGTGGCCGCCACCCCTGTGGCGGGCGGTCTTGCGGCCGTAGCTGTTGCGTCCACCGGTCTTGGACTTCGGGGCGATCAAGGAGCGCTCGGGCTCGGTCCGGGTGATCTCGGAGAAATCCGAGACGGTCTGGAACCGACGACCGGGGCTGGTGGGCTTGCGCTTGCGGAGAGCCATCGTTCCTACCCCTCGAACAGATCGATACGGTCGCCGGCGGCGAGGGTGACGAAGGCACGCTTCTGGTCGGGACGCGAGCCCCAGGTGCCGTTACGACGGTTGCGCTTGCGCTTGCCGTCACGGTTCAAGGTGTTCACCTTGAGCACCTTCACTCCGAAGATCGACTCGATGGCGTCGTGGATCTCGGGCTTGCTGGCGTCGGGGTGGACGACGAACGTGTAGACGTTCGCGTCGAGCAGGCCGTAGCTCTTCTCGCTCACGACCGGACGGATGATGACGTCGCGCGGATTCTTCACGAGGCCACCTCGGCGTCGGGAGCGGGTATGGACGTGGGCAGCGTGGCCTGGGTGAAGACCACGAAGTCGCTCACCAGGACGTCGTAGGTGTTGAGCTCGCCGACCTCGACCACATGGACGTGCTGGAGGTTGCGAAAACTCTTGGCCGCGAAGACGTCGTCGCGTGACAGCACGACGAGCACTCGGCCCTCGGCCCCCAGCGCGGCCAGTGCGGCGACAGCGCCCTTGGTGCTCGGCGCATCGAAGGCCCACTCGTCGATCACGATGACCTGGTCCTCGGAGGCCCGGTCCGACAGCGCCGAGCGCAGGGCCAGGCGAATCATCTTCTTGGGGGTGCGCTGGGCGTAGGAGCGGGGCTTCGGGCCGTGGGCCACGCCGCCACCGATCCAGATCGGACCGCGACTCGAACCGGCACGGGCACGACCGGTGCCCTTCTGCTTCCAGGGTTTGGCGCCACCGCCCCGCACCTCGGCGCGCGTCTTGGTGCTCTGCGTTCCGGACCGGCGGGCGGCGAGCTGGGCCGTGACGACCTGGTGCATGACGGGCACGTTGGGCTCGATGCCGAAGGTGGCCTCGTCGAGGGTGACGGTGCCGGCCTTCGCGCCGGCCGGGTTCTTGACGTCGATCGTGGGCATCAGGCACCGCCCTTGGTGGCAGCCTTGACGGCGTCGCGGACGACGACGAGGCCGCCCTTGGGTCCGGGCACCGCGCCGCGCACGAGAAGGAGGTTCTTCTCGGCATCGGCCGACACGACCCGCAGGTTCAAGGTGGTGACCTTCTCGGCACCCATGCGACCGGCCATCCGGGTGCCCTTGAACACGCGGGCGGGGGTGGCGCAGGCACCGATGGACCCGGGGGCCCGGTGGATGCGGTGGGCACCGTGGGAGGCTTTCTGCCCGGAGAAGTTGTGGCGCTTCATGACCCCGGCGAAGCCCTTGCCCTTGCTGATGGCGGTCACGTCGACCAGCTCGCCGGCGGCGAGGGTCTCGACCGTGATCTCCTGGCCGACCTCGAAACCAGACACGTCCTCGAGGCGCAGCTCGAGCAGCCTCGTGCCCGGTTGCACGCCGGCCTTCTCGAAGTGACCCAGGTCGGGCTTGTTGAGCTTGCGACTGTCGCGCTGGCCCAGCGTGACCTGCACGGCGTCGTAGCCGTCGGTCTCACGGGTCTTGATCTGCACGACGCGCATCGGCTCGACCCGCAGCACGGTCACGGGGACGACACGGTTGTCGTCATCCCAGACCTGGGTCATGCCGACCTTCTCGCCGACTACTGCCTTGTTCGCCATACCGGCAACGTTCTTTCTGTGGGGTGCAGCGTTCGTCTTCCCCCACCGAGGTGGGGCATTCACGCGAGCGCTCCGCACGGGAAGACCCCGGCGGAGCGCCATTCGGTTGTGCTGCGGGGTACCCACCCGGAAGCGGGCCGACGCAGACGTCGATTGCTGTGACGGAAAGGTGTGCGTCCCATGCCCGAGGGGCTTGGCGCACGAAGAGGAGACGATAGCGGGGACCGCCCCGGATTTCCAAACGGGCCTGGTGAGCCCCGAGGCAAGGTCGCACCCCTACGATGCCGACAGCACCTCGCGGTCGAAGAGATCCAGCATGGCCCAGGCCTTCGTGGGGGAGATGCCAGCCAACAGGGGGTTCAGCGACAGGCGCCCCTGCGGGCCGAGCTCGTGCACCAGCGCAATGGCCTCGTCAGGGTTCATGACCTCGTAGGCCCCGCCCTGGCGCAGGCTCTCCACGTCGCGAGACGCCACGAACGGCCCTCGGCGTTCACCGTAGGCGGCCTCGGTCCACCCGGCGTAGGAATGGACCTGATGGCGGATGTGAGGCGCCAACTCCTCCCAGACCCGGTCCTTCGGCTGATCGGTGACCCACAGGAAGATCGGGCCACTCGCCGGGTACTCCCCCGGATCGGGCCGTCCCGCTCCCACAGTGAGCGCTCGGAACCGCTTCCATCCCGCCGGCATCCCCGGTGGGAAGTACCCGTCGGCCAGCTCGACGGCCCGCTCGACCCCTCGACGCGAGGCGCCACCGACATAGATGGGCATGGGGTCCTGCACCGGCCGGGGCGACACCCGCACGGTGGTTCCGCGGTACTCGAACGGCTCGCCGGTCCAGGCCCGCCGGAGCAGGGGGATGAGTTCGTCGAGCGCAGCACCCCGGGTGCGGTAGTCCTTCCCGAAGGCCGCGAAGTCGGCCTCGACGTACCCGACACCGAGACCGACGTCGAGGCGACCACCGAGGCACAGATCGGCGACGGCGATCTCCTCGGCCAACCGGATGGGGTCGTACAACACGGCGAGCAGCACCGAGCACCGCACCCTGATCCGCTTGGTGCAGGCGCCCACGGCGCTGGCGAACAGCAACGGCGCGGGGATGTAGCCGTCCGGCGACTGATGGTGCTCCCCCAACCCGACGCGACTGAACCCTCGCTCGTCCGCCCACTGGCACATGTCGAGCGCAGCCCGATAGAGGTCGGCCCCGCTCACCGAGAACTCGGCCGGGTGACGCAGATCGAAGTTGATGCTCATCACCGCCACCGCCGCCCCCTCACGTCCGGCCCCGACGAGGCGAGCCGAGACGAACACCAGCACCGACCCACAGCCCGGTGAACGTCGGGAAGCGCCAGCGGCGGCGTTCACACCGCGCCCCGACGAGGCGAAGCCGAGGAGGGCGCAATGGCTACAGCCCCATGCGGGTGGTGACGCCGTGGTCGCGACCGGCGGTGTAACCGCCGTCGACGGCGATGGCCTGGCCGGTGACGAACGAGGCGTCGGTCGAGGCCAGGAAGAGGGCTACGGCGGCGAGCTCGGACGGACGACCGAAGCGGCGCAGCTTGTGCTCCTCTCTCACCTCGAGGAGCATCTCATCGGTCTCGGGGTCACCGAGGGAGCGAAACATCGGGGTGTCGATGAAGCCCGGGCAGATGGCATTGACGCGGATGCCCTGGCGGCCGTAGTCGATGGCCATGTTCTTGGTGAGCAGCACCACACCGCCCTTGCTGGCGTTGTAGGCGCTGCCGCCGGCGGTGCCCTCGAGGCCCTCGACGCTGGCCACGGTGATCACCGAACCGCGCTCCTCGGCCACGGGGTCCTGGGTGAGCATCTGGGTGATGGCGTGCTTGGCGGTGAAGAACGTGCCCTTGAGGTTGACGTTCAGCACGTGATCCCAGGCGGCTGCATCGACCCAGTGCACCGGCCCTCCGCCCGCCACACCCGCAGACGTGATGACGGTGTCGAGGCGGCCGTTGTGGGTCACCGCGGCCGCCACCGCAGCCTGCACCGCGTCCTCGTCGGTGACGTCGCACGTGACGAACTCGTCGGGCTCGGCGAATCCCTCCCCCGCGGGAGCCAGGTCGGCCGAGAGCACCCACGCGCCTTCGTCACGGAAGCGCTGCACGCAGGCGGCGCCGATCCCCGACGACCCCCCGGTCACCAATGCGACCTTGCCGTCCATCCGTCCCATCGCCTCTCCCCCTCGACTCGGCCTGTCCGGACCCGTACCCGCCGTTCGGCATCGTAGGCCTCACGCCGTGGGGCTCGGACCCTCGGCCTCGGCCTCGGCCCCTCTCCAACTCGTGATGATCCGGTTGAAACGGACCAGCCGGGTCAGACCTGTTGGATCTTGATCTCGATGTCGACGCCGGCGGGGAGATCGAGGCGCTGGAGCGAATCGACGGTCTTGGGCGTCGGGTCGACGATGTCGAGCAGACGCTTGTGGATGCGCATCTCGAAGTGTTCGCGAGAGTCCTTGTCCTTGTGGGGGGACCGGATCACGGTGTAGCGGTGCTTCTCCGTGGGCAGCGGCACCGGGCCACGGACGGACGCGCTGGTACGCACCACGGTCTCGACGATCTTCTTCGTCGACTGATCGATGATCTCGTGGTCGTACGCCTTGAGCCTGATGCGGATCTTCTGCTTGTCAGCCATGGTCGCCTTCGTCTACTTGATGATCTTGGTGACGCGGCCGGCGCCCACGGTACGGCCACCCTCACGGATGGCGAAACGCAGACCTTCTTCCATGGCGATCGGATGGATCAACTCCACCATCATCGTGGTGTTGTCACCCGGCATGCACATCTCCGTACCCTCCGGCAACGAGATCTGACCCGTCACATCGGTGGTCCGGAAGAAGAACTGCGGACGGTAATTCGTGAAGAACGGCTTGTGCCGCCCACCCTCGGCCTTGGTCAACACATACGTCTGCGCCTCGAAATCGGTGTGCGGCGTGATCGAACCCGGCTTCGCCAACACCTGACCCCGCTCGACGTCCTCGCGCTTCGTACCCCGCAACAACGCCCCGATGTTGTCGCCCGCCTGACCCTCATCGAGCAACTTGCGGAACATCTCCACACCCGTACACGTCGTCTTCTGCGTCGGACGGATCCCCACGATCTCGATCTCGTCACCCGTGTTGACCCGGCCCTGCTCCACCCGGCCCGTCACCACCGTGCCCCGACCCGTGATCGTGAACACATCCTCGATCGGCATCAAGAACGGCTTCTCGGTCTCCCGCACCGGCTGGGGAATGGACTCATCCACCGCCGCCATCAACTCGAGGATCTGCGCCTTCGCCGCCTCGTCACCCTCCAGCGCCTTCAACGCCGAAACCTTCACCACCGGAACGTCATCACCCGGGAACTCGTACTCGCTCAACAACTCGCGAACCTCGAGCTCGACCAGATCCAACAACTCCTCGTCATCGACCATGTCGACCTTGTTCAACGCCACCACGATCGCCGGCACCCCCACCTGACGGGCCAGGAGCACATGCTCACGGGTCTGGGGCATCGGACCATCCGCCGCCGACACCACCAGAATCGCCCCATCCACCTGAGCCGCACCCGTGATCATGTTCTTGATGTAATCCGCGTGACCCGGCATGTCCACATGGGCGTAATGACGGTTCACCGTCTCATACTCGACATGAGAAATATTGATCGTGATCCCCCGCTCACGCTCCTCCGGCGCCTTGTCGATGTTCGCGAACTCCGTATACGAATTGTGCGCCGGATCCTGCTCCGACAACACCTTCGAGATCGCCGCCGTCAACGTCGTCTTCCCATGATCGATATGACCCATCGTGCCAACATTCGCATGGGGCTTCGTCCGCTCGAACTTCTCACGCGCCATCGTGGTCTCTCCTGTGTGGTTCCGTGCCGGGGCGACTTGGTCGGGTAGGTGGTTTACGGCCTGTGTGCAGGCCCGGGGCTCACTCGCCGCGAATGCGGCTGACGATCTCTTCCTGCACGTTCGACGGCATCTGCTGGTACGAGTCGAACTGCATCGTGTAGTTGGCTCGACCCTGGGTGCGCGAACGAAGGTCAGTAGCGTAACCGAACATCTCCGACAGGGGCACCTGGGCGCGAATGACCTGGCTGTTGCCCCGCTGCTCCATGCCGCCGAGCTTGCCTCGGCGAGACGACAGATCGCCCATCACGTCGCCCATGAAGTCGTCGGGGGTGGAGACCTCGACGTTCATGATGGGCTCCAGCAGGATCGGCTTGGCCTTGCGGGCGGCCTCCTTGAAGGCCATGGTGCCGGCGATCTTGAACGCCATCTCCGAGGAGTCGACGTCGTGGTACTTGCCGTCGGTGAGGATGGCCCGCACGTCGACGGTCTGGTAGCCGGCGAGCACCCCGGATGTCATGGCCTGCTGGATGCCGGCATCGATGCTCGAGATGTATTCCTTGGGGATCCGGCCACCGCTGATCTGATCGACGAACTCGTAGCCTCCACCCGGGCCGGTGGTCTCGAGCGAGATCGTGACCTCGGCGAACTGACCCGACCCACCCGTCTGCTTCTTGTGGGTGTAGGTGGACTTCTCGACCTTGTTGCTGATGGTCTCTCGGTAGGCCACCTGGGGCTTACCGACCGTGGCGTCGACCTTGAACTCACGGAGCATGCGGTCGACGAGGACCTCGAGATGGAGCTCACCCATGCCGGAGATGACGGTCTCGCCGGTCTCCTCGTCGGTGCGCACCTGGAAGGTGGGGTCCTCTTCGGAGAGCGAGTAGAGGGCCTTGGACATCTTGTCCTGGTCGAGCTTGGTCTTGGGCTCGACGGCGACGTGGATGACGGGCTCGGGGAAGACGAGCTCCTCGAGCACGATCGGATGGCTCGGATCGCACAGCGTGTCGCCGGTCTTGGTGTTCTTGAAGCCGATGCCGGCCACGATGTCGCCGGTGAAGACCTCTTCGAGGTCCTGGCGGTCGTTGGCGTGCATCTCGAGCAGCCGGCCGATGCGCTCCTTGTTCTGGGTACGGGCGTTGAGGACCTGACCGCCCTTGTCGAGGTGGCCGCTGTAGACCCGGAAGTAGGTGAGCCGGCCGACGTGGGGGTCGGTCATGATCTTGAAGGCCAGCGCCGAGAACGGGGCGGTGTCGGAGGGCTCCCGGTTGATGTCGGTGTCACCCTTGATGTTGGTGCCGGCCACCGGGGGAAGGTCGACCGGCGACGGCAGGTACCAGACCACCGCGTCGAGCAGCGGCTGCACACCCTTGTTCTTGAAGGCGGTGCCGTTGAGGATCGGCACGACCTCGCCGGCAAGGGTGGCCTTGCGGATGGCGGCGCGAAGCTCGTCGACCCCGATCTCCTCCTCGGCCACGAACTTCTCGAGTAGGTCCTCGTCGACGCTGGCGATGGTCTCGAGCAGGTCGGCGCGGTAGGCCTCGGCGTCGTCGCGCATGTCGGCCGGGATCTCCTGGACCTCCCACTTGGCGCCCAGGTCCTCTTCGAGCCAGACGATGGCGTCCATGGTGACGAGATCGATGACGCCCTTGTAGTGGCCCTCGGCTCCGATCGGGAGCTGAACGACGGCGGTGGTGCAGTCGAGACGATCCTTGATCGTGTCGAGCACCCGATAGAAGTCGGCGCCGAGTCGATCCATCTTGTTCACGAAGCACAGGCGGGGCACGTTGTACTTGTTGGCCTGTCGCCACACCGTCTCGGTCTGGGGCTCCACACCGGCGACACCGTCGAACACGGCGACGGCGCCGTCGAGCACCCGCAGGGAACGCTCGACCTCGACGGTGAAGTCGACGTGACCGGGGGTGTCGATGATGTTGATCTGGTGGTCGTTCCAGTGACAGGTGGTGGCGGCGGAGGTGATGGTGATGCCGCGCTCTTGCTCCTGCACCATCCAGTCCATGGTGGCGCCGCCGTCGTGAACCTCACCGATCTTGTAGTTCTTGCCGGTGTAGTAGAGGATCCGCTCGGTGGTGGTCGTCTTGCCGGCATCGATGTGAGCCATGATGCCGATGTTGCGGGTGCGCTCGAGGGAGAAGCTGCGGGCGGCCATCGTCGTCTTCGTTCCTGTGTCGTTGGTGCGGCGGGCGTCGGAGTGGGAGGGACAGCTGGCGGCGCTTCGCGGGGTCACATCGCCGAATCGGGCGGTGGGGACACAGCGATGCCTCGGCAGTGAGCCGACAGAACTACCAGCGGTAGTGGGCGAAAGCCTTGTTGGAGTCGGCCATCTTGTGGATGTCCTCGCGACGCTTCACGGCTGCGCCGACGCCGTTGCTGGCGTCGAGCAATTCGTTGGCGAGACGCTCGGCCATCGTGCGCTCGCGGCGCTGACGGGAGTAGCCGACGATCCAGCGGATGGCAAGAGTGTTGGACCGACGGGGACGGACCTCCACGGGCACCTGGTAGGTGGCGCCACCAACCCGGCGGCTGCGCACCTCGAGCTGGGGCTTGACGCCGTCGACGGCCCGCTTCAGCGTGGCGATCGGTTCGGCGCCGCTCTTCTCCTCGATGATGGTCAGCGCGTCGTACACGATCTTCTCGGCAGTGGAGCGCTTGCCTCGCTGGAGGACCTTGTTGACGAGTTGGGTGACAACGACCGACCGGTAGATCGGGTCCGGCATCAGTTCACGGCGGGGGGCGGGACCCTTGCGGGGCACGTCAGCTCTCCTTCTTGGCGCCGTAGCGACTACGGGCCTGCTTGCGGTCACGCACGCCCGAGGTGTCGAGCGTGCCCCGGATGATCTTGTACCGAACACCCGGGAGGTCCTTCACACGACCGCCGCGCACGAGCACGATGGAGTGCTCCTGGAGGTTGTGGCCCTCGCCGGGGATGTAGGCGGTGACTTCGACACCGCTGGTGAGGCGCACACGGGCGACCTTGCGCAGGGCCGAGTTCGGCTTCTTGGGAGTGGTGGTGTACACCCGGGTGCACACGCCTCGACGCTGGGGGGCGCCCTTGAGCGCGGGCGTCTTGGCCTTGGCGGGCTTCGACTGGCGCCCCTTGCGGACCAGCTGCTGAATCGTGGGCACGACGGACCTTTCTGGCGTTCGTTACGACTGCTTCGGCGCGTCCGGCAACGACCTGATCGGCGCGGAAGCGGTGGAGTTCATGGTCGGCGCGCAGATCGGCGCCAGAGCCGGAGGGCAATGCTAGGGGGACAGCGGGGATTCCGGCAAGACGCCGGCCCCCGGGAGTGGAGGCCCGATCGGGCCACCACCGTGGGATCAGCCGGCGGACTCCTCGCCCCGGACCAGATCGATGACCTGGGCGTCGGGAGTCTCGTCACCCATCGCCGCCATGTCGCCCTGGCCGGCGACCAGGTCGGCGGCGTCGGCACCGCTGCGGCTGGCCAGCCACTCGGCGATGTCGGCTTCGTCGTCGGGCGCCGAGGAGTAGAACTCCATGGGCTGGTAGTCCGGAGCCGAGGCCGTGATGTCGCGGTAGACGGGCATACCCGTGCCGGCCGGGATCAGCTTGCCGATGATGATGTTCTCCTTGAGCCCGATCAGCGAGTCGCTCCGCGACTCGATGGCGGCCTCGGTGAGCACACGGGTGGTCTCCTGGAACGACGCCGCCGACAACCACGAGTCGGTGGACAACGAAGCCTTGGTGATTCCCATCATCTCCGGGCGGCCCTCGGCCGGCGTCTGGCCTTCGAGCACCAACCCCCGGTTCACGTCTCGGTACACCTTCTGGTCGACGCGCTCACCGGGCAGGAAGTCGGACTCGCCGGGTTCCTGTACGGCGATCTTGCGCGTCATCTGGCGCACGATCAGCTCGATGTGCTTGTCGTGGATCGGCACGCCCTGGTCGCGGTACACCTTCTGCACCTCGATCACCAGGTACTGCTGGGTCTCCTGAATCCCCTTGATCTCGAGCAGCTCCTTGGGATCGCGTGGACCATCGACGATCGGGTCGCCGGCTCGGATCTCCTGGCCGTCGGTGATCTCGAGGCGGGACAGGCTCGGCACCGTGGTCGCCTCCTCGGTACCGTCGTCGGCGACGACGGTGATGACCCGGCCCTTCCCTTCGTCCTCGGCGATACGGACCACGCCAGAGGTCCTCGAGAGCGTGGCCTTGCCCTTCGGGCTGCGCGCCTCGAACAGCTCGACCACACGGGGAAGACCGCCGGCGATGTCGCCACCGGCCCCGGCCACACCACCGGTGTGGAAGGTCCGCATCGTGAGCTGCGTGCCCGGCTCACCGATGGACTGAGCGGCGATGACGCCGACCGCCTCGCCCACCTCGATGAGCTCACCCGTGGCCAGGGACAGACCGTACGAGGCCGCAGAGATGCCCCGCTCGGAATCATCGGTGAGCGGCGACAGCACCCGCACCCGGGTGACCTTCGGATCGTCGCGGAGCGTGACCATCTCGTCGTCACCGACGAGGGTGCCCCGGGGCATCACGGTGCCGTCGGACAACTCCACGTCGTCGGCGAGGGTGCGGCTGTACAACCGGGTCTCGAGCCAGGCCCGCTGACCGGGACGATCGGGACCGATGTCCTCGAGCCAGATGCCGCGCACCGGGCCACCGGAGGCGAACGGGTCCTCCTCGTTGATGATCAGTTCCTGGGCCACGTCGACGAGCCGGCGGGTGAGATAGCCGGAGTCGGCGGTGCGCAGGGCGGTGTCGACCAGACCCTTCCGGGCGCCCGGCGTGGCGATGAAGTACTCGAGCATCGACAGGCCCTCACGGAAGTTGGACTTGATCGGACGAGGGATCATGTCGCCGCGAGGGTTGGCCACGAGACCGCGCATCCCGGCGATCTGACGCACCTGCATCATGTTGCCGCGAGCACCGGAACCCACCATCATCTCGATGGGGTTGAACTTGGTGGCCTTGAGCGCCGCCTCCATCTTCACCTTCACCTCGTCGGTGGCGGTGGTCCAGATCTCGACTTCCTTCTGGCGACGCTCGCCGTCGGTGATGATGCCGCGTCGGAACTGAATCTCGACCTTGTCGGCTTCCTTCTCGTGCTTGTCGAGGATGTCCTGCTTCTCCGGCGGGGTCTTGACGTCCTCGATGGAGATGGTGAGCCCCGACTTGGAGGCGAACCGGTAGCAGAGGTCCTTCATCCGGTCGAGCGACCCGGCCACCTCGGCCTTGTCGTAGTTGTGGGCCAACTCGTCGACGATGCGACCCATGGCCTTCTTGTCGACACGGACGTTCTGGAACTCGAAGCCGTCGGGCAGCGAGGTGTTGAAGAACACCCGGCCGGGTGTGGTCTGGCGGTAGACGGGGCGGCCGTCCGCCTCGCCGGTCACGTGCTCGGGCGTGCGCATCTCGATGGAGGCGTGCAGTGCGAGGGCACCGCTCTCGTAGGCCCGCTCCAGCTCCTCGAGCCGGCGAAACACCCGGCCGGTGCCGGCCACGTCGTCGAGCTGCTCGGTGAGGTAGTAAGCCCCGATGATGAGGTCCTGGGTGGGCGTCACCAGAGGTCGACCATCGGCGGGCGACAAGATGTTGTTGGCCGACAGCATCAGCACCCGGGCCTCGGCCTGGGCTTCGGCCGACAGCGGAAGGTGCACCGCCATCTGGTCGCCGTCGAAGTCGGCGTTGAAGGCGTGGCAGACCAGCGGATGGATCTGGATGGCCTTGCCCTCGACCAACACCGGCTCGAAGGCCTGGATGCCGAGGCGGTGCAGCGTGGGGGCCCGGTTCAGCAGCACCGGATGCTCCTTGATGACCTCCTCGAGCACGTCCCACACCTGGGGACGGCGGCGCTCGACCATGCGCTTGGCCGACTTGATGTTCTGGGCCAGCTCGTCATCGACGAGCTTCTTCATGACGAACGGCTTGAAGAGCTCGAGGGCCATGAGCTTGGGCAGCCCGCACTGGTGCAGCTTCAGGGTGGGGCCGACCACGATGACCGAACGGCCCGAGTAGTCGACGCGCTTTCCGAGCAGGTTCTGGCGGAACCGGCCCTGCTTGCCCTTGAGCATGTCGGACAGCGACTTGAGCGGACGGTTGCCCGGGCCCGTGACCGGACGGCCACGGCGGCCGTTGTCGAACAGGGCGTCGACGGCCTCCTGCAGCATGCGCTTCTCGTTGTTCACGATGATCTCGGGGGCGCCGAGATCGAGAAGGCGCTTGAGCCGGTTGTTCCGGTTGATCACCCGGCGGTAGAGGTCGTTGAGATCGGAGGTGGCAAAGCGACCGCCGTCGAGCTGCACCATCGGGCGCAGCTCCGGCGGGATGACCGGGACGACGTCGAGGATCATGGCGCGGGGGTCGTTGACCCGCCGGCCGTGGTCGTCACGGCGGTTGAAGGCCGCGACGATCTTCAGCCGCTTGATGGCCTTCTGCTTGCGCTGGGCCGACAGGGGCTTCTGCCCTTCGGGCGGATCGATCTGGGTGCGCAGGGTGATCTCGTCGGCATCGAGGTCGATGCGGTCGATGAGTCGGGCGATGGCGTCGGCACCCATCCCCCCCTCGAAGTAGTCGCCGTAGCGATCCTGCAGCTCGCGCCACAGCATCTCGTCTTCGATGATCTTGCGCGGGAAGAGGTCCTTGAACTCCTCGAAGGCCCGCGTGACGAGGTCGAGCTCCATCTCGTAGCGCTCGCGGATCGACTGGAGGTCCTTCTCGCTGGCCCGCTGGCGGGCCTTGACGTCGGAGTCCTTGGCGCCTCCGGCTTCGAGCTCGGCGAGCTCGGTCTCGAGGGCCTCGAAGCGCTTGGCCAGCTCGACCTCTCGTTCCTGTTCGATGACGTCGCGCTCGGCGAGCATCTCGGCCTCGAGGTTGGCCAGTTCCTCGTGACGGCGATCGTCGTCGACCCAGGTGACCAGGTTGGCGGCGAAGTAGATGACCTTCTCGAGCTGCTTGGCCTTCAACTCCTCACGGGCCTCGGTGCCCATGAGCAGGTAGGCCAGCCACGAACGGGTGCCGCGGAGGTACCAGATGTGCACGACCGGTGCGGCGAGCTCGATGTGGCCCATGCGTTCACGACGCACCTTGGACCGGGTGACCTCCACGCCACAGCGCTCGCAGATGATGCCCTTGAAGCGCACCCGCTTGTACTTCCCGCAGTAGCACTCCCAGTCCTTGGTGGGACCGAAGATCTTCTCGCAGAAGAGCCCGTCCTTCTCCGGCTTGAGCGTGCGGTAGTTGATGGTCTCGGGCTTCTTCACCTCGCCGTTGGACCACGTACGGATCGAATCGGCGGTGGCCAATCCGATGCGCAGCTGATCGAAGTTGTTGACGTCGAGCATGGGCATTCCCTCAGCTCCTCTCGGCCTGGCGGCGGGCATCTTCTTCGTCGCTGCCCCGTTCGGGGCGCGAGATGTCGATGCCGAGCTCCTCGGCGGTGCGGAAGATGTCTTCGTCGAGCTCACGCATCTCGATCTCTTCACCGGTGGTGGAGAGGACCTCGACGTTGAGGCACAGGGCCTGCATCTCCTTGATGAGCACCTTGAAGCTCTCGGGGATGCCCGGCTCGGGGATGTTCTCGCCCTTGACGATGGCCTCGTAGACCTTGACCCGGCCGAGCACGTCGTCGGACTTGATGGTGAGCAGTTCCTGCAGGCAGTAGGCGGCGCCGTAGGCCTCGAGGGCCCACACCTCCATCTCGCCGAAGCGCTGGCCGCCGAACTGGGCCTTCCCGCCCAACGGCTGCTGCGTGATCATCGAGTAGGGCCCGGTCGACCGGGCGTGGATCTTGTCGTCCACGAGGTGGGCCAGCTTCAGGATGTAGACGACGCCCACGGTGACCGGATTGTCGTAGGCCTCGCCGGTGCGGCCGTTGTACAGGGTGGTCTTGCCGTTGTCCTGCATGAGGCGGCCGTTGTCGCCGTAGCGGGCGTCGGTGGCCTCGGGCTGGAGGTTCTGGAAGATCTTCTGGATGGTCGGGTGCTTGCCCGCTCCCTCCAGCTCGTCCCAGTGGGCCCCGTCGAACACGGGGGTGGCGATGAGCGTGGCCGGCGACGTGGTGGGCCGGGTCTTGCTCTCGGTTCCCCGGGTGGCCTCGATGCCCACCGTGGTGCCGTCGAGCTTCCATCCGTAGCGGGCGGCGTAGCCGAGATGGGCCTCGAGGACCTGCCCGACGTTCATGCGGCTGGGCACACCCAACGGGTTGAGGATGATGTCGACGGGGGTGCCGTCGGCCATGAAGGGCATGTCCTCGATGGGCAGGATCTTGGAGATCACGCCCTTGTTGCCGTGGCGGCCGGCCAGCTTGTCGCCCACGCTGATCTTGCGCTTCTGGCCCACGTAGACCCGCACCAACTGGTTGACACCCGGCGGCAGCTCGTGGCTCTCGTCACGGCTGAAGACCTTGACGTCGATGACCTTGCCGGTCTCACCGTGGGGGACCTTGAGAGAGGTGTCACGCACCTCGCGGGCCTTCTCGCCGAAGATGGCCCGCAGCAGGCGCTCCTCGGGGGTGAGCTCGGTCTCGCCCTTCGGGGTGACCTTGCCGACGAGCACGTCGCCCGGACCGACCTCGGCACCAACGCGGATGATGCCGCGGTCGTCGAGGTCGGCGAGGATCTCCTCGGACAGGTTCGGGATGTCGCGGGTGATCTCCTCGGGCCCGAGCTTGGTGTCGCGGGCGTCGATCTCGTGCTCGTGGATGTGGATCGACGTGAGCACGTCGTCCTTCACCAGGCGCTCGGAGAGGATGATGGCGTCCTCGAAGTTGTAGCCCTCCCACGGCATGAAGGCCACGACGAGGTTCTTGCCGAGGGCGAGCTCGCCGTTGTCGGTGGAGGGCCCGTGAGCGAGGATGTCGCCCTTGGCGACTTTCTGGCCCTCGACGACGATGGGCTTCTGGTTGATGCAGGTGTCCTGATTCGAACGCTCGAACTTCAGGAGGCGGTAGACCTTGCGGCCCTTCGACTTGTACTCGGCCACGATGATGTTGCCGTCGACTTCGCTGACGACACCGTCGTCCTCGGCAATGATCATGTCGGCGGCGTCGCGGGCGGCCCGGGACTCGATGCCGGTGCCGATGTAAGGCGCCTCGGCCCGCAGCAACGGGACGGCCTGACGCTGCATGTTGGCGCCCATCAGGGCCCGGTTGGCATCGTCGTGCTCGAGGAACGGGATGAGGGCGGTGGCCACCGAGACGATCTGCTTGGGGGAGACGTCCATCATCTGGACCTCCTTCGGCGACACCGAAGAGATCTCGGTGGTGGCACCGAAGAAGACGTCACGCTCGAGCTGCAGCTTCAGGTCGCCGAGGGTGGCGGCCTGCGGGGAGCGGCGGACGAGCACACGGTCGGCCCGGAAAGTGCCGTCGGGGTTGAGGGGGGCGTTGGCCTGGGCGACCACGTACTCCTCCTCCTCGTCGGCCGCCAGGTAGACGATCTCGTCGGTCACCCGACCGTCGATGACCTTGCGGTACGGCGACTCGATGAACCCGAACTCGTTGACCCGGGCGAAGGTGGCCAGGGCGCCGATCAGGCCGATGTTCGGGCCCTCGGGGGTCTCGATGGGGCACATCCGGCCGTAGTGGCTGAAGTGGACGTCGCGGACCTCGAAGCCGGCGCGCTCGCGCGACAGGCCCCCAGGGCCGAGCGCCGACAGGCGGCGGCGGTGGGTGAGCCCTGACAGCGGGTTCACCTGGTCCATGAACTGCGACAGCTGGGAGGTACCGAAGAACTCCTTGATGGCGGCCACCACGGGGCGGATGTTGATGAGCGTCTGGGGCGTGATGGCCTCGACGTCCTGGGTGGTCATGCGCTCGCGGACGACCCGCTCCATGCGCGACAGGCCGATGCGCACCTGGTTCTGGATGAGCTCCCCCACCGACCGGATGCGGCGGTTGGCGAAGTGGTCCTGGTCGTCGAGGCGGTAGCCGGGCTCGGCGTTCACCAGGTTGAGCAGGTACGTGGTGGCGGCCAGCACCTCGGCCGGCATGAGCACCGGCTGGTCGAGCTCGGGCTTCTCGAGCTGGATGCCGAAGAGCTCCTCGAGGCGGTCGAGCTCCGGGCCGAGCTTGCGGTTGAGCTTGTAGCGCCCGACCCGGGACAGGTCGTAGCGCCGGTTCTCGAAGAAGGCGTTGCGGAAGTAGGCCTTGGCCGACTCGACTGACGGAGGCTCGCCGGGGCGGGCCCGCTTGTAGATCTCGACGAGGGCCTCGTCCTGCGTGGGCGCCAGCTCGCGGTCCTTCTCCCACTGCCCCTCGAGGAAGTCGAAGTGGCGCACGAAGCGATCGAGGAAGCCCGGGTAGTTCTCCTCGTCGTAGCCGAGGGCCCGAAGGAGCACGAAGAGGCTGAGGCGACGCTTGCGGGCCACCCGGGCCCCGGCCGTGACGTCCTTGCCCGGCTTCTGCTCGACGTCGAACTCGATCCACTCGCCGCGGTAAGGGTGAATGGTGCCGGTGACGAGCTGATGCTTGCTCAGGTTGCGCAGGCGGTAGCGCTCACCGGGCTGGAAGATGACTCCGGGTGAACGCACGAGCTGCGACACGACGACCCGCTCGGTGCCGTTGATCACGAACGTGCCCTTGTCGGTCATCATGGGGAAGTCCCCCATGAACACCGTCTGCTCCTTGATCTCGCCGGTGCTGGCGTTCATGAAGCGGGCCCGCACGAAGATCGGGGCGGAGAAGGTCATGTCCTTCTCCTTGCACTCCTCCACCGAGAACTTCGGCGGGGGACGCAGGTCCTCGTCCTCGGGATCGAACTCCAATTCGAGTTGGAGGGTCTCGGTGAAGTCCTTGATCGGGCTGATGTCGCGGAAGGTCTCGGCGAGGCCCTGGTGCAGGAACCACTCGAAGCTCTCCCTCTGGATGGCGATCAGATCGGGAAGGGCGAGAACCTCATCGAGGTTGGCGAACGAATAGCGTTCCCGGACGGACGAGCGAGCAGGCAAGGAAGACTCCCCGGTAGGGCGGGCGTGGACCGACCCGGCCTCGCAGGCGCGGCGACGTCAGGACGAAATCGTCAGTGACAGCGGCAGCGGCGCAACGGGCGAGCACGGCAACACGTCAGCATAGAGGGCACGCGCCACGAAGAGCAACCCGGGAGATTCGTCGAGACGAATCCGGGCGCTCACTCGGGGGATCATCCACTTCTGCCCCGGTCGAGTTGGGGCGAACCCTAAGCCCTTCTGGTCGAAAACGTCAAGGACCCGTGCCGAAAACGACCGATGGCCCACCTGGTCGGGTGGGCCATCGGTGAACGCGGTTGTTCGACTACTTCAGTTCGACGGAACCACCGGCGGCCTCGAGGGCCTCCTTGGCCTTCTCGGCGTCTTCCTTGGTGGCCTTCTCGATGACGGTCTTGGGGGCGCCGTCCACCAGGTCCTTGGCCTCCTTGAGACCGAGGTTGGTGAGCGAGCGCACCTCCTTGATGACCTGGATCTTCTTGTCGCCGGCGGCGGTGAGGACGACGTCGAACTCGTCCTTCTCCTCTTCTTCGGCGGCGGCACCGCCACCACCGGCGGGGGCCGCGGCGGCGACGGCCACCGGGGCAGCCGCGCTGACGCCGAACTTCTCTTCGAATTCCTTGAGCAGTTCGCTCAGCTCGAGCACGCTCATGCTGGCGATGGCGTCGAGGATGTCTTCCTTGGTGGACATGGTTCAGCTCTCCTGAGGTTCGGCGTCGGCAGATGCCTCGGCGGGGGTGTCGGCGTCGGCAGATGCCTCGGCGGGGGTGTCGGCGTCGGCAGATGCCTCGGCGGGGGTGTCGGCGTCGGCAGATGCCTCGGCGACCGGCTCGGATGCGGGAGCACCGGGGGCGCCACCCTGCTCGATGAGGGCGGCCAATCCGTAGGCGAAGTCCCGAGGCAGGGCCTGGAGCAGGCCGGCGAACTGCTGCATCGGGGCGGCGATGAGGCCGGCCAACCGGGCCAGCAGCTCCTCGCGGGGGGCGACCTCGGCGAGGGCCTTGGCGCCGGCCGCGTCGAGCAGCCTGTCGTCGAGCAGTCCGCCCTTCACGACGAGGTTGGGATTCCCCTTGGCGAACTCGCGCAGGGCCTTGGCGATCGCCACTGGGTCGGCACCACTGGGCACGAAGGCGATGGCCGTCGGGCCGGTCAGCATGTCGTCGAGCTCGAGGCCGAGCTCTCGGGTGGCGATGCGAACGAGGGTGTTCTTGTACACCCGGTACTCACCACCGGCTTCGCGCAACGATCGACGCAACGAGGCCAGATCGGCCACGTTGATGCCCCGGTACTCGGTGAGCAGCGCGGCGTCAGCTCCTTCGAGCTGGGCCTTGACCTCGTCGACCACGGCGACCTTCTCTGGTCGTGGGTTCTCCATCGCACCTCCTTCGTCTCTCTGAGCGCCGTAGCGCTGGTTCGTGACCGGCGCCGGGAACGACGACGGGGCGCTCGCAGCGGCGACGCGCGAACACCCCGGAGAGCGTGCGTGCGCCTGGTTCGGGGGGTGGTGCGCCCATTGCGCCCCGAGGGGCGACCGAAGGTCTACGGCGAGCAGGATTCGATTGGGGCCCGAAGGCCGAGCGGGACGCTACCCGGGCCTGGGCCCGAGAGACAAACCCCTGGATCAGGCCGAAACGGTCTCGTCGATCACCAGCATGCGGGCGGGATCGAGTTTGATCCCTGGGCCCATGGTGGACGACACGCTGACCTTACGGAAGTATCGGCCTTTGGCGGTGGTCGGCTTGGCCTTCTCGAGCTCCTCGAGAACCACCCGCAGGTTGGCGGCGAGGGCCGCGGTCTCGAAGCTGACCTTGCCGATCGGCACGTGCACGTTGCCGTGCCGGTCGGTGCGGTACTCGACCTTGCCCCCCTTGAAGTCGGTCACGGCCTTGGCCACGTCGGCGGTCACCGTGCCGGTCTTGGGGTTCGGCATCAACCCCCGGGGTCCGAGGGATCGGCCGAGCTTGCCGACCTGGGGCATGAGCTCGGGGGTCGAGATGGCCACGTCGAAGTCGAGCATGCCGCCTTCGACCTGAGCGATCAGGTCCTCGGCGCCCACGATGTCGGCGCCGGCCTCACGGGCGGCAGTGGCGGCATCGCCGGCGGCGAAGACGGCGATGCGGACATCAGTGCCGGTTCCCGACGGCAGCCCGACGGTGCCGCGCACCATCTGATCGGCCTTGCGGGGATCGACCCCGAGGCGGGCGACCAGCTCGACGGTCTCGTCGAACGACGCCGGCGCCAGGCTCTTCACCAGGTCGATGGCCTCGGGTGACGTGTGCAGGTGCTCGCGATCGAAGCGGCGGACCGCATCGGTGTACTTCTTTCCGTGCTTCGCCATGACGGCTCCCTCGGGTCGGGCGCACCGGGGTGCGCAGCGGCCGCCCGGGCGAGGTGGTCCGAGGCGGTGGTTGGAACGACCCGCCAGGCGGGCCGGTGGATCAGACGACGTCGATGCCCATCGAACGGGCGGTGCCCGCGACCTGCAGCTTGGCCGCGTCGAGGTCGTTGGCGTTGAGGTCGGGCATCTTGACCTGAGCGATCTCGGTGACCTGGGCGTCGGTGATCGAGCCGACAGTGGCCTTCGCCGGGGTCTGGGAACCCTTGTCGAGGCCGGCGGCCTGCTTGATGAGCATCGAGGTCGGTGGGGTCTTGAGCACGAAGGTGAACGAGCGGTCCTCGTACACAGTGATCTCGACCGGAACGATGGTGCCCTTCTGCGCCTCGGTCCTGGCGTTGTACTCCTTGCAGAAGTCCATGATCGCCACGCCGTGGGGACCGAGGGCGGTGCCCACAGGAGGCGCAGGGGTGGCGGCACCGGCGGGAATCTGGATCTTGACGACGGCCGTCGCCTTCTTCTTGGCCATGGTTTCCTTGCCTCTTCGTTCGTGAGCGCCCGAGCAGATGCCCGCTGAGCGCGATCAGACCATCGTGGCGGCTGGGGCCGCCGCTGACAACTCCGCCCCCGAGGGCGGCTGCTCCTAGAGCTTGGCGATCTGGGTGAACTCGAGCTCCACGGGCGTCTCGCGCCCGAAGATGTTGACGAGGACCTTCACCTTCAGTTGGTCTTCGTTGATCTCGACGATCTCGCCGGAGAAGTCGGCGAACGGGCCTTCCTTGACCCGGACCGTCTCGCTCATCTCGTACTCCATGCGGGGCTTGCCCCGCTTCGGCGTCGCTTCCTCACCCTCGATCTTGACCTGCAGGAAGGTCTCCACATCGGAGCGCTTGAGCGGCGAGGGCTTGGCGCCCTGGCCCACGAACCCCGTGACGCCGGGGGTGTTGCGCACGACGTACCAGCTGTCGTCGTCCAGCTCACAGCGCACCAGCAGGTAGCCAGGGAAGATCTTCTTCGGCACGACCTGCTTCTTGCCGTTCTTGAACTCCACGACGTCTTCCATGGGGATGACGACCTCGTGGATGGTCTCTTCCATGTTCATCGAGGAGATGCGGGCTTCGAGGTTCTGCTTGACCTTCTTCTCGTACCCGGACTGCGTGTGGACCACGAACCAACGACCAGGCCGGTCGTACGGGCTCTGCGGCTTGGGGCGCTCGGCCTCGAGCAGTTCGTCGGGATCGACGACCTCGACGTCGCCAGGATCGGCGCCATCGGTCGGGGGGGCCGGATCTTGGCCGGGGGTGGGGATCTCGTGGGCGTAAAGGCTCATTTGGCGTTGAACAATCTGAGGACGAGTTCGGAGAAGACCCAGTCGATTCCGAAGATGAAAAGGGTGAACACCACAAGAGTGATGGCCGTGATCAGTGAATAGTTGAGGGTCTCGGACCGGTTGGGCCAGGCCACCTTTTTCAGCTCGGAGCGAACTTCGTGCACGAACTGGCGGGCGCTGGTGCGCTGCTCCTTGGGCCGCTGAGCCTGCTGGCCGCGCTTGGCCCGTATGGGCTCACCGTCGGGGCCGATCTCGCCCTGACGCTGCAGCATTCGCTTCTGTTCACGATTCAAGGCCATTGAGAGACTTCCCACGGACGGGCGGTTGGGGAGGAAACGGGGCAGGGCAGGAGGGACTCGAACCCCCAACCGTCGGTTTTGGAGACCGGTGCTCTACCAGTTGAGCTACTGCCCTTGGGGACCTACCCGGACCGATCAGGGTAGCAGCCGGCTCTCGGCGTCCGACCCCGGCGCACCGGTGGACACGACTCTAGGCCCCGCCCACGCTCGAGGCGAATGCGCTCTCCGCTCGGCCCGGCGCCGCTCAGCTGGCCCATCGCCGCGTGCCGGGCGACGCCGCGTCGGTGTCGTCGACGATGCGGCTCACCTCGGCGTCGTCACGCAGCTGGCGGCGGGCCCGGTGCAGGCGGACCTTCGCCGCCGACTCGGAGATCCCGAGTTCGACCGCGATGGCTTCGTGGGGAAGGTCGTAGACCTCGCGCAGCACGATCACCTGCCGCAACCGAGGGGACAGGGTCCGCAGAGCATGCTGGAGGCGCTCGCGCAGCAGCGCGTGCTCGGCCCGGCCCGACGGATCGTGGGTGGGGTGCGGATCACGCACCGCCAGGTCGTCGTCGAGCTGGTCGTGCCTGTGGCGGCGGCGCCGACCGAGGTGGGTGGAGGCGCAGTTCGCGGTGATCCGGTAGAGCCAAGTGGTGAACTGGGCGTCACCACGAAAGCGGGCGATGCCACGGAACGCCCGCAGGTAGGTCTCCTGCACGACGTCCCGGGCGTCGTCGTCGTCGCCGGTCAGGCGCTGAGCCAGGCTGTAGGTATCGCCGTAGGTGGACCGCACCAATACCTCGAACGCCTGCCGGTCGCCGTCTCGGGCCGCGTCCACCAGCGAGGCGGTGTCGTCGGGCGACAGCGGTGATCCCGTCCGCCGGATCAGCCGCCGGAGGCGTGCGCCCCGGGCGGGTCCGGTGGTCGGAGGAGACGCGTCGACGACAAAGGGAACGCCGGGAGTCGACCCGGCGGGCAGATCCGGGCCGAGGGTCAGCGGGTTTCCTTGTGCGCGGTGTGGACGCGGTCCCACTTGCAGTACTTCTTGAGTTCGATGCGCTCGCGATCGTTGACCTTGTTCTTGGTCGTGATGTAGTTGCGGCGCTTACAGACCTGGCATTCCAGGGTGACCTGCACTCGCTTCTCGTTCTTGGCCATTGGTGACTCCTGAAGTCGGGCTCGCCCCGACGGCGACGGCCACGTCGAGAGGCCGGACGGATTCTAGGGGGAGTTGAATCGATTCTGCGGGGCGACCCGCGTTCGTCTACTTGATGATCTTGGTGACGCGGCCGGCGCCCACGGTACGGCCACCCTCACGGATGGCGAAACGCAGACCTTCTTCCATGGCGATCGGATGGATCAACTCCACCATCATCGTGGTGTTGTCACCCGGCATGCACATCTCCGTACCCTCCGGCAACGAGATCTGACCCGTCACATCGGTGGTCCGGAAGAAGAACTGCGGACGGTAATTCGTGAAGAACGGCTTGTGCCGCCCACCCTCGGCCTTGGTCAACACATACGTCTGCGCCTCGAAATCGGTGTGCGGCGTGATCGAACCCGGCTTCGCCAACACCTGACCCCGCTCGACGTCCTCGCGCTTCGTACCCCGCAACAACGCCCCGATGTTGTCGCCCGCCTGACCCTCATCGAGCAACTTGCGGAACATCTCCACACCCGTACACGTCGTCTTCTGCGTCGGACGGATCCCCACGATCTCGATCTCGTCACCCGTGTTGACCCGGCCCTGCTCCACCCGGCCCGTCACCACCGTGCCCCGACCCGTGATCGTGAACACATCCTCGATCGGCATCAAGAACGGCTTCTCGGTCTCCCGCACCGGCTGGGGAATGGACTCATCCACCGCCGCCATCAACTCGAGGATCTGCGCCTTCGCCGCCTCGTCACCCTCCAGCGCCTTCAACGCCGAAACCTTCACCACCGGAACGTCATCACCCGGGAACTCGTACTCGCTCAACAACTCGCGAACCTCGAGCTCGACCAGATCCAACAACTCCTCGTCATCGACCATGTCGACCTTGTTCAACGCCACCACGATCGCCGGCACCCCCACCTGACGGGCCAGGAGCACATGCTCACGGGTCTGGGGCATCGGACCATCCGCCGCCGACACCACCAGAATCGCCCCATCCACCTGAGCCGCACCCGTGATCATGTTCTTGATGTAATCCGCGTGACCCGGCATGTCCACATGGGCGTAATGACGGTTCACCGTCTCATACTCGACATGAGAAATATTGATCGTGATCCCCCGCTCACGCTCCTCCGGCGCCTTGTCGATGTTCGCGAACTCCGTATACGAATTGTGCGCCGGATCCTGCTCCGACAACACCTTCGAGATCGCCGCCGTCAACGTCGTCTTCCCATGATCGATATGACCCATCGTGCCAACATTCGCATGGGGCTTCGTCCGCTCGAACTTCTCACGCGCCATCGTGGTCTCTCCTGATTGCCTCTCGGGGGTACTGCGGGTGGCCCGACCGGGGAGGCCGGACGGGGATGGTGTCGGCGGTCGGACTCGAACCGACGACCACTCGATTATGAGCCGAGTGCTCTAACCGTCTGAGCTACGCCGACAGAACCGGCGAGACCAGGCCTCACCGGAGAGCCCCCTGACAGAATCGAACTGTCGACCTTTTCCTTACCATGGAAACGCTCTGCCGACTGAGCTAAGGGGGCAGGCTCGACGCGCGAGGCGCCGGGCACAGGGCGACCACTATGCCACGGGGGGTGGAGTCGCCCCAACTCCACCCTCGGAGGGGCTCAAGGGCCGGGAAGGAGCGGTCGAGAACCAGCTGTGAGGCTTTCGCGAGTGGTACTCGAGTCCGACGGCAGGAGCTTCCAACTCGACCTCCACGAGCAGTTCACCGTGGTCGCCGGGCTGGGGCCGGCCGAGCGCCGGAGCCTCACGCAGGCCCTGGTCTCGGCCATGGGCCCGGGCCGGGCCGGCCTCCACCTCGAAGCGGTCACCGATACCGGGCGCCACTTGGCCGTGTTCCGCCCCCCTGGCCTCCCGGCCCGAGTGATCGACGTCGACGAGGCCAGAGACGTGTCGGCCGAGTTCGCCGGGAGCGACGGCCGACCGGACCTGGCCGGCGCCTGTGGCGTCACCAAGGTTGAGGAACGAGAAGCGGCACTGGCAGTGCTCGGCGGAGACCCTGACGACGTCGAACCGGAACTGCTCTCCGCCGTGGACGACCGCCATCGGGCGTTCGAGGCGGCCCAGGCCGAACACGAACGAGCCCAACGGGTGTGGCTCCTGTTCGGGGCCAACGCCGTGCTGCTCACCCTACCCGTGGCCGTCCTGGTCGGCTGGTGGGCGGCCTTCCCGATCCTGGCAGCGGCGGCGGCGATGACGGCATGGTCGTTTCGCCAGTGGCGCACGGTAGAACACGGGCGCGACGCCGAGCACGAAGCGCTCGAGCAGGCGGGAGCCCGTTCCTACATGGCGTTCCAGATCGCCCGCCTCGACCGGGTGCTCGACTCCGAGAACCACCGTAGGGAGATGAGCGATGCTGCTGCTGCCCATCGGGCCGCGCTGGCCGAGTGGGAGCTGCTGGCTGGCGATGTCGAGCTGACCTGGGCCCTCGCCCACCGCGACGAGATCAAGGAAGCGGCACGGCGGCTGCGGGCCAATGCCACCCGGGAGAACCCGATGGCCCTAACGCTCTCGCCGGCGGAGGAAGGAACGGCCGAGCATCTCGCCCGCCTCCGGTCCCGGTTGGCCCTCACCCAACCGCAATCGCCGGAATCGCTCCCGATGTTCTGCGACGATCCCCTGATCGAGCTGCGCCAAGAGGTCAAGCCCTCGATCCTCGAGGAGCTGGTGCGAGCCTCAGAGGACCGCCAGGTGGTGCTCCTGACCGGCGATCCCGACGTGGCCGCGTGGGCGCGGGTGGAGGCCCTCACCGGTGAGGTCGGACTGGTGGAGGCCGCGCCGGTACGGTGATCGCCGTGCTGCTGCGCCTCGCCCGCCCCGACGACGCCGACGCCATCCTGGAGATCTACAACGCCGAGGTGCTCGGATCCACGGTCACCTTCGACCTGCGCCCGCGGAGCCTCGCCGAGCAACAGGAGTGGTTGGCCGCCCGGGCCGGTGCCCTGGCCGTGGTGGTGGCCGAGGAGGACGGGGACGTCGGCGGTTTCGCATCGTTGTCGCTCTACCGGGATCGGCCGGGCTACAGCACGACGGTCGAGGACTCGGTGTACGTGCACGCCGATCGGCGAGGCACAGGCCTGGGTCGCGCCCTGTTGAACGAGATCGTCGACGTGGCCACTCGTCAGGGTTTCCACACCGTGATGGCCCGGATCGTCGGTCACCACGAGGCATCGATCGAGCTGCACCGCTCGCTGGGCTTCGAGGTGGTGGGCGTGGAACGCGAGGTCGGCCGCAAGTTCGGCAAGTGGCTCGACGTCGTGCTGATGCAACGCATGCTGTGACCGGTGCTCCCGTTTTCGTGGGCGCCATGAGCCGTCGCTAGAGTGCTGCCGCTGGGTCGGTGCCCGAGTGGCCAAAGGGAACGGGCTGTAAACCCGTCGGTTCTGCCTTCGATGGTTCGAATCCATCCCGGCCCACCAGCCGCCGACGAGCGCCAAGAGCGCCCGGGAGCACCACACCGCAGGACCGTCGCCGGCCGCCCCAACAGGGCGGCCGGGGCGCGTACGGCCCGATCGCGGTAGACACACACCCATGCCCAGCTTCGACATCGTCTCCGAGGTGGACACCCAAGAGGTCCGCAACGCCGTCGACCAGGCCGCCCGCGAGCTGGCCACCCGGTTCGACTTCAAGAACACCGGCTCGTCGGTCGAGCTCGATGGCAGCGAGATCGAGATGCGCTCGGCCAGCGCCGACCGGCTCAACGCCGTGCGCCAGGTCCTCGAGGAGAAGCTGGTGAAGCGCAAGGTGTCGCTGAAGGGCGTGGAGCACGGCAAGGTGGAGGACGCCGCCGGGGCCACGGTGCGCCAGGTCTCGACCCTCTCCGCCGGCATCTCCTCGGACAAGGCCCGCGAGGTGAACAAAGCCATCAAGGTCCTCGGCCTGAAGGGTGTGCAGTCCCAGACCCAAGGCGATCAGGTACGGGTGACCGCCAAGAAGCGCGACGACCTCCAGTCCGTGATCGCCGCCCTCAAGGAAGCCGACCTCGGTATCCCCCTGCAGTTCGAGAACTTTCGCGACTGACCGGTCGACCGGCCGGGCTCCACTGACAGAAAAGAGAAAGCTGATGCCTGCGATCCTCTTTGGCTCCATGAGCACGTTGGCCGATACCTCCGAACTTCAACGCCACGCGTTCAATCGATCCTTCGCCGACCACGGTCTGGGCTGGGAGTGGAGCCGTGATGACTACCAGTCCATGCTCGACATGAACGGCGGCGCCGCCAGAATCGCCGACCACGCCGCATCGCTGGGCCAAGCCGTGGACGCACGGGCGATTCACGAGACGAAGTCAGCGATCTTCCAGGACCTGCTTCGTGCCTCTCACGTCTCGCCCCGCGCCGGGGTCGTCGACACGATTCGCGCCGCCAAAGGGGCCGGGATCAAGCTGGGATTCGTCACCACCACCTCGCCCGCCAACCTCTCGGCCCTCTTCGACGCCCTTGCGCCCGAGGTCGCGGCCGCTGAGTTCGATGTCATCGTCGACGCCACGAACGTCGAACAGCCGAAGCCGAACCCGGCCGCCTACCGGTTCGCCCTGCAGCGCCTCGGCGAAGAGGTAGGCGCTTGCGTGGCGATCGAAGACAACGTGGGAGGAGCACTCGCCGCGGCGGCGGCGGGCGTGACGTGCGTCGCCTTCCCGAACGTGAACACCGTCGGGAGCAGCTTCGACACGGCGGTGCAGCGGGTCGACCAACTGAACGCCGAGGAACTGCAGCAACTGCTCGTGGTCGCCTGAGCCGATCGATTCTCACTCGCAGCCCTACCATCCCGCCGCAACCACTTTTCGAGAAGCGGAGAACACCCCGTCGTGACCACCGAACCGCTTTCCTCCTTCACTGCCTCCGAGACCTCCTTCCATGTCGAGGCCTACGAGAAGATCGACTACTCACTGCTCTACGTCGACGGCGCCTTCGCGGCGGCGAACTCCGAGATCGCCGACAGCTATCGCCTCTGGAAGCGTTGTCTCATGGTCGTCGACGAAACGGTCCACGGCCTGTACGGCGAGCAGATGCAGGCCTACTTCGACCACCACCGCATCGCTCTCACTGTTTTCCCGGTCCAGATCCGCGAGACGGACAAGACCCTGCAGACGCTCGAACGCATCATCGATGCCTTCACCAATTTCGGTCTGGTGCGCAAAGAGCCCGTGCTGGTCGTCGGAGGCGGTCTGACGACCGACGTCGCCGGCCTGGCCTGCGCGATGTTCCGACGTTCCACCAACTACATCCGGGTACCCACCACCCTGATCGGCCTCATCGACGCCAGCGTGGCCATAAAGGTCGCGGTCAACCACGGCAAGGCCAAGAACCGCCTCGGCGCCTATCACGCCTCACAGAAGGTCATCCTCGACTTCTCGTTCCTCAAGACCTTGCCGCTCGACCAGGTGCGCAACGGCATGGCCGAGTTGATCAAGATCGCGGTCGTCGGCAACAACGCCATCTTCGAGTTGCTCGAGAAGTACGGCGAGGACCTGCTCCACACCCGCTTCGGCCACGTGGACGGGCCTCTCGGGCTGCGCGAGGTGGCGCACCGCGTCACCTACGACGCCATCGAGACCATGCTCCACCTCGAAGTCCCCAATCTCCAGGAACTCGACCTCGACCGCGTCATTGCCTTCGGGCACACGTGGAGCCCGACCCTGGAACTCACCCCGGATGTGCCGTACTTCCACGGACACGCCATCAACATCGACATGGCCTACTCCACCACGATGGCCGAGCAGCGCGGCTATATCTCCGCTACCGAGCGCGACCGGATCTTCTGGCTCATGAGCCGGATCGGGCTGGCCCTGGATTCGCCGCACCTCACGCCGGAACTGCTGCAGGGAGCGACGCAAGCCATCGTTGCGACTCGCGACGGGCAGGTGCGTGCGGCACTACCGCGCCCCGTCGGGAGCTGCTTCTTCGCCAACGACGTCACCGCCGACGAGCTCGACCGCACCTTGGCGGTGCATCGCGAGGTCAGCCACGAGTATCCGCGTGGTGGCGACGGCATCGAGATGTTCACGAAGCCGTCGATCAACCCGCGCGGCGCCGAGGTCTGATGCAGGCACCTGAGGCGAACCACGCCTCCCAGCCGCAGGGCCCGACGCCGACCCCGCCGCGCCCGGTGACACCGGCCGGCATCTTGGCCGCCTCGCTCGAGCGACTGGTCCGACGACTCGACGACGGTTTCGACCCCGGCTTTGCCGCCGAACTGCGGGCGGCGAGCGAGCTGGCCAGCGGACTTGACCCCTACCTCGTTCGTTGCACCACTCCGGAGTCCGCAGATCTGCGCAGTCTGGCCGAGCGCACGCACGCCGAGGACTGGCAGCGGTACGGCATCGACACCGGCCTCGTGCTGGAACAGGAGATGCTGTCTGGGCACGTCGAAGGCCGGCTGCTGCAGATGATCGTTCACGCGGTCCGGGCCCGGCGCGTTCTGGAGATCGGCATGTTCACCGGGTACTCCGCACTGGCCATGGCCGAAGCGCTTCCGGGCGACGGCTTGTTGGTGGCCTGTGAGATCGACGCCGACGTCGCCGCCTTCGCCACCCGATGCTTCGAGAAGTCGGCGAGCGGCAAGAAGATCGACGTGAGGGTCGGCCCGGCGATGGCGACTCTCGCTGACCTCGCGACCGCCGGTGAGCGGTTCGATCTGGTGTTCATCGATGCCGACAAGGCGGGCTACGGCGACTACCTGTCGACGGTGCTCGAGACTGACCTGCTCACACCGAACGGCCTCGTCTGCGTCGACAACACCCTCATGCAGGGCCAACCGTGGACGTCAACCGCACCCACTGCCAACGGGACCGCCATCGCGGCGTTCAACGACCGGGTGGCAGCCGACCCCCGGCTCGAACAGGTTCTCCTACCGCTGCGCGACGGCCTCACCCTCATACGCCGAGCACACGAAGCCTGACGTCCGCGCCATGTCCTGGACCCCGTTGGTGTCGAGGGTCACCGGGCTGTCACGACGGGACCTCGGTGCCGACGATGTCGACCACCTGCGAGCGCTGCTCGCGGAGCACGGTGTCGTCGTCCTCCCCGACCAGCACGTCGACGACGACACCTTCGTCGCCTTCCTGAGCCAGTTCGGCAACCTTGCCTTCACCGCCGGCGAGACACCGGTCGCAGGATTTCCCGACCTCAACGTCGTCAGCAACGTCGGACGCACGACGCCGCCCCGCAGCACCTTCCACGTCGACTCGAGCTACCTCGCCCGTCCGCCGGCGTACACGGCGTTGCGGGCGGTGAGTATTCCTGCCCGGGGTGGAGAGACCCTGTTCACCAACCAGTACCGCGCCTACGACACCCTCCCGACCGAGGTGGTCGCGACGCTGGCGGGTCGGATGGTCCGGCACGTGGTCACCGGTCTCGACCTCGGTCCTGACGACGAGACGGAGGCCGAGCACCCGGTCTTTCGTCCCCACCCACTGTCGAGTCGCACCTCGCTGTACCTGTCGTCGCCCCAGCGTTGCGTCGCAGTCAGCGGAATGCGCGACGACGAGGCCGCCGAGACGATCGCCTACCTCTTCGCCCACTCGACCCGTCCCGACAACACCTGCCGCCACCGCTGGGCGCCCGGAGACATCGTCATGTGGGACAACGGCTGCGTGCTGCACAAGGCCGACCACGACGGTGTCGTCGGCGATCGCGTCATGCACCGCGGGATGGTGGCGGGGTACAGGCCATGATCGGCGAACCGACCCTGCGTGGTCTGTGCACGGTCCCGAAGACCGTGGGGACCCTCGCCCTGTTGCTGGCGGCGCTGCCGTTCAATCTCGTGCTCACCGGCGCGGCGCTGCTCCGATCGGTTGTCATCACGTCGCGGGCGCCCACTGCAGCACCCGCGACGGTTCGGCCCAGAACGATCATGCTCAGCGGCGGAAAGATGACGAAGGCCTTGCTGCTGGCGCGGTCGTTCCACGCCGACGGGCACCGGGTGATCCTGATCGAGTCCGGCAAGTACTGGCTGACCGGGCACCGGTTCTCCCGGGCGGTCGATCGCTTCTACACCGTTCCCCTCCCACAATCACCGCGCTACACCGACGCACTGGTCGACATCGTGCGTCGTGAAGGCGTGGATGTGTACGTACCGGTCTGCAGCCCCGCATCCAGCCACTTCGATGCCCTGGCCAAGGCAGTGCTGTCGCAGTACTGCGAGGTCCTCCACGGTGATGTGGGGGTCATCGACGAGGTGGACGACAAGTTCGCGTTCGCCGAGATCTCCTCGTCTCTGGGCTTGCCCATCCCCGACACCCACCGGATCACCAACCCCCGCCAGGTCGACGAGTTCCCCTTCGCTGATCGTCGGCCGGTCGCCCCGCATGGGGCCAGCTACGTCCTGAAGAGCATCCCGTACGACCCCGTGCACCGGCTCGATCTCACCCTGCTGCCTCGCGAGACCAGCGAGGAGACTGCGACCTTCGCCCGATCCAAGCCGATCTCGGAGACGAATCCGTGGGTCCTGCAGGCCTTCGTGCGGGGTCAGGAGTACTGCACGCACGGCACGGCACGCGATGGCCACCTTCAGGTCTGGTGCTGTTGTGAATCCTCGGCATCGCAACTCAACTACGCCATGGTCGACAAGCCCCAGATCGAGTCGTGGGTCACCGAATTCGTCGGTGCCCTGCAACTCACCGGGCAGTTCTCGTTCGACTTCATCGAGACCGATGACGGACGCGTCTGGGCCATCGAATGCAACCCTCGTACCCACTCGGCCATCACGATGTTCTACGACCACCCCGACCTCGCCCGCGCCTACCTCGACACCGGTCGTCCGCTCATTCGACCAACGGCGTCCAGCAAACCGACCTACTGGCTCTACCACGAGGTGTGGCGGGCGCTACGCCACCCGAGCACGGCCAAGAACCGACTGGCGGTGATCCGCCGCGGCAAGGACGCCATCTTCGACTGGTCCGATCCGTTGCCCTTCCTCATGGTCCACCACGCGCAGATCCCGTGGCTGCTCACGATGAACCTGCTCCACCTCGGGGAGTGGAACAAGATCGACTTCAACATCGGCAAACTCGTCGAGCCGGATGGAGATTGACCGTGCCTCTGCGTGTCCTCCACCTGGTCGGCTCCGCGCTCAGCGAGTTCTACGCCGATCTCTCGCGCCTCTACGCCCAGGACTGCCTGGAGTCCACCGCCGACCCCTCTCGGTACGAATTCCACATCGCCTTCGTCACCCCCGACCGGCAGTGGCGCTTCCCCGATTCCCTCACCCCCGACTCGATCGCGTCGGCCCCGCCGATGTCACTCGCCGACGCGATCCTGCGACTCGAGGCGCTCCGCGTCGACGTGGCGCTACCGCAGATGTTCTGCCTTCCCGGTATGACCACCTTCCGCGCCCTGCTCGACCTGCTGGAGATCCCGTACGTCGGCAATCCCCCCGCCGTCATGGCGCTGGGCGCCCACAAGGCCACGACCCGAGTGGTCGTCGCTGCCGCGGGGGTGAACGTACCCGTAGGGGAACTGCTCCGACCGGGGGACCGGCCGCGCATCCCCCCTCCGGCAGTGGTCAAGCCGGTCGACACCGACAACTCCCTCGGTGTCAGCTTGGTTCGCCGCGTCGCCGACTATGACGTCGCCCTGAGGGCTGCTTTCGCCCGAGCGGACGAAGCCCTGGTGGAGGAGTATGTCGAACTCGGTCGGGAAGTCAGGTGTGGTGTCGTCGTCCAGAACGGGGAGCTGATCTGCCTCCCGCTCGAGGAGTACCGCATGGACAGCACGTCCAAGCCCATCCGGGATCACGAGGACAAGCTCGACCACGACACACACGGTGAGCTGTACCTCGTCGCCAAGGAAAGCATCAGATCCTGGATCGTCGACCCAGCCGATCCCATCACCGCGAGGGTGTGGGAGGCCGCCCGGCTGAGCCATGTCGCGCTGGGCTGCCGGCACTACAGCCTGTTCGACTTCCGGATCGACCCGGATGGTGAGCCGTGGTTCTTGGAGGCCGGGCTCTACTGCTCGTTCGCGAAGCAGAGCGTCATCCCCACGATGGCCCGCGCCGCGGGAATGCCGCTCGACCAGCTCCTGCAGGCGGCCATCGCGGAGGCGCTCGTACCCACACCTCCGAGCTCACCGGGCTTATCCCGGCAACACACCAGCCCTCAGTCGTAGTAGCCCGAGTGGATGTAGACGCAGGGCACGCCCTCGGCGTGGAACATGTCGACGTTGCGACGGTCGTCCTCGAAGGCGATGCGCAGGTCGAAGCCGAAGTCGCGCAGCTCGTGCACCGTGCGCTGCTTGTAACCCCGGCTCGACCCGTGGTCGTCCCAGTCGCGCATCACCAGCAGGTCCCAGCGCAGGTCGTAGCGCTTCAGCCAACCCACGGTCTGGGGCCGCACCCGGCCGGGCCGGGCGGTGAGCAGCACCACCCGCAGATCGGGGTCGAGCACGTCGAGGAGGCGGGCGACCTCGGAGATGAGCTCGTCCTCGCCGCAGGCCTCGAAGAACGCCTCCCAGTCACGGAAGGGGCGGTCGAGGTAGTGCTGGCGGGTCGAGGCGTCGGAGAGCACGCCGTCCATGTCGAACACCACGGCGGACCCGGGCTCCACCCGGCCATCACGCCACTGCCAGTTGTCGGGGTCGCGGTCGCTCACCCGACCAGCATGCCGCGCCGTCACCCGGCTGCGGTGCGGATGGCCTCGACCACGCCGGCATCGGCCAGCGTGGTGGTGTCACCCAGGTCGCGGCCCTCGGCCACGTCGCGCAACAGCCGGCGCATGATCTTGCCGCTACGGGTCTTGGGCAGGTCGGGCACCACGATCACCCGCTTGGGGCGCGCCGTGGGGCCGATCTTCACCGCCACGTGCTGGCGGATGTCCTCCACCAGCACGACGCTCTCGTCGAACGACCCCCGCAGGATCACGTAGGCCACGATGGCCTGACCGCTGATGACGTCGCTGGCCCCCACCACTGCCGCTTCGGCCACGGCCGGATGGTCGACCAGCGCGCTCTCCACCTCGGTGGTCGACACCCGGTGCCCCGACACGTTCATGACGTCGTCGACCCGGCCGAGGAGCCAGTGGTAGCCGTCGTCGTCGACCTTGCAGCCGTCACCGGCGAAGTAGCGGCCGGGGAAACGGCTCCAGTACGTCTCGACGTACCGGTCGCGGGCACCCCAGATGCCCCGCAGCATGCCCGGCCACGGACGGTCGATGGTGAGGTAGCCGCCACCCTTCTCCACGGGCTCCCCGTGGTCATCGACCACCGCCACGCTGATGCCGGGCAGCGGGAACGTGGCCGACCCCGGTTTGAGAGTGGTCACACCGGGCAGCGGGGCGATCATGTGACCACCGGTCTCGGTCTGCCACCACGTGTCGACGATCGGGCAGCGGCCGCCGCCGACGTGCTCGTGATACCACATCCACGCCTCGGGGTTGATGGGCTCCCCCACGCTGCCGAGCACCCGCAGGGTCGACAGCGCGTGGCCCTGCAGTTCCTGCTCGCCCCACTTCATGAACATGCGGATGGCGGTGGGGGCGGTGTAGAAGTGGGTGACGCCGTAGCGCTCGACGATCGACCAGAGCCGGTCCCGGCCCGGTGTGTCGGGGGTGCCCTCGTAGATCACCGATGTGGCGGCGTTGGCCAGGGGGCCGTACACGATGTAGCTGTGCCCGGTGACCCAACCGATGTCGGCGGCGCACCAGTAGACGTCGGTGTCGGGGCGTAGATCGAACACGTACCGGTGGGTGAACGTGGCCTGGGTGAGATAGCCGCCGGTGGTGTGCATGATGCCCTTGGGCTTGGCCGTGGTACCAGACGTGTAGAGCAGATAGAGCAGGTCCTCGCTGCCCATCGCCACCGGCTCGCACCTGGCGGCGGCGGCGGGCACCACGTCGTGCCACCAGTGGTCGCGACCGTCCACCATCTCGACGTCGGTGCCGGTTCGGCGCACGACCACCACGCCGGTGACCGTGGGGCACTGCTCGAGGGCCACGTCGACGTTGGGCTTCAGCGGCGAGGCTGTGCCCTTGCGGTAGCCGCCGTCGGCGGTGACCACGACCTTGCACCCGCCGTCGTTGACGCGGTCGATGATCGAGTCGGGCGAGAAGCCCCCGAAGATGACCGAGTGAGCAGCGCCTATGCGGGTGCAGGCCAGCATGGCCACCGGCAGCTCGGGCACCATCGGCAGGTAGATGGCCACGCGGTCACCCTTGGTCACCCCGAGGTCGCGCAGCACATTGGCGAAGCGCTGCACCTCGTCGAGGAGGGCGGCGTAGGTGATCGTGCGGGTGTCGCCGGGCTCACCCTCCCAGTGGTAGGCCACCCGCTCCCCCAGCCCGGTGGAGACGTGTCGATCGAGGCAGTTGACCGACACGTTGAGCTCGCCGCCCACGAACCAGCGGGCGTCGGGCAGGTCCCACTCGAGCACCGTGGTGAAGTCGGTCGACCAGGTGAGCAGCTCTCGGGCCTGCCGGGCCCAGAACGCCTCGAAATCGGCTTCGGCCTCGCGGTACAGGGAATCGTCGGCGACCAGAGCGGCGGCTCGGAACTCCGGAGGCGGCGGGAACGTGCGCTCCTCGAGGTAGTAGTCCTCGATCGTCGGATCGTTCATCGTGGTCCTCTCCTTCTTCGTCCCCGGGGCGACACTACCGAGCGCCACCCGGGGCCGCCGACAGCCGCGGGTCGGTCAACCCGACACGGTCCAGTCGAGCACGGCGAACCCGCCCAGGCCGTCGGGGTCGAGCAGGGCCTCGGCCTCGCCCACCCGGCTGCGGGCGTACACCGCCTCGAGATCGCCCCGGTGAGCCCGCTCGTTCCAGATCCGCCGACCTTCCTCGACCAGCGCCTCGATGCCGTGCCGGACCAGGAACTCGGCCTGGGTCGACGCGTGCGCCCCCGGGTGGGCGCGGTGGAGTTGATCGACGGCTACGTCGGCGGTGATGTCCTGCGAGCCGGGGTCGTCGAGAGGGTGGCTTCCCCGCTCGTGGCCCCTGAAGGTTCGTAGCCAACCCATGTCGGGGATGCCGTGGAGCTCGGCATCGGAGGCGGCGTAGTCGAACACCATGACGTGGCCCCGACGCAGCACAGCGGTGGCGGTCGCCACCCACGTCACCGCCTGCTGCTGGGAGGGCATCCACGCTCCCGCCGGCGCACCCGCAACCGTCGCATCGGGCGACGCCGTGGGCTCCCCCACCCTCGGCACCACCACCGGCACGAAACCACCGTCGTCGCTCACCCCCACCCGGTACTCCTCGATCAGGTCCGTCGACGATCGGCGCACGATGTCGAAGGGCAGATTGTCGAGAAGCTCGTTGGCCAGCACCACCCCGGTCACTGCCGCGTCGGGCCACGTCGGGGACGAGGCCACGACCGGGCCCGAGCCCGACCGCGAGCGGCCCATCAGTTCGGCCAGCGGGCCGGCACCGAGTTCACCCACCCACGTCGGCAGGTGCTCGCCGTGCCGGGCCCGCTGGGCGGCTGAACGTTCGATCAGCACGTGCACCAGCGCCGCAGAGCACTGCGGCGCGGCGCGGGCCACGGTGCGGGCCAGGGTGCCGGGCCCGGCGCCCCCCTCGAGCAGGACGAATGGGTCGGGGCGGCCCAGCTCGTGCCACCACCCGTCGAGGGCACGGGCCAGCACCGCTCCGAACAGAGGACCGACCTCCACGCTGGTGAGGAAGTCGCCCCGCCGGCCCGCGTGCCCGCCCGCAGCGTAGAAGCCGCCCGACGGGTCGTAGAGGGCAGCCTCCATGAAGGCCGAGAAGGACAGTGGCCCCTCATCGGCGACCCGCCGATGCAACCGTTCGGGAAGAGGCGGGACCGGGTGCGCCGCAGGCACCACGGGCTCAGCCGCCGAGGCCCAGCAGGGTGACGGATTCGGTGAAGCGGGTGAGCAGGGCGGGGAACACGCCGATGGCGATGGTGAAGACGGCGCTGATGACGACGGCGAAGCCCAACGAGGCCGGCACCTTGATGGGGGTGCGATCACTGTCGGGGGCTTCGTCCATCCACATGACCCGCATGAGGCGGCCGTAGTAGGCAAAGGCGATGACCGAGTTGACGGCCACGAACAACGCGAGTGAGTAGCCGGCAAAATTATTGGCGCTCACCAGGGAACTGAAGATCTCGAGCTTGCCGAACCACCCGGCCGCCGGCGGGACACCCGCCAGCGCGAGCAGGAACAGCGTCATCGCCACCGTGAGGCCGGGGGCGTAGGAGAAGAGACCGCCGAAGCTGGAGATCTCGGCTGAGCGGGTCTTGCGGGCCACGGTGATCACGACCGCGAACGCACCGAGGTTCATGCTGGCGTAGATGAGCAGGTAGATCACGATGGCCTGGAGCGACGCGACCCCAACGGCGCCGCTGACCCCGGCCACGGCGAGGGGGGCGAGGATGTACCCGGCCTGGGCGATGCCGGAGTAGGCCAGCACGCGCACCACGTTGGTCTGGCGCAGGGCCAGGAGGTTGCCCACGGTCATGGTGAGAACGGCCAGTACCCAGATGACCGGCCCGTAGACGTCCTCGCGGCCGTAGAAGCCGATGAACACGAGCTGCAGGAGCGCCACGAACCCGGCCGCCTTGGTGGCCACGGCGAAGAACGAGGTGATGGGGGTGGGCGAGCCCTCATAGGTGTCGGGCGCCCACGAGTGGAACGGCACCGCTGACACCTTGAAGGCGAAGCCGATGATCACGAACACGATGGCCAGGGTGATGATCGGTTGGGTGGTGGGCGACGCGTTGATCACCTCGCCGATGGCCGACAGGAGGGTGGAGCCGGTGAGCCCGTACAGCAGCGACATGCCGTACAGCAGGATCGCCGAGGCGAAGACGCCCATCAGGTAGTACTTCAGCCCGGCCTCGTTGCTCTTGGCGTCGCGCTTTCGCCAGGAGGCCAGCATGTAGGCGGGGATCGAGAGCATCTCGAGCGCCACGAACATGGTGACGAGGTCGCGGGCCGACGCCATGACGATCATGCCCAGCACCGACCCGAGGAGGAGTTGGTAGTACTCGCCCTCCCAATAGTCGCCCGCGGCGACGTAGTTGGTGGACAACAGGACGATCACGTAGGCCGAGAGCAGGAACAACGACTTGAGGATCAGAGCGAAGTCGTCGACGACGTAGGCCCCCCCGAACATCACTCGCTCACTGCCGTCCATGGCGAGGGTGACGATGGGGATGAAGGCGATCAAGAGGCCGATGCCGGCGATGGACGACGACGTCCAACGGGCGTCGTCGCCGGTGAAGGCGTCGACCAGCAGCACCACGCACAGGGTGATCACCACGATGATCTCGGGCGCGATGGCGTGCAGGTCGACGACTGGGGTCTCCCAGGCGAAGGTGGCCAACTGGGCGAGCACCGATCAGACCCCGAAGGCGCGCATGGTGAGGGTGATGGCCGGGTCGGTGACCTTGAAGATGAGGTTCGGGAACACACCGAGGACCACGATCAGCACCAGGATCGGGGTCCAGGCCAGCCACTCGGTGAAGTTCACGTCCTTGATGTTCGGATCGTCGGCGAACTCGGCCTTCGGGGTACCGAAGGCCACCCGCTGGTACATCCACAACAGGTACGACGCCGCCAGCACCGTGCCGAGGGCGGCGACGACCATGTACACCCGGAACAACGCCTCGCTGAGACCAGCGCCCGGGCTGTAGGCGGCGAGGATGGCCGGGAACTCCCCCCAGAACCCGGCCAGGCCGGGGAGTCCGAGGGAGGCCATCGTGGCCAGCCCGAGGATCCAGCCCATGTGCGGCGCCTGCTTCAGCAGACCGCCGAGGCGGGAGATGTCGAGGGTGTGGAAGCGCTCCTTGGCCGAACCGGCCACGAAGAAGAGCAGGCCGGTGATGAGGCCGTGGGCAACCATGCCGAAGACGGCGGCGTTGATGCCGATGTCGGTGAGCGTGGAGATGCCGAGCATCACGAAGCCCATGTGGGACACGGACGAGAACGCGATGAGTCTCTTCATGTCGCTCTGGGCCAGGCAGCAGAGAGCTCCGTAGATGATGCCGATCACGGCCAGGAGACCGATGAACGGCGCCCACCGCTGGGCGGCCTCGGGAAGGATCGGGAGGGCGATGCGAATGAAGCCGTAGGTGCCGAGCTTCAGCAGCACGGCCGCCAGGATCACCGAGCCGACGGTGGGGGCCTGGGTGTGGGCGTCGGGCAGCCAGCTGTGGAACGGGAAGATCGGCACCTTGATGCCGAAGCCCATGAACATCCCGCCGAAGATCCAGAGCGCGGCGCCGATGGAGATCCCCTGCGCCAACTCGGGCAGCAGGATCATGCTGAACGAGTGCATCATCTTGCCGTCGACCATGACCTGGTCGGACAGGAAGTACAGCGCCAGGAAGCTGACGATCATCAGCGCTGACCCGAACAGCGTGAACAGGAAGAACTTCATCGAGGCGTACTGACGCTTCTCGCCGCCCCACACGCCGATCATGAAGTACATCGGGAGCAGCACGACCTCGAAGAAGACGAAGAACAGAATGAGGTCCTGGGCCACGAACGTGCCGATCATCCCGGTCTCGAGGATGAGGATGAGGATGAGGAAGGCCTTGGGGTTCTTCGGCTCGGGGAAGTGGTTCCACGAGTAGACGATGCAGAGCGGCACCACCAGCATGGTGAGAGCGATCATCGGCAGCGAGATGCCATCCATCCCGACGATGTAGCGGCTGTTGATGACCGGGATCCACTGCTTGTCGACCAGGAACTGCAGGCCGCCCGCCGAGTAGTCGAACCCGGCGAACAGGGCGATCCCCACCCCGGCCACCGCCAGGCTGGTCACGAGGGCGATCACTTTGTGCAGAGATTCGTTGGCCTTGGGTACCACGGCCATGACGGCGGCCCCGACCAGCGGCAGGAACACCGCCAGGCTCAGGCCCCAATCGTTCAAGAAGTCGTTCATCGGTTTGAAGTTTCCCTGCTTATCGGAGGACGAAGACGAACACGCCGGCCAGGACGGTGGCACCGGCGAAAAGGAGGGCGCCGTACTGCTGGACCCGGCCGGTCTGGAATCGGCGGAGGAACTGGCCGGAGTCTTGCGACACCGTGCCCGAACCGTCGACGAGGCCGTCGATGACGAACTGGTCGATGCCGCGATACACCACCCCGGAGAGCCGGCGGAACATCGAGGCTGTTCCGTTGACGATGCCGTCGAGCACGTGCTGGTTGAACCAGTCGGACCCCCGGGCGAGCGGACCCTTCACGGAACCGGCGATGACGTCGGTGTAGAGGTGGTCGAGGTAGTACTTGTTCTCGAGGAACGTGTACCCGCCGTGGGCCAGGCGATTGCGGCTGGTGAGCCCGCGGGGACCGAGGTTCCGGGCGTAGTAGGCGTAGGCCACGAACAGGCCGGCGATGCCGAGGATGGTCGACAGCACGGCGATCCAGGGGGTGAACGACGCGTGGGAGATGGGCGGGAACGCGAACGTGGGCTCCACGTAGTGCTCGAAGCGGATCGTGGCCGACTCGGGGAGCTTCAGGCCGAAGAACGACTTCGGGAAGTTGAGGAAGCCGATCACGCACGCCAGCGCGGCCAGGACCACGAGAGGACCGGTCATGACCCGGGGGGACTCGTGAGGGGTGCCATGACCCCGGTACTCACCCCGGAAGGTCATCCAGTAGGCCCGGCCCATGTAGGCGGCGGTCATGAAGGCCGTGATCAGGCCCATGATCAGCATGAGGGTGTAAGCGCTCTCCTGGCCGGCGTTGGCGCCGGCCAGGATCTCGTCCTTCGACCAGAAACCGGCGAAGGGGAAGATACCGACGAGGGCCAGGGTGGCGATCACGAACGTGGCATGGGTGGTCTTCATGTACTTGCGCAGGCCACCCATCTGGCGCATGTCGAACGTGTGGTGGGCGGCATGGCTCACCGAACCGGCCCCGAGGAACAGGCAGGCCTTGAAGATGGCGTGGGTGAAGAGGTGGAACACACCGGCGGTCCACGCCCCCACCCCGAGGGCCATCACCATGTAGCCGAGCTGGGAGATGGTTGAGTAGGCCAGTACCTTCTTGATGTCGAACTGGACGAAGGCCAGCGCCCCGCCGATGATCGTGGTCACACCGCCGATGAGCGCCACGTAGTGCATCGAGCTCGAGCCGATGGCCAGACCGGTCCAGAACGCCGGGAAGAGCCGGGCGATGAGGTAGACGCCGGCCACGACCATGGTGGCGGCGTGGATGAGGGCCGACACGGGGGTGGGACCGGCCATGGCGTCGGGCAACCAGGTGTGCAGCGGGAACTGACCCGACTTCGAGGTGACGCCAGCGAACAGGCAGAGACAGCCCACCAGCAACAGCGTGGTGTTGGCCCCCGGCGACAGCGCGTACTCGTTGAGGTGGAGGATGCCGAAGCTGGGCCTTTCGCCGAACCCGCTGGCGGCGAAGAAGGTGATGATGACGCCGAGGATGAGGCCGACGTCACCGACGCGATTGGTGAGGAAGGCCTTGAGGGCGGCGTCGCTGTTCTTCTTCTCCTCCCACCAGTGCCCGATGAGCGCGAACGAGCACAGACCCACCAGCTCCCATCCGACCAGCATCTGGAGGGTGTTCGAACTGACGACGTAGAAGAGCATGGACGCCGTGAACAGCGAGAGGAAGGCGTAGTAGTGCGTGTAGCGCACGTCGCCGCGGAGATACTCGGTCGAGTAGATGTGCACCAGCAGCGAGATGAGGGTGACGGTGACGAGCATCATCGCCGTGAGCCCGTCGACCAGGGTGCCGGCGTCGAACTCGATGGAACCCCACGTGAACCAGGGCACCGAGGTGACCACGGGCGCCACCGACTCGGACTCTGCACCCTGGGCCGGGCTGGCGGCCTGCTCGGTGCCGGCCGATGCGGTCTCACCTGATCCCGGGCCAGGGGCCGCCGTGACCGCCACCATCGCCTCGCCCTCGGCGCCGGTGGGTTGCACCTCGGTCGTGGCCTCGCCGGGGACCTCGGGCGGGTGGTTGACCCGGTCGACCCATTGGCCGGCCACGACCAGCGACAAGAGGAAGCAGATGGCCACGAAGGTGATGCCGATGCCCGAGGTGGCTCTGGTGCCGAGGCGCTTGCCGAAGAAGAGGATCGTGGCGAACGACACCACCATCAGGGCGGGGATGACCCAGACCTTGTCGAGGAGATAGGGGATCACGGCGACGTCAGCCCTTCATCAGATCGAGCTCGGAGACGTCGATGCTCTGGCGATTGCGGTAGATCATCAAGACGATGGCCAGACCCACACTCACCTCGGCGGCAGCGATGGCGATCACGAAGAGGGCGAACACCTGGCCGCTCATGTTGGCGATGTCGCCGGCGTGCCACATGGCGCCGAAGGCCACGAGGTTGATGTTGACGGCGTTGAGCATGATCTCGACGGACATGAGGATCATGACGCCGTTGCGCCGGGCGAGGACGCCGTACACGCCGATGCAGAAGAGGATCGCACCGAGGAAGAGGAACTGATTGACGTACATGGTCAGTCCCGCCTGACGAGCACGATGGCCCCGATGAGGGCGACGAGCAGGAGAACGGAGATCACCCAGAAGGGGATCAGGAAGGTCGAGAAGATCGAGTCGCTCACCTGGGCGGTGCGCTGCACGGCGATCGGACCGAACTCCTGGTCCTTCCAGCCGTCCCACAGGGCGTAGCCGAGCACACCGAGCAAACCGACCCCGATGACCCCGGCGGTGATCTTGGCCGGGCGAGGGTTGTCGAGCCCGCCGTCGAGACCGGTGCCGGCCCGGGTGAGCATGATCCCGAACAGGAACAGCACGACGATGGCCCCGATGTACACGAGGACCTGGGTGACGGCCACGAACTCGGCGGCGAGGAGGATGTACTGGGCGGCCATCCCGGAGAGCACCAGCACCAGCCACAGTGCCGCGTGCACCAGGTTGGTGCACGTGACTACACGGATGGCGCCGAACACCATCAGCGCGGCGATGACGTAGAACGCGATGTTCTGGGCGACGAGGAGGGCCAGCATCTGCTATCGAGGAACCTTCTTGGCCTTGGCCTCGGAGCCCGTCTCGTAGGCGGGGAAGTCCGGCACGGTCTCCATCCACTGCCCGAGCCGGGTCTTGTCGTGCAGGAGGTCGGCGATGCGCACCTCGGAGTACTCGTACTCGGGGCTCCAGAAGAGGGCGTCGAACGGGCAGACCTCGACACAGATCCCGCAGTACATGCACAACGAGAAGTCGATGTCGAAGCGGTCGAGCTCGTTCTTCTGGCGCGGCTTGCCCCCTTCACGACGGGGCGGGGCGAGGTACTTGTGGGCCTCGATGAAGATGCACCAGTCCGGGCACTCGCGGGCGCAGAGCATGCACGAGGTGCAGTTGTCCTCCTTGAGGGTGATGACGCCGCGCGCCCGCGGCGTCGGCTCCTCCTTCTCGTGGGGGTACTGAACGGTCTGGGGACCGTCCTTGAGGGTCTTGACCATCGTGCCGAACGTCACGCCGAGACCCTTGATGAGACCAGGAACCTGAGGCATCAGAACATCACTTTCAAAACTCCGGTGACCAGGATGTTGACGAGCGCGAGCGGGATGAGGAACTTCCAGGCGAACCTCTGGAGCTGGTCCTCACGGAAACGGGGGTAGGTGAACCGCACCCAGAAGATGAGGAACGCCACGAGCATCACCTTGGCGAAGAGCACGATCGGCCCCAGCACCCAGTACAGGTCGCTCGACGTGTCGAGCCAGGGCACCGCCCAGCCCCCGAGGAACAGCACCGCGGCGATGGCGGCGAAGGCGAAGGCGGTGGCGAACTCGGCGAGGAAGAACAACAGGAACCGAAAGCCCGAGTACTCGACCTGGTAACCGCTGACGATCTCGGACTCGGCCACGGGCATGTCGAACGGGGGTTGGGTGAGCTCGGCCTGGACGGCGGCGATGAAGATCACGAAGGCCACGAACTGGGTGAGGATGTAGGGGTTCCCGATGCCGCTCCACCCGAAGATCTCGCCGCCGTTCTGGGCGAGCACGATGCCGTTCATGCTCAGGGTGCCGGCCTGGATGACCACCCCGATGACGGCGAGCACCATCGGCAACTCGTAGGCGATGAGCTGGCCGGCCGCCCGCAGGCCTCCGAGCAGGGAGTACTTGTTCGACGACGACCAGCCGGCCATGAGCACGCCGATGACCGACAGGGAGGCGACGGCCAGGACGAAGAAAATGCCCACGTCGAGGTCCTCGACGACGACGTTGTTCGACGCGGGAATGGCCACGTAGAGCAACAACGTGGAGACCAGCACCACCACGGGCGCGGCCTTGAACACGAACCGGTCGGCGCCGTCGGGGACGAGGTCCTCCTTCTGGAGGAACTTCGCCCCGTCGGCCAGCAACTGGAGCGAGCCGCGGGGTCCGGCTTCCTGGGGGCCCATGCGGCTCTGCATCCAGCTCATGACCTTGAACAGGAACACCATGCCGAGAATGAGCGCCGTGGTGGGTACCACGACGAGGATCACCAGCACCTTGATCGAAGTGGAGAGCCAGTACGGAGGATCGAAGGCGGCGAGGATCGAGATCATCGGTCGATGTCACCGAGGATGAAGTAGAGGCTGCCGAGGATGGCGACGAGATCGGGCACGTAGACGCCCTTGGCCACCCACGGGACGATCGAGATGTTGTTGAACGACGGCGTGCGGATCTTGACCCGGAACGGCACCAGGTCGCCCTTGGAGACGACGTAGTAGCCCATCGCACCCAGCGGGTTCTCGGTCTCGACGTAGGCCTCGCCCGCGGGGACCTTGATGATGCGCGGCACCTTGGCCATCACCGGGCCGGCCGGGATGGAGTCGAGGAGCTGGTCGACGATGAGGGTTGCCTCACGGGTCTCCTGCAGCCGCACCCACGTGCGCGCGAAGCAGTCGCCGTCGGGATGGGTCCAGACCTTCCAGTCGACCTTGTCGTAGACCAGCCCCGGCGGGCATGCGTCACGGCGCAGATCCCAGTCGACGCCGGAACCTCGGAGGTTGGCGCCCGAAAGACCGTAGGAGAGGGCGACGTCGGCGGGGATCACGCCGATGCCCCGGGTGCGGGCCTGGAAGATCTCGTTGCCCACCATGAGGGTCTGGGTCTCGTCGCAGAGATCACGGAGCTTGACCATGGCGCGCTTCGTGTCGGCGATCCATCCCTTGGGCAGGTCGTCCTTCAAGCCACCGATGCGATCGAAGTTGGGGTGGAAGCGTCCCCCGGTGGCCGACTCGATCTGGTTGAGCACGTGCTCGCGGTCACGGAAGGCGTAGAAGCCCATGGTGAGCGCACCGAGTTGCAGGCCGAAGTCGCCGAGGAACAGCGAGATGTTGGCGATGCGGGCCAGCTCGAAGAGGATGGTGCGGATGTGTTGGGCTCGCGGGGGCGCCTCGACGTCCATCAGCTTCTCGGCGGCGAGGATGAACGGCACCTCGTTGGCGAAGCTGCCCAACCAGTCGATGCGGTTGACGAGGGCGGTGATCTGGGGATAGGTGCGGACCTCGGTGAGCTTTTCGTAGCCGCGGTGCATGTACCCCGGGATCGGCTCGGCCGAGATGATCTGCTCGCCGTCGAGCTTGGCCACGATGCGCAGCGTGCCGTGGGTGGCCGGGTGCTGCGGTCCGAGGTTCAGGGTCATCCCCTCGGTCTCGAGGTCGATGTTGACCCGAGCGTCGGCGGCGCGGGCCGCGATGTAGGCCATCTGGTCGCGCTCGCTGAGGTCGGTCACTCGCCGTCCCCTTCCTCGTTGTCGTCGCGACCGGGCATGGGCTCCACGTCGACGATGCCGGGCCAGGGGCGAACCCTCCGGCTGAGCAGCGGGAAGTCCTTGCGCAACGGGTGGCCCTGGAAGTCGGCGGGCAGGTAGAGCTTCACGAGGTTCGGATGCCCGGTGAACTCCACCCCGAACATCTCGAAGCACTCCCGCTCGTGCCAGTTGGCCCCGCGGAAGTGCGGCGTCCAACTGCCGACCCGGAGGTCGTCGTCGGGCAGGTCGGTCTTGAGGTGGACGCCCAGGGCATCGGGGATCGAGTAGAGCCGACCGATGACCTGAAAGCGGGTGTCGCCGCCGGCGTAGCCCTGTTCGACAGGACCCGGAACCTTGGGCTCGGCCCCGCTGACCACGAGGTCCTCCTGGGCATCCATGTCGCGCCCGTAGGGTGAAGGGAGCCAATCTATGGCGGACAGGTAGTCGAAGAACGTGAATCCCATGTCCTTCAGGGTGGCGGCCGCGGTGGGCCACGCCTCACGGTCGACGCGCACCCACAGGTCGTCGAGAGGACGGATGTGCGAGCCGACCACGGCGTCGCCGAGGGCTTCGACCAGTGACGCCAGTAGCGCCTCGCGCCGCTCATCGACGACCGGGACCTCGGCGGCCTCGACGGCGTCGGGCTCGACGGTGGTGTCAGCCGACGACAATGGGATCACCCTTCCAGCGGGCGCTCATGTCCTCGTTGGCGATGCGTTCCTGGAGCAACACGATGCCCTCGAGGAGCGCTTCGGGACGGGGCGGGCAACCGGGGACGTAGACGTCGACGGGGATGATCTGGTCGACGCCCTTGGTGACCGAGTAGCTGTCCCAGTAGGGACCGCCGCAGTTGGCGCACGAACCCATGGAGATCACGTACTTCGGATCGGGCATCTGCTCGTAGAGGCGCAGGACCGCCGGAGCGAGCTTGTCGGTGACCGTGCCGGCGATGACCACGAGGTCGGCCTGGCGGGGAGTGGCCGG
>Ga0209491_10000741_pt1 | contig 65375 bp, 60 predicted proteins | sample BON02_FD_187213 | JGI IMG/M metagenome (GOLD analysis project Ga0209491, IMG submission 187213) | Freshwater microbial communities from Lake Bonney liftoff mats and glacier meltwater in Antarctica - BON-02 (SPAdes) (version 2) | ecosystem: Environmental > Aquatic > Freshwater > Ice > Glacier... | reverse complement strand
GCGCTAACTCAGCCAGCGTCTTCTCACCCTTCACCGCAGCCAATGCCACCTTTGCTTTAAATGCCGGACTGTGGTTCCGGCGTGGTCGTCTGCTCATATACGCTCCTGTCATGCGGCCGCTTTGGCCACCGTTAGACAGAAAATCCACTTATCCCGCTGTGCAGTTTTCCCGAGCCACCTCTGCTGTCAAAAGAGGGCACCAAACGTTAGATTCTATCCACTAGGACTACGTCCGGCAACGAAGGGGTTGGAAAATGTTATAAATGAACTAGATTAGAGTAATGAGAATTGTGCCGATTGTCGTGCGAAATGCACCACCTGCGTGTGTTGAGGAACTTGAGCGCGTTTTTCATGCAGCCGGTGTCGAAACTAGCTTGTTCGCTTTCGGAGATGCCGAAGATCGCAATGCTTCTGTTGCAGCCGCGCTTGCCGAGGCTAGCATGCCGGGCAACTCTCCACAGGTTTGGCTCGTGCCGTTCGCCTTTCTCGAGATGGAAGCCGCCCATAAGCGCCGGGCGGCGGTGGCGAGAGAAATCGCTGGTCTGTCGGCAACTAATTCCGGCCAGCGCCTTTATGTCGTCTACGACCGCGCAGGGCCGTTTCCGTCTGGACCTTACAAGGTTTTAGCGCTCCGTAATTTGGCTGAGAACATCCTATCGTTCGATGCTTTGCAAACCCTATTTGATACATTTTGAGTAGCGGAGATCCTCCTAACGCCCAATCCCGCGATCTCTCGCTTCTTTGAACCAAGGCAGTTTGATCTATCTAGCCGTGCGGTTCACCCGCGGGCTTTGAGCGCCGGATTGGTCAATCAGATTCCACGCTTCATAATCGCGCCGACACGGCTCACATCATTCCGGCATTATCCGCTTCGCGTGTCAGCCGACGCAGATGAGCGGTTTGGTAACCGTCCTAAACCCTATCCCAAGGCGGCTGGTGATTTGAATGTCCGCATTCGCTTACGATACACTTGAAAGCCGTCAGTCCGTACCCGGCCCATCTCCAGACATTTTGTGCACTGCCGAAAAGGTTGATAATTAGCCAATATGATAAGCTACAAAGTGTTACGAGCTCAGCCTAAACGACCGATCAATCGAACGTGCAAAGTTCCAACCTATATTGCCATTTCACGGAAACTTAACTCTGGCCATCGTTCGAATATCAGCACGACTACATCAAGTTAACGTGACAATGTCGAATAGGCCCATGACCGCTCTCGCTCATCACGGTAGCGAAAGGCGGCGATTGTATCGGACAAAGTCAGCGTGAGGTCGATTGGGTCAAGGCCAGAAAGCAGGGCTCGCTTTTCATCACCGTCGATTTCGAAGGTCCAGCAACCGCCAACTTCGTCTTGCAATTCCTGCTCTACGAGGTTTACCGTCAGGAGGGAACCAGGTGCCGCGGCGAGCCCGCGAGCGATAGGTTCGACAATCGATGCTGTGAGCACGACCGGCAACACGCCATTGGCCAGACAATTTTTGCGGAAGATCGGGTTAAATGAGGGCGCAATAATCGTTTGAAAACCATATTCCGCGAGCGCCCAAACCGCATGTTCGCGGCTCGACCCACAGCCAAAATTCTCTCCGGCGACTAGTATCCGGGCATTCTTTAGTGCCGGATCATTGAGCATGAAAGCGGGATCGGGATCGCGTTCGCCAATCGACAAATAGCGCCAACCCGCGAACAGACCATCAGCCAGGCCGCTTTTCGATACTTGCCGTATCTCTCGCGAAGGAATGATTGCATCAGTATCCACATTGTCCCGCATCAGGGGAGCTGCGACGGCTGTGAAGGTGGTGAAGGGCTCCATCTTAGATCTCCAGCTTACGCGGATCGGCGATATGCCCGGCGATGGCCGAGGCGGCAACGGTTTCCGGTGAGGCGAGATGCGTGCGCGTGCCCGGCCCCTGACGGCTTTCGAAATTGCGGTTGGTAGACGACACCACCCGTTCCTGCGGGCCGAAACTTTCTCCCCCCGCGAAAAAACACATAGAGCAACCCGATTCGCGCCATTCGAAGCCGGCACGCTGGAACACGCGGTGCAAGCCCTCTTCCTCCGCCTGACGTTTGACATTGCTTGATCCCGGAACGCAGATCGCCTTCACGCCGGGCGCAACTTTTCGACCGTCGAGTATAGCCGCAGCCCGTCGCAGGTCGCTGATCCGGCTGTTGGTGCATGAACCGATAAAGGCCGCGTCGATTTTCAGCGACTCCATCGCCGTGCCTGGCTCCAGACCCATATAATGCAACGCACGTTGGTAGCCTTCGACCATAGCCTTTCCAACTTCATCAGCGGCTGGGACAGCACCGTCGATCGCCACCACTTGTTGCGGCGTGGTGCCCCAAGTGACCATCGGCGCGACATCACTCGCATCAAAGGCAAGTTCAATATCAAAGATCGCATCGGCATCGCTGCGCAGAGCGAGCCAGTCATTCACGGCGCGATCCCAATCGTCGCCGACTGGCGCGTACCGGCGCCCTTTCACATAATCGACTGTGGTTGCATCGGGTGCGATGATCGCGCTGAACGCGGCAAATTCCGTACCCATGTTGCACAAGGTCAGCCGCTGTTCGATATCAAGTGCCTCTACCGCGCTGCCCGCATATTCGACGATATGCCCGGCGGCGCCGCCGACACCGAAACGGCCGAGCAAAGCGAGAGCGAGGTCCTTGGCCGTTACGCCAAGTGCGAGCCTGCCCGAAATAGTGAGTCGCATTCGCTTGGGTCGCTGGACACGCAAGGTCGATGTGGCGAGCGCATGTTCGGCCTCGGTCGATCCGATGCCCCAGGCCAGCGCGCCGAGCGCGCCCTGCGAACAGGTATGACTATCCGGACAGATCAGCGTCGTACCCGGCAGTACGATGCCCAGTTCGGGCGATATTACATGGACGATGCCTTGATCGGGACTGTCGAGGTCGAAAAGCCGGATGCCCGCCGCCCGGGCGCCCTCGCGGGTCGCGATAATGAAATCCTTGCCCGTCGGCATCAGCGTCTCGCTGGTGCGCCCTGGAAAGGTGTCAACGATATGATCCATGACCGCAAAAACATGATTGGGATCACGAACGGGAATATCACGTGCAAGCAAGCTTTTCAGCGCTACTCCGCCCGTTCGCTCGTGGAGAAGAATGCGGTCAACGAGGACAAGATCGGTCTCGCCAGCAGGGGGCCCGATCGTATGACCGTCCCAGATTTTATCGAATATAGTCCGTTCCAAGACGCCCTCACCTAATTGAAATCGATGCCATTACTATTTTCAGCCCGCGGCAAATCATGCCGCAAGCCCATCCTTTTCCCGTCGATTTCAAGCGGAAGGGCAGGAAGTTTTGCGCGGCTGCCATCGTCGAGAGTTACCTCAACAAAACCACCGCTGGCGAGCAGGTGCTGATCTTCGAGCAGATCGTCGGGACGCATGATCGGTGCGTAAGGCAAGCCGATAGATTCCAGCCTGCCAACCAGTTCGTCGCGTGTCATGCCGCCAAAAAGATCCCGAATCACCGGGAGGATATGTTCGCGCTGGCGCACGCGCTCATTATTGACCGCAAGCGTCGGATCGGCGGCAAGGTCCTCCAGTCCCATGACCTCGCAAAAGACCACCCATTGGGGATCGCTGACGACGCCGACAAAGAGCTGCTCATCCTGATTCAACGTTTCAAAGACGTCATAAACCGCCCAGGCCGAAATGCGGGCGGGCATCGGCGGCGCGGTCGTGCCAGTTACTGCCTTTTGCGCGATATGCTGGCCTACCAGAAAGGCCGTTGTCTCGAACAGCGAGCATTTCACCTCGCCGCCCTTATCGGTCCGGTGCCGCCGTTCGAGCGCAGCAAGGATACCGATGACCCCGAACATACCCCCGGTTACATCGATCACCGAAGCACCGGCACGCAAAGGCCGTCCGGGAGGACCTGTCATATAAGCAAGTCCGCCCATCATCTGCGCGACTTCGTCGAGTGCGGTGCGGTTCTCGTATGGGCCAGTGAGAAAACCCTTGGCGCTACAATAAATGAGGCGCGGATTGCTCTTTGTAAAATTTTTCGGTCCAAGCCCGAGCTTCGCCAAGGCACCCGGCCGGAAATTTTCGATCATTACGTCGGCTTCATCGATCAGACGGCGGGCTTCGGCGTTACCCTGCTCGCTTTTGAGATCGAGGCAAACGCTGCGCTTGTTGCGATTGAACATCGGGAAATAGCCAGCACCCGAACCCAGCAGACGGCGGGTATGATCGCCGCCTTCCGGTTCTACCTTGATAACGTCAGCTCCAAGATCACCCAGCATCAGGCCGATCGACGGGCCCATCACCATATGGGTGAACTCGACAACTTTTATCCCTTCCAACGGCAACCGCTCCATTATACCCCTACTCTTTCAAATCTCATCATCAAAATCTTGTCTCTCGACATCTTGGCCTTATTTGATATAGAACTAGTACATTAAAGCAAGCAGAGGTTTATGCCAGAAGATATTTTTGTTAGCGAAGTGGGCCCACGCGACGGGTTACAGAACATTTCAACAGTCATGCCGACTGCCGTCAAAAAAGCATGGATTGCAGCCGAATCAGCTGCAGGCGTGCGCGAAATAGAGGTTGGAAGCTTCGTACCCGCCAAGTTGCTGCCCCAACTTGCCGACACGGCGGAAATTGTTGCCTTCGCCAAGACAATTCCCGATCTGACCGTTGCCGTACTGGTACCGAATCTGCGCGGCGCGCACGATGCTATACTGGCTCAAGCCGATAAAATCACATTGCCACTTTCGGTTTCGGAATCTCACAGCCTCGCCAATCTGCGCCGTACGCACGATCAGGTGATCGAGGATGCCACCCGTATCGCCGCGACGATTGCAAGCCTGCCGGAAGGCAAACGCCCGCATTTCGAGGGGAGCCTCTCAACCGTCTTTGGATGCACCATTGAGGGCGCCATTCCCGAATCCCAGATCTTGCGTCTGGCCGAACGGTTGATGGAGGCAGGCTGCGACGAGGTAGGTCTCTCGGACACCACTGGCTACGCCGATCCGCACGCGGTGAAGCATATGGTAAAGGCGGTGCGCGGCGTTGTCGGCGACCGGGCGCTGACCGGCATCCACCTGCACAACACGCGCGGTCTCGGCCTTGCCAATGTGCTTGCCGCGTTGGACGTCGGGCTCACTACTGTTGACAGTTCACTCGGCGGAATAGGCGGCTGCCCGTTCGCGCCAGGCGCCAGTGGCAATATCGTAACCGAGGACCTCGTCTTCATGTTACAGGCGATGGGACTCAAAACAAGAATCGATCTCGAAAAACTTCTGGCGGTGCGCAAAATCGTACAGGAAGCGCTTCCGGGAGAAGAGCTTTACGGATTCACACCAAATGCCGGGCTGCCGCTCGGTTTTCAAGGCGAAGTTGGCCCAAGAGAATTGGAAACTATTATATGACGATCGGCACCAAGATGATCTGCGAGGACAAGACGGCACGTCAGTTGTTCGACGAGGTAATGGCCAACCCGGCCCGCAAAAAATTTGGTTTTGGCGAGAAGCTTGCTATCGTCAATGTCGACGTCCAGCAGGCCTATACTCGGCTCGACATGTTCAAGACATCATATGAAACCGATCCGCAGCAGATCGCCCATATCAACACGATCTCCCGCTTGGCGCGGGACAGGGGCATGCCGGTGATCTGGTCCCATGTCGCCTATAAGGCCGATGCTGGCGACGCCGGAATCTGGGGCACGCGGACCGATACCGAGGATTCGCTGCAAAACATCAAATATGGAAGCGAGCGACACGCCTTCGATCAGCGTTGCGCCATTGAAGAAAATGACCTTATCTATACCAAGCGGATGCCGAGCGCCTTTTTCGAAACACCGCTGGCCAGCTATCTGACATGGCACAAGGTCGACACCGTCGTCGTGACCGGAGGTTCGACCTCGGGCTGCGTCCGCGCAACTGCGGTAGACAGTCTCAGCCACGGCTACAGGACCATCGTCCCGATCGAGACCTGCGCCGACAAGCATGAAAGCTATCACTTCGCCAATCTGACCGACTTGCAGCTCAAATATGCCGATGTCGAACCGGTGCAGGCGGTAATCGACTGGCTGGAGGCCCGCTGATGCGCGAAGGCGAAAAAGATCCCGAACTCTATGATTTCCGGCCGTATCGCGATCGAACGAAGATCGAATGGCCCGAGGGCAAGACGGTCGCGGTCTGGGTCTCGCCCAATCTCGAATATTACGAGATTGATCCGCCGGCCAATCCCCAACGCAAGAGCTGGCCAAGGCCGCATCCCGACATCGTCCCCTACGGGCATCGCGATTATGCCAACCGTATCGGCCATTGGCGGATGGCCGAGGTGATGGAGAAGCACGGCTTCAAGGGATCGGTTTCGCTGTCGGTCGCGCTGTGCCAGCACCATCCAGAAGTTGTCACCCATGCCAACGCGCTGGACTGGGAGTTCTTCAGCCACGGAATCTACAACACCCGCTACAGCTACGGTATGGACGAAGCACAGGAACGCGCGATCATCGAAGATTCGATCAAGACCGTCCGCGATGCGACGGGGCAGACGATCAAGGGCTGGCTCGCTCCGGCGCTCACCCATACACCGCGCACGCTCGACCTTCTCGCCGAATATGGCATGACCTATACCTGTGATCTCTATCATGACGATCAGCCCGGGCCGGTCCACGTCAAGGACGGACGACTGATCTCGATGCCTTACAGTATCGAGGTCAACGACCATTATGGCTTCTTCGTCTACAACATGTCCCCGCGCGAATATGCTGACACGCTGATCCGGCAATATGAACGGCTCGCAGCCGAGGGTGAGCAATCGGGCACCGTCATGTGCATCCCGCTGCACAGCTATCTGATCGGCCAGCCACACCGGATCGGTCCTTTCGAGGAGGTGCTCAGGCATATCGCCGCCGACGGGCGTGCTTGGATCACCCGGTCGGGCGATATCGCCGACCATTTTCTCGCCAACGATTATTATGACGCGACCGCGGCAGATGCCGCCCGCTATGCGAAGGACGCCGGATGAGCCTCGACCCCTCCTATCTCGAATATCCCAAGCGCCGTGAAGGCATGGACCACGACCTCTATATTCCCTCTCCTCTGCCCACACGCAAACCGGTTGCATGGCCTGATGGCAAGACGGTGGCGGTCACGCTGCTGGTCAACCTCGAATGGTTCCCGATCACACCGGAAGATGCGCCTTTCCGCGCGCCCGGTCATATGGTGACACCTTATCCCGACTATCGCCATTATACGGCGCGCGAATATGGCACACGGGTTGGCTTTTACCGCCTGCTCGACGCCTTTGCGAAGGCCGGAGTACATGCGACTATCGCGGTTAATGCCACCATTGCCGAACGCTACCCTTCCATCATCTCCGACATCCTGGCTGAAGGTCATGAGATCATCGCCCATTCGACGGACATGAACGGAACTATCGCGACCGGCTTACCCGAAGCTGAAGAGCGCGCACTGATCGTTCAGGCACGCGATACACTGGCCGAGGCGATGGGCACGATACCGCGAGGGTGGCAGTCGATCGCGCGGTCGCAAAGCTGGAATACGCCGCGCCTGCTGGTCGAAGAAGGCTTCGATTATATGTGCGATTGGGTGAACGACGATCTGCCCTATCTCGCGACGACCGAGGCTGGCACGATCGTCAGCATGCCATTCAACCACGAACTTTCCGACCGGCAGATGATTGCCCTGCAGCAGCATTCGATGGAAGGCGTCTCCCGGCAGATTGAGGACGCGTTCGACTGGCTGATCGTGGAGGCGGACCGGTTTGGCGGTCGCGTGTTACCGTTTACAATCACGCCCTATATCACTGGCCTGCCCCACAGGATGGACGCTTTCGAACAGCTGCTCGGAAAGCTGGCCGGATCCAGCAAGAGCTGGTTCGCGACCGCCGGCGAAGTCGTGGACAGCTGGCAGGGCCAGACGGGCTGAATCTAGTCTAGTCGTTCGCCGGGGCACGGGGATCTATAAGAACCCGTAGTGCGCGCATCAACAATGCGTCGGTCGCGTCCTGACGTTGTTCGGCGACCTCTCCGTCATAGCGGATATCGCGCAGCGTCGCGACGTCCTCGCCGCGCATTTCCGCGACCACCCTCTCAAGCCTGTCGATCTTGTCATTGGCGACCGACAGCTCGACGAGCAGCGCCAGAGCGATATTGAGTGTCTCCTCGGCTTCGCGATTGTCGAGGCTTTGGGGACGTTGTCCACGCGCAGATTCGATCAACGCGGCAATGGCTTGAGCTTGGTTTGTCATTAGAGAGGTTTCCTGCCGCTGATCGCATACCAGCGATTATTTGCCATGCCATGTAGCGCCGAAAGATCATGTTCGACGACATTGTCCTCGGGAAACCCGGCGGCGATCATATCGGCCTGCAGATTGGCCGTTGCATAGGTGTTCCAGTGCACCTCTCCGTTGAAATGCGTGTCCCAATCGCGCTCGATTTCATGCACAAGTGTCGGCTGGTTGCGGATGGCGACATCCTGATGAATGACGACGCCTCCGGGACGGACCAGACGGAAAGACTCGCGTATCATCGCGCGACGCTTTTCCTCACCGATTTCGTGCATCAGGTTGTGCGAGACAACAAGGTCAAAACTTTCGTCTTCGAAACGCATGTCCGAAGCATCCATCTGATGGAAATTCACGGCAACGCCCAGCGACTCCGCACGGGCATGGGCATAGCGCAGCATCCCGGCACCGAGGTCGACCGCATGAATTTCGACGTCAGGCCATTCGGCAGGATAGGCCGCGGAGGCAGCTCCCGCTGAACAGCCGATATCGAGCATCTTGGCCGGTTTGAACCCATCAAATTCTTCATTGAGTAGCCGCATGATGACACCCGCCTTGCTATCGCCGCGACCGATGCCCTGGCCGAAGGAAAAGACATTGCCACCACATTCGTACAGCGCGCCCGAAACAACATCATAGTCGCTGCGATTCATCGCATATCCGCCGGGCTGGAGATGGATGTCGACATCCGCCACTTCCGGCGAGGGATGATAGGACGAATCCAGCGAGAGGCTACCAAGCTTGTCATCGGCTTCGATCAGCTCCTTCGTCGCCTGCTCCATGCGTTCGAGATCACGATAGGTTGGCTCTCCGACCGAAACCCATATCATCTCCTGAGCTGACCGGTTAGCGGCGCTCCACATCCGATAGCCGGGGGACATCAGAAAGGCTTCGCGTACTTCTTCGTGCGATTGAGGCTGACGACCATGACGTTCGGCGAACGCGGGAGCGGCTTCGGATTCGAATATCCCGACGTTTCTTGGCCTGACCTTGCTATTTAGCAGCCGGCGCAGCGAAACAACCGCGTTCTGCCTACAGCCTTCCTCGGCAGTCGTGCGGGGAAGAACGGCATGTTGAACGTCACGAACCTTCATCTCAAACTCCTTGTTTCACCCAAAGGGCGGATTCCATATCTCAGCTATATTGTTCTATCTATATCACAATTCAACGCGATTCGATCAACTCAATTAATTCGCCGGCCGGCCCGGTCAGAACAAGCGAGCGCCGGCCGCCGTAACAGGCCCCTGCCGAGATCGCCTCGGGTCCATGCGCAAGGTCGACAAAGGGAGAAAGGCTGGCAACCTCGAAACTGACTATCGCATTGCCAGGTGGCAAGTGCCCGTCGAGCCGGGGTCGAACTCCGGCGATAAAATCCGTACCTGTCGGATATTCGTCCAGTTGAATCAGGTTCCCGTGTTGTGCCATCCCTATTGCGCTAAGCGAAAAGGCGTGATCAGCAGAAAGATTCTGGGCATGCTGAAGAACTCCTACCTTGCTCTTGCGCACTGGCCTTTCGCGTAGTCTGAAATGATCCACATACCAGCGAAGCATCGGATCAAAATCGGATCCTGCGGCTACAACGATAAATGGCCGACCGACAAAGCCCGAAGCCCCGGGCAGGATTGATGTGTTCCGGTCGCCACTCTCCATTGTAAAATAGAGGCATTCACCACCCGGGCCCACGACCTGCATGGCGACGATCGACGGCATGAACTGGAGCGGCCTCGGCCCTGCTAGATGCCGAAAGGACGAAGCGTCCAGCCGATCCGCCAGCTCATAGACATCATCCACGATGATTTCGAATGCCGTCCAGCCAAAGCTGGTCAGCGGTGAATAGTCCGGCACGGCGGGTGCTTCGATAAGTCTAATAAAGACATCGTCTTCATTTTCGGGACGCAAGGTGCAGAAGGCGGCTGCGGCTGTAGCGGGTACACCCCAGCGCTGGGCGAGGGCCTGATCGATCCGGCCTCTTTCCAACACCCGGTATCCAAGCAGTTCGCTATAACAGGATTCGGCGGCGGCGATGTCTGGAACGGTCGCAGTCGTGCCGGAAATCCTCAGCAGCTGCGGTTCCGTATCGCTGGTCCAGTCGTTCATTCTGCAGATTCCCCACTATGATGCTAGCATCGTAGCGATTTAATTGTTATATTTCTATATCAATAATCCAAGAAACTGGAAAGACCGTCAGATAATCTGCGGTTCCAGACTACGGGGAGAATTCAGATCGAGGCGAATCTGATAACGATCAGGGCGGAACTGGGCGAGGATGTGTTGCACCGGCCGTTCATTCACGTCGAAGACGGTCCGGCTGACCCGCAGGATTGGCGATCCGATGTCGACGTGCAGGCTCGCCGAAACTGCAGCGTCAGCAAGTGTGGCCGAGATCGTCTGATGGGCGGCGCCAATATGCGCACCCGCGTCCTCGAGCAACGTCAGCATCGGTGTCGTTTTGAGATTGGCACGTGTCATTGCCTTGCCGAGATCGGAAGGAATGTAGCTGACAAAATGACCAAGCGGCTCACCATCGAGCCAGCGGGTACGAACCACACGCAGAAGCTCAGTCCCGGCTGGCAAATCAAGCGCCTCGTCAATTGGTGGTCGCGCAGAGACCATATCCACCTCAAGCAGCTTGACCTGCGTCGCGCGGCCAAAATTGCGCAGCGATTCGAGCGCCTGCTCGATATTGCCGTGGATCGGTCGTGCCGGCGAGCGAAAGATCACATGGGTACCGACCCGACGCTTGCGTTCGACAAATTGGTGGTCAGCCAGTTCTTCAAGGGCACGCCGCGCGGTGATGCGCGAAACCTCATATTCTTTGGTCAGTTCCTGCTCGGTCGGCAGCCGCGATCCGAAAGCGCGCTCCCCGCTCGTGATTTCTTCGCGCAGTTGCAGAAATATTTGGTGGTACAATGGCACCGCCTGTCCGCGATCCACACCCGCTTTGCCGTCGTTCTTTCCGGTCACTTGTTCTGTTCTCCCCTTTCAAGAAGAGCGGCTAGGTCTAAAGATCGCATGTTAGCGATTTCATTTCAAATCTTTGGCACCATTGCACCGAAAAGGAAACCCACATGTTATCGCATAAACCTACATTGAATGCCGCCCTCGCTCGTTCAGCCCTTGATGCTGCGCTTCGAGCTGCAAGTACAAACGGACTGACAATGTCCGTCGCCGTCGTCGACGACGGCGGCTATCCCCTCTGCCTGGAACGGATGGACGGAGCCGGTCTTTTGACTGCGAAAGTGGCTAGCGAAAAGGCTCGGACTTCTGCTTTGTTGCGCGCGCCGAGCCGGGTTCTGGCCGATCGCGTTGCCGCCGATCCGGCCCTTCTTCGTCTGACCGACTACCTGCCTATGACCGGAGGATTGCCGATTATGGCTGAAGGGCGCTGCATCGGCGCCATCGGCGTGTCCGGTGGAACACCGGAGCAGGACGAACAGACGGGTCGGGCCGGGATCGAAGCCCTGCATCTCGATTAATCCTCCTGTTCTGTTGTAGGCGCGGGAAGCGCGAACAGCGCGCCAAACAATCCACTCATCGCGAGGAACGCGCCGGCGGCGACAAGCGCCGCCGGCATACCGACATAATCAGCCATGACGCCCCAAGTCGCACTGCCGAGCGCAACGCCGCCGAACGCCATCATCTGATAGATCGCAAGTGTGCGCCCTACATGGCTGCGTGCCACCGCAAGCTGCACCGAAACATTGAAAGTGGAGAGCACCGCCACCCATCCGGCACCGGCTAGCAGGTGCGCGAAAACTGCAATCGGTACAGATCGAGTGAGTCCGAGCAGGAACAGAGGCAGCGCGACAGCCATTACGGAGACGTCTACCAGCGCACCGATGCCATAGCGGTTTCGAATGGCGATACTCGCTATCGCACCGAACATCGCGCCAACGCCAAAACAGGCAAACAACACACCTAGCAATTGAGCGCCTCCGCCCAGCCTGATCGCAACCAACGGCATAAAGGCCCAGATTGCGGCTGCACCGAACCCGAATGCAAATGTCCGTAAAAAAAGGTTCCGTACCCGAACTTGCGCGAGCGCATATCCGAACCCGCCGCTGACCATCTGGATAAAGTTCGGCCTGTGCCCACCCAGGACACCCGGACCCTTCCAGCGCAGGAGAACAGCGATTACCCCGACATAGGAAAAAGCATTGATGGCAAATGCGACCCCCGCGCCCGCAACCGAGACTATCGCGCCGCCGAGTGCCGGGCCAATACTGCGGGCGATATTATTGCCGAATACATTGGTCGCTACCGCGGAGGATATCTGATTGCGCGGCACCAGTTCGCCAACCGATGCCTGCCAGGCAGGAGCGTGCAGAGCGGTGCCGCATCCGATCAGAAACGTAAAGCTCAAGAGCAGCACAGGTGTCAACATATCGAGAAAGGCGCACAGTGCTAGTCCAAGGGACAAGAGCAGCATCAGAAATTGTGCGGCCAACATCACATGACGCCGATCGAACATGTCGGCCAGCGCGCCCGCCGCCACTGCTAAAATTATCATCGGAAAGTTCGCGGCCGTCTGCACCAGCGCGACCATCGCGGCCGATGCGCTGAGCGATGCCATTGTCCAGCTGATCGCTACAATCTGGATAAAGCTGCCCAGCTGCGAGAGGACGGTGGTCGCCCATATAACGCGAAATGGCGAGTGGCGAAGCGGTCCCGGCCAGCCCATTCGCCAGAACGACGCGCTCAGTGCATTTCCTCACCGCCCGAGACGTTCATCGCCTCGCCAGTGATATAGCGGGCCTGTCCCGAACACAGGAATGCGCAAGCATTGGCGGTGTCTTCGACCTCGCCGACCCGACCGAGCGGAATCCGGTCGCGCATCGCAGCGAGATAGTCCTCAACGCTCTGGCCGCGCTTCTCGGCCATAAATTCATTCTGCCAGGATCCGAGGCCCGTCGTCACATGATTGGGGCACACCGCATTCACGGTAATCTGCTCGCCGCCATGTTCGATCGCCGCCGAACGGGTAAGGCCGACAAGGCCGTGTTTGGAAGCGATATAGGAAGAGGTTAACGCCGACCCCGATTTCGAACCGCGGCTTCCGACTGAAACGACCCTTCCGCGCCCCCAGCCTTCTTCGATTTCCTGTGTCTGCATCTGGCGAATGGCATGTTTCATGGCAAAAAACGCCCCGCGCAGGTTTACGTTCAGCACCGTATCCCACATTTCTTGCGTTGCATCGACAAGCGGCCCGAACAAATAGCCGACACCGGCATTGTTCACGAGTATGTCGAGCTTTCCATAGGTCGTGACGGCATGGCCAATAAGGGCTTCGACCTGCGCCTCTTCACGCATATCCGCTTGGAAAGTGCTGACGTCCGGATTGATCGCGCGGATTCCCTCGGCGACTTCGGCCATCTCCTTTGACGCGCCAACGCCATGGGCCGGCGCCAATTCGCCGTCGACCTCGCCGAGGTCGTGGATGACAAGCTTCACGCCATCCGCAGCAAGCTTGCGGGCAATGGCCTCACCCAGCCCTTTGTGGCGACCCGCGCCGGTCACAATGGCTACTTTTCCTTCAAGATCGGGATACATGCCCTATTTCCTTTCGTCAGATTTCCATGGCGAGCCGATAGCCCTCGCCCGTAGCACTCAGCGCCATACGTGGAGCCTTGGCGTCGCCAATGCTGTACACGGCAATACCGGCGTTCCGGAGCGGAGCGGCCAGCACATCGTTCGGCGTCCGCGCGGTTGCAAAGGTGAAAAAAGCGACATCATCGACAACGCCTTCTTCACCGCTATAGATATTTTCATAGGCAATCTCGCCATCTTCAAGATGCGAGGTCGCCAGTGGCCGGACCGACGTGACGATCAGCGCTTTCCTAAGGTAGAGCCGGTGATAGATGCCCTGCCGGACAATCAGGGATTCATCGCTCGCCAGCCTTTCACGTGGCGTTAGGATCACAACCTTGTCGAACCGTTCCATCAACATTTCAGCGGTATCGTAAACAAACGCAGTGCTATCTTCGTCATAGATCACGGCCGTGCCGGAGTTGTGCGCCTTATGATCCAGGAACAGCGCTGCAGCTTCCCGTATATCCGGGACGATACCCTCGTCCTTCCATTCCTCCGGCAGGCAAGACGGCCACGCGGGAGTAGATCCGGTTGCCAGGATCGCGATATCCGGTTTGAATGCAAGCACGTCCTTTGCGGACGCGCTATAGCCAAAGTGCATTTCTGCACCATGGCGCTGCGCGGCAAGATGCTGGTAATCGTAAATGCTGCTGAACCCTTCGCCGCCTGGCAAACTGGCATGCAGCTTCGTCTTGCCTCCTGGCTGTTCCGAAGCCCCGAAGATGCGGACTATATGGCCGCGCGCTGCGGCAACCCAGCCCGCCTCCATACCGGCGATGCCCGCACCGATCACCGCGACACGCTTTGGTTTCGGCGACGCTGCGGGAGTCCAGTCGGCCTCGTCGTCCAAGCCGACCCGGGGATTATTGTCGCACTGTAGCGTACGGCCAGAGGTGATCATGTGCCAGCAGGTATTGCACGAGACACAATAGCGGATCTCGGCCTCTCGCCCCTGTTCCGCCTTGATCGGCCAAGCGGGGTCGGTTATCAGCGGACGGGCGAGCATGACGAGATCCGCGAGTCCGTCGCGAATAATCCGCTCGCCTTCATTGGGATCGGTGATCAGGCCCAGCGCGCCGAGCTGTACACCCGGTGCAGCGGCGCGGCCCAGCCGATGAATGGTTTCGACATAGGGGGTGCGCGGACCGTGATTGTCAGGGAGATGAGTATAGAGCGATTCCGAATGGCTGCCCCAGCAGTAGGTGAGATAGTCCATTTCTCCATCACGGTGGAGCAGCGCAGTAATGGCCTCGGCCTCCTCAAGCCCGATACCCCCTTCGGAAAAATCTTCTGCCGGCAGTTTGGCACCGATCAGAAAATTGGTGCCGCAACGCGCGCGTATGCCCTGCATTAGCAGGACCAGTAGCCGCGCCCGACCTTCTAGATCGCCGCCGAATTCGTCCTCGCGGCGATTGGAACGGGCAGAAAGGAATTGGTGAAAAATATGGCCATGTCCGGCAGATATCTCGACTCCGGCAAAACCGGCATCAGCCAGCATCCCGCACGAGGTAACGAATTCATCAATCATCTGGTGAATGTCACCGGTCTCCAGCACCTGCGGCACCGTCCAGCTTAAATCGTCGGGGAGTGCGGATGCCCCCCGTGCCGAGAGATTGCGATGTCCGGCGCGAAAACCACGTCCATTGTCTTGAATCTGGCCAATCATCAGACTGCCCTCGCGCGCTACAGCTTCGGCCCAGCGCGGCAACATATCAGCGTTCAAGTCCGAAAGAATCTGGGGACGTGTCGGAAGCGTCTGCCAGCTCAACATGGCCATAGGCTCGCTGATCAGCATCGCTGCGCCGCCCCTGGCGCGGTTCACAAAATAAGCGATCAACTGGTCGGTGACGCGGCCATCCTTGGAAAAATGGGTCGACGTAGAGGCATGGACAACCCGGTTGCGTAGTTCCCGGGTTCCAACCTTCAGAGGCGAGAAGAGATTAGGATAAGCAGTCACGTTCAATCGGGTTCGTGAAACCGCATCACCCGCTTGATGAACGCTTGGCTCCAGGCCGAACGCTCAACCTCGCCTTCGGCATCGGGGCGATAAGCCTCGATCTCATCTCGGCTGATAGTTCCCTTTTCATCGAGTAGTCTTTCGATCGTGTCGACGCGTTCACGAAGCGCATTCGTATCCGCCATCAGCTCGAGCAGGAAAGTCATTATCTGGTCGACCGCGGGATCGTCAAAAAAGCGCGAACGCGCACCTTTGCTGGAACGGGGCAGCTTTACGTCTTTCATCGGTTTGTCGGCGCTATTGTCTGCCATGGAATCCTTGCCCGAGAAAATAGAAAATGGGCGGCATAATTGCCACCCATTTCCCAATACACCAAAATATTAGAAGTCGTAACGCAAACGCGCCATCCAACGACCCGGATCACTGAGATAAGGGTAGATCAGGAAGGACGTCATATAGAGATCGTCAAAGCAGTTGTTGCATTCGAGACCGAGCGACCAACCAGATTCCGAGCGCAATGTAACCCCGCCATTGACAACACCGTGACCCGGTTGGAATCCCCGTGGATCGTTCGACGTCGAGACCCATGTTGAACTGATATAGTTCCAGTTCACTGCAGGCTGAAGCGACAATCCGCTGCCAAGATCCCAATTGTAGCTAGCACCCACCGTCGAAGTGAAGGACGGAGCGCGGGTCGGTTCCGCGATCTGCCCATCGGGTGTGATAATGCTGACGTTACACGCGGTCACAACGCCAGTCTGGCAGTTCGCCTGCTGCGCACGCGTGATGTCATTGACGTTTTTGAAGCTCGCGTTTTGCAAACCGAACGACCAAAATACGTTAAGCCCCTGAACGGGCGTTGTCGACAATTCGACTTCGACACCGTAATTTTCCATGTCGGCGACGTTACGAGTCAAATAGGTGATCGAACCCGTCAATGGATTGAGGCCACCGCCCGGAAGTTGCTGATCGTAATCGGTAAAGTAAAAACCCGTCAGGTTTACGGTAAGACGACGGTCGAGCCATTGCGAACGAACACCGCCTTCGAACGACCAGATCGTTTCGGGTGTGAAAGCGTCTGCTTTGTCAGGCGAATAGGCCCGGGCATTCCAGCCGCCGGATTTGAAACCGCGCGTTGCCGAAGCAAACATCATGATGTCATCAGCCGCTTGGTACTGGACCGCGAAGCGCGGCGTCCACACGCGTGAACGCTGCTCAACAGGTGTGCCGAGATCGATCAGGTCCTGCGTATCAAAAGGAACCGACGACGAGGTCAGTGGCAAAGGATTCGCATTGGGCGAATACGCGATGGACTTCCGTTCATCCGTGTAGCGCACACCCGCCGTCAACGTCAAATTCGGCGTCACATGTATGTCGCCCTGGGCATAGCCAGCATAGGCTTCGGTATCGTTAGTCATGACCCGGTCACCATTCACGAACGCCGTTCCACTGGACAGGACTAGCAAGTTCGCGAAGTCTGTCTCGTTAGTTTCGTTGATGTAATAAACACCGGCAACATAATCGAGAAGCCCGTCAAAGGCCTCGCCGCTGAATTTGATCTCCTGACTGAACTGGCCATGCCAGCTATCGTTTGCCAACGGGATACCGGCTCCGGGCGAAGCCGATACGAGATTCACGCCATCGATTACAACGCCAGTTGCGCCGGCCAGACTTTCCGTCAAGAATTCCTGATAAAGATGACGATAGCCGGAAATAACGTTGATCGTTGCATTGTCGCCTACTCCAACCTCGAGATTCGAGCTAATGGAATAGCTTTCGGCGAGGTTGCCTGCGGTATTGTCAGCAAGCCGAGATGAAACTAGCCCAGTCCCAAGAGGGGTGTCAGCACTGATCTTCGTGTAGGTAATCCGCTGATCGGTCGCTGGATCGTAGAAATGCGGAAGATTGGCGTTCGAATTGTGAATATAATCAGCCGACACGTCCCACATGACGCTATCGGAGAGATGCGCGCGAACAGCGCCGCGAATCCCCCAATTCTCCTCGCCGTTCAACTTGTCCCCGGTCGTCAGATTATTCACATAGCCGTCGGACTCGATGTAATATCCGGAAACTTTGGTGAGCAGCTTGTCCTCGATCAGCGGCACATCGATCGAACCACGCACCTGAACGCGGTTGAAACGACCGTAGCCTACCTCGGCATAGCCGCCAAACTCTTCCTGCGGGCGCGCCATTATAACGTTGATCGCGCCGCCCGTGGTGTTGCGGCCAAAGAGCGTACCCTGCGGCCCGCGCAACACCTCTACGCGCTCGACGTCGAACAGCGAGAAGTTGTTGGCGCCTTGGCGTGAAACATAGATGTCGTCGATATAAGTGCCGACGGGCGGATCGAAGGTCGAGATCGACTCGGAGTTGGCTAGGCCGCGCATCGAGTAAGCGTTGGCCGTGCCGACTGCAGTATTATGATGGCCGATAAGGTTGGGAACATAATTGACAAGGTCCAGCGTATTACTAACCTGCCTAGTTTCCAGTTCGGCCGCACCGAAGGCAGACACAGCCAAGGGCACTTCTTGCAGCGACTGCTCCCGACGCTGCGCGGTCACGATGATCTCTTGCTGCGCTTTCGACGTGCCGGCATCATCAGCGGCAACCTGTGCCAATACCGATGTGGACGAAAGAAGTGTGGCGCTGATCAGAATAGCGCGCCCTGTAGTTTTATAATTCATTATTTTAGCCTTCCCTGAGTGTATAGATCTTTCTAACTCAACCTTCACGAACACCGTTCATCCAGCCAAGCCTGAAACTCATTTGTTCTAATTGTATATCAATATTATCCATAGTCCAATAGTTTTTGCTTCTGAGCAAATATGACTGATATTTTCGTTCATTAACAGGTGTTTAATGCATTACTCATCCGTTAATATCGCTGGTGATAAGGCTAATCAGATCCAATAAGAGGAACCAGAATCCGAAAATTGTCTTAGATACGGCAACACGACTGCGCTCCATTCGGCGGGCCGGTCAAGCACCATGCCTGGCCCGCCGGGCAGTTCTGCATAGGCCCAATCGGACCGGATTTTAACGATCTGCTTTCCCCAGGGATAGATCGGGTCCGTCCGGCTCGCGATAACAAGAGTAGGGCAGCAGATTCGTGGCACGTCTGCCCGAAAATCATAGAGCGGTATTACACTATGGCCGTGTTCCTTCCAGGGACCATGTAGGAAATAGGTCAGTACCGAGACATGGATGGTCTCGTCGCTCCAGTCAGGGTCGCCCTTCTCCCGAACCCAGGCCCAGCGATCGGTAATGTGACTGCCGTCGGGCGAGATCGCCTGATTATCGGGAAATTTCCCGATCCGCGATGCTCGCTCTTCCTTGGTGTAAAAGGGCGCATTGTCCAGAATCAACGCCTTGACCAGCTCTGGATGCTCGGCAGCCAACCTGCCCGCAGCCAGGCCGCCGCCGCGATGGCCGAGGACGATCGCCGGCCCGCCACCAAGCGCCTTCAGTAGCGCGGCCAGATTTGCGGCATAGCATTCGATGCTGGGTTGCCTGGGCGGATCCGACATGCCGTGCGCCGGCAGGTCGATTGCGATCGCGCGAAAGCCAGCCTCGGCGATGAGCGGCAGCACATGCCGGAACTGGAGCGACGACCAAGGCGCCTGATGGACGAACAAAACAGGTGCGCCCTCCCCGAAACTGCGATAGTGGAGCTGACCATCGAGTCCATCGACATAGCCGCGACGTTCCCGCGGCAAGGCAGTCATGATGGGAAGGGTCATTGCGTCACCTATTTCTTTGATAAGGGAATCAGCGATTGACCCAGCAACCGGCCAAATGTCATCGCAGGAGTCACCATCATCCCGCCGCATGCGGCCTTACCCATGGTCTGGCTGGATCCGAGTATCTCGCCGGCCGCATATAGATTTGGGATCGCGCGACCATCCGGACGGATCACGCGCAGAGCATTGTCGACAGACAGACCGACTGCGCTCGAAATCGCGCTCGCCTGCATCCGGATCGCCCGAAAGGGCGGTTCGATTATCGGCAATGGCTTGTGGACGCGCCCAAAAAAGTCTTTGCCGGTGAGAACGCCGTAATTGTAACCCGAAACGCTGGCGGCAAGACCAGCAGCATCGATACCGGCTTTGTTGGCGAGTTCACCGAGCGTTTCGCCCGACACGAAGGCTGGCCCGGCTTTGTCGAAGGCCTCGCGCATCTTGTCATGCGTCCAGTCGTTGATAATCGGCGGCGCTTCTCGGAAGATGCGTTCGTCAAAGACGATCCAGTATCGATAGTCAGGCTGCCCAAACAGGGCCATTTCACGCGCGTCGACGCTTTCAATATCTTCGCGGATGAAGCGATTGCCAAAGGCGTTAACATATATTTCCCAGGGCTGGCGTCGTTCGGGGAAGTGCTCAATCCGCGCAGTCATTCTGGCAGGAAATTCGTCAGTATCGAACAATGTACCGAAATTAACGAAGATATTCTCGTGCCCCCGGGCATAACCGCCAGCTGCTTCGCCCAGCTTTAACCCGTCGCCGCGAGACAAGGGCCACGGAGCCGCATTATACTGCGGATAGCCGTTCAGCGCCTCGAACATTTCCGGATTGCCGGCATAGCCGCCGCAAGTAAGGGCTACCGCGCCCGCCTCATAGACCTGTTCAACGCCATCAGGTCCGGTTGCAGCAACTCCGGATACGACCCCTTCGGGGTCGGTGATTACCCGCGTCGCAACATAGCCAAGTCTGAGTGAGATCGCATCTTGGCGGACCAACTCCTCAACAATCGGGACAAGGACATTCTTTACGCTGATGCCCCCTTCCTCACCCCAATAATAGCGGGCCTCGCGATAGGGTTCATGACCGAGGCCCTTTACCGGATGTTCGGGCAGCGGTGCGAAACCTTCTTCCATCAGCCAGTCGAATGTTTCAGCCGCATTATCTACCGCAAGGCGAACTATTGCAGGATTAGCCGTGCCCCGGCTAATCCGCATCACATCCTCAAAATGGAGATCGGGCGTATCGGATATTCCGTGTTCCTGTTGAATCTTCGTCCCGGCGGCGCTCATCTGTCCTGTCGCAACCCAAAGTGATCCGCCTAGCTGATCCGCGCTGTCCAGCACCAACACAGATGCCCCCCGCCGCGCCGCGAATATCGCTGCTGGCAGGCCGGCGGATCCGCCACCCACAACAATCAAATCCCAGTTCAAACGTCCAGCCGAACCGGCGCCCGTGCTGCTGCGCGAGAAATCTTGTGAATTAGTTCGATCATTGAGCATCTCTAGACCTTCTGCATCTCAACCATTTATCGGTGGTTATTTGTGCTATTAATAGTTCAATTAATCAGGCGACAGCGCCCTTAGACTCGAGCGCCGCAGCTGCGGAGTCGGCTTCGTCCATCGCAGTCGTCAAGACCGTCATTTCCTTGGCAAGAATTCGGTAATGCTTGAGACCGAAAATCATCACCAGAATCGTTGGTATACCAACAAATAGGACAAAGCCGGATAGCACAACCCCGATCGACCTAGGATCGCCGGACCAGTCAGTAGCGGCACCGATCAGCGGCGGCCCGAGCAGCGGGCCGACCAGCGTGATCACGGTGTTGAAGATAGCAACCGATCGGCTCCGCATCTCGCCCGGTGTGATCATCTGCAACGCGGCGGGGCCACCAGCAGTTGCAGCAGATTTGCCGATGAATGCGATAAACATGGCCACAACGGACAATTGCGCAGTCGGCATGATCGGATAAAGAGCACTCATCGGAACGGTGATGCACAGGCCGAGGATCAGCGTATACATCCCACCCATATCACCATCTCGGCCCAGGCGCTTGCTCGCCCATAACGCAAGCGCGGTCCCAAGCGGGCCGGCTGTGAAGTAAAATAGACCGGTGACCGCACCGGTTGTCATCACGTCCCAGCCATATACGCGCGAGAATAAAGGCACATTCCAGAAGGTCAGCGTGGCCATCGCAAAATTACATGTCGCACCGGCAAACAAAACACCAAAGCCCTTCCACCGATCAAGCATGTAGCGCACCGCGCTGATCTTCGAACCGCCTTCTGCGTTGGCTGCGATCGTGTCGGTCTTGGGCGGCTCCTTAATCGTCATCAACAGTAGCGCGAATAAAATTCCCGGTGCGCCTACCATGAGGAAAGTCATCTGCCATGGCGCAAACATATGCCCAAACAGCTCAACATCGCCAACGTCGTGAAGCGCAGAAACCAGAACCCCGCCGGCGAGAAATGCCATACCGGCCCCGAGATAGGGCCCGGCCATGTAAAGGCTGATCGCGCGAGCGCGTTCGCCGCGCTTGAAATAGTCGCTAATGATCGACACCGAACAGGGACTGACCACCGCTTCACCAAGGCCCAGACCGAGCCTGAAAATCAACAGCGGCAGGAACGACATGGCAAAACCGCTCATCGTTGTCATCGTGCACCAGATCACGAGCCCCACGATCAGCAACCATTTGCGGCTCCATCGGTCAGCGAGCAACCCCAGGGGAATCGCTACCGCGACATGAAAGATGGAAAAGGCCGGGCCGAGCAGCAGCCCAATCTGGAAATCGCTAAGCCCCATCATTTCCTTGATCGGTTCGACCACCAACGAGAGAATGAATCGGTCAAAATAGGAAAGAATGAAAACGAGGAGAAGCAGAACCACTACATACCAGCGATACCAGCCACTGTGTCGATCAATATTCACAAAGCATTCCTTACCAAGGGCGCTCACGCGCGTTTCGTTGAGATTCGTATATCGCCCTAGGACGGAAGACTGCTGCCAAAGACATACCAGGCACCCTTACCATGGCGCGGGCGACCGGGCTCATCCCAGCCGAACGCCTCTGCCCGGTCGGGATAGGTACCAAGATCAGGCAAGAGATGGGTAAAATTTTCGGCCGCGCTAAAACCGGCCTCTTCCAGCAAAACAGCGGGATCCTGCGCCCGGAAATTGGTATAGTTTGGCTCGTTATTATGCTCGGTATCCCAGTTCCAAAAGAAATCTTCCCAGGCATCGACAAGGCAGGTTGCGGGCAGTTCCTGATGGACCATGACACCCCCTGGCCGGAGCAGGCGGCGGCACTCCTTCAGCACTTCACGGGTCGCGTCAACCGTGATTTCGTGAAAGAAAAAGCTCGAAACGATCAAATCAAAATGCCCGTCGGGGAAATCAAGAGCCTCGGCATTTTGCTGGCTGAGGTGGAGAGCGATACCTTCATGTTCCGCAATAGCATGGCCGTAGCGCAAAAGCGGCGCAGCGACATCAACGCCATGCGCTTCCGTGCCGGGAAAGGCCTCGACATAGGGCATAAGATTCTTGGCCGATGAGGTCCCGATATCAAGGATGCGAACTGGCGCGAAATCAGGACGTTCGTGCTTCAGCCAACGACTGATCACCTTAGCGACGCCGCCCCAGCTGCGATGGCTCATGCTAGCAGAAAAGACACGTGAGCCGAGGGAAACAACCGCTCCCTGGGCCACATCATCCTCAACCCACTCACTGTGGAAACAGCCCGGCGTCAGGTGGACATCAAGCTGAGATACATAATCGGGAATGGCCAGTAATGGATCGAGCCTCAGCGAGCCCCCGGCCGGATTGCGTTGTATCGCAGCTTTAGCCACATCGATCATTTCGGGTAGCGCGCGCTCGATCGGCTCTTGAACCGACTGAAAACACATTTCCTGCGCATTATAGCGAAGCGTACTGTAGAAACGATAGGAGTCTTCGCGCTTCATCACCTCTTCAATCGCCACCGCATCCCTGATCAACTCACCCTTGGCTTTGTGTGCCGGTGCGACACGCTCGTCAAAATCCTTGCGGACCATTTCGGGCATTTCCTGGATAGCGAAACGGCGAAGCGCACTACAAAAGCGCTGTCGGCCCCGCTCGTCGAGATTCGACTCGGGCAGCGCCTCAATGTCCGGAATGGCCGAGTTTTTATGCTTGAACAGCGCGTCTACTGTACTGACCATCAATCTTCCTATCGAACCCCGGGATGCCGTATTTCGTGAATGCCAAATCTTCCTTGCGATTTTCGCGGCTTGTAATTACAGCTGCTGAATAGTCTTATATCTAAGACAAATCAGATTGCAAGAGTTTGAACAAGATGAAACAGGTGAAACCCATTATAATCGTAGGTGCGGGACCCGTAGGTCTTACAGCAGCCATGCTGCTGCAGAACCGAAAAATCCCGTTTACCCTTTACGAAGCAGAGCCGGAATTGCCCGATGATCTGCGCGCGTCGACCTTTCATCCGCCCACTCTCGACATGCTCGAAACGCTCGGAGTCGCTGCACCCCTGGTTGCGCAAGGGCTGGTCAGTCCAACCTGGCAGGTCCGCATACATCCAAGCGGCGAACGCGCGGTATTCGATCTGAGCGTAATCAGCGATGCAACGAGCCATCCCTATCGGCTCCAGTGCGAACAATCCAAGCTTTGCCGGATCATGCTGGACATGCTGATCGCCGAGGGCGCAGATATCCGCATGGGCGTCAAAGTGGAAGGCGTAGAGCAGGACGATCACGGCGTCCGCATCGCGCTGCGCGATTCCAAAAACGAGGCAACAACCGATGAAGCCGACTTCCTGATCGCCGCTGACGGCGCACGGAGTATAGTTCGCTCGGCGCTTGGTTTCCCGTTCAAGGGCAAAACCTATCCCGAAACGACTATCCTTGCGACCACGCACTTTCCCTTCGACGAACATCTTGAAGGGCTTTCCAACGTCAACTATGTTTGGAAGGAGGGCGGCACGTTCAGCCTGCTTCGCCTACCGGACCTGTGGCGCTGCAGCCTTTACCCAGACGGCGAAGAAAGTATCGAAGATGCATTGGAACCGGAGAGCATCGAACGCAAGCTGCAGGAGATCGTGCAGGTCGAGGGCGGCCACAAGGTTGATCAAATCCGTCCCTATCGCATTCATATGCGGATCGTAGACGACTATCGGTCCGGCCGTGTTCTGCTCGCCGGTGATGCTGCCCACCTCAATTCGCCATCTGGCGGGATGGGCATGAATGGCGGTATTCACGATGCTTTTGAACTGGTTAATACGCTTGAAGAGGTACTGAACGGGTCAGCGTTGGATGGGCTTGATCGCTACACGCGCAGACGGCGGCCAATCGCGGAACAGGAAATCCTCACCCAGGCGGATCGCAACCGCGCGCGCATGCAGGAACGCGATCCGGTCAAGCGGCGCGAATCGCTCCAGGCATTGCAACGCACGGTCGCCGATCCGGACGCCGCGCGCGAACACCTGCTGCGCAGCTCAATGATCGCTGGCTTGCGCAAGGCAGCAGAAATCGCATGACCGGGCGGCGTTACGATTATGGCCGGGACGCGATGATCGGCATCGGCACGCCCCAGGCCAATCCCACGGTTGAGGCGGAAATGAGGATCATATTGCCTCCCGCCTGCGCCCTTGTCGTCAATCGCCTAACCAGTGCTTCGAACGATCCAATGGAGCGGCTGCGCGACTATATCGAACGACTGGACGTGAGCGTCGAGGATTTTGATACGCTACGCCCGGATGCCTATGGTTTTGGCTGCACCGGCTCATCTTACATGATCGATACGGACGCAGAAGCACGCATCGTCGAGCGGATCCAGGAGCGGCTCGGCTATCCCGTGGTCACTGCAACCGCCGCGATCCGCTGGCAGTTCGCAAAACTGGGTATAAAGCGTATCGCTCTCGCCTCCCCTTATCCGCCCGCCTTGTCCGAAGCGGCTAGCGCCTATTGGAGCGGCGCTGGTTTCGATCTCGTTGACGTTCGCCGGATCGATACAGGCAGCGGCGATACCCGCAGCATCTATACGCTGGGCAGTGAAGACGCGCGACCAGCCGCCGAGGCGATGTCCGGGCTCGACGTCGATGCCGTGCTGCTAAGCGGCACCGGGATGCCCTCACTGGCCCTGATCAACGACGTTGGCAGCAACGGCCCGGCCATATTTTCCTCCAATCTTTGCCTCGCCTACCGCTTATGTGACCTTGTCGGCCTGCCGGTGCCAAAAATCTCCGAATGGCGCGAACGCCTTGCCGAAGCCCGCGAACCAACAAAAGGAAAACCTGCCCGATGATAACCGCACCCACTGCCATTATCGACGGAGAAGCCATCGCCGGAACCGGCGCGCCAATCTCTGTTATCGATCCCGCGACCGAAGAGGTCATCGCTGGAATCCCGGACGCCGAGGATGCGCTGGTCGACCGCGCTGTCATATCTGCGCGCGCAGCGTTTGAACGCGGCGAATGGCGGAATATGAGCGTTGCGGAACGCCAGAAGATATTGCGCAACTGCGCCGATGCAATCGATACGGCCGCTGATAAAATCGCCGATCTCGAATGTGCGAACACGGGCATCCCCTATAGTCAGGTTCGCGGTCGACAGGTCGGTCGTTCCGCCGACAATTTTCGGTTCTTCGCAGACTATATCGGCCAAATGACGGCTGAGCTCTACGAACAGGATCCGAACTATCTGACCTTTGTCCGGCGCGAACCGGTAGGCGTAGCCGCGCTTATTTCCCCTTGGAACTCACCAATCACGCTGGGCTCGATGAAAGTCGCGTCGGCCATCGCCTTTGGCAATAGCTGCGTGCTCAAACCTGCCGAACAGGCACCTTTGGCACTCTCCAAACTGGTTGAAGTTGTCCAGTCAGCGGGCCTGCCCGAAGGCGTGCTGAACCTTGTCAACGGCAATGGTGCGACGGCAGGCAACCGGCTGGTGCGTCATCCCGGCATTGACTGCATTTCCTTCACCGGTGGTACCGAGACCGGGCGACGGATCATGACCGCGGCCGGAGAAAATCTGAAACCGACGATCATGGAACTCGGTGGCAAGTCCGCGAATATCATTTTCGAAGACGCCGATTTCGAACAAGCGTTAGACGGTGCGCTAATCGGTATTTTTACCAACAATGGTCAGCAATGCCTGGCTGGTTCCCGGATTCTCGTTCAGCGCAGCATCGCCAAACGCTTTATCGAAGCTTTTGTCGAGCGCGCAAAGGCGATCAGGGTCGGCTCGCCGCGTGATGCGGCCACCGAAGTAGGGCCGCTCGCCTCAAGACGCCATTATGAGCACGTTATGAGCTTCGTTCCCGAAACGAGTAAAAATGGTGCCAAATTGCTGGCCGGCGGAAAACGCGCTGCCGCCTTCGACATGGGCTTCTATTTCGAACCGACCATTGCCTTGGTCGAATCCAATGACGACCGGCTCTGTCAGGACGAAATCTTCGGGCCATTCGCATCAGTGCAGGTCTTCGATACTGCAGAAGAAGCCTATGCCATCGCCAACCGGTCTCGTTTTGGTCTGGTTGGCTATGTCTGGTCGCAGAACATAGCCACCATCATGGAAGCGCAGGCAAAAATATCGGCTGGCACGGTCTGGTGCAACACACCAATGATGCGCGAATTGCGCGCGCCCTTCGGCGGCTTTCGTGAATCGGGCGTTGGAGCCGAGGGTGGCCGCGCAGCAGAGGCCTTCTACATGCACCAGAAAACGGTCAGCATGCCATGCAAGCCGTTGACCCTCACAAAGCTTGGCGAGGGACAAACGGCGTGACGACGCTACATGACGAAATTTCGGCGTTTCTCGCCACTTATTTCGAAGCATGGAACGGCTATGATGTGCCTGCCATGCGCTCATTGTGGGACGAGAGCGAAGAGAACGCGACCTATCTCGCCGAGGAATGCAAACCGCATCTCGGATGGGATGAGATCCTTGCCTATTGGGGAGTCGACCGTTCGAAATCGGAACGACTACTGACCTGGCATGATCTTCATGTCACACAGGCTAGCGACGCTGTCGTGATCGCCTTCTTCCATGCGAACTGGAGCACCTATATCCCGGGTAACCGGCTCTATCCCAAACCGTTCGGCGGGCCGGTCCGGATCACGATGGTATTGCGCAAGACAGCAGCGGGTTGGCTGGCCATCCATTACGCTGAATCTCCACTCGCCTCGATCGTCCAGCTGCGCGAAGCCCACGAAGCGGCGGTCGACCCTGCGCTCCATGAGAGACTAGCCGCCAAAGGCATCCGTTACTGAGCGGTTCCTCCACAATCAGAAAGAAGACCGAGCATGACAACTGCCATTCAAACCATACCGCTAAAGACGATCGATGGCAAAGAGACCACACTTGCTGACTATGCAGGCTCCGTTCTTCTCCTCGTCAACACTGCCTCGAAATGCGGGCTCACCCCTCAATATGAGGGCCTTGAAGCATTATATCGCGCTAACAAGGACGAGGGCTTCGTCATTCTCGGTTTCCCGGCCAACAATTTCCTCGCTCAAGAGCCTGGCACCGAGCAGGAAATTGCCGAATTCTGCACGCTGACCTATGATGTCACCTTTCCGATGTTCTCGAAAATCAGCGTCGCGGGCGATGATCGCCATCCGCTCTATGTCGCGTTGACTGCTAAACAACCCGAAGCGGCGAGTCCCAATGGCAATGCCATGCGCGAGCGTCTAAAGACCAAAAATATACCGATCTGGGATGCGCCCGAAGTCCTGTGGAATTTTGAGAAGTTCCTCGTCTCACGCAAGGGCGAAGTCGTTGCCCGGTTTGCACCGGACACGTCGCCTAACGATCCAGCTATGGTCGCCGCTATAGAGAGCTATCTCGCATAGTAGATCTTCTTCCAAGACATTTTCGCATTACCGTAGCCAACCTCGTTGCCATTCTCGTCGTCTTCCATCGCATTCCTTTCTGCTGAAGACCAAGACATGAAGCTGCGGCCGGCAACATGCACTCATGACATTTCCCTGATAATAGGGGTGAGCGACGCCGGCATACTCCGGCGCCGCCCATGTTCAGGCCTCTAGATCTTCAATGAGAGCGGCGATGTCATCGAAAGTCGTGCCCGAGCCCGCTAATGTCGCCCTGTCGCCCGTTGCCTTCTGCCAGCGCCGGATCGCGACATCGACATAGCGCGGGTCTAGTTCGATCACGCGGCCGCAGCGGCCGGTCTGTTCGGCTGCCATGATCGTTGTTCCCGAGCCGGAGAAGGCATCGAGGACAATATCCGGGGTGCAGACTCACTTTCCTTGTCGGCCATTGCAGAGCAGAGCAAAGCGCTTGTCGCAAAAGCGCGCAACGGCAAACTGGAACCACATGAGTATGAAGGCGGAACGGCTTCCATCTCCAATCTCCGGATGTTCGGCATCGATGAGATGTTCCCGGTTATCAATCCGCCGCAAGCGCTCATCCTCGGCATTGGGGCAGGGATCGCACAACCATGGAAAGTGGACGGAGAGATAGCGCTCGCCACAATCATGTCCGCCACCGCCAGCTTTGATCACCGCGCGATAGACGGTGCGGCTGCGGCCGAGTTTATGGCTGCATTCAGAACTTTGATTGAGAGCCCATTGCTGATTGTGGGTTAGCGTTATAGAAGCGACGCGCGACCCCCGAGACCGATGCACCAGGCGCCAGCGCTTCGACCATGATCCGCTTTTTGTCCGGCAGCCGGAAGTTGCGACGGGCTTCCGGCAGCGTCCGGCCCGAAGGAATGTAGCCCGTCGATACGGGCCCATTTTCCCTGTCAGTCATAGGACTAGTCATATGACTAAGCCCTCCGTGCCGATACAGAAGCCGTGCCTGATGCACTGCATCCTCGACCTTGAACTGATCGCGCCAGTTGCCGAACCGCTTCAGCGGAATCCTCCGTGCAAATGAAGATCGAGACCTTGAAGTCAGGAACAAGCGTGCAACCGCCGTACTCTTACGCGAATATTCCTGTTCTGACGATTAAACCCTCTGATAATGGCGATTGGGGTCCCTGTTCGGAGGAATTAATTCCCTGTTCCGTCGATTAACAGGAAAACGGAATTTTCCTCGCATAAACTACGGTAATTGAACGTTATTATGCCATCAGATCTCATTGAAATAGCTAAAATCGGTCTGTTTTAGGGCCAAAAACACCAATTTTCCCTGTTAATTCCCTAATAGCAGGGTAACTTCACACTGAGACCGGTTCGCTGCAGACTGCGTCGCGCACCAGTACATTTCGTATCATTATGAAATGATAAGATTTTTCCTCTATCCATATTTCTAGACCACCAATTAGCCCACCATATCAACGCTGTTGTTATGGGCTATTATGTTCAGCAATGATTTCGATATTTTCATAAGCCGCCCTTCCTGCTAGCAAGTTCTCTCCTCGGGGTATTGTCGTAACCGGGGCATCGCGATGCTCTCTTTCATAGGAGAAATCGTGATGAGGATACTTTCAAAGCGTCAGCTGAAGGAACTTGTCTTATACTCACCGCAACATATCGCACGACTGGAAAAGGCCGGTCTATTCCCCAAGCGGGTACAACTTGGCCCCAACAGAGTGGGGTGGGTTGAGGATGAGGTGCTGGACTGGCTTACCGTCAGACTGGAAAGCCGCGAAGAACCATGCCGACACTCCTGCTAAAGGAGCGGGTGATCGGGTTTGCAAGCCCGATCACCCAATTTCGTTGCTGGGCAAGCGGATGAATAACAGTGTAGAATGAAAGACATGACCATAAATCCTTGCTAGGGTATGCGATCACAAAACAAATCAAAACCCATTGACGAAAGCCCCAGCAGAATGCTGCTAGACAATAAAAACCATGGCAAAGTCATTGATGAATTAAGGCTGCATCTCAAAGACGACGCAAGGTTGTCGATTTTGACGGGCGTTTTCTCAGTGTTTGGCTTTTCAGCGTTGAAAACCGAGCTGGGAAAAATTGAGAGCCTTCGGATGCTGCTTTCGGATGAAAGTTCAGTGTCTGCCTCTAGGGTCGCAGGCGGCACAGGCGAGATTGACTTAAAAAACAATCTTGATTTGCAGCGAGTCTCGAAGGAATGCTCTGATTGGGTTCGCAAGCGAGTCGATGTGCGGAGTCTTTCTGGAGCACCTATAGCCCAGAACATATTTCACATTGAGCAAAAGTCCGAACCATCAATCGCCATTTCAGGAACTTCTGCGTTTACAGCTGAAGGTCTGGGGATCGTCCGATCCGATAGCTTCGCCATGAACACAATTGCAAAGGAGCCGGAGGCAACCAAGCAGTTGCTAGGATGGTTCGAGACAATCTGGAGCGATCCAACGGCGGTCAAAAAGGTCAAGCACGAGATGCTTGCTGCACTTGACCAGCTAGCATCTGATCAGCCAGCCAACCTTATTTATTTCATCTCGCTGTTCCAGATCTTCAGAGATTTTTTGGAAGAGATTGATGAGGAGAATATCATCCGGTCCAAAACCGGATTTAAGGACACACTGGTCTGGAACAAACTCTACAAATTCCAGAAGGACGGCGTTCTTGGCGCGATAGACAAACTGGAGCGTTATAACGGCTGCATCATTGCCGATAGCGTCGGCTTGGGTAAGACCTTCGAGGCCTTAGCAGTCATCAAATATTACGAGCTACGCAATGACCGCGTGTTGGTACTGGCCCCCAAGAAGCTTCGTGAAAACTGGACCGTCTACACGATCAACGACAAGCGCAATCTGCTGGCAGACGACCGTTTCAATTATGATGTGCTCAACCATACTGATTTGAGCCGGGAAACAGGTCAATCGGGTGAGATCAATCTCGAAACGATCAATTGGGGCAATTACGATCTGATCGTCATTGATGAATCCCATAACTTTCGAAACAATAATCCGCGCAAGGAAGGCGTCACGCGCTACCAAAGGTTGATGGACGAAGTGATCCGCAAAGGCGTCCGGACCAAGGTGTTGATGCTCTCGGCGACGCCCGTAAACAACCGGTTGAATGATCTTAAAAACCAAGTGGCCTTTATCACCGAAGGAAGGGACAATGCTCTGGATGAAGCGGGTATCCAAAGCATCGAAGTGACTTTGCGGCGGGCGCAAGCGCAATTCAACAATTGGCTGAAATTGCCAGAAGAGAGCCGCACTACCGAAACCCTGCTCGAAAGCCTTAACTTCGGCTATTTCAAGCTTCTCGATTTACTGACCATTGCTCGTTCTAGGCGGCACATCGAAAAATATTACGACATCGCTGAGATTGGTAAATTCCCGGAGCGATTAAAACCAAAAAATATCAAATCGGATATTGATAAGGATGGCGAATTTCCGCCTCTTAAAGAGATAAATCGCTCAATTAAAAAGCTGTCATTGGCGGTCTATGCCCCGCTGGATTATGTGCGCGGGGACAAGCAGAATGAATACAGCCGAAAATATGACCAACAGGTCAAAGGCGGCAAATCTACGCTCAAACAAGTGGACCGCGAACGCAGCTTGATCCATTTGATGCGCATCAACATGCTGAAACGTATGGAAAGCTCCATCCATTCATTCGCACTTACGGTTGAAAAAATTCACGCAAAGGTTGGCGATTTGCTGGACAAGTTTGACGCCCATGAGGCGCAGGAAATCGAAGAAATATCTATTGAGGATATTGAAACGGATTCGGGCGAAATGGACGACTTGATGGTTGGCCGCAAAGTGAAGGTGCTCATCCAAGATTTGGATATTGTTCGGATGCGGCAAGACTTGGCCGCTGACCACGCGCTGCTTGGCTATTTGCTCGAAGAGGCGCGCCAGATTTCCGCTGATGACGACGCCAAGCTGCAAAAGCTCAAGGATATAATAACTAAGAAAATCGCAGAGCCGATCAACCCCAATAACAAAAAAATTGTCGTGTTCACCGCGTTTTCGGACACCGCAGAATATCTCTATCACCACGTCCATAACTGGGCACTTGAGCAATATGGACTGCAATCGGCCTTGGTCACTGGCAGCGGCACAAACAAATGCACAATCGATGGCCTTCCTCGTGATCTAAACAGCATCCTCACCAATTTTTCGCCAGTGTCGAAGGAGCGGGACAAGATTGATCCCGAAGCCGCCACCGATATCGATATCCTGATTGCCACCGATTGCATCTCCGAAGGTCAAAACCTTCAAGACTGCGATATGCTCGTCAACTACGACATTCATTGGAATCCCGTTCGGATCATTCAGCGTTTTGGCCGTGTTGACCGATTAGGCTCCAAGAATGATGCAATCCAGCTCATCAATTTCTGGCCGAATATGGAGTTAGACGAATATATCAATCTAGAGGCCAGAGTGGGCGGGCGCATGGTGCTGCTCGACATATCCGCGACCGGCGAAGAAAACGTGATCGTCTATGACGAAACCAAGCAGATGAATGATTTGGAATATCGCCGCAAACAGATGCAGCAGCTTCAGGACGCAGTGGTCGATCTGGAGGATATGGCTGGCAATGTCTCTATCACCGACATGACGCTGAATGATTTCCGCATGGACCTTTCTGGCTTCATGAAAGACAATCTAGCTATGCTGGAGGCGATGCCAACCGGTCTTCGCGCCAGCCTATCAACCAGCTTCGCCGATGCAGTGCCTGGAGCGATATTCTGTTTGCGCGATATCAAGGGTAAGGTTCGCAATGACGATAGCTACGCGCTTGCGCCCCATTATCTGGTTTATGTTGCGGATAGCGGCGAAGTGGTACTCAATCACTTGCAAGCCAAAAAGAGCCTCGACATTTTCAAGAAACTAGCGTCCGCTGCGTCCGGTCTGGACCAAGCGGCTATCGAAGTGGTCAATAGCGAAACCAAGAATGGACGCGACATGGCGCATTATCGCACCCTGCTGGATCGAGCGATTGAGAGCATTGTCGGGAAGACAGAGGAAAAAGGCGTCGAAAGCCTGTTTACGCGAGGCGGCACGGCGCTGACCAAGGACCATCTGAAAGGCGGCAACGATTTTGAAGTCGTCAGCTTCCTAATTATCAAAGCTGCTTCATGATGCAGGCGCTGATCGATGCCTTAGCCATTCCCGATAGCTGCCTGCTCGACAAGCCGGTCTTTAAGAAGATGTTTCTCGACAATTTCGAGCTGGACGTCACGGACCGCAAGGCGCTCAGCGAGGATGTCTCGCGCATTCGTTGGCTTTACACGCTGAAGCCCGACACGATCAATATTAGCCCGTTTCAGGACAATGAACGCGAGTTTTTGGAAATTGCGGTGCTGGCAATTTCAGTCAGCAATCCCGTCCGTGTCCGGCGCATCGCCAGCTTCATGCACCGGGCTATTCCTTATCCCTTGATCTTGATTTTTGAGGATGGGGCGAAGGCCTGCATCAGCACAGCGGAAAAACGAATCAACCAAGCGGACAAATCCAAGCTCGTGGTGGAAGATCGCTGGCTGACCGACTGGATCGACCTATCCGCACCTAATAATTCGCAGCGGGGCTTTTTGGGCGCGCTGGCGCTAACGCAGCAGCCATCGACCAATTTCTATGCGCTTTATGAAGCCTATCAGGCATTGGTGATTGCGATGATAGCGGCGGAACGCAGCGGAAGCTTTGCTAAAGCAGGCATCGCAGGTGCAAAGCCACGCGGGGAGGCATTGCGGAAAATTGAGGCTCTGGAGCGCGAGATTGCTGAGCGAAAGGCGCAGTTGAAGCGCGAGACGCAAATGGCAGACAAGATCAGCTTGAACAGCGCCATTAGAACGCGCAAAGATGCTATACTGACCTTAATCAGTGAATTGCAAAATTCACCCGATAATATTGAGACTTAGAGTAATTTATGCCCATGAAAAAAGTAACCGAGCAGGATGGCGAGAGCGACGACATTGTCGCAGGCAATATTGAGCAGTTGAAAGCGCTATTCCCCGACGCCTTTACCGAAGGCGGCGTAAACTTTGATGTGCTGCGACAGCTCTTGGGTGATGCATCGGTGCTGGATGAAGGCGAAGAAAAGTATGGCTTCAACTGGCATGGCAAAAAGCAAGCCCGGCAAATTGCGCTAACGCCGAGCACTGGGACCTTACTACCCTGCCTAGAGGAAAGCCTTGATTGGGACACGACGCAGAATTTGTTTATCGAGGGTGACAACCTAGAAGCACTGAAGCTTTTGCAGAAGAGTTATGCAAATACCGTAAAAATTATTTATATTGACCCGCCGTATAATACTGGAAGAGAATTTGTATATCCAGACAAGTTTTCTGAAAATCTTCACACCTATCTTATGTATTCGGGGCAGATAGACGGCGAAGGAATGAAGTTTGCGTCTAATACCGAAGCGGGCGGGCGCAAGCATTCAAACTGGCTGAATATGATGTACCCACGTCTAAAACTGGCGAAATCGTTCTTGAAGAAGGATGGTGCAATCTTTGTGTCAATTGATGACAATGAAGTAGCCAATCTTCGAGCGATCATGAATGATATTTTTGGTGAGGAAAATTTTATCAGTCAAATAATCTGGAAGAAAACTGAGAACATAAAGATGGATTCTCGGTTTATGTCCCAGAACAAAGACTATATTATCTGCTACAGATCGAGTTCGGAATTAACAGAGTTTGATAAACAACAATCAGATATAGGTCGATTTACCTTAGAAGATGATAAAGGAAAATACTACCTTAGAAAACTTGATAGCAAGAGTTCTGCGTACCGGAAAACACTGGATTATGTAATCGAACACAATGGCGTGAATTACTATGCAGGCGGCTCATTTGAAGACTGGGAGATGAGGCAAAAAGGCGAAGTGGGTGGCTTTGCTCCTCGTTGGCTGTGGTCAGAGGGAAAGTTCAAAAAGGGTCTCGGAGATGGGGAAATAATTTTTAAAAACGGAAATGTTTACAACAAGGTCCGTTATGATGGAATCGCGAAAAAACCTCATGTTGATATGCAAACACTTGTGTCAGGACAAACCGCTCAAAAAGAACTCGATCAGCTCTTTGGCAAAAGAATGTTTGACCACCCAAAGCCGCCGCAACTTATCGAATGGATAATAAGTTTATTATCAAGCGATCGAGAAGCAATTATTCTTGATTTTTTTGCAGGCTCATCAACCACTGCTCATGCCATAATGCAAGCGAATGCGAACGATGGCGGAAGTAGACGATTTATCATGGTGCAGCTGCCGGAAATTATAGATGAGGGACATGATGCAACGCGTGCTGGAATGAAAAATATTGCTCAATTAAGCCGAAGACGTATTGAGTTGGCTGGAGCAAAGGTAAGAGCTGACTACCAAGAAAAGATTGCTGAGCGCGATGCGCCGCTGGATACGGGCTTCAAGGTGTTCCAACTCGCCCAATCCAACATCAACGCTTGGAATCCGGACCGAACTGATCTTGAGGAAACCTTGCTTTCGCATAAGGACCATTTGGTCGAAGGCCGAAGCGAGCAGGACGTGCTTTACGAATTGCTGCTGAAGCGCGGCATTGAATTGACCGTGCCAATTGAAGAGAAAAAGGTCGCGGGCAAAACCATCTACAGCATCGGTTATGGCGTGTTGTTCGCCTGTCTCGATACCATTATCGCCAAGGGCGATGTAGATGCGGTAGCCTGCGCAATTGCTGAATGGCACAAGGAGCTGGAGCCGGAAACGGACAGCCATGTTTTCTTCCGTGATAGCGCCTTTGCCGATGATATCGCCAAAACCAATATGGCCGCGATCCTTGAGCAGAATGGCATCGCCCATGTCCGTAGCCTTTAATCCGAAATGATATGCCACCCATGAAACTGCATTTCGAAGATGATCTGGACTATCAGCAAGCGGCCATCGCTTCGGTTGTTAATCTGTTCAAAGGACAGGAAATCTCCCGTTCTGAATTCACTGTCACCTATCGCCCTGAAGCAGGCCCGCAGGCTGCTTTAGGTTTGGTTGAAAGCGATTTGGGCGTCGGCAACCGGCTGCAATTGATCGACGAAGAATTGCTGGAAAATCTGGCTGAGGTACAGCTCCGTGGCGGATTGCCGCAGGATGCGCTTTTGCAATCTGGCGACTTCACCGTGGAAATGGAAACAGGCACGGGCAAAACCTATGTCTATCTGCGCACCATCTTTGAATTGAATCAGGAATATGGCTTCACCAAATTTGTGATTGTCGTGCCCTCTGTTGCGATCAAGGAAGGCACCTACAAAACGCTCCAGATCACCCGCGACCATTTTGAAAACCTCTATCCCAAGGCCAAGGGCTATGAGTATTTTCTCTACGATAGCTCCAAGCTTGGTCAGGTGCGCAATTTTGCCACCAGCTCCACCATTCAAATCATGGTCACCACCGTTGGCGCGATCAACAAGAAGGACATCAACAACCTCTACAAAGAGAACGAAAATACCGGCGGCGAAAAGCCGATCGACCTAATCAAGGCGACCAATCCGATCATCATCGTTGATGAGCCACAAAGCGTGGACGGGGGCCTTAAAGGCGCAGGTAAGACGGCGCTTGCAGCCATGAATCCCCTCTGCACCCTGCGCTACTCCGCTACCCATGCCGACAAGCATCACATGGTTTACCGGCTCGACGCCGTGGATGCCTATGAGCGAGGCCTGGTGAAGCAGATTGAGGTCGCCTCGCTGGAGATCGAAGGCGGACACAACAAGCCCTATGTGAAGCTGATCTCCACACATAACCGCCAAGGTTCAATAACTGCCAAGGTGGAGCTAGACATTGCGCGCGGCAAAGCCATCAAACGGCAGGTGCTGACAGTCGAAGATGGTGACGATCTGGAGCAGCTTTCAAGCCGCAATATCTATGCCGATATGCAAATCGGTACGATCACTGTGGGGCCAAATGAGAGCATTGAGCTGAAAGGGCCGGGACTGGATGCAACCCTGAAGCCGGGAATGTCGCATGGCGGCGTAAGCGGCGACGAGCAAAAGCGCCTGATGATCCGCCGCACAATCAAAGAGCATTTGGACAAAGAGTTGCGCTTTGCTGAGACAGGCCGTCCGATCAAGGTACTGAGCCTGTTCTTCATCGATAGCGTCGAATTTTACCGCCAGTATGACGAGGACGGGCATACAGTGAAGGGCAAATACGCCCTGATGTTCGAAGAAGAATATCGCAAGCTAGCCAAGCTGCCCGATTATCAGACGCTGTTTGCCGCCATCGACCTAGATCAAGATATTGAAGCTTTGCACAATGGCTATTTCTCCATCGACAAAAAGGGTGGCTGGACGGAAACAGCCGAGAATAATCAGGCTAACCGCGACAATGCTGAGCGGGCCTATAATCTGATCATGAAGGACAAAGAGAAGCTGCTGAGTTTTGATACGAAGCTCAAATTCATCTTCTCGCACTCTGCCCTTCGCGAAGGCTGGGATAACCCCAATGTGTTCCAGATTTGTACCCTGCGCGACATGGGCAGCGAACGCGAACGCCGCCAGACTATCGGGCGCGGCCTGCGCCTCTGTGTCAATCAGGACGGCCAGCGGCTGCGCGGCCACGAGGTCAACACGTTGACCGTGGTGGCGACCGAAAGCTACGAAGATTTTGCCAAGAATCTCCAGACTGAAATTGAAAAAGATACAGGCATCAAATTTGGCATTGTCGAACCACATCAATTTGCCGCCATTCAAGTTCAGGGCGAAGACGGCGAGAGTAAACCATTGGGCGCGGTAGCTTCCGAAAAGCTATGGGCGCATTTGAAGCAGGAGGAGTTAATCGACTCCAAGGGCCGGGTTCAGGATAGTCTGCGTGTCGCGCTCAAAGATGGCACTCTAGAATTGCCGGAAGAGTTTGAAGCCCAAGCAGATGACATCAACGCGATCCTGAAAAAGCTGGCTGGTCGTTTGGACATCAAGAATGCCGATGATCGCAAAGTCATCCGCACCCGCGAAGCTGTTCTAGAAAGCCCCGAATTCAAGGCTCTGTGGGATCGGATTAAGCGCAAGAGTACCTATCGTGTCGAATTCGATAATGCGAAACTGATCGAGGATTGTGCCGAGAATATCCGTAGCAGCGAGCCTATCACCAAAACCCGCGCTCGTTTCCGCAAGGCTGGCTTAGAGATCGGAAAAGGCGGCGTTGAAGCCCGCGAAGATGGTGCAGTCAGTGCCTACACGACGATCAATGAAGACGACATTGAGCTGCCGGACATCATTACCGATTTGCAGGACAAGACCCAGCTAACGCGCAGCAGCATCGTTGATATTCTTTTGAAGAGCGACCGGATCGAGGATTTTAAGCGCAATCCACAGCAATTTATCGATCAGTCATCCGAAGCAATCAATCGTACTAAGCGTCTCGCTTTGGTCGATGGCATCAAATATCAGCGCATCGGTGACGATCATTTTTACTGCCAAGAGCTTTTCAAACAGGAAGAGCTTAAAAGCTACATGAAGAATGCCGTCAAAGCCGAAAAGTCCGTCTTTGAATATGTCGTTTATGATTCAGCGGGGACCGAGAAGGTTTTTGCAGAGGATTTGGAAGCCAATGAGTCTGTGAAAGTCTATGCCAAACTGCCCGCATGGTTCAAAATTCCGACACCTTTAGGCACCTACAATCCAGACTGGGCCGTTTTGGTCGAGCAGGATGGCGAGGAAAAATTATACTTCGTCGTTGAAACCAAAAGCAGTGGCTGGTGGGATGCTTTGCGCCATCAAGAAGGCGCAAAAATCAAATGTGGTGAGAAGCACTTCAAGGCTATCGAAGCCGAAACCAATCCTGCCAAATTCGTCAAGGCGACGTCTGTTAGCGGTGTCTTGAAACATGCTTAAATGGGGATAGGACCGTGACTTTTCTATCCCCATCTAATGCTTTTTGCAGTCCCCATCCATAGCTGAACATTGCTGCTCATTTCGTCACCCTCCGCTTTCATGCCTGAACCTGACTTCATAATATATTTGATAGATATATTATGAAATAACGGGGGCGCGGATATTTCCCTCAAGTACGAATCTGCTTGACCCCTTGGAATCCATTCACAATCCTGCCTTTCTAGTGTGTTGCAATTAGAAACAGGGGATAGACATTGGACCTATTATTCAAAAGAGAACAGACGACCGGCAAAACAAGCCGGGTCAATTTTAAGCTTTGGGGCAAGCTTGAACCAACCGAAGATGAGCAAGCGCTGATCAGCCGTTACCGGTTTGATGAATCGATTTTGATCGGTGCGGATGATACGCATCTGTTGCGCGGCGCGGTTAAATTGGGAGCTGTTGTGTTTGTCGTGGCGGCGCTTCTATTCACCTATATGGCGGGCGGGACCGCTGGTATCTTGGGCGGTCTGGCGGCAGGCGTCGGCGCGGGTTACTGGCACATCAACGAAAAGCGTGAGACGATTTTTGTCAAAGACTTGCTGCATGGTCGCAATTTCAAATGCGACAGCGTTGTTGAATTGGCGAAGAAGGAAGCCTGGCTCGAAGGTGCCTGTGCGATGTTCCGGCAAGTGATGGAAAGCGCCAAGCATTGGGATGGCGTCGAGCAGCATACAATCGAACCATTGCCCAAGGAACAGGCACGAGAATTGATCCTGAGAGCTTTCTGATATGGTTTGGCGTGCCGGGGCGCGAGTGCATGCCTTCGTGCACGGTCTGTTTAAGCCCAGCGAAGCAGAACTGGTCCGCGCGCAATATGATGAACTGGCCGCGCGCTTTCGCGGCCATGATATTGAAGGTGTCCCGGCACGCCGCCATCTCATTGGGCTAATTGCATCCGATGTCGTAGATCATTTTGGCATCGCGGATGATCATGCGCAGGCCGCCATCGTCAATCATCTCATTGCCCGCCTGTTTGATTTTGAAGGCTTGTTTCTTTTGCCCGAGGAGGATTGGTCGGAGTCTCGGACCATTGCCGAACTTTGGGATATCCGCGAAGAATTGACGCGCCAGCGCGGCTTTATTGATAAATTTGACCCGGTCTGCTCGACATTGCGCGATGCAGCGATTGCGCTTCTCGAACCGTTATATTCCGCTTGCCCAGCATTATTAGACGATGCTGAGGATAGTGACGGCGTCACTGTCGGCACCGATTTGTTGCGTAGCATCGGCAAGCTGGACGAAGTAACCAGCCAAATCATCGCTATTATCCATGCCGATGAACTCACCGAGCTTAATCTTCTGTCCCGCCTTCGAGCGCATCTGGAACGCAACATCATTGCTGCGTCCGGCGGCAATCCCGCTGATCCTGCAAGTTTTAATCGTGCGCCCAAAATGCCTGCGCAATTTGATGCCAAGTCGCCGGAGCAATTGGTCACCACCTATCTCGGCACTACGCCTCTTTTAGAATTGTTTGACCAGCAGCTCAATTTCACCATCCCCACGGCCTCTCGTTTTGAACATCATCATATCGTCGCCGGTTCAGGGCACGGCAAAACGCAGACACTCCAATATCTGATTGCGCAGGATTTAGCTGCGATGGAGCATGAGGCGCGTTCGATCATCGTATTGGATAGTCAGGGCGATTTGATCCGTAACGTCGCGCAAATGGCCATTTTCGGGCCAGAGGGGCCATTGCGTGATAAAATCGTCATCATTGATCCGAGTGATGTCGAATGGCCGGTGTCATTGAATCTTTTCGATGTCGGCATGGATCGGCTCAAAGGCTACGATCCCTTAGAACGCGAACGGCTGACCAATAGCATTTTGGAGCTTTATGATTTTGTCCTGGGTACGCTGCTTGATGCCCAGATGACCCAAAAGCAAAATGTCATCTTTCGCTATGTGACCCGGCTGATGCTCCATATCCCAAATGCCACGATCCACACCTTGCGCGAACTGATGGAGCCGGGTGGCGAGAAGAAATTTGCCGAGAGCATCGCCAAGCTAACCGGCACACCCAAGCATTTTTTTGAGACTGAATTTTCCAGTCGCGAATTTGAGCAGACGAAGAAGCAAGTGCTACGCCGTCTATGGGGAATATTGGAAAATCAGACCTTCGAACGGATGTTTTCGCATCCACGTTCGAAGCTGGATCTGTTCAAGGAAATGAATGCGGGCAAGGTCATTTTGATCAACACGGCAAAGGATTTGCTGAAAGAGCAAGGCACCGAGATATTCGGGCGCTTCTTTATCGCGATGATTGCACAAGCAGCGCAAGAGCGCGCTACCTTGCCAGCAGGCAAGCGCATTCCAACCTTTGTCTATATTGACGAGGCTCAGGATTATTTTGACCGTAATATCGGACTGATCCTAGCTCAGGCCCGTAAATATAATGTCGGCATGACACTCGCACATCAATATCTCGGCCAGCTTGAACCCAAGCTGCAAGAAGCCTTTGCTGCCAATACTGCGATTAAGTTTGCTGGCGGCGTATCGGCCAAAGATGCGCGGGCCTTGGCACCGATGCTCTATACCCAAGCAGAATTTATCGAGAGCCAACCAAAGGGCAGTTTCGCAGCGCACATTCGGGGCGTGACGAAAGGCGCATTTTCGCTCGGGTTCCCTTTTGGCTATCTGGAAGACTTGCCGAAAATGTCCAAGGTAGAACGTCAGGCGTTGCAACAGACGATGCGCAACCACTATGCCGTGCACCATAGCAAACTCGCCGACGATGCCACCGACAAAATGGACGATGAGGATTTAGAACCGGCCAATGAGGGTGTAGTCGAGGGCGAAACTGACAATGGCGAGAGCAAAGGTCAATCGCCGGGCCGTGTCGATACTGAACCGGGAAATCAGTGGTAAATCTCAAAAAAAGTTAAAATTATTTTTGTTGCGCATAGCTTCAAATGCCTGCTTTTCGCTGAGCATTTCTGAAAATACCGCACGGTTACAAGTGCTAATTCCATGCATAAGAAGCGAGTCCCTTAGACAAAAAGAGGACTTCAAAAATGGCTATCAGCAGTGTTTTATATTCCAGTCGCAGCGAAGAATGGGCGACCCCGCTAGATTTTTTTGCATCGCTTCATTCCGAGTTTTGCTTCACGCTTGATCCCTGCGCAACCGATCAAAATGCAAAATGCCAAAAATTCTATACCAAGACTGACAATGGCCTCAGCAAGGATTGGGGGCAGCACATAGTTTTTTGCAACCCGCCTTATGGCCGCAACATCGGTGACTGGGCACAAAAATGTTATGAAGCATCTTTGGCTGGTGCGACTGTCGTTCTTCTTGTCCACTCGCGCACGGACACCCGATATTTTCACAACTGGATTTACGGCAAAGCCGAATTGCGCTTTGTAAAAGGCCGCTTGAAATTTGGTGATGGGAAACAGTCTGCGCCATTTCCGTCTCTGGTCGCAATATTCCATCCCGCATCATCACAGCGCCTCGCGGCCTAAAATGTCGCAGGGCGAACGCGACCTGCTGGGTCGCCGCAGCCGGTTGAGCGCAAGCTCAACCGGCAAGCGTGTTTCACCAACGACACGCGATTTGCTCTGGTTTTTCAAAATCGCCGAACATGGGCCGCTACCGTCTTCTTTTTTATTGGAATACAGCCGGTCCAGCCACAAATCGGACAAGCGCGCCAAGGAACGACTGACCGATCTTTTCAACGAAGATAATACCCCGCATGGCGGGCCTTATCTCATCCGTCCGCCGCAGCAGTTCCGAACTATCGACAGCCGTTACAATCAGCTTGTCTATGATCTCGCTCCAGCGGCGCTCCGAGCGTTGTTGGATCAGGAGGGCAGCGAAGCAACAAAGCGAGCGCGATCCGGGCCGTGGCTTCATAGCTTCATGGTGAGCTGCATAACTTCTTCCATCGAGCTGGGCTGTTTGGAGTGCGAGAATCTGACCTATATCCCGCAAAGCAGCATTCTGGCGCGAGCGGGAGCGGAGCTACGCTACCCGACCCGCATCACCGATCCGGCAACTGGTTATGAATATGACAAGGACTTGATCCCCGACGCCATCTTTGGATTGGAGTATCATTCGGGCGCAGGCAGTCGATTTCGGTTTTTCGCTGTTGAAGCGGACCGGGCGACCGAACCCGCTACATCCAGCAATTTCAATCGCAAAAGCTTCCAGCGCCATTTGTTGCAATATCAGCAATATATCGAACATGGATTGTACAAGCAGCATCTTAGTCTCACCGCGCCAATGTTGGTATTGAATGTGACGAGCGATCACATCCGAATGGCGAAAATGGCGGAGTTAACTGGTCAGCATTTTTCTGCTGCTGGCTGCAACTATCAGCTATTCCATTGTTGGGAGGATTTTGGGCCGGTGTTTTGCGTGCCGATACCCAATAGACCGCTTATCAACTGCCTCGGTTAGCTCTAGCACGACGTTTTTTTGGGGCTATGGTGGGGATCAATTAAACGGCAATAAGTGGGTGATGGGGTGGACGCCCCCTGACGGCATTTATGTGCCATAATGGAGGTGTTGAACACTAATTATAGGAGGCGTCGATGTCAGAAGTTAGCATAATTGGGTTAGATATCGCAAAGTCAGTTTTTCAGGTGCACGGCGCTGATGCGTCGGGTCGTGCTCTGCTCCGCAAGAAGATCAGCCGAGTGAAGTTGTTGCCGTTCTTTGCGGAACTGCCAAGCTGCCGCGTTGTGCTGGAGGCGTGCGGCGGGGCTCATCACTGGGCACGCGAGTTGGCGAAGTTGGGCCATAACGTTCAATTGATCGCACCTGCCTATGTAAAGCCGTTTGTGAAGCGCCAGAAGAATGATGCTGCAGATGCTGAAGCGATCTGTGAGGCAGCCCAGCGGCCCAGCATGCGTTTTGTGCCTGTGAAGACAGAAGAACAGCAAGCAGCGGCGGTGATATTTCGTGGCCGGGATTTGCTGGTCCGGCAACGGACCCAGATCAGTAACTCGATCCGTGGTCACATGACGGAATATGGCTGGGTAGCGCCGAAAGGCCTAGCTCATTTATCCAGGCTGTCCGCGCTGCTTGATGACCCACAGGCCATTCCTCAGGGCGCAAGATCGATATTGATGATATTATTGGATCAGATAGCGGCGCTGGACAGCCAAATTGCAATATTAGATAAAGAGATTGCTCGGCGCGCGCGCGAAGATGAGACCGCGCGCCGGTTAATGACCATTCCGGGAATAGGCCCGATAACGGCAACGGCGATTACCGCGCTTGCGCCTCCGCCGGGCACCTTTGCCAAGGGGCGCGACTTTGCCGCTTGGGTCGGGCTTACACCGAGGCAGCACTCGACCGGCGGCAAACAGAAGCTGGGCGCGATCTCGAAGATGGGCGAACGCACGCTGCGAAGGCTTTTGATCATCGGTAGCAGCGCCGTCGTGCTCCAGGCATGCAAGCGCGGTGCGCCCAAAGGATCGTGGCTGGAACAGATGCTGGCGCGCAAACCGCGTATGCTGGTCACAGTAGCCCTTGCCAACAAAACCGCCCGCATTGTTTGGGCAGTGTTGACAGGAAAAGAGGTTTATAAGGCTCCGGTCGCAGCGGCATAGCTGTTTGCGAACCAGAGGTCGTCAGAAGACGTAGTCGGTCGAAGGAGGGTATGGCAAAACAGTCGGCGAGACGGGATCGGAAGAACCAGGGCTTCCCACCGTGCTTCATCAGCACGCTTAGGGTGATGTGGTTCCGGTCCGCGAACTCCCATACGGGCCCGCAGTCATCATCACTGCACCAAGAGGCCGGACAGATGGCAGCATCCGACGAACCGCCAAACCATCCCAAAATACCGCTTGCGTTTTTTGGGGCGTCCACAGATGGGAAGCGGTCATTCAATAAATGCAGATTGAGTGACCGCCAATGGGCCCATTGCCGACCGTCCGCTTCCAGTTGGATGTCTGTCATCTTCATTGGCTGCTCTACCGATGAGTTTTGTAAATCATATATCCTTCACACCCGTCGTTGGACTAAGGGTTCAAGATGTTGGCGATTTCTTCAACAGAACTATTTCTATGATTTGTAATCCTTTGCGCTTGACCGGCGGAGGACGCCGGAGAAGTCAAGCTCCCAAAGGGACAGCCATGCGGCAATGTATGGCAGCAGATCGCGCTCATGCCTCAATTCGCGTCCGCTCAGTCATTAGATTTGAGCAAAAAAGGAGCCGAGGTGAATTTTCATCACACTCGGCTTCTATCTCGCGTTCGTGAAATCTACTTATTCGGTAACGTCGGCGGGTTCAGCGTCTGCGGGAGGTGTCGCGGGCGAGCTTATCGCCCCGCGAACAAACAGTGCTTCATCAATTCGCTCAAATGCGGCTTGATAGAGTGCTGCATCTAACAATGAATTGGAAACGTTCTGGCCCGAACCAAAACGCGATGAACTAGACTTGGCTTCTACAAAGTTCAATCGAATCCGAGCGCGTTTAGTCGTGAACTGCTCCACAAATGCAGTGACTTTGGTTTGTTTCGATGAAGAGCCACCTGCATATGCTTCAAAAAAGTTAGTCGAATTTTCCGAATTGCTTAATGCATTGATAAATCCGGTTTCTAGATCGGCCCCCTCAACCTGATAACCCAAGTCCTGAAATACAGAAACTGTGCTCGCGAACAGAGATGCTTTATCAGTTTCATATTCGCGCTGTTGCATCGATTGAATCTGCATTGGCGTCATATTGATTTTTTGTGTCGTGGCGCAACCGCCCAAAATAACACTTGAACCAAGCGCCACCGCCAAAATGAATTTATTCATTCTAATCCCCCCAAATTTTAAAATTCGCTCGACCTTGATCGAAAGTCTGAAACGACTTTGTCGTCATCGAATTTGACAATTAAAGTCATCGTTCGCTGTGTGCTTTCTAAGCTGGAAGACGAGCCCGAACCGCCCCCCAAAATTACGGTCCAATAATTCGAACCGGAGTTTGCTTGGCTAACGGTGGCATGTCGCTGATAGGACCAAACGTCCTGACCGGAAGCGTCGACTGTCGCAATGTTGGGCGCACCAAAAGCTTCCAACACGTCGGTTTGTGTCGTCTCACCCTTTTTTAGATTAAGAGTTACATTGCCGGTTGTTAACTGGTTCTGGGCGTTCGTGACAGGTTGCGGCACATTGGCTGCGCATCCGCAGATAGCAAAAGACAATGCAATTATTGAGTGTCGAATCATAGAGTGCCCCCTTGTTGGCTAATGAGCCTAGACGCTCGGCTAATTGTTTACAAGTCCCAGAAGCAGTCCTTTTGTGTGCTAAACGCGGAAGTTCACAGAGCAGGCATAGCGTTGAGCTCTATCGAATGTCCGTTATTGGGGCGATTCCTGAACGGCAGCTTTGCGTGTTAAAGAAAAAGAGCCAAGCATCGCTTGGCTCTTAAGATGACAGACAGGATCAATATTCCGACGCCAACATGATTGTTAGCACCCTCTTGGTGACGCTGGGATCGATGGGGTCGGGTGACCCCGTTTCCATATCATTGCCATAATAATCGATCTTCCAGAAAATACGATTTTCGGCAATGGTTAGTGACCCAAAATCATGCTCGCCATAGGGATCATTGTTAGGGCCAAAATCATTGAAGCTGATGATGGCTTGCATAATCTCTGTCACGCATTCTGGCCCCAGCGCATGAATGCCGTTGGTGTGCAATATAGTACCGCCAATTCCGGTTTGCCGAAATTGGTCATTGAGTGCGCGAACTTGCGCTGTCTTCTCGTTCTTCATCTTTGTTCTCCTGAACTATCCGGCCACAGGAAGTTGCAGCCGGAAACGTTCAGGCGAACACGGTTCATTTTAACTTGGCGTATCATCGACCTATCGGTGATTCCGAAAGTTCGGCATATCGTCGCCGTTTCGCTTATCAAAAACTGTCCGATCAAACTTCTGACCAAACAGTTTTGGAATGTACTTTTTAACCCATCGCGGCAGCCAATTGTGTGGTCGGGCCACGTCTGACGGATTCAGCTAAAGAAAGAGCTTCAAAAAGAACGGTGCTACGTGGTTCGTTGTCGAAATACCTTCGAACCTTTGGCCGTAGCGGGGCCAATACCGGATAACGGTCGATGAGGGCGTCTGCTTCCTCATATTTATTCTTATGCGGATTTGCGCGTGCCACTTCCATATCCAATACCGGCGCGTTGCCGGCAGCGGTCGCAATAGCTTCGATGATATGTTTGGTGTGATTGCCCTTGCGCAGCGCATAAGCCAACTTTTCTGTGATTACCACATTTGGCTTAAACTCATCAATCAGGCTTTTGGCAAAGGCAGCCGCATATTTGTCGCTACGCGAGGCTTTGGTGGACATCGCCCAGTATAAGACTTCGCCACCATCCATATAAATGACGCCCACTCGGCGATACGCAGCGGCAAACGCCAGATAGCTAAGACCGTTCATTGCCTGCGGCTATGTCGCCGATCAATTGGCCATGCAGACGTGAAAAGGTATTATCGCGATTAAATTTGGTGGCATCATCACCGGCGCTGCTGAGGAGCGACGGCATTTGCTGGAATAATTCCCGTTTGGCCGTCTTCCGTATTGCCTCATAGAGACTGGCAAAAGAACGGTTATAGATGAGAGACACCTTGCAGGTTTCAAGCAGGCTTGGCAGCCGCTTACCCGCTTCCAACTCTGTAACTTCCGCATCGCTGATTTCGAGCAGCGTTGAGAGGTCTCTAGCTGATAATCCCGCCTTACGGCGAGCCGCGCACAGATCATGCGCAAATTGTGTGAACATAATTTTATTGATTAAACTGGTAACACTCTTCCAGAATAATCTGCGTCAACGCTCCAGACTAGGTAGCTTCACTTTCCCCAGTTTGTCGCTTCAAGCGCCCTAGACATACATTACCACCTATGCGGTATGAGCGACTTGGTAGACCGGATAGGTGGAACCTATCCGCTAACGGCCATACCGCATAGGTGGTGATATTAGGGGTAAGCGTTGGAGTATAGGGAAGAGTAGCGTTTTTCACGCCACCAATGCTAGAGAGCTTGAAGCCACCCAGAGCGCCCTAGTCTCGTTTTTCAAAATGCCGTTGAATGATGATATGCATTTCAACCGCAATCCCGTCACCCAGCTTGGCACTGCTTATCACCGCTACGGCGATAAGGTCTTTGGCATTTATCAGCATGACCGCCTCAATCATTGCTACCTGATCGGCCAGACGGGAACCGGAAAATCATCGTTGATCGCCAATCTGGCGCGGCAGGATGCGGAACGCCAACAAGGCTTTTGCTTGATTGATCCCCACGGTGACTTGGCCGAGCAATTGCACCGCTCGATCAATACCGATCATATCTATTGGAAGGTTTCAGATGCAGCCAGTCCCTATGGCTATAATCCGCTGACCCGCGTTCCGCCTCGCTTTCGTCCGCTCGTTGCATCGGGATTTATCGAAACGCTCAAAAAGCAATGGGCAGACAGTTGGGGTCCGCGCATGGAGCATCTATTGCGCTACTCCATCTTGGCATTGTTGGATCAGCCACGGGCGGACATGCGCGATATTGTTCGGATGTACATTGAACCGGATTTCCGCCGCCTTGTTGTGGCGCGAGTCACCGATCAACAGGTGCTGGCTTTCTGGAAAGTCGAGTTTCCAAAAATGAAATATCTCACTGCCATTGATGGCGTCGCGCCGATCTCCAACAAGTTGGGCGCATTCCTGGCTCACCCGATTATCCGCAAAGCGGTCTGCGCTCCAGAGCAGCCACTGCGCTTTCGCCGCCTGATGGATGAAGGACAGATGGTGATTATCAATCTTGCCAAGGGGCAGATCGGCAATGACAATGCTAATGTGCTGGGCGGTTTGCTCGTGTCAAACATCATGAACGCCGCTTTCACGCGGCACGATACGCCGGAAACTGAGCGCCGACCATTCTTCCTCTATATCGATGAATTTCACAGCTTCACTACAACGGCTTTTGCCGACATGCTTTCGGAAAGCCGTAAATACGGGTTGGGATTATTTTTAAGTCACCAGCATTGCTCGCAGATCGAGCAGCCAGTGTTTGAAGCTGTCATGGGGAAAGCGGGACAATGGAAACAATATTGCTAGTCGGCGCCAGCAACATCCCGGATCTTGAGGGCTGCTGGAACCGGCAATCCGGGCTTCGGCCAATAGCGCGCGGGCGCTGGAGGTGCTGACAGGCCGCTATCCGGCAGAGGAAGCGCGCCGCGCATCCGACCTGATCACGCCTGCCTCGCTTCCCGCCGTCACCGCGGCGCTCTGCTCGCCGAAGCCGACCAGCAAGGCGAGCAAGCGCGTTCGGCACTGTTCGATTCTGCTCAGGCGACCCTCGCCGCCTATCAGAAAGTCGAAAACCTGCTCGATGCCGAAGCGACGCTAGCCCGGCAAGTCCAGGCTAAGGCGGCGGCCACCGAAGAGGCGCGGGCAGCGGTTATCCTGACCCGCAGCCGAGACCCGCGCGATCGAGCCCCGGCGTGCGCGGATCGAAAACCGGATCAACCTGCATCCGGCTCTCGGCAACGAACCGCTCAGCGCCTAGGCGTCGCCATGCGGCGACGCCATCTTCAGAATTTATACCCGACCTCGACACCGAAGCGACGCAAGCCACCCGGCGAGATAAAGGAACCGCCGAATTCAACCGCGGTAATCACCTCGTTGAGATAGCGCTTGTCGAGCAGATTGTCGGCAAAGGCGGTGATGTTCCACTTGTCACCTTCCAGTCCGAAGCGCAGGTCCAGCACGCCATAGGCATCGCGCTGGGTAACCGACGTGTCGTTATCCCCTACAAACCCCGGCAGCATCAAGGCTGAAATGGGCAGCAGGCCGCTGAACAGGGTCGGGCCGGTATCTTCCTGGACGGTGTGGAACCAGGTCGGGCCGGTAATGCGATAATCAGCGCGCATCACCAGATCGAAACTGGTCGCAATGGGAGCAACAATCTGTGTGCCGAGGTTGATCGTATAGTCTGCGGTATGGGGCGACTTGTTGCCAACCGTGTACGGACGAGAGGCATTGGCCTTGATCTCGCTTTCGGTTACATTGACCGAACCAAAGATATCCCAGCCCTCGACAATTTCTGCATTGGCGTTGAATTCGATCCCGTAAATATCGACCTTGTCGATGTTCGAAACCACCCGCAGCAAACCAAAGGCGCCGACGAAAAATTCGAAGAACTGCATGTCGTCGACTTTGGTATAATAGCCCGCCAGATCGAAAGTGATCGCGTTATTGGCCGCAGACCCCTTGAAACCTGCCTCAAAAGCGCTTGATGTTTCCTTGCGATAAATATCGTTGATCAGGACGTTGGTGCCGAGGAACTGGTTGAAATTCTGGTCAACAATGGCGGCCGAGCCCTGATTGTTGAAGCCACCCGATTTGAAACCGATGCCCCAGTTGGCATAGAAATTCAGATTATCGGTCAGGCCATAGCGTAGCGAGAGTTTTGGCTGGAGCTCCTTGAAGGTCTGCTGCTGGTCAGGGATCGCGCCAAAGGCCTGCCCCGGATTAATCGGGCCGCCGGTGATCGGATCGATCGCCAGAGGCACGCGGCTGGATACTTGACGTTCTTCGATATCATAACGCAACGCCAGACCGACGTCGAAATTGTCGGCGATTTCATAGTCAATCGAAGCAAAGGCGGCATAGACATTGGTGTTGAAATTATCGGCAAATAATTGCGATGTCGGGTTGCTGCTATTGGCGTCGTTATACAGTTGCTTTGTGACCCCCTGCCCGAGATCCGCACCGAGGCTGACCCCGACATCGCGGTCGATGTTCAGAAAATAGGCACCAATCTGCCAGGCCAGCGGCCCGTCGCCATTGGAGGCCAGCCGGATTTCCGCGCTGATATCGGTTTGTTCGCGAATTTGATATTGGGTGCCGTCACAAGTGGTTGGACTATAGGCGCCGAGGGTGGACCCATTGACCGGGTCAAAAATGAACGGGATCGGATTATTGCCGACAAAGGTCGGTGCATTGAGCGGATAGCCGGTCAGTTGCGCCGTGGTCGTGAAACAGCTGTTCGACGCTGCTACCGACGCCGGAGTTGCGCCGGGGAAAGTATAGCGTGCGAAATCCGCCGATGTACCGTCCGCTGTCAATGCCTGATCCACATCGCTATACAGCGCCCAGGCGGAAAGCGTCATGGTGTCAAATTCATGGGTCAGCTTGACCGACGTTTCGAACGTGGTTTGCTCGTTGGTCGGACGGATATTCGAATAATAGCCGAATTTGTGCGTGTTCACATCTTCAAAAAAGGCCGGATCGACACCAGCAAAATTGGGCAGATGGAAAGCGGTGTTGAAGTTGATCGAGGCGCCGGAAAGGTCTGCATAGCGCGCCTTCACATCGACTTCGGTCGCATCGCCCAACTCGGCGACAAAACGCCCGTCAACCGACCAGGTTTCTTGATCATCGACCACTTTTCTGTTGTTCAGAAAGCTGTTGCGATAAAAGCCGTCGGTGGTGTTGTACGAGCCGGAAAGCACCAGGCCGGCGCTTTCGCCAACCGGCACGGAAATATAGCCTGACGCCTTGTAGGTATTATCCTCGGCGGCGCTGACCTTGATGCCACCCTCCATGATATCGCTGGGCTTGAGTGTCTGGATGACAATCGCACCAGCCGCTGCGTTGCGGCCATAAAGAGCGCCCTGCGGACCTTTCAGGATTTCGATCTGGCGCAGCGTGCCCTGATCCTGATTGAGCTGGGCAGTGTTGGTCTTGAGAATGCCGTCGACCACCAGTGCAACCGAGCTTTCGGCGTCGCGCGCACCATTGATGCCGCGGATATTGATCTGGGTGTCGCCCGCTTCTGCGGTACCGCTGACAATCGTCACACCAGCGGTCAGCTGGACAAATTCATCGGCTTGCTGAACACCGGTGCGGTCGAGCATTTCTTCGGTAAACACGGTGACCGAAGCCGGGACCTCGGCGAGTAATTCATTCTGCCGACGCGCGGTGACGATGATGACATTGCTGTCCTCGCCTTCGCTCGCTGACGGGTCACCACCGGTCTGGGCAAAGGCCGGGTTGAAACCAACCAGCGCGGCGAAACCGGCTGAAAGTGAAAGAACTGTTTTGATGTGACGCATTTTTCTTCCTTCCCTGAATGGAATGATTTGCAGGCCTCTCGACCCGTCAAACAGATTTAGACGAGCACATTGGCTCCGCTCATATAGACATAGACTTCCTGAAATTTTCCGTCCCGGACCCGCCAGAAATTGGTGTTGTAGAGCAAGGTGACGCTGCCATCGGCATCGGTCAGTTCCGCAGCGAAGCAGGCCGCGATCCGGCCATTGGCTTCATCGACGGTGCAGGTGAAATCGCGGTGGACGATGGTCTCGTAAGCGCCGAAGAAATCTTCGAACATCTGCCGGATTTCTTCTTTCCCGCTATGGCGGGTAAAGGCGGTCTGGACACAGAACAACGCACCGTCATGGAAACAGTCGAGCGCGGCGTCCATATTCTTGGCGTCGACATTGCCGAAGTAGCGCTTCGTCGCCAGTTCGATCAGTTCAGCGCGGGAGAGGCCGGGTTCATATTGCATCAGGCGTCTCCTTCTTTGAGCAGATTGTCGCCGCTCATATAGACGGTGACGTCCTGGAACAGGCGGTCCTTGCAGTAGAAGCGGTTGCAATTTTCATAGCGCAATTGCGCGCCACCATTGGGGGTAATCAGCACCGTGAACTGCGAACAGATCGCGTTGGTTTCGGGATCGGCGCTATGGACAAAATTGCCGTGCCAGATCTGCTCGAAGTCGGCGAAAAGCTTTTCAAACATTGCCCGGATCGCATCGCGACCTTTGTGGGTCGTGTCAGACGTGGCCTCGTGCAGGATCGCGTCAGGCGCGAAACAGTTGAGCACCTGGGTCATATTCTTGTTGTCGACGCCATCGAAATAGCGCTTGGTCACGATATCGATATAGAAGGGATAGGGCAGCGGCACCTGGCCCGCCATGCCGGGGGTCCAGTCAGCCATTAATACCATCCTTTTCTGATATCCGCGTCTTTCGGCACTTCGGGGGCAGGAAATGCCTTCTTGCTGTGGGTCAGTCCCAGTTCGATCAGGGTTTCGAGAAATTTATAGGCAACCTGGCCGGGGTTGAGCACCGGGATCGGCAGGTTGGCGTCAAGATATTTGGCCGACTGGTGCATGGTGGTCGAACCGAGCACGATCACATCTGCGCCATCTTCTTCCATCGCCAGTATCGCTTCGGCCCTGAGCTTGTCGAAAATCACTTCTTCCTTGCCCGCCAGCAATTCGGTGACGTCAGGCCTTGTGTCGATCGAGCGCAGGGAGGCGACCCGATCCCACCAGCCATATTCGGTGAGGGTTTTTTCGTAGAGCGGGAACCATTCCGGCCACATCGTCAGCACGGTGAATTTCTTGCCCAGCATCATCGCGGCGGCAAAGGCTGCTTCGCCGGGTCCGACCACCGGAATATTGAGCCGGGAACGGAGCGCGCGCAAGCCGCTGTCGCTAACCGTGTCGATCAACACCCCGGCATAGCCTTCTTCTTCGGCTGTGATCCCGGCCTGAAAAACCGTCCAGTCCATCAGCAAAGTGTCATGATAGCTGTCGCCCAGCGCAGCACCCCAGGGAACGGCGACAAATTCGGGCTGGAAACCGGCGCGGACAAAATCGGCGGGCAATTGTTCTGCGCGGGCGGCCACTCCGGCCTCATCCATCGGGATGGGGACAATGACCTTTATCCGTTTCATAGCAATCTCGGTTCGGGCATGATGATGCAAAAACTCCCTGATGCCTTTCTATTGTATACAATTGCCCTCCGTCAAGCGGAAACTGCCGAAAAGCGTAAGACTTGCCCAACGCTGTTTATTCCGCCAATAGTCGGTTCATGAGCCGCGCTTCCGACATCGCATATGAAAAAATCCGCAGCTTCATTCTGTATGGAGAGGCCTATCCGGGTATGCAATTGACCGAGGGACGGCTGTCGGAAATTTCCGGCGTGTCACGGACCCCGGTGCGCGATGCGGTCCAGCGACTGGAAAATGAAATGTTGCTGGTGCGCAGCGCTTCCAAGCGGCTTTCGGTCGCGGATTGGTCGGATGATGAAATAGACGAAATGTTTACGCTGCGGGCTATGCTGGAATCCCATGCCGCCGAACGGGCCGCGCGGCGGATGGATGCCGACAGCCTGAACCACCTGCGGGCGATCAATGACAGGCTGACAAAGGCGGTTCATCGGCCGGAGCCCGACATCACGACTTTTCTCGACGCCAACCGGCAGTTTCACGACCTGATACTCGAATGCGCCCAATCACCGAGATTGATCAAATTGCTCCCGGCGCTGGTCGAACAGCCGGTGGTCCGGCGCACGGCCAATCAATATTCCCAGGATGACCTGATCCAATCGGGGTCAGATCATGAAGAGCTGATTGCCGCTTTCGCGGCCAAGGATCAGGATTGGGCCGGCGCGGTGATGACCAGCCATATCCGGCGCGCCTTCCACAGTTTCCACCTTGCCACGAGAAGCGCAGACACCGCCTGATCGTCAGATGATGCCGCGTTCCTGCAGATCGGCCATCGTCGCGCTGTCCATGCCGAGCAATTCGCCATAAATCGCTTCATTATGCGCCCCGAGTTCGGGGCCGACGCTATCGATATGGCCTGGGGTTTTGGACAGCTTGGGCGCGACATTCTGCATCACGAAATTTTCATGCTGTGGATGGTCCACTTTGACCAGCGCTTCCCGCGCCTTGAAATGGGGATCGGCGAGCATTTCCGGCGCGCGATAGACATTGCCAGCGGGCACGCCATGTTCCTCGCACATGTCCAGCAAGTCCTGGCTGGCGATGGTCCTGGTCCATTCCATGATAAGATCGTCCAGTTCGGCCTGGCGTTCGCCGCGCGCGATATGGGTTGCATAGCGCGGATCTTCGCCCAGTTCCGGGCGCCCCATCATCGCCGACATCCGTTTCCACACACTATCCTGGTTGCCGCCGATCAGAACGCTGCCGTCGCTGGTCGGGTAGACGTTGGATGGCGCGATTTTCGGCAGGATCGAGCCGGTGCGTTCGCGGATATGTCCGGCCACCGTATATTCCGCCACGGTCGATTCCATATTGGCCAGCACCGCTTCATAAATTGCCGAATCGACCACCTGGCCCTCGCCGGTTTTGTGGCGATATTCCAGCGCCATCAGCGCGCCGAGACAGGCATAGGTCGCGGCCAGCGAATCGCCGATCGACAGGCCGGCGCGGCTGGGCGGACGGTCGGGTTCACCCATGATATAGCGCATGCCGCCCATTGCCTCACCGATGCCGCCATAGCCGGCGCGGTGTGAATAGGGGCCGGTCTGGCCATAGCCGGACACGCGAATCATGATCAGACCCTTGTTGATGGCACTGAGCGTTTCGTAGCTCAGGTCCCATTTTTCCAGCGTCCCGGCGCGGAAATTTTCAAGCAGGAAGTCGGATTTTTCGACCAGCTTCTTGACGATCGCCTGGCCCTCTTTTTCGCGCAAATTCAGGGTTATCGACTTTTTGTTGCGACCGACAACGGAAAACCAGAGCGGTATGCCCTGCCCCCAGCTGCGCATCGCATCGCCCACTTTGGGTGGCTCTATCTTGATCACCTCGGCACCATGGTCGCCCATCAGCTGACCGCAGAACGGCCCCGCGATCAACTGGCCCATTTCGATCAACCGTAGTCCTGTCAACGCCCCTTGCGTCATGAAAAATACTCCCGCATCATGCTTTCTTCTATACAAAGCACTATCAGGATTGTATACAATTTATATGAGCACAGTCAGTCGCACAGCGGTTACAATATTGGAAGTCGGTCCGCGGGACGGGCTGCAGAATGAAGCCGAGATCATTACAACGGCGGACAAGCTGGGTTTGATCAATCGCATGCTCGATGCCGGGGTGAAGCGGATCGAAGTGGCCAGCTTTGTCCATCCGGGGCGCGTGCCGCAAATGGCCGATGCAGAAGCGGTTATCGCCGGACTGCCCGACCGCGACGATATTTCCTATATCGGACTATGCCTGAACAAGCGCGGCGTGCTGCGCGGACTGGCGACGCGAGAAGGCAACAAGCGCGGCATCGATGAAGCGGGTTGCGTAGTTGTGGCAAGCGATACGTTCGGCCAGAAAAATCAGGGCCAGACGATAAAACAGGGCATCAAGGAAAATCGCGAGATGATCCGCTTTGCCAAGGCCGAGGGGCTGAAAGCCCAGGTCACGATATCGGCGGCCTTTGGCTGCCCGTTCGAGGGCGCGGTCAAGCCGGAAACGATTTTCCAGATCGCCGAGGAAATGGCCGCCGAAGACCCGATGGAAATTGCCCTGGCCGATACCATTGGTGTCGGCGTACCGGCGCAGGTCACCGACCTGTTCGGGCGGCTGCGGGAAATATTGCCCGCCCATATCGGCATGCGCGCCCATTTTCATGATACCCGCAACACCGGCATTGCCAACGCCTGGGCCGCCATCCAGGCCGGTGTAGAAACACTGGATTCCAGCCTTGGCGGACTTGGCGGCTGCCCGTTTGCGCCCAATGCCACCGGCAATATCGCGACCGAAGATCTGATCAACCTGCTCGACCGCTCCGGTGTCGGCCATGATCTCGATCTGCGCAAGGCGATCGCCACCAACCAATGGTTCGAAAGCATAATTGGCCGTCCGCTGCCGTCGCTGGTCGCAAGAGCCGAAGCCTGAATGACAGTGTTACAACAGAAAGATTGAAATATGGGATATCGATTGGGTGTCGACGTCGGCGGAACTTTTACCGATCTGCTGCTGATTGACGAAGCCACCGGCAAGACCTTCCGGGACAAGGTACCATCGACCCCGAGCGATCCGTCCCAGGCGGTGATCAATGGTGCAAGAGCGCTTTGCGAGCGCCAGAATATTGCCCCGGGCGAAATCGACCTGTTCCTGCACGGCACCACGGTCGCGACCAACGCGATGCTGGAAAAGAAAATCGCCAAGGTCGGTCTGATTGTCACCGAGGGCCATCGCCATCTGATGCAGATTGCCCGCAGTCTGGTGCCCGGTGGCCTCGCCGCCTGGATCATCTGGCCCAAGCCCGAACCGATGGCCGCGCTGCAACGAACGATAGAAGCGCCCGAGCGGATGGATGCCAAGGGGCATACCATTCGCCAGCTGGATGTACCGGAAATGCGTGCGCGGCTCGAAAAACTGAAGGAATCCGAAGAGGTGGAAGCGCTGACCATCTGCCTGATGAACAGCTATGTCGATGGCCGGCACGAAAAGGCGGTCGCGGCGATTTGTGCAGAAGTCTTTCCCGACATTCCGATTTCGATATCGTCCGATATTTTGCCCGAGATGCAGGAATATGAACGCGCCCTCACCACCGTCGCCAATAGCGCCGTCCGCCCGGCCGTGGCGCGCTATGTCGGCAATCTGGAAAAAGAACTGAAGGCCTGGGGCAGCAAGGCGAAGCTCAACCTGCTCCGATCCGATGGCGGATTGATGTCGGCCGAGAAAAGCGCCGAGGCTCCGGTCAACCTGCTGATGTCGGGACCGGCTGGCGGTGTCGCCGGCGCGGTATGGGTAGCCAAAAGTGCCAATGTGAAAAATATACTGACTCTCGACATGGGCGGCACATCGACCGATGTCGCGCTGATTGAAAATGGTTCGGCGCGGCTGCAACGGGAAACCTCGGTCGGTGACCTCAATGTCCGTGCCTCGTCTATCGATGTCAAAACCGTCGGTGCCGGCGGCGGATCGATCGCCTTTGTACCCGAACTGACCAAGGCTTTGCGGGTCGGACCGGAAAGCGCCGGCGCCGTGCCCGGGCCGGTGGCCTATGGCAAGGGCGGGGAACTGCCAACGGTGACCGATGCCAATGTCGTGCTCGGCTATCTGCCCGAATCCCTGCTCGGCGGCAGTTTCACGCTCGACCGCGAAGGCGCGCAGAAAGCCGTGCAGACGATCGCCGATGCGCTCAATATCAACCTGATGGATGCTGCTGCCGGGATCATCGACATTGTGAACGAAAATATGTTCGGCGCGCTGCGGCTGGTCTCTGTCCAGCAGGGCTATGACCCGCGCGAATTTGCCCTGATGGGCTTTGGCGGCGCCGGGCCGCTGCATGCCAATGCGATGGGCAAGCTGATGAACAGCTGGCCGGTGATCATCCCGCCATCGCCTGGCGTGCTCTGCGCCTATGGCGATGCGACGACGCGGCAAAGGGTAGAAACCCAGCGCAGCTTCAACGAGATGGCGCAAAATACGACCGATGACGAACTCACCGTCTATCTCGACAGTCTCGGCGCGCAGGTCCGACAGGAGCTGGAAGCCGAAGATGTCGCGCCCGGGGACATCGAGCTGTTCTACGAGATTGATATCCGTTATGCGGGGCAAGCCTTTGAAATTCCGCTGTCGGTGGAGCCGGAAGGCCTCTCGATCCAAAAGCTGATCACCCGCTTTGATACCGAGCACGAGCGATTGTTCACCTTCAATCTCGACGAGACGCCGCATGAGATCGTCAATGTCCGTGCGGTTGCGCTGGGCAAGTCCGCCGATGTCGCGCCGCCGGTCATCGAAAAGGGCGATGCCGATCCATCCGGCGCGAAAACCCGGGATCACCAGCTGTACATGGGCGGGAAGATGCAGGATGCGGTGATTTATGACCGCGCCATGCTGAAGGCCGGCAATCGCATTCCGGGGCCGGCGATCGTCACCGAAATGGACAGCACGACACTGGTACACAGCGGCTGCGAAGCGCTGGTCGACGCGCATGGCAATCTGATCATCAACCTGTTGGAAGGAGCGTAACATGCCCGCACAGATTATCGAAACCAACAGCGCTCCATTCAACCAGGTCGCGGTCGATCCGGTCACCCTCGACATCATGGAAAATGCCCTGCGCAACGCCCGGATCGAGATGGATGCCACTTTGGTGCGCACTGCCATGTCGCCCGGTATCAGGGAGCAAGGCGATGCCTTTCCCCTGATCGCCGACCGGCGGGGCAAGATGGTCGTCGGCCAGTTCGGCAGCTTCATCGACGGTTTTTTGCGCGCCTATCCCGGCACCATTGAAGAAGGCGACATGATCTTCCTCAGCGATCCCTACAGCTGCGAAGGCGCGGTCAGCCATAATAATGACTGGCTGGTCCTGTTGCCGGTCTATCGCGGCGGCCGACTGGTCGCCTGGACCGCGATGTTCGGCCATCAATCCGACATTGGCGGCAAGGTTGCCGGTTCGATCCCGATCGACAGCAAGAGCGTGTTCGAGGAAGGCGTCCGGATCCCGCCGGTGAAAATCTACCAGAAAGGCGTCTATAACGAGGAGATGGTCAAGGTCGTGCTGCACCAGAGCCGCAAGCCGGACTGGTGCGCCGCCGATCTCAACGCCCTGATCGCCTCCTGCCGGGTGGCCGCCCGCCGGGTCGACGAAATGTGCGGACGCTTTGGCGAAGATGAATTTGCCAGCGCCACCGATCTGCTGCTGGCGCGCAACCACCGGGCGATGAAACATCTGATCGAAACCAGCATTGGCGAGGAACCGGTCAGCTTCTCCGACTATATCTGCGACGATGGCGTCGGCTTTGGTCCGTACAAGATCAGCTGCAAGATGTGGCGCGAGGGCGGCAAGGTCATTCTCGATTTCGAGGGCACCGATCCGCAGGCACCCAGCTCGATCAACTTCTTTCTCAACGAGAATATGTTCAAGATGTTCTTCGGCATCTACATGATCATGGTGTTCGATCCGCAGATATTGTTCAACGACGGATTCTACGATCTGGTCGATGTGCGGATTCCGGAAGGCTCGCTGCTCAAGCCGAAATATCCGGCAGCGCTCGCCGGACGTACCCATGCGCTCGGCCGGATTTTCGATATCCTGGGCGGCCTGCTTGGCCAGCGCCAGCCGGAATTCCTCAATGGCGCCGGATTCTCCTCAAGCCCGCATCTGATGTATTCCGGTTTCGACAAATCGGGCGAATGGTTCCAGCTGTTCCAGATCGGCTTTGGCGGCATTCCCGGTCGCCCCTTTGGCGACGGGCCCGATGGCCATTCATTGTGGCCGGGATTCACCAATGTTCCGAACGAATTTCTCGAGAAATATTTCCCGCTTCGTATCGAGCGCTATGAAGCCAAGCCGGACAGCGGCGGCGCCGGTCTGTTCCGCGGCGGCAATGGCATCCATATGACTTATTGCTTCCTTGAACCGGGCACCGTCGCGATTCATGACGACCGCTGGTTCACCTATCCCTGGGGCGTCAATGGCGGCCAGCCGGGCGAACGGGCGACCAAGATATTGGAACGCGCCGATGGCTCGAAAGAAGTGGTCGGCAACAAGCAGGATGGCATTGAAGTGCGCGAAGGCGATTTGCTTCACTTCATCACCTGGGGCGGCGGCGGCTGGGGCAACCCGCTGGAGCGCGACCCCGAACTGGTCGCTCTGGAAATCCGCCAGGGGCTGGTGACTGTGAATGGCGCGCGAGACTATGGCGTGGTCATTGCCGAAGACGGCAGCGTCGATGGCCCGGCAACGGAAAGCCTGCGCGCGGAAATGGCAGAGAATATCGTCGAGACCGACGGTCCGTTCAACTTTGGTCCCGATATCGAAACGCTGCGGGCCAATTGTCTGGCCGAAACCGGCCTGCCCGCGCCAATTCAACCCGGAACCGCCGCCGCATAAACATCTCCCCGCTATTCAAAGTGCGGTTTGTGGCAACTTCCGCAAGGCCTTAGACCCTGTCCCATTCGAATGACGGGGAGAGGTACAATAGTCGACAGCAACACAGATGTTCTGATCATTGGTGCCGGTGCAGCGGGCCTCACCGCGGCGCTGGCGGCGCACGAAGCCGGTGCGTCGGTCCGGCTGATCGAAAAGCAGGACCGGCTGGGCGGAACCGCAGCGATTTCCGGCGGTGTGGTCTGGCTGCCCGATCATGACCAGATGGCAGCGCAGGGCAAGGACGATAGTGCTGCCGAGGCGCTGGCCTATTTTCTGTCGCTCGACCATGGCGAAATGGATGAGGCGGTGCTCGGGGCCTTTGTCACCGAGGCCCGGCAGATGCTGTCTTTCCTGACCGGGATCGATGCGATCAGGCTGACGATGATGCCGGATTATCCGGATTATTACGAGGATCGTCCCGGAGCGAAAGCCGATGGCGGACGATCGCTCGACAATGACCTGTTTGATTTTACCTCGCTAGGGGAATGGAAAGACCGGGTGTTCCACAATGGCCCCGCGCCGCGCATGATGTTGCGCGAGACGCCGCTTGGTGGCGGCAGCGGCGTGGTCGATCCGGCAGAATTGCTGCAGCGTGCCGACCGGGATCAGCGCGGCTGGGGGCAGGCGTTGGTCGGGCGGCTGCTCAAGGCCTGTCTGGACCGGGGCATCGAACCTGATCTGGGATGCGGGGGTTACCGGCTCTGTATCGAAAATGGACAGGTCACCGGCGCGATTGTCGAACGCGGAGACCAGCAGGAAACAATCAACGCGCGGCAGGCGGTGATATTGGCGACCGGCGGATTTGAATGGAATGACGCGCTGAAACATGCCTTTCTGCGCGGGCCGCTCGACGCGCCCGCCTCGCCACCGACCAATAAGGGCGATGGCCTGAAAATGGCGATGGCAGCGGGCGCAAGCCTCGGCAATATGACCAGCGCCTGGTGGGTGCCGACCCTCGCCGTGCCGGAGTCCGAGTGGCAGAGCGGCGAGGTCCGCAACATGCCGGTGCTGATCGAACGCACCCTGCCGCATGGTCTGCTGGTCAACCGCGATGGCAAAAGATTCTGCAACGAAGCGGCCAATTATTCGGCGCTGGCCGGGGCCTTTCATCGGTTCGAACCGGCAACCTATGATTATCCGAACCTGCCCGCCTATCTGATCTTCGATTCGCAATATCGGGAACGTTATCCGCTGGCCTCGTTCATGCCGGGTACGCCATTGCCGGACTGGGTAGCAAAGGCGGATACGCTGGCAGCGCTGGCGGCAAAAATCGGTGTCGATGCGCAAAATCTTCCGGCCACGGTCAACCGGTTCAATGATCTGGCGGGCCAGCTGGATGATCAGGATTTCGCCCGTGGCAAGACCGACTATGACCGTTTCTATGGCGACCGCTCTCGCGAGGGTGCGGGGGCGACTCTGGGAGCCCTGACCAAGGCTCCCTTTTACGCGGTGGAAATAAAAATGGGCGCGCTCGGTACCAATGGCGGACCGAAAACCAATGCGCAGGGACAGATTCTCGATGTCGATGGCGAACCTATTGCCGGACTGTTCGGGGCGGGCAATGTGATCAGCGCGCCAACCGGCAGCGTCTATGCCGGTGCCGGCGGCACTTTGGGGCCCGCACTGACATTTGGCTATATCGCGGGTCGCGCCGCGGCCAAGCGGATCAATCAATGACCGAACCGATCAAGGGGATGAAATAATGGGCATTTTGGATCAATTCAAACTGGACGGCACCGTCGCCGTCGTCACCGGCGCCGGCAAGGGCATCGGGCGGGCAATTGCGCTCGGGCTGGCCGAGGCGGGCGCGGATGTTGCGGTGGCGGCGCGCTCCGCCGATGATCTGGAAAAGGTCGCCGGGGAAATTCGCGCATTGGGTCGCCGCGCGATCGCGGTGCCGACCGATGTGACCAGCCGTACCGCGCTGGAAAATCTCGCCAGCCGCGCGGTCGAGGAACTGGGTCGCCTGAGCATCTGGGTCAGCAATGCCGGCGGTCTGCCCGATGGCACGCCCCGCTATCTGACCCGTACGCCGGAAGAAAGCTGGGACGCACAGATTGAACTCAATCTGAAAAGCGTGTGGATGGGCGCCGTCGCAGCGGCCAAGCATATGGCCGATGATGGCGGTGCGATTATCAATATATCCTCGCGCGCAGCGATCGGCGGGCAGGTCAAGAACGGCCCCTATGGCGCGTCGAAGGCGGCGGTGAACAGCCTGACCGCGAGCCTGTCGCTCGAACTGGCGCCGAAAATCCGGGTCAATGCGGTAGCGCCTGGCCCGATCCCGACCGAGAATTTTGACGAATCCATGGGCATCGATTCCGACGAGAAACGCGAGTCATTGCTCAAGCAGTTTCAGATCCCGCTGGCCCGTTTTGGCCGGGAAGAGGATATTGCCGCGGCGGTGGTCTATATGGCTTCACCGGCATCGAGCTGGGTGACCGGACAATGTCTCTATGTCACAGGGGGCAAGTGAACCGCCAGGCCCTAAGCCTGCTGGCGCTTCATCCACACCCAGACCCGCCAATAATGAAAGCCCGCCCAAAGGTTGAACAATGCGAGCACCATCAGCGCCCGCTGGAGCGCGCTCGCTTCGAGAGCGATGTTGCCGCCGGCAAAATAGTCTGACAGGCCGCCGACAAAAACCGGACCGATGCCCAGTCCGATCAGGCCGGCTAACATCAAATATATCGCGACCGCCATCGCCCGGGTTCTGTCGCTGGCCAATGTCTGGACTGCGGCGAAGCTGGGACCAAAATAGAAGGTCGCGGCAAAGGTCGGGAATCCGAGCAGGGCAATCGCAACATTGGCATTGTCGGCATAGATGGCGGCAATCATGCCGGGGCCTGCGAGAACCAGAACCAGTCCGCTGACCAGCAGTGGCAAGGCCGGATCGCGCTTGCCGATAATATCCCCAACCTTGCCACCGAACCAGGCCCCGAAACCGCCGGTTATCCCGACCATCACGCCCAGTTTCCAGCCAAGCTCGCCATAGTTCATTCCGTGCACCCGAACGAACAGGCCGCCATAGAAACTGGCCAGGCCATAAGAGACAAATTGCACCAGCACCCCGGCTGCAACCAGATGCCAATAAGCGGGTTTGCGCGACAGTTCGATCAAGGCTGTGCGCAAGGTCATCTCACCGACTGCAGGTTGAAAGGCCTTGGCCAGGCTGACCTTGCCGCGCGGATCGGGCACGGTGAACCAGATCACCACAGCAATGATTATTCCTGGCAAACCAGCCAGCAGAAACGCGGCCCGCCAGCTGAACAATTCCGTGATATAGCCGCCTCCGGCATAAGCCAGAAACGCGCCCACCGGCACCGCTGCGCCCATGATCCCGAGCGCACCGGCCCGGCGTTCGGGCGGAAACAGGTCGGCGATCAGGCTATGCGATGCAGGTGCTGATCCGGCCTCGCCAATACCAACCCCGACGCGCGCCAGGAACAGCTGGACAAAATTGCCCGCCAGCCCGCACAGCACGGTCATCAAGGACCAGACGGCAATCGCAATGGCGATAATCCGGCTGCGGTTCCAGCGATCCGCCAGGGCAGCGAGTGGTATTGCCAGCGTTGTATAGAAAATCGCAAAGGACAGGCCGGTCATCAGGCCAAGCTGCGTGTCAGAAAGCCCCAGATCGCGCTTGATCGGCTCGGCGACAATCGAGATCACCTGCCGGTCGAGAAAATTGAGCATGGTGACGACGAACAGGACGGCCAGCGCATAATTGGCGCGACGCCGCGACGCAGATGCAGAATCTGCCATATTATCGATGCCCTCGTTGGGGCGAATATCCTCTACCATGTCCAAGCTATGACAGGATTATTTTACTCCCGGCACCCTTTGTTTAGCTAGGGCCGGTCATCGGGTTGGTCAGAGAGACTGGCCGTCGTCGACGATGATATCCGATCCCGTCACCATCCGCGACGCGTCGGAAGCAAAATAGAGCATCATCGGATCGAGCGATTCGATATCCTGCAACCGGCGGCGATGGAAACTGGCAATCTGCGCTTCGCCGCCTGCGGTCTGATACCAGTCGCCCTGGATTTCGGTCGGGATATAGCCGGGGTGGATGGTGTTCACATTGACTCCCATCCGCACCCATTCGCGCGCCAGATTGCGGCCGAGATGAGTTACCCCTGCCTTGCTGGCGGCATAAGCGCTATCGCCTTCGCCGGTCAGCCGCGAAGTGATCGAACCGATGATCACGATCCGGCCATTTTCCTTGTCCCGGCTGCCGCTGGCGATCAGCCGCTTGGCGCCTTCGCGCGCGACCAGATAGACGCCCTTGAAATTGGTGTCGAGCAGGGTCTGCAACCGGTCTTACCACCCGTCATATTTTCTTGACCTATAAGAATCATGTATGATTCAGAGGCTCTCCATAAATTTTGGGGGTTCAGATGTTCAAGGCGAGCGTGGTCAGCACGGCGATAGAGAAAGATTTTGAGG
>Ga0209491_10000740_pt1 | contig 65375 bp, 56 predicted proteins | sample BON02_FD_187213 | JGI IMG/M metagenome (GOLD analysis project Ga0209491, IMG submission 187213) | Freshwater microbial communities from Lake Bonney liftoff mats and glacier meltwater in Antarctica - BON-02 (SPAdes) (version 2) | ecosystem: Environmental > Aquatic > Freshwater > Ice > Glacier... | reverse complement strand
ACAACTAATTGGATTTCGGCGCTTTGACACCCACTCAATTGCTCTAAACGCACTTTGGCCCCGAAAAATAAATTGAAATAATCGATTTTACCTGATTTATGGGGACAGAATTTTCAAGTTGGGTTAGGAGAGTATATGAACCCAAATATTGTGATAGAAGATTCGCTAATTATTTTCTCGTTTCCGAATTCTCCAGAAATAAATGTGTATGAGAGGAAAAGTAAACAGCTAGTTTCTAAAAGAATAGAAAGTGGATTCACCAAGAATACGGTTAAGTCAATGCGAAGTGAAACTTATTCAGAGATGCATCTCCGACTCAATCATCTAATCGAAAATCCCTACTTTTATAAAACGGTTTTTGATCCTTTTCGCAATTTGTTTTATCGCACGCACCGAGGAGAACACCCTAATCCTGATCTGAATTTGGGCAACTTGAACTTCTCTTTTACACGAGATTATTTAACGGTGATGGATGAAAATCTAAATTTGCTTGAAGAGATAGAGCTACCAGCGCATAAGTATGATGCACTTTCGTTTTTCGTAACCATTGAGGGGCTTTACATGCCTTTTTCACACTATTTAAATGAGGAAGTCAGGGAAGATAAGCTGGTTTTTCATGTGTATAAGTTTGAACTTAACTGAATATACTCCATATAAAAAGTTCTTCATTTAGCCTATTTCTCATACCTCACATAAGCAATCCACTCTCCATCAGGTGACCAACTATGTACATTGATGGTGCCCTGACCGCCATAAAAAACTGGAGTAAGATCCTTGATTTCTTTCGTCTCGACATCCAACAGCCGAAGTTTCACATCCTTCCCAAACGGATGAGATCCTTTTTGATCTTCGATATAGGAGATAATCACCGCGGATTTACTATCAGGTGAGGGGTGAGGAAACCAGTTGTCTAAGGCGTCGCTGGTCAGCTGCTCGGTGCCGATTCCATCTGGATTCATTCGATAGGCTTGCATCCTTCCGGTACGGTTGGAGTTGAAATAGATCCATTTCCCATCGTAAGAATATTCTGGACCATCATCCAGCCCTTCTGTATCTGTCAAACGGACCTCAGATCCTCCAGCTGTAGGAATCGCATACACATCCCATGCACCATCTCGCTCTGCACAATAGAGCAAAGTCTTGCCATCTGGACTGATTCCATGCCAATAGCTTGGATAGTTATTAGTGATCAATTTTGGTGGGGAACTGCCATCCATCGGCATGGTGAATATCTGGGAACTTTTGCCAAGTTCGCTTTTACTGATCACAAGGATTTTCCCATTGAAGCTAATTCCGTGATCGTTATTTGCTCTAGATACTTGCTCTGGGAATAACTGACCTAATTTGTTGCCTTCCAAATCCACTTTTTCTAAAAATCCATCAGAATTTATCAGTAGAAAACTTCCGTCTCGTGACCAGTTGGGAGCTTCAAAATGACGTTTTTCCTTCAGGATAGTTTTTTCCTCACCGGTCTTGACATTCAGAATTATCAGTTCACTTGTAACGTTTTCAGTTACTTGAGCGATAAGTGGAAATGAAACCGATAGAAAGATTAAGAGAATGAAGAGTGTTTTCATGGCTTTTGGGTTGTTGAAATTAAAGATAGGAAAGCCAAGCCAACCTATGTTAAAACTTCTACAGTATGCTCCATTTTATCTGTGAATACACCAATTTGCCATATGGACTGGTTTGCCTTTTCCATACTCTCAAGAAATCCATCGAGCTGCTCCGGATCTACTGCCAACATCAACCCTCCACTGGTCTGTGGATCGCAAAGTTTGACCAAATCCATGCCGACTACTCCTTTTGTTTTGGGAGAGTAAGCATTCCAATTTCGGTATGTATTGTCAGGGAATATAAACTGATTGATATACTCTTGCACGCCAGTAATCATCGGAAGCTTTGGCAAGTCAATAGATGCTGATAATCCTGCCCCTTCACACATTTCGATCAGATGGCCAAGCAATCCAAATCCCGTAACATCTGTCATTGCATGTACCTCATCATGATTTCCAAGTACTTCTCCGATGGAGTTCAATCTGCACGTGGTTTCAATAAGTTTTAAATAATCTGAGTCGGTAATTTTCTGCCTTTTCAAAGCGGTTGCCAAAACTCCAACACCCAATTCTTTGGTCAAGAATATCAAGTCTCCTGCTTTCGCACCTTTATTGAGCTTGATCTTTTTGGGATGAACTACCCCATTCACAGACAGTCCAAAAATCGGATCTTTAGCTGCAATGCTATGTCCACCTGCCAATTCAATTCCAGCAGCTTTACAGATGCTTTTAGCGCCTTCCATAACTTTAGCCGCCAATTCTGGAGAGAGCTTTTCTACCGGCCAACTCAAAATCGCATTGGCGAATATTGGCTTTCCACCCATTGCATAGACATCCGAGAGTGCATTTGCAGCAGCAATTCTCCCAAAATCAAATGGATCATCCACAATTGGAGTAAAAAAATCAACTGTATTGATTACTGCAATTTCTTCCGAAACCTGATATACCGCAGCATCATCTTTTCCGGAATTGCCAACCAGAAGGTTTGGATCAGTTTGGGTAAAAGCCCCACTGGAACTTAGGATCTGATCGAGTATCGCAGGTGCGATTTTACAGCCGCAGCCAGAGCCTTCGCTCCATTCAGTCAGTCTTGTGGGTAGTTTTGGGGCTAAGTTGGTTTCTAGCATTTATAAGTTGGTTTAGCGCTTCAGTTTCAGATATTCCTTCCAAATTCAGCGAAATAGTATTTTTAGATTCGTGCTTTTCTAGGTCAAAGTCATAAGCTTTGTCGTAATAAATCAAAAGATTGGCAATCCAACCTTCATGATTTCCATCGACAATGTCTTCGATGGCCTGAGAGGTTCGTAGGCCTCCAAGTTTCTTTTTAAGACGAAGGACCGCCTGGATTAATTCATCTTTTGGCAAAACGGCATATTCGTCAGCAATTAATTTGACTCGCTCGGCCTCAGTTCGGTGAATATCGATCAACGGGGCTTCAAGCATTTGCTGATAAAACAGTTCTGGCAAAATCAGGCGCCCTATTTTCCGACTTTCATTTTCAATCCAAGTAGGTTGCTCGGGATCTAATTTCATCACCGCCTCTGCGAGCAAATTTTCAAATTGCTCGACGCTAGGTTGAGGTGCTTGTCCGATTGCGCCAAAGCTGGAGCCTTTGTGATTTGCAATTCCTTCCAAATCGAGGATTTGCTGCCCTTGGCTTTTGAGACTTTTTAGAATTCGAGTTTTCCCAGTTCCGGTACGACCGGCCAATACAATCAAATTCAGCTGACCTCTCACCAGATCGAAACTATGGTTTCTGTATGTTTTGTAGCCGCCTTTTAGTCGATAGACTTCAAATCCCACCATCGTCAACAGCCAAGAAAGAATCTGACTGCGCATTCCTCCTCGCCAACAATAAATCAAGAGTTTTTTGTCTGGATAGGCTGCTAAAGCAGATTTTTGAATCTGATGAAATCTAGGCCCTACCAGTTCGAAGCCTTTCAAAGTAGCTTTTATATTTCCCTTTTCTTTGTATAGGGTACCCACGACCACTCGCTCTTCATTGTTAAGAATCGGAATGTTGATGGCATTTGGGATTTTACTTTGTTCAAATTCACCCTCACTTCTTGCATCGATAATGGGAAGCTTTTTGCGAAGCTCAAAAAATTCAAGAAGGGTAATTAAGGTTTCTGCCATAGCTCGGTGAAGGTAAAAAAAACATTAATGAATTAGGAATCGCAATGGGGAAATTGAATAATACCCAAGTCCATGTGTCAGAAGTACTGGGATATATTCAGCTTTAGACTTATGATGTAAAGATTCAACTCCGAAAAATTGAAACAACTGGTTTTCGGTAATTATTCAGTTCTTCTTCGAGAAAGCGCTGTTTTCTTTTCGATCAAATGCCTGTAAGAAAAAAAGGTTCAAGTCTAGCGACTTGAACCAATTAGGTATAGTTAATTCTAAGCTTTTGACTTACAGGTGCGCATCCAATTTTTGGGAAAGCACAGATTTTGGCACTGCTCCTACTTGCTTGTCTACGATCTCTCCACCTTTGAATAAAAGAAGTGTAGGGATAGAACGAATTCCGAATTTGGCTGCAACATTAGGGTTTGAATCCACATCTACTTTGCCGATTATTGCTTTGCCCTCATATTCGCCAGCAAGCTCTTCTACTAAAGGCCCGATCATTTTGCAGGGACCACACCATTCAGCCCAAAAGTCAACCAAGATTGGATGCTCGGATTTCATGATTTCTTCAAAGTTTGCGTCGGTGATTTCTATTGTTTTTGACATTTTATGTTTTGGTTAATATTTTAGAGTTTGAAATTATAGGTTAAAAAGTGAATTTAAGTTTAATAAGTTCCTATGTACTTGAAAAAGATTTCTATTGCCTGTCGATGGTTCTTAATCAGACGGCTTAATGATCTAAATCAGTAGTACATCAAACCACCTTGTACATTACCTCCGGAATCTGCTTCAACTCTTGAACCATGGCTGCGCTGGGATCGATAGAGAATTTTTTAGAGAAAAGCTCCAATGCTATATTTTCCTTTCGGTCGATTACATCAAAATAAAGCTTGGCCTCGCCTTTATATTTCGAAGTGATGGCTTCTAGTTTTTCCATCAAATCATAGCTCAAATCATCCAAGTTGATATTTACGCGGATTCCTTTGATCATTTTACCCCGAACTTCACTCAAGAGCATGATGCTGTTTATTTTAAATTCCAGCTCATTTTCAGCCCAGCGTTTGGGTTCTACTTTTCCTGTAAGAAATACGAACCAACCTGACATAAAGTATTCTTTGAACTTAACGTAGTCGTCTCCAAAGAAGAAAAAGGTAAATGCTCCGGCATAATCTTCCAAGGTAAGAGTTCCGAATGGCTTTCCATTTTTTGTAGTTCGATGAGCAAAGCTTTGAACCGAGCCAGCTAACTTGATCTCGCTTCGATTTCGCAGGCTTTCCAGATCAGTGAGATCGGGAAGAGAAGCACTGGTGAAGGATTCGATTTCAAGTTTGTATTGATCCAGGGGATGTCCCGAGATGTAGAGCCCGACGACTTCCTTCTCAATATTGAGTTGCTGAAGTTGCGAAAAAGGCTCCATAGGTGCGATGGTGGGTATTGGTACAGCCATGCTTCCCGAGCCACCACCAAAGAGACTTACTTGAGCAGAATCTTCTTCCTGTTGGATTTTTTGGGAGTATTTTGTTGCTTTTTCGATTAAGGAGATATCACCATTCGCCGCTTCGAGATATTGCCTCCTGTGATACTCTGGAAAACAATCGAATGCTCCGGCCATTGCCAATGCTTCCATTGTTTTTTTATTCAAAGCCTTCGAACTTACACGCTTCGCAAATTCAAAGATATTTTTGAATACACCTCCTTTTTCGCGTTCCCTGATGATTTCCTCTACTGCAGCCGAACCTGCGCCTTTGATTGCAGCCATTCCAAAGCGAATTTCTCCCGCTTTATTTACGGTAAAGCCACTCTTAGATTCGTTGACATCCGGACCTAAAACCGGAATTGCGGCACGCTTACATTCTTCCATGAAAAACGTCACTTGGGTGATATCATTCATATTATTACTCAGTACCGAAGCTAAATACTCTGCTGGATAATTTGCTTTTAGATAAGCAGTCTGGTATGCAATCCAAGCATAGCAAGTCGAGTGGGACTTGTTGAATGCGTAGGATGCAAATGCTTCCCAGTCGGTCCAGATTTTTGCGAGTTTTTTATCGTCATGGCCTTTGGCTGAAGCTTGCTCAATGAATTTTGGCTTCATTTTATCCAAAACATCTTTTTGCTTTTTACCCATTGCCTTTCGCAGTACGTCGGCCTCACCTTTTGTGAATCCTGCAAGTTTTTGGGACAAAAGCATCACTTGCTCTTGGTAGACCGTGATTCCATAGGTTTCTTCCAAGTATTCCTTCATGTCGTCCAGATCGTATTGGATCTTTTCGGTCCCATGTTTTCTTTTGACAAAAGAAGGAATATATGCGATAGGGCCTGGGCGATATAAAGCATTCATAGCAATCAAATCAGCAAAAACTGTGGGCTTGAGTTCCCGCATGTATTTCTGCATACCGGTAGATTCATATTGGAAGATTCCCACGGTCTCACCTCGCTGGAATAACTCATAGGTCTTTTCGTCATCGATGGGAAATTCATCTGCATCCAGGATGATTCCGTGGCGTTCCTTTACAATTTTGATGGCGTCTTTGATGAGGGTGAGGGTTTTCAAACCCAAAAAGTCCATCTTTAACAAGCCGGCAGATTCTACGACGGAGTTGTCAAACTGGGTACACACCATCTCGGAGTCTTTTGCCAAAGCCACCGGTACAAAATTAGTGATGTCATCAGGGGTGATGATCACGCCGCAGGCATGAATCCCGAGGTTTCGAACTGAACCTTCCAACATCATTGCTTGATTGATGGTTTTGGCAGATTCGTCTTGGCCTTTTGAGATTCGGATTAGCTCGTCTGCTTTTGCAATCATATCAGCCTGCCCCTTGAGCTTATCGGAGATGGCAGCTCGGTTTCCTTGCAGCGCAAAGAGTGCTTTCAACTTAATATCCGGAACTAGATTCGCCAGTCTTCCGGCTTCTGCCAAAGGCAGGTTTAGAACCCGTGCAGTATCACGGATCGCAGATTTGGCAGCCATTGTGCCATAGGTAATGATCTGTGCGACTTGGTTGGAGCCGTATTTTCGGATCACATAATCGATTACTGACTGCCGACCTTCATCATCAAAGTCAATATCAATATCGGGAAGTGATATTCGGTCCGGATTCAAAAATCTCTCAAATAGAAGATTGTATGCGATTGGGTCAATGTTGGTGATACCCGTACAATATGCTACGGCCGATCCTGCAGCTGATCCACGACCTGGGCCTACGGAAACTCCCATTCTTCTCGCCTCAGCAATGAAATCCTGCACAATCAAGAAGTAACCTGGATAACCTGTATTCTGAACAGTCGCCAGCTCAAAATCCAATCGCTCCTGAATTTCAGGGGTCATGTTTTTATAGCGTTTTTTCGCTCCTTCGAAGGTTAGGTGACGCAAATATGCATTTTCTCCGCGTTTGCCTCCATCTTCTACATCCTCGGGGTGGATAAATTCTGCAGGAATGTCAAACTTAGGAAGTAGGACTTCTCTGGCAAGTTTGTAAGCCACCACTTTGTCCGAGATCTCCTGAGTACATTCGATTGCTTCTGGCAAATCAGCGAAAAGCTTTTTCATTTCATCAGGCGTCTTCAGGTAGAATTCGTCATTTGGGAAGCCATATCTAAATTCCCGCCCTCGCTTGCCGATATATTTTTTTGGTTTGTCGTAGAGCTCACCGTCTTTCACGCAGAGTAAAACATCATGTGCTTTGGCATCTGTCTTTTCGGTGTAGTAGGAGTTGTTTGCTGCGAAATACTTGACATCGTATTTGAGCGCAAGATCCATCAAAACCTCATTTACTTTCTCCTCCTCGGGAACTCCATGGCGATTCAATTCCACATAGAAATCTTCGCCAAACTGCTCTTTCCACCAAACAAAAGCTTCCTCAGCCTGAGTGTCGCCGACATTCAAAATTAAAAAAGGAATCTCACCCCAAAGTCCTCCGGTAGTTGCGATTAAGTCGCCTTTGTATTGGAGCAAAAGTTCTTTGTCGATTCTTGGTAGGTAATAAAATCCTTCAATGTTAGCATAGGAAGCTAGTTTGGCTAGATTATGATAACCTGCTTTATTTTTGGCAAGCAAGACAGTCTGAAATCCGTCGTCTTTGTTACTCTTATTTTTCCGATCTCGACAAAGGTTAAACTCGCAACCCAAAATGGGCTTGATATCCTTTGCCATAGCCTCCTTCACAAAGTTGAACGCGCCCATCATATTACCATGGTCTGTCATGGCGATTGCAGGCATTCCCAAAGCCTTTGCTCTAGCTACCATGGCAGGAATCTCTGAAGTTGCTTGAAGTACCGAAAACTGACTGTGCACATGCAAATGGGTGAAAGACATATCAGTCAGATCGGATATATCTGCTTTTCCAGCTTGCTTCAGCACATCTTTTCCCGCAGCTTTTTTCGTGTCTTTCGCTTGCACAAAGTTGGCCTCTGTCAATTTCGGAGCTTTGTAGATCACATCTGCAATAGAAAACCCTTCGGCTGGAGAATACACGCCTTGAGTGATCAGGCCAAAGAAACAACGAGCCGTAGCATCCACATCATAAGCGGCATCGTGTGCATCGCCAAATCCTTTCCCAAAAAGCTTCTGATGTAATTCCGTTAATGTTGGCCATTTGAATTTGCCGCCACGACCACCTGGCAGCGCACAAAATTCCGTCGAAAGATCTTTGGTGTCAAGTTGCGGTGCAGTGAGTGGCATGGTTGCTTTTGCTCGGTGGTATTCCGAACCCACCACATTGATATCAAATTCAATATTGTGTCCCACCAAAAAGGTGGCTTGCTGAATATCGCCTTCAAAAATTCCTAGAATCTGTTTTAGATCATGGCCCTCGGCCAAAGCTCGATTGGTAGAGATCCCATGTACTTTTTCCGCATTGTAAGGAATCGTAAACGCTTCGGGGCGGATGATGTAATTGTGATTGGAGAGTAGATTTCCCTTAGCATCATGCAGTTGCCAAGCGATTTGGACTAGCCTAGGCCAATTGTCCACCTCGGACATGGGGGCATTGTAATCGCGGGGAAGACCAGTGGTCTCGGTATCAAAAATTAAATACATACAGCTTGGTGATTTGAGACTTCAAAATAGGGTTAATCTCTGAAAGGAGACAAGTGAAGCGGAGGTAATTGTCAGGGAAATTTGTTACTTTTTTTTCCGAAAACCAAAAAAATCTTTTCAAATAGTTAGAGCGTAAAAGTCATTGAGTTCGTTGACAAAATTTAATGTAATGCATTTTTTAGGGCACGAACTACTTCTATTATTGGATATTTTATATAAGGTGAGATAGTAAGGTTTTGTATGAAAAAAATATTTCATTAAAAGTTGGTTGAGTGGTAGGAAAGCTGGAAAAAAGTTTTTAGTTTAAGAATTAATCTAGTAATGGGTTTAATGTCTTAACTACTATGAAATTCATCTCTTGCTCCATTTATTTTGGTTGTTGTTTTTTGCTTTTTTCTGCTTCAGCTGCGCTGGGACAAGAATCTAATTCAAATTTTTTGGCTGAGCAAAAGCATACGCTTGGGATATCCGGTACTTTTAATCCTGGATTTGTCTTTGAGAGGTCGCCGGGGCTCCCCGTTGATATCATCTACCGAAGGTTTAATACACAAAATCAGGCATTTCGAGCACGCATAGGCGGCGTGTATAGTAAGGTTGCAGAGGAATCCGGTGTGTTCTTTGATAGAGAATGGAACTCCAATCTGGGACTAGGACTAGGATATGAATGGCACCATGAGATAAATGACAGATTTACCTCGTTTTATGGAGGGGAAGTCGGAGCTACCTATTACTGGCTGGATCGCGACCAAGCGAGGCCGGCAACTATTCAGGGCATACCTATGATTCGTAAGAATTTCACCACTAACAGAACCTTTGAATTATCATTTAAGGGTTTAGTAGGAGTTAATTATCAATTGAACAGCAGATTTCTCCTTACGCTAGAGCAAAGCATTTCTCTGAGTAGACAAAACTATACATCTAGCGATGTGGGCGACTTAGTTCCTATAGACCCTTCCGTGGATATTACATTATCGTCAGGATTTGGAGGTTTGTCTGCTGTATATTCCAGAGTATTATTTCAGACAAGTTTAGGTGTTCAAATTAAAATATTTTAGCTATGAAAAATTCTTTTTTATTGATTCTAATTTTCTCTATCTGGTTCAATGCCATAGCTCAAATTGAGTTAAATGGTCCGACCCTTTTAGTCTGTCCAGGCGAGCCAATGGTCTACAATGTTTCACCAGCTTCTCTAACAAGCTGTCAGTATAAATGGACTGTAACTAATGGGTTGTTTTCAAATGGACTGACCACTATTCAAGGTTTTTGGCCAACTATAGTAACGTGACCGTTATATGGGATAATATTCAATATCAGGGTGGTCAAAGTATCCCTCAAGGAAATATCAAGGTTGAAATAGTTCCAGGTTCTTGTTCGCTTCCTCCTTCAGAAATAACCTCAAGAAATTTAAATTTGGTAATAAGTACACTGAATGGTGTTACTCCGGGTCCACTGTCAGGTAACACTTCTTTTGATTTGGCCGCTACCTCTACTCGCACCTTTTCAATTCCCCGACTTAGATTTCCTGGAACACTTCAAATCGGAGGTACTCCCAGCATTCTTCATGCCACAAGTTACAATTGGATTATACCTGCAGGATGGCAAATAGGATCTAATATAAGTGACGGAGTTACACCGATGTCAGGACTTGGTTTTTCAGCATTTATTCAGTCAGACCCCTGCACTGGTAATGGTGAAAAAATAAAGGTGAGGGGTTTTAGTAGCTGCGGCCCGGGATATGTGAGTAATTGGAGGGAAGTTGCCGTGGTGAGAAATTTACCTGCTATAAGCTTTAGTCAGGCTCCTCCTGATAATATTAATTGTTCAAATACTAGCCCTATCACAGTCTCAGTAAATCCAGTTGCAGGGGCACAATCCTATACGTGGACTTATCCAAGCGGGTGGTCTGGAACAAGTACTACTAATTCCATTACGCTTACCCCAAATGGTACGATTGCAGGGACGGTATCAGTAAAAGCAAACCTATGCAGTACCCAAACCAACCTTCTGAGCAAAACCATAAATCTTCGTTTATTTGACCCTCAAGCTCCACCAACGGTTAATGGGACTCTGGTTGTTTGTAATTCAGCAACCTATACTTTATCCAATCCAGCACTTTTGTCCACGGCCACCTGGACGATTAGTCCATCTAGCCTGGTGGCAAATAGTAGCGGGACCGGATTTAGTGCATTGGTTTCAAAAGCTAATGCCAGTTCTTCGGGAGCTGCGACTATCACATTCATTTTGACAGGACCATGCGGACCTCTTCCCCCATTTACTAAAGAAATCCAGATTGGGGTCGTTAATCCCTCTCAGGCGACCGCTACAGGAACTTGTGGAACTGGATCACTTTGTTTCGTATGTCCCGGCAATACGTATGTTTTCACTGCGCAGCCTCCGCTTGGTCACCAAACAAACTACAGCTATCAGTGGACAAAACCATCCAATTGGTCTGTCATCAATCAAAGTGCTAATACTATAACGCTTTCTGTGCCTCAAAACAATCCTGATTTCTTTCCATCTGTAAGATTCAGAATGAATAATGGCTGCGGATGGTCTGGCTATAGTGGTCTTACAGTAGCTCCGGGGCCTGGATGTGGTGGAGGATATTATTATAGCTACAGTATATATCCAAATCCTTCTTCTGATTATTTGACCGTAGAGCCTCGGCTTAAAGAGGAATTCAAGAAGATTGAACCAGAAGTGCGAGATCTATTTAGGAGTATGGAGGTTGAGTTAATGCCAGATCCTTTCGTAGTAAGCGTGTACAATGTGAACGAAGAGCTCTTATTCGAAACAAGCTCTAAAGGAGAAAAGGTGACTATTTCGCTGGAAGCTTTTAAACCAGGCAATTACTTTGTCCACATTCAGAATAAGACTGAGGTTATTCGAAAGCAAATCATCGTAGAAAAGTAAGTATTAATTTCAGGCTTGCAGGGCAGATTGAATGCCCTGCAAGCCTTTTTATATTCTTTGAAAAATGGTTATTAAAAGATTAATTTTAGTATCAGCCTTTATTATTTCTTCTTTACCAGTCTCATCTCAAGAGATGGATCGGGGGGATTCTTTGTTGATTTCAATCCCCAAAAACTCCTGGTTGGTGGGATTCAATACCCATTTATTCCAAAGCTTTGTTACCGAGGATCTTTTTGGAGGTGATAGCCTGAGAGCGGCCCGACTAGATTTTTTTGGTAGAAAACAAATTAGAAATGATCAAGCTTTTAGGGTTAGGTTTTTTGGAGGTTTTGACACATTTTGTAAGGAAAGTAAATCCAATCGTCTCAATGTCCCCTTCGGGGACGAAACCTTTCGAAGCATTGGTGCCGCGATAGGTTACGAATGGCAATTCCGAATAACGACCAGGTGGTACGCCTACTATGGGATGGATCTGGAGTGGAGTCTAAGTAGAACAAAAAAGATTCAATACGGGGCAGGGTTTCAAACAGACGAAAATATTCCAACCCAAAGATATGAGAGGCATATTGGATTGGAGAACTCGTTTTCAGGCTTGCCTTTTTTTGGTATCGGGTTTCGAGTCACGGATAGATTGCTGATTACTGCTGAATCTAAACTAACACTATCCTATACTCATCAGAAACGGACATTTGAAGAATCAATCATGGAAAATCCTGACACCATGGTGGAGGTGCAGATTACTCCGCCAATGAAATATCGAGATGATTTGATTAAAAAGGATTGGCTGTTTACTTTTTTGCCTTACTCAGGAGTGATCATAAACTATAGGTTTTAGTACGCTAATTCATTTACCTCGAATTAATAAATCCTTGGGAAAGACAACTTTTTTCAAGAGGTAGGACTTGATGATCCTTTCATTTTTGACTTGCGAATGGTCAATTCGTATGATTACTGTGGCCGCGTGGATGATTAGATTTCTGTAAGAAATGAAAATCAGACGAAATCAGGAAAATCTTTCCATGAAATTACCTTTCCATAGGATCTTTTTTGGTTCAAATTCCCTGTATTCACTAATCCTTTTGAGGCAATAGGAATCGTAGAAATGGACTCGAATTTTTCCATTCCCTTGAAGTTTTCGGTCATGACAGTTTCACTTGCTTTGATTTCAAAAATATCAAGCGTAGTCCCTTGATCTAGCAACAGATCTACTTCATCTCCATGATTGTCCCGCCAAAACCATGGACTTTGATTTTGATACTGATGATGCATCTGCTTGAAGAATTCAGTCACCATCATATTTTCGAATAACGCTCCTTTTATAGGGTTGGTAAGAAGCATTTCTCGTTTGGTGATCTTTAGCAAGTGGCACAAAAGCCCTGTGTCATAGAAATATAGCTTTGGAGTCTTTACCACCCGTTTGCTGAAATTCTTATGAAATGGATACAGCTGAAAGGTGATGTAACTGGACTCCAAAGCCGAAAGCCAGGATTTCGCAGTAGGCTGAGTGATGCCAGCTTCATTGGCTAAAGCACTTAGATTCAGTAGCTGACCTGCCCGTGCTGCGCAGAGCCCTAAGAAGTTTTGAAATTGTCTCAAATCTCTGACGACCATCAATTCTGTCACATCTCTATTGACGTACGTTTGGACGTAATTTGAGTAAAACACACTGGGAGAAATCTTCCGATCATACATAGCAGGATAAAACCCATGGATCAATTGCTCAAAAGGATCGTCTGCCAGTAAATCCGCAGCTGAGAGCTCTCTTGTGTCGAGTGGGAGAAGTTTGAAAATAGCCACTCTACCGGCTAAACTTTGGGTGATTCGCTCCATTAAGTGAAAATTTTGCGAGCCAGAAAGAATGAATCCACCCATTCGATCAGGACGACTATCAACGAGTGTCTGGAGGTAGGAAAAAAGAGCTGGCGCTTGCTGCACCTCGTCAAGGATTACCTGATCGTCGTATGCTGCAAGAAAACCATTTGGGTCTTTCAGCGCAAAATCCCGATTATCTGGATTCTCCAAACTGACATAGCGATAGTCTGGAAAAAGTGTCTTCAAAAGCGTAGTCTTTCCTGACTGCCTTGAGCCGGTGATTGCCAGTATTGGGTATTTGCTTCGGTATTCCTGTATGATTCTGTTTATCAGCTGATTAATTATATTCATTTGCTAGAAATGAACGTCTAATTTTGAATTTGTACAAACTCTATTTTGAATTTGTACAACCTTGATTCCTAAAAAGTACAGCTTTTAAAAGCTGTGCTCAACATACGAGACGATAAATGGGCATGAATTAGGACTTTTTATTCAAGGTAGTCTTCATAAACTCACCGAGCTTATTTTGGTAAAAAGCTGAATCAGCGGGATAGTTGGGAACCAAGCCTTTCTTTTCGGGGAAGGATTCCATGTGTAGCGTTTGGGTGGGAAATGCGAAACGAACGCCTAGCGTATTGGCTAACTTCACTGTATGTATTAAAATTTCATGCCTGCAAGCCAACTCTTCACCCCAGGTGGGTACTTCGAAAAAAATGTAAAACATGACATCCTGACTGAAGGGCGAAAGATTATTGAAATATATGTGATATATATCCTTTCGAGTATGTGGATGCGCCAATACTATTTCTCTAAGACCTTTGACAAACTCCTCAATTAAGTCTGGAGGTGTGTCATACGTCACTGTCAGCGTGGTGTAAAACCGCCTGTATTGACGAAGTCCGTGATTATCCAGCGTGGCATCTGCAATTTTGCCGTTTGGCACATACATCAACGAGTTTCTAAATGTCCGGATTCGTGTGGATCGAAATCCAACCTCTTCTACTGTGCCGTCGATATCTCCCGAGGTGATCCAATCTCCGACTTGGAAGGGCTTGTCAATAAAGATCATCACCGAGCCAAAGAAGTTTTTGATGGTATCCTGTGCTGCCAAAGCAATAGCAACACCACCAATCGAAAGACCTGTCAGGAAAGGAATAATATCCAAGTTCAGTCCATCCCGGAGTATAAAAAGAGTACCGATGATAATCACAAATGCTTTCAGCGTCTTGCGAAGCAATGGAACCAACTGATCATCCAGAGTGGATTCGGTCTTGGTCGCTAATTTCAAAAAATAAGCTGCTACTACATTTACGAGTTTGTAGAAAATAATCGTGATCAAAAACGGTTTTAGCGTTCGGAGCATAATTAACACCCACGACCAGATCTCAATGGGAAGCTGAAGCACCCGTATAAAAAGGGAAAGTAAAAGTATAATCAGATAGAAGCTTATGACTCGCGCTACAGGCAAAATATAATTTTCTCCAACTCGTTCATAGCCGGCTCGCCTTAAAAAATACAGAAGCACTCTGTCCACAACAAGGGTGAAAATCCAGTGCGCCAGAAATATAAAAAGGATCAAAATGAATATTCCAAAAAGCTGCCACAGCTGAAGTCCCCAATACTCCTGTGTGCCGATTTTTGGTAAGATATTGAGGAGTCGTGCTGTACCGTAAGGATAGGTTTCGGAGTGAAGCTCAGCTATTTGGTTTACAGAAAAGGAGGAGAACTTCCAGTTATTCCCAGTTTTTTCAAGGAAGATTCCGGGTAGGATTTTCTTGTCGAAATAGTAAATATTATCTGCTCCCGAGGTGCTGTCGCGATAGTTTTGAACATTTGGAATCTCGCTCGTGCGTATGATGACTCCCTTTCCTTCGAAGATTTGTTTCAACTGTATGGCAAGCAGTTTGGTATCCGGGTTTTTAATACCTGTTAAATCCAAAGTTTTGGCTGCTTTTTCAGGCAAAAAATCTGATTCCTCCAGATTGATGAAAAATGTCAGTGTGGTGTGATATGGGGAACTCAGATTTATTTTTTCCCCAACTTTATTTAAGTCCTGAATCTCAGTGATTAATTGACCGATAGCCTGACTGCTGACTAGAACCGAGATAAGGAGAAGAAAGAAATATTTTTTGAACATGGAACCTGAATCGATTTGACTGCAAGTTACAGATAAGAGCTACCGCACCCAAAGAAAATCCTTTATTGCTAGGATGCCAGTTTGAATTCTGTTAGAGTTTTGCCACTAATTGTACGAATAATATATTGGTTTTTTCCAACCTGATAGGATATCTGTATCGGTCCGGTACTTTCGAGTGGCATGGTGGTCAGAAGTTTGCCTTTGAGATCATACAAGTAGGTAAAGTCTTGTGTTCGATCCGTGATGACGACCAATTGTCTATTGGCCCCAAAGTCAAAATATTGATAACTCAGCCCCTCAGCTGATCCGCGGATATTGAAGAGTGCTTTCTCCGACCGATCCAAGACTTGCACATCGTTATATTGTCTAGATATGAATATATAGTCTGATTCATCGGCGTTCGGTATGATTTTATATTCATGATCCCGGTCTCCTTTGACTAATTGATTTCGATAAGTGACTTCGCCGTTGAAATTCGTGTGAATAACTTCACCGCTAGCCGAAATGCCTACCAACAGCATCGTCTTTGAGCTAGGCGCATGCGAGGCTGAAAGCTCGGAACCGAATGATTCTGCTAGTTGAACAGGCGATTTGGTTTGTAATTCTCCTCTTCGATTGAATAGATAGAGCTGACCTTTTTCAGTGAGTGCGACCATAAAATCGCCCTTCCCAGGTACTCTGTAAAATGCGGGAGCGCCCAGTGTATTTGATTTCAACGAGTTAGGATTCCAGCCTTCCAGCGCAACCCCTACTTTATCCAGTAGGTACAAATCTCCGTCTGTAGTAGAGATGAAATACCGGTACTCTTTCGAATTGCTATAATCCACCAAGTTCAAATTTTTGATTTTATTTCCTTTTAGTGGTAGCGGGTAGTTTGGTAGGGGATTTCCAAGCCGATCAATCCCATAGATGAATTCTGCGGTAGCGATCAGTAATTGAAGTTTTCCGTTTTTATAGTAATCAATTTCAAAAGCATCTGAAACGATTGGACCTGACAGTTGCTTCGAATAGACTTTTTGGCCGGCTGCATTGATCAAGTGAAGAATATTTTGATCGTCCTGCACGAGAAAATCTTCGGTATTATCCTGATAGTTAGTAATTACTTTCGGACCGTAGGTGAGGCTGTTGGGAAATGATATTCTGTTACTTGGAGAAACTGTAATCGCCCCGGATGATTTAGTCACCGGTTTGGCATCACTTAGGTATAAAAACTTCAATGTTGCAATTGGGTTGCCCTGAATTTGATTGATTCGGAAATTGACCGCTCGAAAAGATTGAAAGGAGGTGGAGTATTTTTGAAGAAAAGAACTCCAGGAAGGATTGGTAGCTGAGATCCAGGAATCCCAGAGTGGGCCAATCAGGAAAAGTCTGTCAAATCCCGAAGTAGGATTCAGCAACTCGGATTCTTTAGGTGCTCGGCTTGATTTTCCCCAGGTATTTTCCTGCTGTATGTCATCCAGTATCGATTTCATCGCCTGCTGCGAATTAGTAAAAATCAAAATATCTTCATGGCTGGAGATGAATGTCTGTAAAAATCCCTCAAATTTTCCGGCAAAAAGATGAGCTGGAAACTCTTCTTCTCCGATGTAAATAATCTCCTGCCCTTTATAAAACTCTATTCGGCCTTCATTTTCACTGGCAAGAAATTCTTTGAGCATATCTAAAGAATTATCCGAGCCGTTTGTTCCGCTTAGAAGTGCTTGGTTGCTGTTTGTGCCTCCCGAGTCTTCTAAATCAAGCAAATATAATTCGCCGGTAAAGCTGTCAAAAAATCCTCTATCTATTAATTTCCTTTGGATCTCCCCATTTAAAGTCGATCTGCCTGAGAATGCGCGATTGATTATTTTTTGAGTTTCAAAGATACTTTCTAGGTTAAGCTGTTTCACTGCCTTGGTTTGGTTTGGAATCAGATTTTGGATTTTCCCTAGGTTGGCAGAGATTGAAGGAGTGAAATTGACTTCCTCGGAATAGTTGACTGGACCTGAAAACTCAATCTCATTTTTATTTAAGGTCAATTCCAAAGCGACATTTCCATTTATTAATTCAAAAGCCTCGATGCTTGGAGATGTTCTTTCATTCGTTATTCCTTTTAAGAGACTGGCAATACTTTTTCCGGAAATAAGCAACCTCCCCAATGACGAATTGGAAAGTGGCTGTGGGTTATTTAGCTCGAAAAAACTTCCTGCGGTACCATTAGCATAGAATCGAATCGCCTCTTCTACCAAAAATGAGGAAGAGGAAATTACAGCCAAATCGCCAACGTGAGTAATACTCCAATCCCGATTGTTTTCGGCACTAAAATATTCATAAACAACCTGATCAGAGTAGCCTCTGTTGGCGATTTTGGCTCCTTTGGGGATTTGCTTCTTAATTTGATCCATTAAAGCTAAGGCTTCGTTTTCCTCCAGATTAATCGTAAAAAGTAACTCAAAGCTTTCTGACCCTGTAGGATGAAAGCTGACGGAGGTATGTCGCTCTTTGAGTCGATTGAAAGCCTTATCATCACCATCTGCCAGACTATCAAGAGTGGCGAGTTGAGAAGCGAGTTTTAGAAAGCCTGGAAATGTTTTCAGGATCTGCCAAGAAGGATCCTGAGTAATTGCACCCCAAGAGGCACCAAATTTGGTAGTTTCAAATACAAAAACAGCATTATTGCTGACTACCTCGAGGTTGTTAAGCTTGCGGGAAGAAAAGTAGTTCTGATAAATCCAATAACCAGAAGCGACAAAAAGAATACTAAAAATTAGAATAAGTAGGCTTTTCCAGATTTTCAAAGTTGCGAGTGATTCAGGGGGTAATAATACAAAAATCAGCCCTAAGATATCTGCCTGTTGGATAGGATATCAGAGGTCTGATTGAATTGATTTGAAGATTACTTTCCAAGATTGTCAAGGACCATCATTACCTCTTTGACATGGCCTCTTGAAGTTTGAAGAAGCGCTTTTTCTTCGTCGTTGAGATCAAGTTCAATGACTTTTTCCACGCCATTTTTGCCCAAGATCACTGGCACACCGAGGTAGCAATCATCGATCCCGTATTCACCATCTAGCTTGATACAAACTGGGAATACTCTCCGTTGATTTCTCAATATCGCTTCGACCATTTGTGCAGCAGCTGCTCCAGGGGCATACCAAGCAGAAGTACCCATCAATTTGACAAGTTCACCACCACCAAATTTGGTCCGCTCGATGATTGCCTCCAGCTTATCTTTTGCAATTAATTCCGTCACAGGAATCCCTGCCACAGTAGTATATCGAGGTAGCGGTACCATTGTATCTCCATGTCCACCCATCAGGATTGCCTGGATTTCTTTTGGAGAAATGTCCAACTCCTCTGCTAAAAATGCTCTATATCGTGCAGTATCCAATATTCCAGCCATTCCGATTACCTTGTTTCTACTGAGTCCTGAAGTGAGATGAGCCTGATAGGTCATCACATCGAGCGGATTAGAAACTACGATTATGATCGCATTTGGAGAGTATTTCACCACACTCTCTGTTACAGACTTCACAATACCGGCATTGGTTTCGATCAAGTCATCGCGAGTCATGCCTGGCTTTCTTGGTAGACCGGAAGTGATTACTACTACATCGGAATTAGCAGTCTTGCTGTAGTCTCCAGTGATGCCCACGGTTCGGCTGTCGTATTGATTAATCGGGGCTTTCTGGAAAATATCCAGTGCTTTACCTTCTGCGACACCTTCCTTGATATCGATTAAAACAATTTCTTGGGCGATTTCGCGATATGCCAAAACATCTGCGCAAGTTGCGCCCACATTACCGGCTCCTACTACGGTTACTTTGCTCATAATTAGATATAGGTTTTTTTAAGTATAATTCCTGCTAAAATGCGAGGCTAAGTTATTAAACAAAGCCTAGGAATAGAAATTGAGTGCAGAATACTTTGATTTGAATCCACTTTTTTACCAGAAAGGGTAAAAGTGTGAGAGATCGGTCTATTCAAACATCTGTCGGAGGCTGAAGAAACCAAAGGACTCTCGATACGATCGAAATAGGCGCTGATTGTTTTCGTTGTAGAATTCGGCGAGTGAGGTCATCATTTTTGCTTTGATTTTTGGGTTGCTTTCAAAAATTTCCTGAATGACAAAATATGGGATTACGATCAATTCTGCTTCCTCAGATGTAACCAGCGCGGTGTAGGTTCGTTTGGCATTTTCTAAAAGTGAGTTTTCACCAAAAGCCTCTCCTTTTCTGATCTCGAGTATGGTCTCAAAGCTATCTTTGATGTCGATTGTCAGGCATATATTACCTTTTTTAACCAAATAGAGTGCTTGACTTGGATCCTTACTGAAGAAGACTACTTCGTCTCGGACATATTTACGATGATGCATGGCCGGAATGAATCGAAACATTTCCTTGTTTCTCAACCGCTCAAAAAACTTGATCAAAGCCAAAAAATCAAACATCTGCTGTTCGTCTTCGGTGTAGGTTTTGGAAAAAGGATTTAACATAGTCAGTTCTTTTTGAAATAAAGAGTTTTGCGAGTGGCAGCTGTGATTTTGACCCAATCGGCGATTCTATACCCGATGACCCAGGCGATCTCTCCATCGGATATTAATACCTTGACCGATTGCTTTTTAAGCAAGGGAACTTTCAAATCTATTAAAAAGTCAGAGATTTTTTTACTGTGTCTCATGCCAAGCGGGATAAAGCGATCTCCAATTTCCCAATTTCTGATGATCATGGGAAAAGTAAGTCTTTCCAGATCCAGCATGGCATTCTGCTGATGTGAGTCAGGAGTTTCGTAGGGATCTTTTTTTAGGATTTGATATTCACCTTCAGGTAATTGGAGATCGCAGGCAGAAATTTCCAATTGGATGGGTTCGAAAGGAGCTATCCGTGGAGAAAGGAAAATTTCTTCTCGATCAATATTGATGAAGTAATTATTTGACTCAAAGATCTTCCCTACTTCTCCCCTTAGGGTGTGATCATATATGTCTTGTGCTTGATCTGAGTTAAAACCATAGCTTCGCAGCCAAAAATAAATCAAACTTGCCGCTCCAGTCATTTGTCTGATGGCACCGATAGGCAGGCTTTGAATCTCCTTCTCAGTTTGGATGTTTTCTTTAAGCCATTGATCAAACAGCCCGGTGAAAGCTTTTCCAGTGTCTTTTAAACGTTCAAAACTAGTTATCAAATTTTGCTTAGCATCCGCTGAGAAATCATAGAAATCGGGCAGAATAGCATGTCGAAGCTTGTTTCGTTTGTAATCGGTTTTTTCGTTGCTACTATCCTCTCGCCATTGAATCTGATATCTTTTTGCGAAATCCTCAATCTTGGCTCTCGAAAATGGCAAAAATGGCCGAATAAGATAGCCCCGGATTTCTGCCATTCCATAAATCCCCTCAATGCCGGTTCCTCGTAGTAAGTTCAAGAAGATCGTTTCGAGTTGGTCATCTTGGTGATGTGCTAGAATAATTCCATCGAGATTTTGAGCCGATCTTATTTTTTCAAACCAATCGTAGCGAATCTCACGTGCAGCCATTTGAGTGGAAATATGAGATTTTGATGCAAGTCCTGCAGTATCCGCATGATAGAAATGGGCTTTTTTTTCTTTGGATTTCGCCCATTCCTCCACAAAATTCTCATCCTTTTCACTTTCACTACCTCGAAGGTTGAAATTGACATGGGCTACTTCGAAAGGGATCTTTGAACGAATCAAAAGCTCGCCAAGAGATATACTATCCAAACCTCCACTGCACGCGAGCAGGTAGTTTTTGGAGGTGTTTAACAAAGATTTGCTTCCGATATGTTGTATAAAAGCGTTTACCATTGATCAAAAATATCATTTTCTACTAAATTTGCCCACATTCACGTGACTATGACTGATAAGCTTATTTCGCTAATTGTATTATTGCTGATCTTATCCGGACTTTCCGGTAAGGCGGCTGCCCAAGGTTCCTCCACTTTGGAGATCATGCAGGCAGACGTACTTGAAGGGGCTGAAGGTTTCGAAAGATTGATCGGTTCGGTACGAATGAAAAATCAAAACTCATTGATATTCTGCGATTCTGCACATTTTTTTCGAAATGAGAATCGAGCGAGACTTTTTGGAAATGTGCGAATAGAAGATACCGTTGATCCTGTGAAGACCCGAAGTGCTTACGCTGAGTACGATGGAAATACCAAGCTAGCAAAGCTTAGAAACCGAGTAGTATTTTCTAACGAAGAGACTATTCTATATACCGAATATCTGGATTATGACCGAATGGGCAACATAGCCTATTATTATAATGATGGGAAAGTAGTAGACTCCGTAAATGTGCTGACGAGTGAGCGTGGTAGATACGATGTCAATCTAGAGCGGATAACCTTTGAAAATAAGGTTGTACTGGTCAATATTGACTATACACTTAAAACTAATTACCTGATTTATTTGACGATTCCCAAAACAGCTGAGACCAAAGGATTGACAAATCTCATTTCTAAAGATGGGAACAAATTAGATGCTCAAGAGGGGAGTTTTTACAATACTCAATCTAAGCAGTTTCAGTTTTTTGATGGGATTGTAGAGACAGAATCTAGCCGTATCAAAGGAAAGAAATTATTCTATGATGAATTGGCAGAGTATTATAAAGGTGAGGAAGACGTGAGTGTGTATAACAAGGCGCGACAGGTGGAGGTTTATGGAGACGTGGGAGAATACTGGGAAGATCGAAAATATAGTTTGGTGCACGGCAACGCACTTGTAAGACGCTACTTTGAAAAGGATACGCTTTACATGACAGCTGACACTTTAATTTCGCAAGATAATGAAGCAGATTCCGTCAGTTTCTTACTTGCTTTCAGAGGTGTCAACATTTTAAACAAAGACATGTCTGGAGTTGCAGATTCTCTGGTTTATAATTATTCTGACTCCTCCATACGGCTCTTTACAGATCCTGTAATGTGGAATGTCAAAAGCCAGATTTCAGCAGATTCGATGGTTTTTTATATTGTAAATGAGGAATTGGATCGAATATACCTCAAAGATAAAGGATTTGTAATCACCCAAGATACCCTCCTCAATTCGAATCAGATGAAAGGCCGAACCATGCTTGGTTATTTCAAAGAAGGTCAAATAGATCGTCTCGATATCGACGGCAACGGCGAGTCGCTTTACTTTTTGTTGGAGGCGGATACTCTTACGCAGGGAATTAATAAAACACTGAGCTCTACGATTAAACTAAGATTTATGGATGGTGCCATCGCTCGTGTCACTTATGGGGTAAAACCCGATGGGAAGTTTACTCCCTTTCAGTTATTAGATGTGGATACTTCAAAACTCACTGACTATAAACTGCGAATAGATGAAAAACCTTCTATGGCAGACATTATAGCTTGGCGCAAGGTGGAAGAGGTCGATCCCAAGACAGAAAACTTTTTTAATATGCCAGAGGTAAGACTTCGTATGCCAACGGAAGAAGAAATCCAAAAATCCCTAAAAAAATGAATTGGGTTTACAGAAAAACGAATTATGAATACAAGTCTGATCACCAGACAAAACGAGAAACGGCTCCCGTTCATGTTTATTTTACAAAGCTTAACAGAAATTAACCCCAAATTTCTTCAAACTGACAACCTTGAAGCTAAATTTGTACGTATATTGAATGCAGTCCTAAAAAACTGAAGAGCTTATTGATTATAATTTTACATGAACAGATTCCTGATTTTTTTCACATGCCTTTGGCTGGCAGCTCCCATTGTAGGGAGCGGGCAACAGATTCGTGTGCTCAGCGAAGACCTGACATTCAACGGTGATCTTGGGACGATACAGCGAAAAACAGTAATCCTTCAAAACGATTCAGATCAATCTAAAATTTTCTTTCTGAAAAATCTGAGAGGTAATATTGGCTCATCTCAAAACATAAAAGTGTGTATAGGTGATCAGTGTTTCGATCCAAAACGGGAGTTAGCCAAAATCAGGCTGACTTTGAACCCGGGAGAGATTCTTACAGATTTATATCTGGACTTTCAGATGGGAATTGCAGAGACAAGAGGATCTTTCGATCTTTTCTTTGTGAATGAAGCAAACACCCGGGAAGTATTTGTAGTTGAAGCCATTTATAGGGTATCTAACGTAGAAAATAGAGTAGATGAATTTGATTATAAAGATCTGATATTAAGCGATGTCTATCCTAATCCAAGTAATCGAATTGCTCAATTAGACTACGAATACAAGAATCCGAAAGTCAAAGCCAAAATAGCTATAAATAGTTTTATTGGCAATCCGGTCGCCGAATACGACCTAGATCCTAGTCGAAAGTCACTTATAATTAATGTGTCTGACTTCTATCCGGGAGTGTATTTCTACACGCTTTTTCTAGACAATAAGAATATTGTCACAAAGAAGCTCGTTGTAAGGAAGTGATCTTTACTCTGTTCATCAATCCATTTGAATCCCAATAATTAACCCGTATATTTGCGGTCTTGAAAATGACAATGCGCGTACAAACTCTTCTACTTCTGATTATTACTCTTGCTTTTACTTCATGCGGTCCTTTCAACAAATTGGAAAAAAGTACCAATTGGGAGGAGCTTTACAAAGGTGCAAATGATTATTACCAAGCTGGAGATTTCAATAAAGCGATTATCCTTTACGATAAAGTGCTTCCTGTGATTCGTGGAAGCGAAAAGTCTGAGTTGGCAGATTATAACTATGCCAATTGCCACTTTAAGACCAAGCGTTACATAGAAGCCGCAGGTTACTTCAGTAGTTTCTTTCGTACCTACAATCGCAGCCCATTGGCAGAAGAAGCGCTATTTATGAACGCCTACTCGCTTTATTTGGATTCACCTGACTACAATTTGGATCAACAAAGTTCTCAAGAGGCAGTTGCAGCTATTCAGCAGTTTGTAACTGCATTCCCTGGATCTGCAAGTTATGAGCGAGCAATGGAAATGCTGGTAGATCTTCAGGGTAGATTTGAGGAAAAGGCTTATAGGGAATCGTCTATGTATTACCGATTGAAAGATGGATTATATCCGGGAGATTTCTACAGAGCTTGCATCATCAATTTTCAGAATTTCTCAAAAGATTATCCAGAAAGTAAGTACAACGAGGAGCTTGCTTATAAATTAGTGGAGGTAAGCGCCGGGTATGCTAAGAACAGTGCTTTTCTAAAGAAAGAGGAAAGATTGAACGATGCGCTGGGATATGCTACTACGTTCTTTCGCAGATATCCAGGCAGTCAGTATGCAGACGAAGTACGGAAGTACGAGCAGATAGCGAAAGTAGAACTGGCTGGCCATCAGGAATTGAAAAGCAAATATGCAGTCCAGGCAGCAGAGCAAGCTGCAAGAATCGCAGCAGAAAATACTTCTGAAATAAAAGAAAATAAGTAAAACATAATTAATAAAAATATGGCTACTAATCCGTCGATCATTACAAGAGATTTGGACAAAATCGCAAATAAGACTGGCAACATCTACGAGTCACTTCATGTCGTGGGACAGCGAGCAAAGCAGATTTCAAATACCTTAAAAGAGGAATTGAATAATAAGCTTTCTGAGTTCGCCTCTACTGTGGATAATCTTGAAGAAGTATTTGAAAACAAAGAGCAAATCGAGATCTCCAAATTCTACGAAAGAATGCCAAAGCCAAGTACATTGGCCTTGGAAGAATTTACAGAAGGGAAAGTTTATCACAGATTTCCAGAAGAACCACAAGGAGAATAACCCTATGAACCTTCATGGGAAGAAAATTTTGCTGGGAGTAACAGGAAGCATTGCAGCCTACAAATCAGCTCATCTCACCCGATTATTGATCAAAGCAGGAGCAGAAGTGCAAATCATTATGAGCGCTTCTGCTTCTGACTTTATTACCCCTCTCACGCTAGCGACCCTTTCCAAAAAGCCAGTATTAAGTCAATTCAAAAAGGACAATACAGGGGGATGGAATAATCATGTTGAATTGGGGCTTTGGGCAGACCTATTTTTAATTGCCCCAATTAGTGCAAATACCCTTGCTAAGCTCGCAAATGGGATTTGTGATAATCTTTTATCGGCCGTTTACCTATCTGCACGCTGTCCTGTCATGATTGCCCCAGCGATGGATCTGGACATGTACCAGCATCCTTCAGTTTTATCCAACTTGTCAAAATTAAATTCATATAGGAATCATATTTTAGAAGCAGAATCCGGAGAACTAGCGAGTGGACTGGTGGGACAAGGGCGAATGATGGAGCCGGAACACATCCTATCTCGACTAGATGATTTCTTTAAAACATCTTCTGACTTCAAGGGAAAAAAAGTATTGATCACAATGGGGCCTACACAAGAAGCTTTGGATCCAGTACGATTTATCAGCAATCATTCCAGTGGAAAAATGGGATTGGCACTTGCTAACGCATTTCTAACTCGTGGTGCAATAGTATATGTGATCTCCGGGCCGATTTCTTTGAAGTTAGAGGAAAATAAATTCAACTGGAAAGATGTGATCTCAGCAAGGGAGATGTATGAAGCAACAGCTACGATTCATGGTGAGATGGATATCTGCGTATTTGCGGCAGCTGTAGCAGATTATACGCCCGCAACTGTTTCCCCAGAAAAGATTAAGAAATCTGAATCACAAATCCATCTCGTTATGCAAAAGACTACGGATATAGCGGCAGAGCTTGGGAAAGTCAAAAACCAAAAACAGATTCATATAGGATTTGCACTAGAGACAGAAAATGAAGAAGAGAACGCGCGAGCCAAACTTCAAAGGAAAAATTTAGACCTCATCGTTTTGAATTCTACCCGTGAGGAGGGTGCAGGATTTAAACTAGATACTAACAAAGTAGAGATTTTTCAAGGTTCTGGCCCATCTGTTAAGTCTGAAGTGTCTTCCAAAGAAGTCATTGCTAATTTAATTCTAGACCAGATCAAAACTATCCCAGTATGGATTTGAGGATAGATATTTCTGTATTTTTAGATCAATGAAAAAAGTGATTCTTTTTATGTCTCTCGTGTTTATTTCATTTCTGACTTTCGCTCAGGAGTTGAATTTTACAGTAATTATAAATAGCGATAGATCCAGGATTCAAAACACGGATGTCTTCAACCAGATGAAAGCGAGTTTTGAGCAGTTTCTTAACGGAAGATCTTGGACTACTGATGAATTCCGAGCAGAAGAGCGCATCAAAGGAAATCTACTAATCACGATCAATGATGTGCCGCAGGTAGGAAGCTACAACGCCACCGTTCAGATCCAGACAGTAAGACCGGTATATGGGACAAATTTTGAAAGTCTCCTCTTTAATTTTGCAGATCGAAACTGGAATTTTGAGTACATCGAGTCCCAGCCTTTGGAATTTAACAGATTCACTTATCTCAATAATGTCAGCTCCCTGCTCGCTTATTATGCTCATGTCGCATTGGGTATTGATTACGATTCCTTTGAAATCAAAGGAGGGGATGACTTTTTTGAAATTGCCAACGATATCGTCAACAATGCCCAACAATCAGGGCGACAGGGTTGGGGACAGAGCACCTCAGATCGAAGAAATCGCTATTGGTTGATCAATGATATTTATATTTCTTCTGTTTATTCCAAAATCAGAGATGCTTATTATTTGTATCATCGGCAAGGATTGGATATTCTTCAGGTTCAACCAGACCAAGCATACATAAATATTTTGGAAGCCATTCGTATTTTAGCAGAAGCGAATGAAGCGCAGCCCAATGGGATCTTCACTATTTCTTTCATGGATGCTAAAAGTGATGAAGTAGCTCAAATTCTCAAAAATGCCCCCTTGGAGATCCGTATTGAGGCGGTGGAGTTATTGCTCGAAGTAGATCCAAATAATGCTAAAAAGTACAATGATTTACTGAAAAGCTAAATTCGTTTTTCTAGTTTTACATTCTCGTTTTATTCTCCATGCTCAAATCTCTAAGCATTTCTAATTACGCCTTGATAGACCAACTGCTAATGCAGCCTGGCGCGGGGTTGAGCATCATCACAGGTGAAACAGGTGCAGGTAAGTCGATCATGCTTGGTGCGGTGGGGATGCTACTCGGTAATCGGGCAGACACCAAAAGTTTACTTCATGAAGATAAAAAATGCGTCATTGAAGGGGTTTTTGAAATAGGGAATTATGGACTCAAAGACTTCTTTGAGCGTGAGGATCTAGACTTTGACGCTACCTGTATCATCCGTAGAGAGATCAGTCCAAGTGGGAAATCCAGATCATTTATCAACGATACACCAGTATTGCTTGAAATCCTGAAAGCACTCGGGGCGAAGTTAATGGATGTCCATTCGCAGCATGATACCCTGCAGTTGGGTTCGGGAGAATATCAGCTCGGACTGATCGATGCTTTTGCACAGACCGCTGTAGAAGCAAAAGTTTATAAGTCGAGTTACAAAATTTTTAAAACCGCTAAGAAGGAATTCGAAAACCTTCAGAAACGAGCTATAGATTTGAAAAAAGAAGCAGATTTCAACTCATTTCAACTTATTGAACTCAGCGTGCTTACGCTTCGTCCGGGAGAGCAAACCGAACTTGAATCCGCTCAGGAAATTTTGGAAAATGCCGAAGAAATCAAACTTCGGATCAATGAAATGCTTCATCTCCTACAGGATGAGCAAGTGGGTATGCTCAATGGTATGACCCAGCTAAACCAAGGAATGCAGTCGCTGTCCAAATTGGCTCATGTTTATGATGGCCTACGAGAGCGGTTTCAATCCTTAGTGATCGAACTGAATGACATAGAGGAGGCGCTTGGAGTTGAGGAAAGCAGAGTAGAAGTGGATTTTGATAAATTAGATCAGACTCGGGATCGACTGAGTCGTATCTACCAACTTCAAAAGAAGCACGGTTTAGCCTCAGTTGAAGATCTGATTGCTTTGGAAAGAGAACTTGCAGACAAGGTGTTTGAAGTTCAAAACTTGGATGAACTCCTTCAGAATTCGGCGTCTGAGCAGAAATCTTTTGCCGAAAACTTGCAGAAAGCTGGCTTAGCGCTACAGAAAAAACGTACTGCTTGTTTCAAATTATTTGGTCAGGAATTAGAAGTGCTACTGTCGGGTCTGGGTATGGAAAATGCTAAAATTGAATTTGAGCATAAAACGGTTACGCCTAATTCAGGAGGGATGGATGAGATTGAAATTCTTTTCTCTGCAAACAAAGGCTCGTCCCCACAACCAATGCGGAAAGTAGCCTCAGGTGGTGAGTTTTCAAGGCTGCTCTTTGCTATCAAATACCTCATGGCGGATAAGATGGCTCTTCCAACTTTGATATTTGATGAAATAGACGCGGGTATTTCTGGCGAAGTTGCTCTTAAAATGGTCGGTATGATGCAGGATATTTCTAAGAATCATCAGGTCATCTGCATCACACATCTACCTCAGGTTGCAGGAAAGGGAGACGTGCACTTTTTTGTTTACAAAGATAATAGTGCAGCAAAAACAGTCAGCAAGATCAAATTGCTAAATCGGGAGGAGCGAATCGAGGAGCTTGCAAAAATGATAGCGGGAGTTTCACCATCCGCTTCGGCCTTGGAGAGTGCCAAGGAATTGCTCCGTTAATCTTCCGCCGGTAGCAGCGAGGAAAGCCAAAATCATAATTTTTGTCTATTTTTGACCATATCTCTGAAATCAATACCATAGCTATATGCCAGAAAATTTGCTGAAAGGAAAATTAGGAATTATTACAGGAGCGCTTGATGAGAATTCAATTGCTTGGAAAACAGCGCTAAGGGCTAAAGCTCAAGGCGCAAAATTTGTCTTAACAAACGCGCCAATCGCCATGCGAATGGGAGCAATCAAAGAACTAGCTCAAGAGTGCAATACCATCGTAATCCCGGCTGACGCCACAAGTCTGGCAGATATCGAAAAACTATACATTGAATCAAAGGAATACCTGGGAGGTAATTTTGACTTTTTGCTACACTCCATCGGAATGTCTCCCAATATCCGTAAAGGCCGATCTTATGGAGACCTCAACTACGATTGGGCGATGAAGTCTTACGACGTATCTGCGATTTCTTTTCATAAAATGATGCAGGTAGCCGAGAAGCAAGACGTGATGAACGAATGGGCGTCTATAATTGGACTCTCGTATATTGCTGCGCAGCGAATATTCCCTTTTTACACCGATATGGCTGATGCCAAAGCGCTACTTGAAAGTATTGCCAGGGGCTATGGCTATCGATTTGGTAAGCTCAAAAAAGTCCGTGTCAATACCATCTCTCAATCACCTACCAAGACCACCGCAGGTACAGGTATCGGAGGATTTGATTCCTTTTATAATTTTGCGGAGTCGTTATCTCCGCTTGGAAATGCTTCCGCAGAATCATGTGCAGATTACATCGTTACGATGTTTTCAGATATGACCAGAATGGTCACTATGCAAAATCTTTTTCACGACGGTGGCTATTCATTTACCGGTATCTCGGAAGAGATGATGGAGAAAGTAAAAGATTTATAATAACCACCAATCTAACATCAAAAAGCCCTTCAGATTTTCTGAAGGGCTTTTTTTGCTTTTCACTTATCCAAAACAAGTTTTTTGTTCTCTGATTTTAGCCTATCTTATTAAAATTATAAGCACCTCTTTATGAAATTAAAACTTATTACTCTTGCGGTTCTAAGCCTATTGGTGGCTTTTCCTATTTTAGCTCAAATCCAGCCCGCACCTGATCGCACAGAAGGTGATGGACAATACGGGCGTATGATTCTAAGAGGCGTCATCTTGATAGATGGTACGGGTGCGCCACCAGTTGGGCCAGTAGATATCGTTGTGGTCAAGAATCGAATTGAGCAAATTCAAGTGGTCGGTTATCCGGGACTTCCGGTTTCGGAGAGCAGACGGCCAAAAGCAGGCCCAGATGATAAAGTCTATGAATTGGAAGGTCATTATTTGCTTCCTGGATTTATCGACTCTCATGGACATATTGGAGGTATAGGTCAAGGAACTCCAGCAGAATATGTTTATAAGCTTTGGATGGCGCACGGGATTACTTCTGTCAAAGATCCATCCAGCGGTAACGGTTTAGATTGGGTGCTAGATCAGAAAAAGCGATCTGCGGCAAATGAAATCACCGCTCCAAGACTATTTGCTTATACGGCTTTTGGCCAAGGTGCAGAAAAGCCAATCACAACTGCAGAACAAGCTAAAGTTTGGGTAAATGAAAATAAGGCTAGGGGTGCTGATGGAATAAAATTCTTCGGAGCGAAGCCCGAAGTCATGCAAGCTGCGATCTCGGAAAATAAAAGACTTGGTCTCCGGTCTGTTATGCATCATCAGCAGTTGGATGTGGCAAGATGGAATGTGCTGAATTCAGCTAGAGCTGGCCTCACTGGTATGGAGCACTGGTATGGACTCCCAGAGGCACTTTTTGAGGATCGCACGATTCAGGATTTCCGATTGGATTATAATTATCAGAATGAGCAGCATCGGTTTGGAGAAGCTGGAAAGCTTTGGAAACAAGCTGCAGAGCCTTATTCGGAGCATTGGAACAAAGTCATGAATGAGTTGTTGGGACTCGATTTTACGTTGGACCCTACTTTCAATATTTATGAAGCAAATCGTGATCTCATGCGAGCTCGAACTGCGGAGTGGCATCCCGTTTACACACTTCCTTCATTATGGAAATTTTTTCAGCCAAGTCGTCAGTCCCATGGTTCATATTGGTTTGATTGGACTACCGAGGAGGAGATTCAATGGAAAGAAAATTACAGACTGTGGATGACTTTCATCAACGAATATAAAAATCGAGGTGGGCGAGTTACCGCTGGCTCTGATTCTGGATTCATTTATCAATTATATGGCTTTGCGTATATCCGAGAGTTGGAGCTACTTCGGGAGGCTGGATTTCATCCTTTGGAAGTGATCCGAGCCGCCACACTCCATGGGGCAGAATCTCTTGGCATGGAGAAAGAAATTGGTACAGTGGAAGTGGGTAAATTAGCTGATTTTGTCATAGTGGAAGAGAATCCGCTTCAAAATTTTAAAGTACTGTATGGTACAGGAGCCATTCGATTGGATGAAAATAATCAACCAATACGTGTAGGAGGTGTTAAATACACAGTGAAAGACGGTATCGTCTACGACGCTAAAAAATTGCTCGAAGATGTGAGAGCTATTGTGGATAAGGCAAAAAAAGATGAAAATGTGATCCTCAAGCAACCAGGATTGGATTGGGAATAACGAAAATTTGATTATATAAATTCATAAAATCTATTCATTTGTCGTTCACCAATCCTTGCTTGAAAACATTAAAATGGTTTTTAAAAATTGGTATAATCTGTATTCGACAATTTGAAAAAGGCAGATTATCCATAAAATAGAGCAGTATGCCAGAGATTGAAGTGAACGGTATAAAAATTAATTATGTAGATACTGGAATAGGGGAAGAAACTGTAGTTTTTTCACATGGTTTGCTCTTTTCTCATCGGATGTTTCAAGATCAAATTGATTTTTTAAAAACCACTTTTCGAGTCATAGCCTATGATCATCGGGGTCAGGGGCAAAGTGAGGTGATTGGCCCTTTTGATATGGATACATTAACCGATGATGCCTCTGAATTGATTAAGACCCTGATTGGAAAGCCTGTTCACTTCGTTGGGCTATCGATGGGAGGTTTTGTAGGGATGAGGCTTGCGGCTCGACATCCAGAGCGGATCAAAAGCCTTATTTTGCTTGATACATCAGCTAACTCAGAACCTGTAGAGAACCTTCCAAAGTATAAAATGCTTAATGGAATGGTCAAATGGCTTGGGATTTTGCCTCCCATTGCCAATAATCTCATGACCATTATGTTTGCGCAAAGCTGGCTTTTGAATCCCTTAAATAATGATCGGATCAAATTTTGGAAAAATCAGTTAAGTTCCAATAAAAAATCAATCACAGCTTCAGTTGTAGGCGTGATCTATAGAAAGGGCATTGAGAATGAATTAGGAAAAATTACATGTCCTACGCTCGTTATTGTCGGAGATGAGGATGTAGCCACCAAACCTGATAAAGCCAAGTTCATACAAATGAGCATCAAAGGAGCAAAGCTTCATATGATTCCCGGAGCTGGTCATAGTAGTAGTATAGAAAAGCCAAGAGAAGTAAACCGTCTGATTGGAGACTGGCTCATGGAGATAGAGGATTGACTTGCAGACTTCAAAACCAGCCGAAATTTCTTTATCCGATTCTCAAGTAAATTTAAATAACTAAAATCAATGTCTTAATTCTCATTTGGCAAGCATTGAAACTTTTTTCAATAAATATATGTATATACATTAAATACAATTACAATTATCATGGGGAAAATCGAAGATGCGATTCAGCAGAAGAAATTTAAGAATCCTTACAATAAGCTCGTGGTAAACTTATTATATACCAACAGCTATCTCGTGACTTTGCAGAATAGCTTGTTCAAGCCGTATGAGATCTCGCCCGAGCAGTATAATGTTCTTCGGATTTTAAAGGGGCAAAACGGGGTCCCAACCACAGTATCTTCCATACAAGATCGAATGCTCAATAAAATGTCAAACGCCAGCAGGCTTGTGGAAAAGCTTAAACTGAAAGGACTTCTGGAGCGACTTGAGTGTCCAAAGGATAGGAGACAAGTAGATGTATTGATTACCGAAAAGGGTCTAGCCCTTTTAAATTCACTACATGTAGAAGTGGAGAAGTCCAATAAAACCTTTGTGAATTTAGCAGAAGATGAAGTCAATCAATTGAATCATCTTTTGGATAAAATGCGAGGATAAAAAATTTATATTAATTGATGTACAGATAATTAATTTAAAAATAACTCCAATTACTATTTAACTAAAAATAAAAATCATGAGTACTACAAAATGGATTATCGACCCAACTCACTCTGAAGTTTCTTTCAAAGTAAAGCACTTGGTTATTTCGACGGTGACGGGCTATTTCAAAAAATTTGAAGGAAATATTGAAAGTGTCTCAGATGACTTTGATGGTGCTAAAGTAAATTTCTCGGCAGCGATTGACAGCATCGATACTAATCAGAGTGATCGAGACAATCATTTAAAATCAGGAGATTTCTTTGATGCTGCGAGTCATCCAAACCTTTCATTCTCAGGAACTATAAAGAATACTGCGGGGGAATATAAACTCGCAGGAGAATTGATCATGAAAGGTGTTACCAATCCAGTAGTATTGGATGTGGACTTCGGTGGTGTAGCTGGCGATCTATATGGACAGACTAAGGCAGGTTTTGAAATTGAAGGAAAAGTAAATCGTAAAGACTTTGGACTTTCTTGGTCCGCCATCACTGAGGCAGGAAGCGTAGTAGTGAGTGATCAAGTTCGATTACTCTTTAACGTGCAATTAGTCAAACAACAATAAAGATAAATTCTACAGCAAGAAGCTTTCTTATGACGGCTTCTAATAATCTATAAGAAAGAAAAATCAATGAAACCATTAATCACAGGAATTCATCATATCACTGCCATTGCAGGAAATCCCCAGGCAAATATTGATTTCTACACTGGAATTTTAGGCTTGAGATTGGTCAAAAAAACGATCAATTTCGATTCACCAGAGGTGTATCACCTCTACTTTGGGGATGAATTTGGTACTCCGGGAACGGTCTTCACTACCTTCCCTTTTACTGGAGCTGGGAAAGGGACTAAAGGTATAGGCGAATTAACCTATACCGCATTTTCGATTCCGACGGAATCATTAGACTATTGGATTTCCAGATTGAAGAAGTTTGATTTTAAGGTGTTGAATACGTTAACTCGGTTTGGTGAAAAACTGATTCGATTTGAAGATCATGATGGAATGGGGATCGAATTAATTGCAAATGATTCGGATGATCGGAAAGGTTGGACTTATGGTCAGATTCCTTTGGCTCATTCGATTCGCGGATTTTATGGAGCTACACTCAATCTTCGGAGCAAAGATGGCACTGAAGAACTCCTGACTAAACATATGGACTACCGATTTATTGCTGAGGAGAATGGGAGATATCGATATGGTACTGCAGGCAAAGCAGGAGATATTGTGGATATTCTGGTAACCCCAAATGGAAATCGTGGCCAACAAAGCGCAGGTACAGTTCACCACATTGCATTCCGTACGGCAAATACTTCAAGCCAATTGGAGATGCAAGAAATTCTACTCACTAATGGTTACCAAGTGACAGAAGTAAAAGACCGGAATTATTTCATGTCGATTTACTTTAGAGAACCTGGCGGAGTTTTGTTTGAGATCGCAACGGATGAGCCAGGTTTTGCAATCGATGAAGAAGAGGCGCATTTGGGAGAGTTGCTGAAATTACCGAACTGGGCTGAGCCAAGCAGAGATAAAATTGAAGCGGCACTTGCGCCGGTTACTGTAAATGCAGCAAATTATGTCTAAGATCATATCAGCGGGTTTACCACTGGAGCAAGCTTCAAAAGTCGCTATCTTGCTGCATGGAAGAGGTGCAAGTGCCTCTGGGATTCTTGCGCTAAAAGATCATCTCAATCTGGATGATTTCACCTTGCTTGCGCCAGAAGCTGTCGGTAACTCTTGGTATCCGTACAGTTTCATGGCTCCTGAGGAAAGTAATGAGCCTGCATATTCTTTTGCCATTCAGCAGCTGAAGGATATAACTACAGATTTATCTGCTAAAGGATTCGATTCTGAGCAGATTTATTTGATTGGATTTTCTCAAGGAGCTTGCCTGTCACTTGAGTTTGCGGCTCGCTTCGCAAAAAAATACGGTGGAGTAATTGCCTTCACTGGTGGCTTGATAGGACAGCAAATTATGCCTGATAAGTACTCGGGTACTTTTGATCAAACACCAATCTTTATTGGCAGTAGCAAGAAGGATTTCCATGTCCCCTTAGAAAGAATAAAACTTTCCGCAGAGCTACTGGTTCAAATGGGAGCGAATGTGAAGACGCTGACTTTTGAAGACTCAGATCATACAATACGAGAGGAAGAAATTGACTGGGTCAATAGTAATATTTTAGTATAAGGTTTTCTTAATTCAGAAAGGACCCTGGCTATAGTCAGGGTTTTTTGTTTTACAGGAATTGCGATTTAATTCTAAGATTTTAATGAGAATTTCGCTTAAAATTGCTTTCATAACTACCTGACAATAAAATAAATGAGTCCGATATTAGGAATTTACTCAATAAGATGAGTAAATTATTATGGTTTATCAGCGTAAAGAAAAAGCAATCATCCAAAAACGTCTCCAAGAAGAGCCTCGAGGGTTCATTCAGGTGATCTATGGGCCACGGCAAGTAGGAAAGACAACTCTCGTGCGTCAAGTAATCAAGGATATGAATGCTTCAAATACCTTCGTCGCTGCGGATGCTATTCCTGCTGGAGACCGAATATGGATTGCGCAGCAATGGGAAAATGCACGCCTTATCCAAAATCAAAACCCTGAAATTTCCCATCTTTTGATTATTGATGAGGTACAAAAAATCGATAATTGGAGCGAACAAGTCAAAGCAGAATGGGATCGGGATACTGCGGAGGAGCGCGACATCCGAGTGATTTTGCTGGGTTCTTCACGACTGATGCTGCAGCAAGGTCTCACTGAGTCCCTTGCAGGGAGATTTGAAGCAATTTATCTCGGACACTGGTCCTACAAAGAGATGAAAGAAGCGTTCGGACTTACTCCGGAGAAATATATCTGGTATGGGGGATATCCCGGAGCGATCACTTTAATGGAGGATGAAGATCGATGGAAAAACTACGTACGCGACGCATTGCTCGAGACTAGTATCTCCAAAGATATCTTGATGCTGACTCGAGTAGATAAGCCAGCCTTGATGAAACGTCTATTTGAGATTGGCTCAGCTTATTCGGGTCAAATACTCAGCTTCACCAAAGTCATGGGACAGCTGGCAGATGCAGGAAACACCACGACTTTGGCTAATTACTTGGAGCTGCTGAATGAAGCTGGACTATTGGCGGGGCTAGAAAAATACAGCCCAAATCTAGTCCGAAAGCGTTCTTCCAGCCCGAAGTTCATGGTGCACAATACTGCGATCATGTCAGGAATCTCGAATGAAACCCCCGAAACTTTGCAGGCAGATCATCGGGCTTGGGGTCGATGGGTAGAGTCAGCAGTGGGAGCTCATCTGGTGAATCAGGCTTTCAAAGAAAAGAAACTGACCATCTACTACTGGAGAGAAGGTAACGAAGAAGTAGATTTCGTGGTGGAATACAAAAAACGAATCATCGCTCTTGAAGTCAAGACCTCTAAAGTTGGGGGACTTGCAGGCCTGAATGCCTTTGCCAAGCAATATCGACCAGAGAAATCCTTGGTCATTGGTACAGACGGCATTCCTTGGGAAGAGTTCTTGCAGCTCGATGTGTTGAGTCTATACGATTAAAAGATAGCTTTTTAGCTGTCTTTTTCTGCTTAATAATACTTTTGTAACTTACTGTAAATCAATTGATAAAATCGTTTTTGAAATATTTACTCAATGTACTGCGTAAAATAACTCAATGGTAAGTATTAATTTAATTTTTATGCTACTCAGCTCTTCTGAAGGGTGGGATGACTGGGAAACGTGTACAAATGGATTCAACCGAAAGCAACGTTCCAAAACTGAAATCTTGAACTAAATAGGCGGAGCACTTGAGCTTTTTGACGAAAATTTTGAATCTTGGACAATCTGGGTGAGCCGGTATGAGATATTAAAATCCAAACTGTAGATATTAAACATACCTCCATTTACTTTGTGGTAAAAAACATTCAAGTCCGAACAGTAATCCAATCAAATCAAAGCCTAGGACTTAAACTAGATCTTAATAAGAATAACTTACCTGAGATCCTTTTTCAGGGTCGAGTTCGATCTGTGCAAATACCCCGATCTCTTGTTGTAATTCTTCCACATGACTGATGATTCCCACAATCCGATTTTCATGACGTAAGGATTTTAGCGTTTCAAAAACAACTCGCAGTGCATTACGATCCAAGGCGCCGAAACCTTCATCCAAGAAGAAAAAGCTTTGGTCGGCTTGATTGAGTGACTTTACTTTTTCTGCTAAAGCCAAAGCCAGGCAAAGGGAGGCCTGAAATGTCTGTCCGCCGGATAGTGTCTTGAGAAGCCGTCGCTTTCCTCCGTTTAAGTAATCAATCACCCAAAAGGTATTGTCCGAGTCAATTTCCAGACTGAGACTATTCTTGCTCAGTTTCATAAACCGGGTATTGGCCGTATTGCACAGCTCTTGCAGGTAGATCGTGCTCACATATTTTACAAAGCCACTACCCTTAAAAAGGCGTTCCAGTTCCTTCAAATTGGTTTCGCGTATATCAAGTTTGGCTAGGGTTTGTTCCAAAGTTTCTTTTTCACTCAGCTTGGTTTCAGACTCCTTGATTCGCTGCTGTAGTAATGCGGCCTCCTGCTGCATAGACTCATGCTGTGATTTTAGCAATTGGAATTCTGCTTTGAGCGATAGGAAATTGGCTTGATCAAAAGCTGTAACTCCAGGCTCGGACTGTAATTCTAAAATCCTGCTGCTGATTGTCGCAAGCTTTTGATCAAAATGGCGAATCTCTAAGTCCACCTTCTCCGCATCAATCGAATGCTCAAAAAGTACGATCAGCGCTTTCTCATCCTGAAAATTATAGTTAATTTTCAGTTTTGAAAAAGTTGCTGTTAGCTCTTCGAGTTTCCCGCTGAGGGCTAATTTACGGAGCTCAAAATTCTTCAGATCAGCCAGATTGGTGCTTTGCTCGGCTCGTTTTTCGCGGAGATGCTTCTGTTTTCCATCAAGAAGCTCAATGGCCTTTTGAATATCGTTTTCTACATTTTCAATCGTTGCTTTGATGACATTCAGCTCTTTTTGAAAAAATGGTCTACAAAAAGTCGGATCTTTTATCTCCTCATTCTTAGTGGCGATCGCTGTTTGTTTGGCATGAAGCAAAAGCGAGGCTTGGTTGAATGTTATTTCAATTGTCTCAAGGTCTAGCCGATCAGTATTCCAAGTCTGGCGAAGACTTTTCAGTGACTGTTCGAGTTTAGATTTGATCTGCGAGGCCTGATCTAGGCTCTCAATTCGTTTCAAAAGCGAAGGCTGATCGGCTATCCCAAATGCTTCCAGTTTACCGATTAGATCTGATTGTGAACTGAGAATCTGAGCTAGTTCCTGAGTTTTTTCAGCTTTGGTTTTCTGTTGGGACTCTCTTCTGATTTCGATCTCCTGCTGCTTCTGAATTAGGCTGAGAAGCTGCTCCAAATTTGTTTTGGTCGATTCGATTCGGTACCTGAGTGACTGAAGTTCCTCCTCGTCTGATGTAGCTTGCAAGGGAGATGGATGCTCCATCGAACCGCAAAGTGGACAGGACTCTCCTGCATGTAGGAGGTGCACATGGGCTGTCAATCCCTGTTTGACCATCAGCTTTTCCCGATCGCTTTCTAAGGATTTGAGTACTTTTTTCTCGGCTTCTAGCCAAGCCTGAGCAGATTTCTCTTGACTTGGAAGGGTGGCAAGCAAGCTTTTTAGAGCCATTTGGGCTTCTAGTTCATGGGCTTTGATTTGTCTTAGGTTTTCTTCGAGGTAGGCTTTTTGTCGTTCGGTTTGTTCCGATTCCCTAGCTGCACTTTTCAGCTCGGAAAGTTGACTGGCATCTACATTGGTAAGGTTTTCTGATTGTTGCTCTAGTTCCTTGATTTGTTTCTCTATGGACTTTTGTTTGATTTTCTTGGATTCGATTTCAGGCTGGAGTGTTTCCACTTTTTTACTTGCTTCGGAAAGCTGATGATTTAAACCTTGGATTTCGGCGACCTTTTTTAGATCTCGAATCTTTGCCTCCCGATTTGGACGATCCTTATTTTTTTCTTTCAGATCAGCTTCTTCTTGCTCTAGCTGCGCCACTTCCTGCTCAAATCTCCCTTTGAATCGCATACAATCTGTAGCACTAATAATTGACTTTTCGAGTTCGGCATTGCAGTCTTTCAGATTATCCCAAGTCGGTTTTAGGTAAGTTTTGGCAGTGATGAATTCCCGATGAAGAATTCTGTTTCGTTCGATTTCAGGTTTTCGACTCTCCAAAACTTCTTTTTCCCCATCGAATTTTAGCAATTCGCTGTGTTTTTGGCCTCGAGTTTCTTGAGCTCTGAGGATTATTTCCTGTTGCGCCAGGTTTTTAGAAGAATCCGATATTTTTAATTTTATCTCACCAAGTTGGCTTTCAGATTCTTTGAGATTTGATTTTGAATATTCTTCTAATCCTGCCAGTTGAGTCTCTAGCCGTATTCTATTTTCCTTCTCGACTTTGAGCAAAGCTCCTGTTTTCTGCGAAAGATCAAACCGCTCCAAACCAAAAAGCTCCTTCATCATCTCCGCCCTTGGCCCGGGCGTGAGATCGATAAACTCGCGAAATTTCCCCTGCGGAATAATCACTGTCTGCTTGAAATGCTCCTTTTTCATCCCGATGATATCTTCTGCTCGAGCTTCTAAAGGTTCCCATTCTCCAGCTTTTTGGAGATAGAAAACATGCTCTGCCGGATCAACTTTTTCGGGGTCCTTTTTATTTCGTTTGGCAGCGTAGCGTGCGAGATAGTGGGATTGATTGTTTAGTCCAGAGCGAAATTCAAAATTGATCAGGAGCGTATCACTTTGAAGATTTAGCATGCTGCTTTTTTCGCCACGGTCCGAGAGTCGCTCGGTGCTTCCATAAAGTGCCAAAAGGACCCCCTCTAAAATCGAGGATTTTCCAGATCCCACTGCGCCAAAAATTCCGAAAAGTCCAGCAGCTGTCAGCTTTTCAAAGTCGATCATCTGCTTTTTTCTATATGAATAAAGTCCCTGAATTTCTAATTGTATAGGTATCATGATTGATTTTCCTGACTGATTACTTCCTGAAATAATTCTAAAATCTCGACATTCGGTTCTTGGCCTTTTTCGCTTTTGTAGAAAAGTTGAAAGAGACTGGTCATACTTTTACCAAGGTCCTCAACCTGAAGTCGATTGTTTGAAGTGTTTGAAACCCCTTTTAACTGCGGAATTAAATTGACGATGCCATCATGAGCTTTTTGGATTGCTTTTCGCGTGGCGGCATCAATAGCATAGTCGGTTTCATAGGTGAGCTCTACGAAGCAATAGGGATTTTCCTCCAACCATTTCAAAGTTTCGGGAAGATTGTCAAATTTCACCCGGTACAGTGCCCGGCCCGATTGGAGGGGAATTGGATTATAGCTTACGGCTTTCCCAGGTTCGGCTTCGATAAGCACTACCTGTTTTTGCTGATCAGCTTCGCTAAAAGAGTAGGCGAGTGGCGAACTTGAATAGACCACAGGATGCGGATTCTTGCTGATCGCATGGTAGCGATGCAAGTGCCCCAAAGCTGCGTATTGGATTTGAGGAGGGATATTACTGGTGAAAAGCGCCTGAGTGCCGCCCACATGAAGAATCGGTCGCTCAGATTCAGGTTCGGCTTCCAGGGGCTGACCTTCCTGTGTGAAATAAAAATGTCCGAGAAATAAGTTGACACCCGAAGGATCACAATAATTCTCAGCGAGATTGGTCCATTTGTTAGCTAAGATTCTTCGAAATTCCTCCTCCCGGTTTTCGACGCCCAGATACGTCTTGAGCGAAACCTCATTGGCGTAGGGTGCCAAAAGGATTCGAATCGGAAAGTCAAACTTTGGAAGTCGTAGCTCGACAAATCCCGATTCCGAAGCCGTAATTTCAATCCCACAGTCTAATATTCCCAGCGGAATGACGGTCTGGAAACTGCTGTAAAATAGGATTCCCAGTTCTCGGGCTAGCGGATCAGGAGCTTCGATAAATTGACTGCTGTCGTGATTACCTGAAATGGCGATAATTGGTCGGTTGCCATTTTTGGAAAGTTTCCGGAGTGTTTTATAGAGCAATTCCACCGCTTCGTGACTGGGATTGAACGTATCAAAAATATCACCGGCAAGCAGCACTAAGTCTACGTCTTCACGATCTGCGATCTCACAGATTTCAGCGAGTACGAGCTTTTGCTCTTCGATTCGAGGGTATTCTTGAAGTCGCTTTCCAAGGTGCCAATCGGCGGTGTGGAGGATTTTAATCATGGGTTTACTTTAAAGATATTTTGGCTAGATTTTTATAACCACAAAGCGCACGGAGTTTTCACTGAGTGCGCAAAGAGAAAATTTAGCTAATTTGGTTTTTACAATTCTGGTTTTGTAATTGAAATTAATCTGAGGTATTTAATTCTGATTTAGCTGGAAATTTTCTGCACTCGATTTTTCGGAAAGTAATCGAAGTTAGATGTTATCTGGACTTGGCACAAACTTTTGATCGACTTGACACAAATTGGCAGGCTTGTTGGAAAGACGCGATGAACTTCTAGTTTTGTGTATGCGGCTACTGCTTTGCTTTTTCTTGTTTCTATTGATGAGCTCATTTGCTTTTGGGCAAGTGAAAGACTCTGTCCTGATTCAAAAAGGTGAGGCAAGCTTTTACGGAAAGAAATTTCATTTGAAAATGACCTCCAATGGAGAGATTTTTCACATGGATAGTCTGACTGCGGCACACAAATATTTGCCCTTTGACACTTGGGTGAAAGTCACTCGGGAAGACACCAAAGACTCAGTCTGGGTACGAATCAACGATCGTCTGCCCAAAAGCTCCCGCAGGGTAATCGATATCTCAAGACGTGCGGCAACTCACTTAAAGATGATTGATAAAGGAGTGGCTATCGTGAGTGTGAAGTTGGCTACCATTGATGAAATGAACCGACTATATGAGCACTTCGAGGGAGATGCACCTGGGACTATTCGTGTTCGGGTCTATGAAAAGCCATTTTCAGTTCCTCGACCTGAGCCGGAATGGAACTGGGAAGTGAGGAGCAATAATACTAACTGGTTGTATTTGAGGTAAATATTAAATTTTGAGGGAAAAGATAAGAAATTTAGTGCTCGATTATCAATTGTTTATAATTAACACGTATATTTTTTTCAACTAAGCTTAGGTATTTGCGTTTTTTTCTTTTGTAGACTCATACCGAAAGATCAAGGTAGGCGCCAAAAATCTGATATTTTTCTAAAATAAATTAGTTCTAACCCGCCCTCAGGCTATCACTTGGGGGCACAAATGACAAAAAAGATGAATAAGACAATTTTGAAATTAAGCGTAGCAGTTTTCGCAGTGGTAGGAATGTTTTTTATGGATATTCCTGAAGCTCAAGCTGCTCAATGCACTTTCGTGCGTGAAACAGAAAATCCACTTTTCGCAATTTATGACTGCGACGGGCTCGAAATAACTGTAATGAAGGGTGCTGAAGTAACTGCAGGGTAATAATTGAGAGGCTTTGCCTTAAAAAGGTAAAGCCTTTTCAAAAATATGAAAAATATAAAATTTTTACTTTTATTATCATCTTTGAATTTGGGATGCGAATATGATATTGGGAAATATGATTTTTCTCAGGAGACTGGTAAAATCCAATACATCGACTCGGTTAAAATCGAAGAGATGGGATACTCATTTAATTTTCTATTCAATGAAAAGATATATCAAGATTCTCTTTTAGTGTTTGGAGATGGGTCATTTTCCTCAATTCATTTGTTTAATACTAAAACAGGTAAGCGAATGGGGCTATTCAATTCAGAAAGTATTGAGGAGTACCCTATCCCTGAAAGAAGTTATACCAATTCATATATTAGTCAAGATTCGATTTTTTTGCTTAATCATTTTTTAAATAGAATATATGCATTTAACATAAATGGCAAATTTCTCTCCGTTCAGAAATTAAACATTGGTCGAGCAAATTATGTGCTTGACTACGAGACATTTTTTGATAGAGTCGGAGATAAACTATTTATAAGTACTCGATTTGATGGCCCAATCTCTCAGGCCTTTACTGAATCTACTGTTTTGTCGGTGTTTTCCTCTCACGATGGGGCTTTTCTTAAAACCATCGGCAATTTCCCATCCACCTATTCCAAAGGTGCTTTGGCCTTAAGCCAAAGTGAAAATGTAATCTCCAAGAATGGATTTATATATGTATTAAATGTAGCTGGTGTACCCATATTGAAAAAGTATAATGTGGATGGCGAGTTAGTAGACTTTGTGGAGCTACAAAGTGAAACCTACGATCCCGTCATGTCTTATTTCACCAATGACCCATCTGAATCCCAATTAATGGATCAGTTTTTAAGCCTGGCTACAGATAAAAATAAGGATGATGGCATTTTCTATGCTGCATTCACGCATTATGAGGATCGGAATAAAATATCCGGTGGAAGTACGTTTAGCTTCAGACTCATGAAAATTGATTTGACCAAAAAAACGATCAAAGAAGTTAAATTTCTAGGGCCATGGCATTATTATGAATTGCGAAATCTCCTGAGAGAAGTTAAAGGTGATACTTTAACTCTTATGGTCAGAGGTATGGACGAAAACCTTTACTTAAAGCGTTTTCTGTTTGATTAAAACTCTTCCCCAATAAGTTTATTGTTAATTTCAATCGACTGTACGAAGACTTTGAGGGTGACCCTCCGGGTACGATCCGAGTTCGAGTTTACGAAAAGCCATTTTCAGTCCCTCGACCTGAGCCGGAATGGAGCTGGGAAGTGAGGAGGAATAGGGGTGCTAAAGACTGGCTGAGAGGGCTTTAGGCATAAATTTATGCCAAGTTATAAAAATTTAGTATTTGATAAACAGTTGGTTGTAATATTTTTGAAAAAATAATTGTAAATTTTCTTGCTTTATTGATCGTTTTTTTGTTCAGGAGAGATCAAGGTAGGCGCCAAAAATCTGATTTTTTTTCAAAATCAATTAGTTTTAACTCGCTCTCAGTTTTTTGCTTGAGGGCACAAACGACTAAAAAGATGAAAAAAGTAATTTTGAAATCAAGCGTAGCGCTATTTGCTTTGGTGGGAATGTTTTTTGTGGATATTCCTGAAGCTGAGGCTGCTGATTGTAGATTCTTGTACGTTACTGAAAATCCATTATTTGCGGTTTATGACTGTGGTGGTACCTTGATAACAGTAATGAGAGGAGCTGAAATTAAAGCCTAAGAACTGAGCCACCCTTTTCGGGTGGCTTTATTAAATTTTCTTATACATTCCATGAAACAAACCATCCTAATTTTGCTCCTGATAGTATTTGGTTGTAGCCAAAATAAACAGGAGAACAAAATTAAATTTAGCTTTAAACCTGGTGAAATCATTTTTATAGATTCTACCAAGATAGATGAAGATGGGAGTGCTTTTAATTTTGTATTAAATCCTAAAATTTATCAAGATACGCTCTTAGTTTTTGGAGATGGGTCTTTTTCGGCAATGCATCTTTATCAAACCTTGACAGGTGAAAGGATTCATTATTTCTCCAATAGCACTTCAAAAGATTACCCTTTACCTACATCCGGCTTTTCAAATGCCTTAATTCAGGGGGATTCGATTTTTCTTCTAAATGTGATGCTTAACAAAATCTTGATATTTAATTTTGAAGGAGATTACTTAAATGAAATAAAGCTTAACAATAAGGAAAATAGTTTTGTGTTGAACTATTTGCCTTTTTTCGAGCGGATTAACGATTCATTCTTCATTAGTAGACGGCTGGACGAATCAATGCAAGAAAATTATAGAGCAGGGAAAATGCTAGCTAAGTTTTCATCTTCTGGTTCTTTTAAAAAAAGCTTTGGAAGTTATCCTGATAAGTATTCAGAAGGTGGACTCGCACTCTTCAAGGGTGAAAATGTAGTAAGAAAAGGTGATAAGCTTTATGTTGTAAACCCAGTGGGTGTGTCTATTTTAAAAGAATTTAATCTTGATGGAGAACTTTTGAATTTTTATGAGTTCGAGAGCGAATATTTTGATCCCACTTTATATTATTTTGAAGGCAGTCCTTTCGACTCACCCTTGTTGGATCAATTCTTAAGTTTGGCTACGGACTCAAATTCAAAGGAAAGAATATTTTATCTTGCGTACACTCACTTCAAGAATAGAGACCAAATTTTAGGCCAAGAAACCTTCCGATTTATGTTAATGAAAATTGATTTGGAAGAAAACACTATTAAAGAAGCTGAATTATTAGGTTTTTGGCATTATAATGAATTGCGCTCTCTCCTTCGGGAAGTAAATGGAGATACGCTTACACTTATGGTCAGAGGTTTTGACGAAAACCTTTACTTAAAGCGATTTTTGTTTGATTAGAATTCCTATTTTGAAAGGAAAGGTTTTCTCGAAAAATCATTTTCCTTACCCCGTCCAGAACCCAGCTGGATTTGAAAAGAAGGGAAGAGTGAGGATTAATTAATTTGTTTTCCAAAAAGACTTTCAACCAGAAATCAAAATTTCACCCTTTTTAACAGCTTTTCCGAGTTTCTCGTTTTGATTTTGAAAGATTAGTTAGTTTATTCAATGCAGAATTAAGCCCATATGAAAAAAGCGTGATGGAAATGACTCAGTTGAGGCGCACTCCAAAGCGGGTAATTCATCTGAAATTTCAAAATCAATAGTCCCTACATGAAAAATGCTACCCACTTATTTTTAGCCACCATTCTGGCTTTTTCTTTCTCCTGTACCAAAGAAGCTGAAAAAGTCGAAGAAGCTCCCACAGAATCCTTCCGAAATGAAGTGGCTGCTACCGAAGTAAGAACAGCCGCTGCCGAGCGCAAAAGCTTTGATTACTTGATCAATGCTACCGGAAAGCTGGAGGCTGGTTCGGAGGTCATGGCGCTGATCGAGCAGGCAGGATACCTCCTTGAAGTAAATGTAAAGGAAGGCCAATACGTCAAAAAGGGCGATATCATTGCGAAGCTCGATCCCGCGGAAGCGCAGTTTCGATTGGAAAAAGCACAGATTGCGCTCCGCAACGCAAAAGCCGAATACGAGTCGATGAAGTTCGGCTATGATGCGGTTTTTTCTTCCAAAGATCAGGAGCGGATCGCCTTGATTGATGATCAGCTTAAAGCTAAATCCGGCGTATTTCTGGCTGAAGTAGAACTCAAAGAAGCGCAGATGAACTTCGAGCGCTGTCAGGTCAAGGCGCCTATTTCCGGACAGGTTGCTGACCTCAAGTTCAATTCTGGAAGTCTGGTCAGTAATTCCCAAGCACTTTGCGAAATTCTGAGTACAAATCAATTGATATTAAGAGTCAAAGTATTAGAATCAGATATCCCGCAGATTTCCATCGGGCAATCCGCCGAAGTCTATCCGATTACAGCGACAACAGTTGCTTTGTCTGGTCGGGTGACAGGAATCAATCCAAGAGTGGATGAGAATGGCCTGGTCCAAGTTTCGATTTCCCTCGGAGGAAATAAAAATCTGCTACCGGGAATGAATGCCCGTGCAATCATCCGTGCACCACAAAATAATTCACTTGTTGTCCCTAAAGCCGCTTTGGTCTATCGCTCTGGTCGGGCTGTGGTCTTTACTATCGAGAATAATGAGTCCAAGTGGAACTACGTCGAAGTAGGAAAGGATAACGGGCAGGAAGTGGAAATCCTCGACGGGATCGAGGCGGGAAGTACGGTCATCACTACAAACAACCTGCAACTCGCGCATCAGGCACCGGTTCAAATCGTAAAAGACTAAGCAATGGTGAGATTTTTACTGGCTCGACCGATTGCGGTTTTCATGACTTTTATGGCTTTGATGGTCTTTGCCTTCATTGTCTTGCGTACGCTGCCGATTTCACTTCTGCCTCCAATCGATGTACCGCAGATCGTGGTCAAAATCAGCTATCCCAATGCCTCCCCGGAAGCCATTGAGCAAAATGTGCTCAGTCCGATTCGTGAAGGGCTGATCACGTTGAATGGCTTGGAAGAAATGGATTCCAAAGCGGGTTCCGAGGTGGGTACGATTCGCCTGACCTTCGATTACAGCACCCAGATGGAGCTGGCCTACATCGATGTCAATGAGAAAATCGACCGACTCACCAATTCCCTTCCCGAAGATCTGGGCCGACCAGAGGTGATCCGAATCAATACTTCTGACATTCCCGTGGCTCGTGTTCAAGTAGTGCCAAAGGAAGATGTGGATGAAGTAGAAGTAAGCCTATTAGCAGAGAATGTGCTCAAGAAGCGAATCGAGCAACTTCCGGGTGTTTCCCTAGTTGACATCAACGGGAAGAAAGAGCGAATCATCACTGTGGAACCAGATCAGCAAGCACTCGCTGCATTGGGGATGACCCAACAGCAGGTCATTTCTGCCATTCAATCCGGAAACTCGGAGCTCCCGGGGATTTCGGTGAAGGATGGACAGTTTCGCTACTACCTTCGATTGGCTACTAGGGTGGATAGTCCAAGTGATATCGAAACACTTCCTGTAGCGTCTCCTTCCGGTGCGATCATTCCACTTGGCCGTTTGGCAAAGGTGACTTATGAATCCAGAGAAATGCTTGGCTACCATCTTTATGGAGCCAAGGAGGCCTTGGTCATCACTGTCCACAAGCAGGCTTCAGCCAAAATGAATGAGCTGATTCCTGAGTTAAAAACGGCCTTGGAGCTGTTCAAAACAGATTATCCTCAAGTTGATTTTGAACTCACACAGGATCAATCCAATCTATTGAATGCCGCCATTTCCAATCTGGAAACTTCGCTACTCTTCGGAGGGATTTTTGCATTTGGAGTGCTTTTCCTCTTTATGAAAGATTACAGATTGCCGCTGATTATCGGGGTGAGTTTGCCGTCTTCGCTATTGATCAGCTTTCTGTTTTTCTACTTTTTTAATATTTCCATCAATATCATTTCACTCTCAGGCTTGGCGCTTGGCATCGGGATGCTGATTGATAATGCCATTATTGTTTTGGATAATATTACCCGAAAGCGTGAAAGTGGCTTACCACTTTTTGAGGCTTGCGTAGCAGGTGTGGAAGAAGTGATGGGTGCCTTGATCAGTTCGGTATTGACGACTTTGGCTGTTTTCGTACCGCTGGTATTTCTGAGTGGAATTTCCGGCGCCTTGTTTTTCGATCAGGCGGTTGCGGTGGCAGCGATACTTTCGGTTTCCTTGGCAGTAGCTTTTATCCTGCTTCCGATGCTTTATTTTCTCTTTTTCTCCAAAAGCAAAAAAGTGGATGATGGAAAAGAGGGTCCGTTTTTCTCCAAGGTTCTGGATATCTATGAGTTTGGCTATCGTAAAATCACTGCAAATCGGAAGGTTGCCATTTCAATTTTTGCTGTTCTGATTCCGCTGGGATTGTTGATCAGTCAGGTGTTGAAAACGGAGGGACTTCCTGAAATCGAAAAGTTAGACGCTACCTTGGAAGTAGATTGGAACGAGCCGATTTCTGCCTTGGAGAATCGGGAGCGGGTGATCCAACTGATGCAACGATTAGAAGGCGATTATTCGCAGGCGGAAGCAGATGTGGGAGTACGACAGTTTTTGCTTTTTGATGGGGAAAATTCCATTCAGCAATCCCTACTTTATTTTCTTTTTCCCAATGTGGAAGAAAAAGAAGTTGCGATCGAAAAGCTTGAAAAATACGTAAGCGAAACCTATCCGCAGGCAGCATTTACGTTGGGCGACGCTCCAAACGCATTTGATCAGTTATTCAATGCCTCCATGCCTTATTATGAAGTGCGATGGAAAGATCTGACTGCAAAGGAACCGGTATCAGAAGAGAAAATGGATCCTTGGTTGAGTCAATTTCCTACTGAGGAATGGGAGCGAGGTCCAGGATTGCAAAAAGAAGCCTCAGTCGTGTTTACCCTTCGCGCAGATCGACTGGCTACGTATCAGATTCCTGTGAATGCCATTCAGGAGCAGCTATCTAAGCTATTTGGCAGTTTTACCATCACTGATATTCGGAGATTTGGAGAAGTGACTCCGATCCGACTGAAAGAGCCGAACGATCGCTTTGAGGATTTGCTTCGTACCACCCGCGTTTATGCTTCGGATTCAACCTCTTATATTCTTGGAGAATTTGTTGATTTTCGCTACGAAGATCATTACAAATATGTAACTGCCGATAAGGGTGGAATTTATCAGTCCGCCCTTGTGACTGTCGAAAATCCGGATGAGAAAGCGAGTGAATTTATCCGTTGGGGACAGGATAAAAACCTAGGAATAGACATCGTCGGCCAATATTTCAAAGACCGGGAAAATATCCAGCAACTGATCGGGATCTTGCTGATCTCGGTTTTGCTTTTGTATTTCATTCTAGCTGCGCAATTTGAGAGTTTTGTCCAACCGCTGATTGTGGTCTTTACGCTTCCTTTGGGCATCGGAGGAGCATTGCTGGTTCTTTGGCTGGCAGGTTCTTCGCTGAATGTGATGTCCGCCATCGGGCTTGTCGTGATGCTTGGAATCATGGTTAATGATGCCATTTTGAAGATTGACACGATCAATCGTTTGCGATTGGTCTATGTAGAATCTGACGATATCAATGCTGAGCAAGCATTGGAAATGGCACTTCACCGAGCTGGGCAGATCCGATTGAAACCGATTTTGATGACTTCCATCACCACGATCCTGGCGTTGATTCCGATTATTTTCAGTAGCGGATTGGGAGCGGATTTGCAGCGACCTCTGGTCGAGGCGGTCATTGGAGGACTGACTATCGGGACGCTGACAGCCTTGTATTTTGTACCGCTGGCGTATTGGTTTTTTGTGCCAAAGTCAAAATTAAAACAAAGCTGATATGACACCATTTCGGATTCTGATCGCTTTTGTCTTGCTTTCCATTTGTGGATTTGCTGTGATTCCCATGCTTTCGGTGGACCTGAATCCCCGAGATCGCGAACCGGTTTTGAGAATTTCCTATGCGATTCCTCGATCTTCGCCGGAGATTGTTGAGAAACTGGCTACTTCTCCATTGGAAGGTTCTTTTTCCAGACTTTCGGAGCTGAAGAAAATCGCCTCGGTTTCCAATTATGATCAAGGTTCGATCACGTTGACTTTCGATAAGAAAGCAGATATGGAGCTCAAGAAGTTTGAGGTGAGCTCCATGATCCGACAGGTCTATCCGCAGCTCGATCAGCGGGTTTCTTATCCCATGGTCACTCAGTCATCCGATGATCGTAGAGAGGTCAAAACTCCCATTTTGACTTATAGTGTGAACGGACCCTTCGCTTCTTTTGAAATCAAAAAAATAGCTGAAGATATTCTGAAACCCAGTTTGACCAAGTTTGAGGAAGTGGAGGAAGTTTCTGTTCGTGGCGCAAATGATTTACAGCTCTTCGTGACTTTTGATATTCAGAAAATGCAAGCTTTCGGGGTCACTCGAAGCGATTTGAATTCGAAAATCAATCAAGCTTTCGGACGAGAATTTCCCGGTGCAGTGCTCAATACCAAAGGAGAGACACTTTTTGTGCAGGTGGATCGCTCACTGAAGGAGTTGGATCAACTCGAAAATCTCACGATCCGCCAAGTCAACGGAATGCCCGTCCGACTTAAGGATGTTGCCAAACTTACGTTGGAAGAAGCCGAACCGAGTAGCTACTATCGCATCAATGGCAATAACTCCGTGACGCTTTCGGTCTTCAATCGTGATGGGGTAAACAAAGTCCTGCTGGCGCAAAATTTAAAAGAATCGATTATTCAAGCAGGAGAACTTTTGCCCGCGGGTTTTGAGGTTCGTCTCGAAAATGACGACACCGAGTTTTTGGAAAAAGAGCTTGCTAAAATCTACAAGCGATCAGGACTTTCCATTCTGATTTTAGTTGTATTTATCTTTCTGATTAATCGCAATCTGAAATACCTGACGATACTTTTTTTGGGTATTGTCGCAAATTTGAGTCTTTCTGCGATTGTGCTTTATTTCCTCAAAGTGGACATTCATTTATATTCACTTGCAGGGCTGACGATCAGCTTCGGGTTGATTGTAGATAATGCGATCATCATGATGGATCACTTGCACAAGCATCGAAATCGAAAGGTGTTTTTGGCTTTGCTGGCGGCTTCTATGACGACCATTGCGGCGCTGATGATCGTCTTTTTCCTACCGGAAGAAGACCGAAAAAACCTAACCGAATTCTCTATTGTGGTCTCAGTGATGCTCGGTATTAGTTTGCTGATCGCATTATTCTTCACCCCTGCATTTTACCAAGTCATGTTTGGTGAATCGGTGAAGAAGGCGCGTCAACTGACTATGCCCAAACTTCGGAAACGAGTCCAAGCTTTGCGACGCTACGAAAGTGGAATTGCCTGGACGGCCCGCTATCGCAAATCGTTCTTATTCCTGTTGATTTTGCTTTTTGGTTTCCCGGTTTTCTTTCTCCCTGCCAAATGGGAAGGACAGGAGTGGTACAACAAGACCGTCGGAAATACCTTCTATCAGGAGGAAATCCGACCCTATGTGGACAAAGCCCTCGGCGGTTCGCTTCGCATGTTTGTCCGTGGAGTGTATGAGAAAAGCTCCTATCGGGAGGCAGAAAAGACCCGACTGTATGTTTCTGCCCGACTCCCGTTTGGGAATACCCTGGATCAGATGGATTTTATTATGCGGGAGTTTGAGACTTATCTGAAGGACGTGAAAGGTATCGATCAGTTTGTCACCGTAGTACGGTCTGGACAGAGTGCTCAGATCTCGATTACTTTCGAGGAAGCCTATGAAAAAGCTGCTTTGCCGTATCAGTTGAAAGGGAAACTCTCGGTGAAATCGACTGACTGGTCGGGTGCACAATGGAATATTTATGGCGTGGGACAAGGATTCTACACCGGTGGAGGGGGAGAAGGGATTCCAAGTTTTCGGGTAGAAATGCGCGGCTACAACTTTGACGAATTGGAAAGGCAAACCGATTTTTTGGCAGAAAAACTGCTCAAACATAAGCGAATCCAAGAAGTCAACACCAATGAGCGCTTGGGGTACGATGAGCAAAAGACCGAAGAATACGTCCTGCGGTTGGATCAAAATCAAATCGCACTGGGAGAAACCAACCAATCCGAGGTAATCAACACTATGCTGGATCTGAGCAAACCCCAAGGGCCATCGGGGATGCTGACGCTCGAAGATAAAAACTATAGTTTGGTTATTCGAGAGATAGATTCTAAGGATTTCAGTAAGTTTGACTTGGAGCAAAAAGGGCTGATCGGAGGAAAAGATCGAATCTTTAAAATCTCGGATTACGGCACACTGACCAAAGAAACCACGACCAATGCGCTGCACAAAGAAGATCGGCAATACCTTCGGGTAGCCTCTTTTGAGTACATGGGTTCTGCCAAGTTTGGCAATGAATATTTGGATGAGGTGTTAGCCGAGATGAAGCAAATTATGCCGATCGGCTATGAGGCTAAAAAGCAGACTTGGTCTTGGAACTATGAAAAAGCAAAACGGCAGTATGGCCTGATTGGTTTGCTGATTGTTGGGATTTTCTTTATTTGCACGGTGCTTTTCGAAAATTTCAAGCAGCCAGTTTACATCATTGTTATCATTCCGATTAGTTTTATAGGCTTGTTTTTGATATTCTCACTGTTTGATTTTTACTTTGATCAGGGCGGTTATGCAGCATTTGTGATGCTGGGAGGATTGGCCGTGAATGCGGGGATTTTTATCATCAATGATCTAAATAATAGAGGTTCGGGACTTTATAATCGCAACATTCTAAAATCAGTTGCCGGAAAAGCAATTCCGATTTTGCTGACGATTATGTCAACCTGTTTTGGTTTGATTCCATTTCTGATTGAGGGCCAAAACGAGATCTTCTGGTTTTCATTGGCCATCGGAACGATCGGTGGTTTGATCTTTAGTATGGTAGGGGTTTTCTGGGTGCTGCCGATGTTGTTGTGGAAGAAAGGTAACCTTTGAGGTTTTTTTTCAACCTCGAAGGTTTTGAAATTAATGCTTAATTAAATTTGTCAGAGAAATATCTATCAAAATAAGACCTTTGAGGAGATCCTTCCTCCTTCGTCGAAAGGCTTACACCTCAAAGGTCGGTAGTTGCTCCTCAAAGGTTTTGATATCAACACTAAATTAAAATTATCATGAAAAAACTCTTCTCGATTTTTTTACTTGCTCTTTTTGCCTGTGGCAAAACTGATGAATCTGGGCCTATTACGATTCAATTTGATCAATTGGAAGCGATTGCCCCAGATTTTGAAATTCAAAAGGTGATTTTACTCGAATCAGATAGTAGCGAACTTCTTGGTTCAGATTTGAAGGTCAGCTATGATTCTGATCAATTTTATGTGGCAAATTACATGCGGCCTAAAGAAATTCATCATTTCTCAAAAGATGGAAAGCATCTGGGACTAGCGGCTGTAATAGGAGAAGCTCCTGGCCAAATCAGGAGGATTTCTGATTTCAAGTTATTCAAGGATACGCTTCAGGTTATTTCTGGATTGGGTGATAAAATTGAGCTACATAAATTTTCCCTATCAAATGAATTGACTTCAACTCAGGAGTATCCGCTAAATGTGTTCTCATTTCAACCTGTGGAAACTGGGCATTGGTTTTATAGCGGATATAATATGGTGGCGGGGACACACCGATTGATAAAAACTAATCAGAGCGGGGAAATAATACTTTCGCTTTTGGAAAATCTATTTGCTGATGGGATGATTCCTATTGACGAGCAGGTTTTTTTCAAAGGAAATGATCGCGTTTTATTTCGAGAGCCTTTCAAAACTACTGTTTATGAAATGGCGTCAGATACGATTCAGCCAGTGATGGAAATTGATTTTGGGAAGTATACCGTCCCAGAAAAGTTTTGGACTATGGAGGATCCCTTTGAAGGTTTCGAGATGATTCAACAACAGGGCTTTTCAGATATTAATTTTATGGCTGAGACTGCCGATTATTTCTTGGCAGATGTGAAGTCACAGGGTGCGAAATTTCGTAAGAAAGAGATATTTATCCTCAATAAGAAAACCCAAAAGCAGTTGAAGTTTTTGGTTGACGAGGAAGGGCTTGGACAGTTTTATAATCCAATCGGCATCGAAGGGGATCAGATCGTATTTATTGCCTATGCGCCTTATTTGATCAAGAATAGTGATTTACTTAAGGCTAGTCCAGCTATTTTGGAGCAACTTTCGAAACTAAGCGAAGATTCAAACCCTGTGAGTTTATATGCGAAAATACCAGAATAGTTTCATCGTCTTTTTGCTTTTAGGAATAGGTACTTTATTATTTTTTGTCAATCGAACGGAAACGAATACTCCTGAAAAAAAATTAATTCAGCATTTCAGAGCAGCAGAAGTAATCAACCTTATTGATGGGCCAGGATTTGATTCAGAATCGTTTGATGCTAAATATCAGGTGATAGCGTATTCTGAGTCTGTTGTTGGGATGTCGATCATAACATTTAACTGGAATCCTTATTTCGAAAATAATCCGGAGATTGAATTTATCTTTTATTACTCAGGAAAAGACAGGGATGAATTAGTGGAATGGATGAAAAGAACCGGCTTTCAGCGACCGATTTTATATGACCCCAATAGAGTGTTTTACAAGAACAATGTGATTGGCGATACGAAATCTATTGTATTCAATACTCGAAATGGTGTAAAACAATTTTTAGAAAACCCTTCTTTTCCAAACTATCAGGAATCTTTGGATAAGTTGAAAAGCAGATAAGTGTGTTGCAGCAATTAAGGTCGTGCGAGATAACCTTTGAGGTTTTTTTCAAACCTCGAAGGTTTTGAAAGTAGAACTAAATTGAAATACAGAGCGGAGTGGTTAATAAAATAAGACTTTCAAGGAGATCCTTTCTAAAATTCAAAGACCAGAAATCTCCTCAATAAATCCTTTGATTCCCACCACCTGAATGTTTTTTGCCATTGGATAATTCTCTTCCCGTGGAATTACTACATGTAATTTTTCAATCCCCAGATCTTCCATTGCCAGGAAAGTGCCTTTGGTGAGTTTAGGACTGAGGCTGAATTTGATTTCTGCAGTCACTAGCCAATTATTGTTGCGTCGAATCAAGAGGTCAATTTCTGCACCATCATGAGTTCTATAAAAGTACATTTCGTCATCAGTTCTAAGTACAGCTGCGACTTGATTAATTACAAACGCTTCCCAGGAACTGCCCAATACGATGTTGCCAAATACGGTTTCCATACTTTTAATTCCAAGCAGATAGTGTAGCATTCCGGTGTCTCGATAGTACAATTTTGGAGCTTTTACCAGACGTTTTTTGGTATTTACAGACCATGCCGGTAACTCTCTCAGAAGAAAAGCATCCAAGAGAAATCCGAGATAGGTTTTAATAGTGGGCACTGATAGGCCCAATGATTTGGCATAAGTTGAATAGCTTAGGATTCCTCCATGTGCGGAGGCTATCATCATCAAAAACTGCCTCGTCACTCGCGGATCAGCCGGTAATCCATATTGAGGCAAGTCCCGCTGAATGTAACTCGTCGTAAAGCTTCTATACCAATCCTGAATAAACTCAGGATCTAGGGAAAGTGCTGGTTCTGGAAATCCACCATAGATCCAAAGATCTTGGGTTGGTATTTCTGTTTTGGTTTCTAGAATCGAAAGTGGAGACATTTCCAAATAATTGATCCTACCAGCCAAACTTTCGGAACTTTGACGAAGTAAAGAGGGAGATGCCGACCCTAGAATTATAAAACGACCCGGCTTTCTGTTTTCATCTATAACTGCTCTAAGTAATGGAAAAATAGAAGGTTGATGTTGAATTTCATCGAGGATAATAGTTTTGTCCTGATTTTGTGAGAAAAATAGTTCAGGGTCTTTCAGTTTGTTGATATCTGAATTTTTTTCCAAATCAAGATAGATAGCATTGGTATCAGTTAATAACTGTTTTGCCAAGGTAGTTTTACCCACCTGCCTAGGTCCAACAATTCCTGTTACAGGAAATTGGGAGATTGATTTAAGAAATGGCTTTTCTAGTAAACGCTGAATCATCCCCGTAAATTTAAAAATAATTTTTAAAATTTCGGGGATGATTTAATTATTTCATCAATTACTGTCCTATACTCTTCGATTTTCTAGACTAATGTTCAAATCTCAATTTCTAGTTATGAAAAATTACTTTTATCTATTTTCGGTACTTATTGCCCTGTTTTTTTCCTGCTCCGAAAAAAATCCCAACTCTGAGTCGATTGATCCGATTCAAGAACTCGAATTTGAGGTAGTTGATTCGCTCATCGTCGATGTATTGTCTGAGCTGATTGTCTTGGATTACCATTCAGGAAAAAATCAATACCTGATGAAAGAGCGAAGAGGTAATGGGATCTATTTGATTGACGGAGCTGGGGTAATCCTTTCGCAACCGGAGCTTGTCGGCGAGGGGCCCAATCAGGTTTCCATGATCTGGGAAGGAAGGTTTTTTGGCGATGATCAATATATTTTCAAAGAGATGTCTGCGACTATGGACTTTCATGTGTATGATTTTGATTTCCAAAAAGTTGAAAAGATACCTGGAGCAGCAATAGGGTTGAATGCGATTTTTCTATCGTTTTATCGGCAGACTTTTACCGTTTGGGAGGAAAATGGAAACCCTTATCTGATCGGCGAAGAAGTCAATTCCTACAATCCTGCCGATGTGGATTCGGATAAAATTGGTGGAGACTTTTATAATCAAGTGAAATCAGGCTTTTTCTATGATCTTAACGCCGACTCGATCAGCTATTTGAATCTTTATCCCAATGCCTGGGAGCCAAAAGAATCCAAGCGATGGATCGGGCAGAGTTTTCCGTATTTGGCTTTTAATGCTCAGCTGCAACGGGCTGCAGTCTTGCCTCCTTTGGGAGATCAGCTGTTTTTATATGATTTGCAAGATGGTCAATTAATCAATGAACAGGTAGTCGAACTCAGCCATCCTGATCGGAATCAATCGATTCCAGATCCTTCCCGAGAATACTTGCTCTATCCTTCTTTTAATGATGTGAAAAACTTCGGGGAATACCAGTTGGCTATTTTTTATAGCGCTATACCTGAAGAAGTTTATTCAGAATTTCGGGCGAAGAACGAAAACTACACACAAGATCCGGAATGGGGAAAGGTGATAGCCCAATATCGAAAACCTCGATTCATTGTGATCAAAGATGGAAAGCAAATCGGAATATTAAACGAATTGCCCGTAGCTGGCAATGTGAATCTCGGCCTTGCCGATGGGACTCTCCTGATTAAAGCTGCTGCCGGAGAGGTGGAGCGGGACTATAATTTGTTTTATCGGTTGAGGCTGAAAGATTGATTTACTAAAACAAATCATACACCACCACTCCGATCGAAAAAGTAAGAAACTGTAAAGGTCCGCGGCGAAAATTGTATTCAAATTCTCCATCTCCTTGGTCCGGAAGGTAAGTCACGTCCCCTTTGGTCAGGAATCGAATGCCGTTGCTATCTTGATAGGTGGTCTTGAATTCTAGCTTAGTATTGCTATCCAAAAATCGCAAAGGGATTTGTACTCCCGCTCCCAATCGATAAGCAATCGTCCAATCGCGATAATCGGTATCCACCTCAATAGGTTCCTCATCAATAGCTGCACGAATACGATAACGCGTGTAAAGATAGTTTGACCCAAATTGCGTTTCGATAAAAGGAGTGTATTTGGTATTCACCAGAGGCAAATACCGCATGGTGACCATTCCAGTGATGATGTTGTTATTTCTGCGAAGTCGCAATTCATCATTGAATCCCGGATACAAATCAGTTCGCTTCTCCAACTTGCTTCCATATATCCCATAACCCAGATCAAAGCCAATTTGAATCGGAGCTGTCTGAAACTCATAAAGCATAAATGCGGAAAGTGTTGGAATGAAAACGGAGCCCGCTTCTTGCCTGAGTTGGCCAACAGAAGTGCTTCCGTTGAAATGTGCACCACCAAGGAAGAATTGAGCTTGTACTGAAAAAGCTAAAAAGAGAATAGGGAGAAATAAGAGTCTTCGCATCACTTGTTTTTCTTTTGATACGGGAAAATGCCTTGCGGAGGTTTTGAGGAAAGTTTGGATTTTGGAATTCTTTTGAATTTTAGAATTACGATTTACGGGATTTTGAAATCCTCCGTCTGTAAAATTCAATCGGAGAATGATTGGTTTGCTAAAACAAGAAGCCGTTTTTTATGGGATTACAAACCCCAAGATAGAGGTTCGAGATTACAAATCTCGAACAGCGGAGTTACGAGTTACGGGATTTTGAAATCCTTTGTCTGTAAAATTCAAATTGAGAATGATTGGTTTGCTAAAACAAGAAGCCGTTTTTGCGGGATTACAAATCCCAAGATAGAGGTTCGAGATTACAAATCTCGAACAGCGGAGGAATTTTCCAATCTCTCAATCTCTCATCAATACTCCACCAATTCCTTCAATTTCACCTTAAACCGATCGACCGGAAGAAACTGCTTTTCCAAGCTTGCCGCAAACGGAACAGGCGTATCCAAACTTCCTTCGCGCATCACAGGAGCATCCAAATCCTGAAAGCAATGCTCCGAAATCCATGCGCAGATCTCCGCGCCTATTCCACCTGTCAAACAATCCTCCTGAAGGAAAATGACTTTGCCAGTTTTCTTGACGGTAGCTTTTACTGCTTCTTGATCCCAAGGTAAAAGTGTCCGCAGGTCCAAAATGTCGGCAGAGATTCCCAATTCTTCCACTACTTTTAGCGCCCAATGCACACCCATGCCGTAGGTGACAATGGAAATCTGATCTCCGGTTTTGGCTAAAGCTGCTTTGCCGATTTCTACCGTGTAGTATTCATCTGGAATCTCCGCCGAGATGGATCGATACATTCCCTTATGCTCAAAGTAGAGGTAAGGATTGGGATCTTCCAAAGCTGCATTCAGCAAGCCTTTGGCATCGTAGGGATTGGATGGATAGACGATTTTCAGCCCTGGGGTGTGAAAAAACCAAGCTTCATTCGATTGAGAGTGAAAAGGTCCAGCAGACATTCCTGCGCCGGTGGGCATTCGCACGACTACGTCCGCATTTTGACCCCAGCGGTAATGGATTTTCGCAAGGTTATTGATGATTTGGTTAAAGCCTACCGTGACGAAATCTGCAAACTGCATCTCCACCATGGATTTATAGCCTTTGATAGATAGTCCCAATCCAGCTCCGATAATCGCGCTTTCGCAAAGGGGCGTATTTCGAACACGATCAGCACCGAACCTCGCTTTGAAGCCATCGGTGATTTTGAAAGCACCACCATATTCTCCAATATCCTGTCCCATCAAGATGAGGTTTGGATACTTTTCCAAGGATTGTCTTAATCCATCCGAGATGGCATCGATAAATCGTTTTTCGGATTTGGAGCCATCAATACTTGGAGTGATGACTTCCTGCGAAAATGGTGCATAGACATCGCTCAACTCCAATTCTAAATTCGGCTGGATGGCCTCTTCAGCAAATGCGATTTCCAATCCATCATTGATCGCTTTTTTGACTTTTTTATTGATGTGATCTTTGGTTTTTTCATCTAATACTCCAATCTCTTCTAAGTAAGCTTCATAATTATCGACCGGATCGAGTTTTGCCCAATCTTCCATCAATTGCTTGGGTATGTACTTCGTTCCAGAAGCTTCTTCATGCCCTCGCATTCGGAAAGTAATCGCCTCAACGAGAACTGGTCGAGGGTTTTGGCGAATATCTTCAGCTAAATCTTTGATCGCATTATATACTTCCAATACATTATTTCCATCGATCCTAAGTGTCTCCATACCGTATCCAGGCCCTTTTTCAGTAAAGTATTTGAAAGCAAATTGCTCCTCACTTGGCGTGGAAAGTCCGTAGCCATTGTGCTCCACCACGAAAATCACAGGAAGTTTCCAGACTGCCGCCACATTCAGTCCCTCATGGAAATCACCTTCGGAACTTGCGCCATCTCCTGAGAAAACCAGCGTGACTTTCTTTTCTTTGGAAAGTCTATCTGCCAAGGCAATCCCATCGGCGATAGCCAACTGTGGTCCGAGATGGGAAATCATCCCGACGATGTGATGATCATTGCTTCCAAAGTGAAATGAGCGATCCCGACCTTTGGTATAGCCGGAAGATTTCCCCTGAAACTGAGCAAAAAGCTTCTCCAGAGGCATGTTTCTGCCCGTGAAGATTCCCAGATTACGGTGCATTGGTAAGATGTATTCATCTGCGGCCAAAGCATTGACCGCACCAATTGAAATCGCCTCCTGTCCCCAACCGCTAAACCACTTGGAAATCCGACCCTGACGAAGCAAAATCAACATCTTTTCCTCGATTCGGCGAGGCATGATCAGCGATTCGTAAAGTTGGATAAGGATATCGTCAGAATAGTGCTTTCGGTCAAAAGTTACTATTTGGGCGTTTGTTGTGGTGGTTTCCATCAGGATTGAATTTCGAATCAAATGTAAGCGAAGTCCCGAAATCGACCAAGTGTTTTTTGATTGGTGAAAAAGTGTCCTTCAAGAAAATGAAGCGAAATCTTCCTTGGTTTTCAAATGACCTCGGTCTTCCGGCATCCGTCTTCCAGCCATCCGCTAAATAGGATTTGAAATCTAGTGGGTCAAGAAAAAAATCTTAGGAAATTCTTTTTTGTCTCCCCTGCAAAAGTGCCCCGAGGTTAGTCGGGGCAAAAAATAAATGCAAGGAGCTAAAAAGTTTTGGTGGACATTTGAAATGTAGGTAAAAGAAGAATCGAAAAGTAAGGCAGGTTGTTACCGATAGTTTGCTCATTTCCAGACATTTCACCAAATAACCTATCAAAATAAATTTTTTCGAAATTTTTCGACTATAATTTGGATGTAGTTTTTTTGTAGTTATATTTAATCAGATCTATTTGTTCAAGATTTAGAAACTAATTTCATTTACTAATTTAAAATTAAAAACTATGAAAAAGTTAATTTCTTCTTTGGGAGTCATTTTATTAGTGACCTTCCTCAACACTGGTTTAAATGCCGAATGCTGGGATTTTTCTTTTAATATCGTGGAGGTGAATCCAACCGCTTGTATGGGAGATGGTTCAAATTGTTTTCTTAGGATTTGTAACGATCAATGAACCTTAGGTGGCTGCCCAAGATAAAACGGGCAGCCATTTTTTTTAATAATACTCTACACTATAAGGTATAAAAAGCAAATTTAACTCAGACTACAACCCAAGTGGTGTAATTGGAGAAAGTGTTGAATTTGAATTCTGCTATTAAACTAACTGTGGTCATTTTTTTAAATATTATTAAAAATGCTAGAAAAATAATATTTGTCTTTTCCTAAAATACGATCATAATTCGTTTTTCCAAAATGTTTTAAGGGTACAGTATAGAACTATTCAATTAGATTTTGATATGAAAATATTTTATAGTTTATTTATTATTGTTTGTTTTATTGGGTGTGTAAATAGTCAAAAAGAAGAAGACGATGTTCGGAATAAAGATTCTTATCTGAGTAAAGTTGGAGAGGTAGTTGTTTCTTTAGATAATTTATCAACTTATGAATTCTACAATGCTGCTTTAATTCATGATGGATCCAAGGAGTTTTTATATAATTTGAACTATATAAATTATTCTATAGATGTTTATGATGCGTCAATTGGTAAAATAATAAAAAGAATCCCTATTCATAAAGGAGGTCCAACAGGTATCAACATGCTTCAAGGATTTACTGTTGTCAATAAAGATTCCATATTTATTTTTGAACGGTTTAAGCTTGATGGTAGTATTTTGATAGATGGTGAAGGCAATTTTAAAAATAAAATAAGGGCTCAAACAGTAGATACCGAATTACAAGGTTTACTGAATCATCTTTCAGATATTTCGAATAAATCTTACTTTATAAATAATAAATTATATTTTTCGAGATACTTACTTGGAAAAGATAGTAATGGTTTTATGAATTTTACTGGTGAGGGTCATTTTAATATTAATACTGGAAAAATTGAATTCGTAAAATCAATTCATCCTCCTGAAATTTATGGAAAAATCCCTTCATTACAATCTGAGGGTTCTTATTCACGAATCAAAATAGATGAGTATAACTGGTTAATGTCTTGGCATTACAGTGATTCTATTGAAAATTACATTCAAACTGACACCGCTATGACAATTACTCGTTATTATGCTAGTGTTAAAGACTATATTCAATATGAACCCTCAATCTCTTTAGCGAACGAGTACGATAACCGAAAATTGAAATTTGAGTCTCATTCATTTGGTGCCATTTATTATCATGACAAGAGTAGAACGTATCATAGAATAGTATATCTTCCCTTAGAGTTTAATCCTTCTGATCATATTAAAGAGAATCCCTTTTTATTAAAGAATTTCAGTATTTTGTCTTTTGATGAATATTTTAATATAATAGGAGTTTCACATTTTAAATCTAAGGTGTACGATCCGAGATTAATTATAGTTGGAGAAAAGGGTTTGTATATTCCAAGATCGAATCCCAAAAATAAATCATTAAATGAGGACGAATTGGTTTATGATATCTATTCGAATTAAAATTTCACTATGTATTTCGATGTTTATTACTACGATATCTTGTAATCTTAAAGAAAGTACAAATCTTTCAGGGCCTAGTTGGATTTTCGACCAATTAGCTGTAAGTGAGAATCATATTTTGGTGTTTAATCTGGATAAATGTCATAGTTGTTTATTTCAGTTCAGGGAGGAAATACTCCTAGCGTGTAAAAAGAATTTGAAATTAATTATTCTTACTTCCGACCAAAAAAAGGCTAAATTTTTTTTGAATGAAGATTGCCTAAATTATCAAATCTTGAAGGACATTCAAATTATTGATTCTTTGAAGATGGATTCTTCCACTAAAATCTTTTCTAGAAACAATAATTCATTTAATCAGCTTGATTTCTATTTCCCAGATGAACTATATGAATAATTACAAAATTCTAAATAAAATTTCTCTGTTGATCCTTTCAATCATTGCAACACTGTTTGGATGTAATGGTACTTCGGAATCCTCTAAATTCGAGTCACTAACCGTTGATAGTGTATATATAGCTCCTATAATAGACTTGAAAGACGCAAGCGTTCATTATAGAGAGAGTAAATTTATAATAAAAAAGGATAATGGGGCCAAAATTATTACCTATAATAATAATGAAATAGTTAATGAAGTTACAACTAGTGATATCGTGTATTTGGGAAGTGGATTTATGATACCTGGTGGTGGTATTACAGATGGTTGCGTTTTTAGAGGAAAATACATTTATTGTACTCAAAATTTTCCACCTCAATTAAAAAGAATTAATTTGAATCAACAAAATGAGAGTTTCATTTATCCAATTAATTTATCGGATGGTATTTCTTTACGGTTTATTGATGAACGAGATGATCAAACTATTTGGATTCAATTGGTAGACTCAAAGGAAAGTAAAAGGTTAACAATTGGTTATTTGAATCTTAACACGAGGAAATTAAATATTATCTTAGATAAATTTCAACCTTTTTCATCTGTTAAAGCTATAACAAGGATTTTTGAAAATAGATTTTGGATCTTACCTCAATTCCAAAATTTGATTTTGCAATATTCTTTTGATGGTGAACTATATAATAAATTTACTTTGCCACGGCTAAATGAGCGAGAATATACCGAAAGACCCAAGTATGCTTCCGAAAGTATTAACGATTTTATTTTCCTTTCCAATGAAGAAAAAAGTATTTACCTAAGCGACTATTATAAAGACTTTTTCTACGATGGAGACAGGATTTATATTTTACATTATGTATTTCAACGAACGAATTTTAAAAAATCTAATCCTAATTACTTACTGACTGTTTTAAATGAAACCCAAGAGATCTTATACAATGGGTTTACTAATTCTTATATACTTGGATTTGACCATCCAGGTGTATTTTTTAGTTATACTAAATCTGGGGAAACTGCTAAAATTATAAAATATCCTTTAGGTGATTTTCTTAATGTTGCAAAGTAAGGTTGTTTTGGATATTTTTTTGAGGTCTATTGTAATAGCTAGACTTTAAAGCCCATATTCATTGTGCTCCACCACGAAAATCACAGGAAGTTTCCAAACTGCTGCCACATTCAATCCCTCATGGAAATCACCTTCGGAACTTGCTCCATCTCCTGAGAAAACCAAGGTGACTTTCTCTTCCTTGGAAAGGGTGTCTGCCAAGGCAATCCCATCGGCGATAGCCAACTGTGGTCCGAGGTGTGAAATCATCCCGACGATGTGATGTTCATTGCTTCCAAAGTGAAATGAACGATCCCGACCTTTGGTAAAGCCGGAAGCTTTTCCCTGAAACTGCGCAAAAAGCTTTTCCAGAGGCATATTCCTACCCGTGAAGATTCCCAAGTTTCGATGCATCGGGAGAATGTATTCATCCGCTGCCAAAGCGTTTACCGCCCCAATCGAAATTGCCTCTTGTCCCCAACCGCTAAACCATTTGGAAATCCTGCCCTGACGAAGTAAAATCAACATTTTCTCTTCGATCCGACGAGGCATGATCAGCGATTCGTAAAGGGAAAGTAGCGTCTCGTCTGAGTAGTTTTTTCGATCGAAATTCAAGTGGGTAGTCTGGGTCAATTCTGCCATTTGTGTTGGATTTGGGCACTAAGTTAACCGAGGATTTAGGCTTTGCAAAGCCTAAAATCAGGCTTTTGCCAGGTTAGTAAGTAATCGAGGTAAAAAGCGGCTTTAGTCAATTTAAAGCTATAAAAAGCAAAACCCCGACTTTCGCCGGGGTAAAAAATAAATGCAAGGAGTTAAAAAGTTTTGCTGTAAGTCTCAAAAGTAGCCATCGTAAGCCCATCGCACGACTGTTTCTAATTATGCTTAGTTTATCAAAAATCTTCTCATTTAATAAAAAGGTAATACTGGTTCTGTAAATGGGAAAATTGACCAGCTCCATATGTTTTATAAGAAGTTTTGGGTACTTTCTCACATAATTTTAAGTTAATGAAGAATCTGCCAAGCTTATGAAAACTCTTACGATCTGCCTTACCGTTATTTTCTTTTTTGCTGGACTCAGCATAATTCCCACAGTAGCACAAGCTGAAGTGGAAATAAGAGGCGAGCAATTCTACATCAACGGCAAGACTACTTATGAGGGAAGAACTTGGCAGGGGAAAAAGATCGAAGGCCTCTTGATGAACTCCAGAA